>Ga0257116_1000790_pt1 | contig 25119 bp, 27 predicted proteins | sample SI112_120mmetaG_FD_190150 | JGI IMG/M metagenome (GOLD analysis project Ga0257116, IMG submission 190150) | Marine microbial communities from Saanich Inlet, British Columbia, Canada - SI112_120m | ecosystem: Environmental > Aquatic > Marine > Inlet | place: Canada: British Columbia | collected...
TCGACGTGACCGATGGTACCGACGTTAACGTGCGGCTTGCTGCGTTCGAATTTTTCTTTCGCCACTTTCTGATTTCCTCAACAGTGCGTGATTAACTGGTTGCTCAACTCTAACTTCCGCCCAGGCGTTGTAATGGAGCCCACAACCGGATTTGAACCGGTGACCTCTTCCTTACCAAGGAAGTGCTCTACCGACTGAGCTATGTGGGCACTGCCCAGTGCTGGAGCGGGTGATGGGGATCGAACCCACATCATCAGCTTGGAAGGCTGAGGTTCTACCATTGAACTACACCCGCCCAAAAAGCATCCGTTTTCTGATTGGGTTCGTGCGATCGCCCTCATGCTGGTCTTTATTCCCGGTCCTGGTCGCCATGCCCACCGACGGCCACCTGGTGGAGGGGGGAGGATTCGAACCTCCGAAGGCTGAGCCAACAGATTTACAGTCTGCCCCCTTTGACCGCTCGGGAACCCCTCCGAAAAGCGTAAACAGTTAATTTTCTCGAAATATCGGCGTTCCGTCAATTAATTAAGGTCTGCAGGCTGGAAATGGACCACTCGCTCGGCATCCCCCCGCCAATCGCACCCCAATAATCGATATCGCGGGGTGGCGATTCTAGCCGAATGGGCTGCCAAGGTATAGGGGTGTTTTGGACTATTTACCTGATAAAACCCTGTTTTTCATCAGGAAATGGTTCCCAACTCGCTGCCAATACTCAAAAAACGGATTCGGCGCTTGTTACTGAGGTTAGATTCGACCAGACAGGCGTAGTTTACCAGGGCTTAATGTTTTCGAGCCTCAAGGCGGTCGGTTCCGCCACTTGGCCCAAAATTCCTCAGTTTTTGAACTGCCCGATAGCAAAGGCGAGGTCCGATTAATTGGGTGATTTGTGATTACGTAGATCAATTTCTTTGGGCTTTACCCCGTTCAGAGATACCATTGGCTGCCCGATTACACGTTTTATCTCTCGATGGCTCTGACCGCACACCGCTGCCAGTATCTATTCTGGCTGTTTGCCCTGATTCACGTTCTTTTCTGGACAGTTGTCCCAAGTCTTGCCCGGCATGAGTTGGACACCGACAGCATGATGCATTTTGCCTGGGGCCAGGAATGGATGGGCTCATATCGCTTACACCCCCCCTTCCTGCCCTGGGTTGTCGCTGGCTTTCTGAACACGGTGGGCACCAACAATTGGGCCTACAACCTGCTCACCCAACTCAATCTCCTGGCCGCCTTTTATTGTGTCTGGCGCCTCGCCCGTGAGTACCTGACCCCCGGCAGTGCCTTGGCGGCAGTGTGCCTGCTCGAGTTCCTGCCCTACTTCAGCTTTTTGGGCATGCGGCTGAATCACAGCTCCATGCTGATTCCAATGTGGGCCCTCACAACCCTCCTGGCTTATTTCGCGATCCAACGTGGCCACACCCGATACTGGATCGCATTGGGTCTGGCAGCCGCGCTGGCCATGTTAACCAAGTACTACTCGGCCGCCATGTTGCCCGCGATAGCTCTTTATCTGCTGATCTTTCCTCAAGGACGCGCATCTTTAAAGACGCCAGGGCCATACCTGTCTCTGGCGGTTTTCTGCGCTCTTTTGGGTTGGCACCTGTGGTACGTCTTCACCCACCAGGTCGGTACTGTGACGCATATTGGAGATTACCTGGCGCCGACCGATCTGAAAGTCCGCTGGCGAAGTATTCGTTTTCTGCTCGCGCAACTGCTCTACCTTAGCCCCCTTGTGGCCGTGTTTCTCTTTATCCGCTTCCGGACGGGGCTGGGCAGGCCCGACGCAGCGGATACGGGTGATCAGCAGTTACCGGGTCGAGAAATGCGCTCCTTTATCTACTGGATGTTCTTGTTTCCGCTGCTTGGAACCACTGTGGTTGGTTTTACCGCTGGCATCGATATTTCCAGTCGATGGGGTGGGCCCACCTTAAGCCTGGCCGGCATCGTCCTTTTGCTGCAATGGCCCCCAGGCAATCACGTCATGGCATCACGCCAGATGATCCGGGCCGCCTTCATTTGGGCGCTTGTGCTGCCTACCACGCTGCTTGTCACCGGGCTTGCCTCGACCCATCACCAGATGCACCGGTTTCCGGGTAAGGAACTGGGTCGGGTGATCACCCAACTCTGGCATGAGGCCTATCAGATGCCCTTAAGGATAGTCGGCGGGGGTCACAACGCCCCAGACAGTATCGCTTTTCATTCACCGGATCATCCCTCGGTACTGCAGCACATGAGTCAGCAATGGAGTCCGTGGATCAGTAGCCAGGAAATCTCAGAACAGGGGATCGCGGTAGTTTGTCTTGAAGACGACGTTCTTTGCATTAACAATGCAAAAACACTTTTCCCTGACCGCACAATGAAAACACTTACGGTCACTGCAGAACCAACCTTGTTTTTTCCTGGCAGCAAAAGAAAGGTCCGCTACCTTTTTGTCGGCCCGGGGGAAGAGAAACTCAAGTTGGATGCTATCCAGCCCATGCCGATGCGCCAGCAGGAACTTAAAGAATAATCTTCGCAGATCACAAGCACTGCTTTAACAGGTGGTGAGGGCCAGCAAGACCTTGTCGTTTCGTTGTGTGATCCAGAAAATTTCTGATCAATGTCTGGTTGCGAACGATAAAAACCTGGCATCGTGTCTGCGGGTTATCTGCCTTAAGTATCTCAATATCTATTCAAAACCTTCAACTTGATCTTCAGTTGAAAATGAGTATTGCCAGCCTTCAGGTGAGTAAGTTTCATTGAGGCTCATAGCGGCGTCTTTTAAGTCTTTAACGCTGGAGGTATTGGTTTAATGAATCCAGGCTATCGGGATCTCCAGCAATCTCCCGCCTGGCAAAATCGATCGCCGCCACCTCGTGCTCTGTCAGTATCTTCAGTGCCAAATGATCCTCCTTGGGCGCCATAGCCTGCAGGGCCAAGAATTCATCCAGGTAGTCCGGGTACCGCTGTACGATATGTGCCATAAATTGCAACCAGCCCATATTCTGGTGCTGCTGGATCGCCTCTTCACCCTCGGCTTTCAGAATAGATTCGTCTCGCGGGCTAAGGGCATATTTCTCAAGTAACGGCAAAACAGACTGCGCCGCATAGCGCTCTACTTTTGCAAGCAGCATCAACTTTTTATGCTCAACAAAATGCTCTGCCAGACCCAGAAAATAGGTCTCACCAGAAACCTCCTCTTCGTAATAGGTCAGCAGCGTTTGCAAATAGCGCTTTGTTGGATTCATTCAACAATACCGTCGAGCCTGATGACTGCCTTTTCGTTCATACAAGAAGCAATGCTTACGGGCCCGATCGATCCACTTAGATCCTTGCGTCTTTAGACTTCGACTCAGATTATTAATCCGCCACGGCCCTATGCTGACGAACCACAGGAAACTTGTCGCACTCAATAGATGAACCCTCGACCAGGCCTGGCGCCCGGTAGGTTGAAAGCGACGGGATATCGTGAAACGTGATTCCATCTCCAACCCAGTTTATTGAAAACGCCGCCCGCCGAGTGTTGCGGGAATTGCCCGGGGCACTGTGAAAGGTGTACGAATCCCAGGCCAGCATATCGCCGGGATCGAGCTCACACCCAAGAATCTCGGCGGTCGGATCATCATCAATAGCGGGGATCGTCGGGCGGTCATCTCGCCCATGGCGGTAATCGGCGTCACCGGAAAAATCGACAGCCTGGTATAGACATGCTCGGGCATGAGATCCACGCCAGAACCGCAGTGCGGTCTCCATCGGGATACGATCCAGTGCCGTCCAGCAGTTAATCACCCCCGTCCCATGGAGCGGGTAGTAGGCGTGGTCCTGGTGCCACGGCGTAACTGCACTCGCAGTACGTGCCTCCTTGATCAGTAAAAAATCATAGAGCAAGGTTAGCGCATCAGACCCAAGCAATGCCCAGGCCAGATCTGGCGCGCGGGAATTAAATATTGCTTCACGAAAGGGCTTTACCTGCTGCCAGGCCTGGCTTGAAAAAGAAAAGCGCCCAACATCTTGTGCCTTATCGACGATATCGATGTCTTGACTGCCGCCCGACAAAGCCTCATCAATACCTGCCTCGATCAGCGATAACCAGGCCTTGTCATGAGCGTTTCTCAAACAGACCACGCCGTCCCGGCGGTACGCCTCTTGCACCCGACTCCCGGGCAGTACATCGGCCACGTCAAATTCGCAGATAGGTGTTATGTGTTTTTGCGAATCTCGGCTCATCTCTTGCTGCCTGGTAACCCTGGATGACACAGTTTAATATGCCCATTGATCTGAAGGCAGTGTTAGTTATTAAATAGACGTTATGGCCAGAATCTGGAAGCAACTTCAAGCACTGCTTGAGCCGCCAAGGCATCCCGGGGACGCCAAAAAACCGGTTAACCCAATCGATGCCGAGTTACAGGCGGCCAAGGCGGCCTGGCAAGGCGAGCAGAGTATCGTGGCTGCGACGCGCTATATCACCTTGCTGGAGCTTTCTAACCGGACCAGATAGGCCCTACTATTGATAGTATTGATAGCAGCGCCCCTGAAGATTCTGCTTTTCGAATCACGCCTTAGAAGTTTTGCGGCCGTCGAACACCACCGTGACGCCTTGTGCTGCCCCGCTGACGGCACCATCATCTTTGACTCGAGTAAGATCATATAATTCCATCGCCACAACAACATAAGGATAGAAAAATGCCTAAAGGTTATCTCGTCGCACATATCAAGGTTCATGACAAAGAGGGGTTTGAGAAATTCAAAGCGATGGCGGGCCCCGTCATCGGCGAGTACGGCGGAATCGTGCTTGCCCGCGACCCAAACCCAGAATCCAGAGAGGGAGACACTTTAGGCCTTTGCATTGTGATTGAGTTCGATAGCGTGGAACGCGCGAGAGCATTTTATGAGTCGGAGCAGTACACCGCCGCGAGGGTTGTGCGCGAAGCTGCTTCGATTGCCCATCTGGTATTGATAGAAGGCGTGTAATGGAGCCCGCAGACGGATTCGAACCATCGACCTGCTGATTACAAATCAGCTGCTCTACCAACTGAGCTATGCGGGCTTTGTGAGACACGCAACAACGCGCGTGGCGTATTTTACCTCCTGCGCATACCGACAGACAGCAACGACAGAGATAGATGTTCAGCCACTCTTGGGGCAGATTACGGGAGTGAGCTCAGCCATGGCGTCGGCCCAATTCAATTTGGCCAATTCTTCGCGGCGCTGCTCGGTAATCACATCTGGCACCTCGAGCCAGTAAAGTGGCCCCAGGGTGCGCACCTGCAACCTGACATTGACTGGCAATTGCAGCCATTCCAGGCTTGCCGCATAGGCAACGGCCATGGGCTCCTTCGCGAAAGGTTGCAGCAACAATAGTTTCTCATCACTGCGTCTCAGGCTGGTTGCCCTTATATCCTGATCCTGTAATTTGATCCGGGCGTTATCACGGGCGATATCGGAGCCAAAAGGCCCAGCAACTACCTGATAAATGCGCTCCTCTCTTGCCGCGGTACGCTGGCGAGTCAACCCGTACCCGTGATTGACCAGCAAGCTCCAGCCGTTGTCGAGGGTTTCACGGGTTGCGAAAGGGCCGATCCGCAGGCAATCAGTCCGGGCACCGACCACAATCGCCTTTTCCGAGACCAGCTCCATTGAGTCAAGATTTACTCCTGGTTCGGCTTCTGGCAGATCTATTCCCGCCTGAGGCGTGGCATTGGTCGCCCATAGATAAAGGGCGCCATTGGCCAGGATCAGTAAAAAAAAGAGCCATTTCATGGTATTTCGCGGCTGGCCTGCTCAATCCCCTGCAACACCAGGTCGGGCTTGATATCAGCCGCCCTGGCTAAAAGAGGGGCTATTGTCGTTGCCCAGCCGCCTGTCATCAATACAGCGAAGTTATCTCCCAACTGCGCCGAGAATTCACTGAGGACTTTGTCGATTCCTCCCGCCGCAAAGGCCAGAGCGCCATTGCCGACAGCCGAACCAGTATCCGAATTGAATGCGCCCGAGTACGCTTTTAACTCACCGTGTAAATGACTGGCATGCTCAAGCAAGGCCTGGGTTGCGACCTGTGGGCCAGCGCTGATCACCCCGCCCAGGAATTGCCCGTCGGCCAAAAGCGCATCGACCGTAATTGCAGTGCCGCAATCCACCACGGCCAACGAGCCGCTTCGCTGATCACGCGCTGCGATCAATGCCAGCCAGCGATCACAACCTAAGGTGGCAGGATCCTGATAACAATTGCGCACCCCGTGCTGCGCACGCTGAGCGCTAAGAAAGGTTGGCTTTAATCCCCAAGCCTTATCACACCACTCGTGCAGTGGATCAACCACATCATCACCTGCGCTGTTGCAAACGATCACCCGCAGCGGAGTTGTGACTTCCCGCCAGGCATCAAAGTCCGTGGCAGATCCCTCATTGCCAAACGGGTCTCCCACAGACCAGTCTTGTCCGCTCGATAGCGCCCACTTAATCCGGCTGTTACCCAGATCCACCAACAGGTTCATCGTTTGGTCTGCATGATTCGCTTTAACTTAAAGGTAACCCAGGGGGGTCGAATGATAGAGTGATATCGCCAGCTATTATCGGTGTAATAGAGCCGCCATCACAGCGAAGTCGGTAACGGCCGAGTTCGTCGGCGCCCTCACCTACCCCGACCACGAACTCCCGCTGCGAAGTCGCCCGAATAGCCTTCCCGCGAAAAATATCCAGCGCATTCCAGCCGGGCTGGTCGGGCATGAAGCCCCGATTATCAAATCGTTCCAGCGCCCGAACCAGATCGGCCAGCACATATGCAATCAGTTCTGTGCGCTGAGGCAGCGGCCCGTTAATCTGTGATGCCAAATCAGTTACCCCCTGACCTGTATCGAGGGTTGCAAGAGAAGGGTCATCGATATTTAACCCAATCCCGATGATCGCACACACCTCTTTATCGGCACTGGAGTTCAGCTCCACCAGCACCCCACCGAGTTTTTCGCCCGACGCAAAAAGATCGTTGGGCCACTTCAAGCCAACCTTGTCGGCGCCGAGTTCACGTAAGCGGCTCGCCAATGCGAGGCCGATGGAAAGGCTAAGCCCCCCTAACTGGACAGCCCCTTTGCAAAAGCGCCAGCCCATCGACAGCATCAAATTACGATAAGGCGAGCCCCGCCAGGAGCGCCCGCGTCGGCCACGGCCGGCACTTTGAAACTCACTGATACAAACCTGGCCGTGTAACTCACTGTTGCCAGCCTGGCGGGTCAGCCAGTTACTGGTTGAATCCACGGTATCCAGCAGAACAACCTGGTCGGCAAACGGAAACCCTCTGGTTGTCAGAGCGGATTTGAGATGCGCCTCTTCCATTGGATCGACCGCTAAGCCCAACTGGTAGTCAGGCGAGGCGGTTACCTGGAACTGAAGGCCATCTGCCTCCAGTTCTGAAAGATATCGCTTTACTGCCGGCTCACCGATCCCAACTGCCAAGGCAAGCTCGGCGATACTTGCCGGCTTTGCCGTACTCAACGCCCGTACCAGTCGAGTGCGCTCAGTCGTCATCGTTGTTGGTCTGCTGCGATCGTCCCCGCAGGCGTTCGAGCTTTTCCCGAATCTTGATCTCAAGGCCGCGATCCACTGGGTAATAAAAACGCTGGCCTTGCAGGGTGTCGGGCAGGTAAGTCTCCCCTTGGGCATAGCCCTGGGGCTCATCGTGTGCATAGCGATATTTTTCGCCATGGCCCAGTTCTTTAGCAAGGCGGGTTGGGGCATTGCGCAGATGCAAAGGCACCTCCTGGGTGCCAGTTTCTTGGGCCACTTGTAGCGCAGCGTTGAGACCCTTATAGACCGCGTTACTCTTTGGGGCGCAGGCCAGATAGACCAACGCCTGAGCGATCGCCAATTCGCCCTCTGGAGAACCCAGACGCTCGTAGGTCTGCGCAGCATCCAGCGTCAAACTGAGTGCTCGCGGGTCAGCATTACCGATATCCTCGCTGGCCATGCGAATTGCCCGCCGGATGATATAACGCGGGTCGCAGCCGCCGTCGATCATCCGCGCAAACCAATACAGCACAGCATCCGGATCAGTACCACGCATCGATTTATGTAGCGCTGATATCTGGTCATAAAAAAGATCGCCGCCCTTATCAAAGCGACGCAAGGGCGTGCCGATCACCTCCGGCAATACCCGGTCGGTAAGTTCATGCCCATCGTCTGTCGCCGTGGCAAACTGAGACCCGATTTCAAGAAAATTCAATAGGCGACGTGCATCACCATCAGCCGCATCCAGTAGGCAGTCCCGGCCATAATCTGACAGAGTCAGGTTCAGCCGTCCCAGGCCTCGATCGCAATCAGACAACACGCGTTCCAGCAGTGATTGCAGGTCCTCGCGGGCCAAAGCCTTTAATACATAAACACGTAGCCGTGAGAGCAATGCATTGTTGAGCTCAAAAGCCGGATTCTCTGTGGTGGCGCCAATCAGCACCAAAGTGCCATCTTCCACGTGCGGTAAAAAACCGTCCTGCTGTGCTTTGTTGAAACGATGGACTTCATCAACAAACAACACCAGTTTGCCCGGCAATGCTTTGGCTTGCGCCACGACCTCGCGCACATCCTTAACTCCGGCGGTCACTGCAGAGAGCACCTGAAAGCGGGCGTCACAATAGTGCGCCACCATTCGCGCCAGCGTGGTTTTGCCCGTGCCCGGCGGCCCCCAGAGCACCATCGAATGCACGTACCCACCTACCAACGCCTCACGCAACGCCGAACCTGGGCCAATCAGATGCGATTGGCCGACAAACTCCTCAAGATTACGCGGACGCATCGCCTCAGCAAGCGGCCGGTAATCAGCAGCCTGGGTTTGAATGTGGGCTGAAGTCATCAAGGGTTCCTAGCTGCCTTGGATCTGGCGGAAGGTAAGGTTAACCCGGGGAGCAACTGGGCGGGCTGTCTTTGGCACACTGTGACGCCAGGCTATCTGAGACTCACCACTCATCAGAAGCAAGGAGCCGTGCCCGAGCACGATTTCATGCACGGGCAGATCTTTGCGGCGCCGGTGCCGCAACAAAAAACGCCGGGGACTACCCAGACTGATAGAGGCAATAGTCGGCGCAGGGCCGAGTTCGCGCTCATCATCACTATGCCAGCCCATGCTCTGAGACCCCGTCCGGTAATAATTAAGCAAAACGCTGTTAAAGCTGTATCCAGAAAAAGCCGCCAATTCCTCACCCAACTCCTTGAGTTCGGCCAGCCAGGGTAGCGGCTGGTTTACACTGCCTGAGTAGCCATATACCGCTTCGGGATCACCATACCAGGCGGCCTGGCGCGGTGAATTCACCCAGCGCCCGTAAAGGTGCACACGGGGCGTATGCCAGGAGACCTTTTTGATCAAAGTTTGGCAATAATGTGATGCTTCAGCTGGCGCCAAGAACTCAGACCTGTACTCAAAACGACCATCCTCGATCGGCAGGTGACCTTCACCGCTGATCTGTCGTGGCCCCGCCCGGCGACTCTGGGATAGACGCTGCAAGGCCTCCTCCTGGAATAACCCCGATACGCTTGATTAACAGTCCACCAGCTCGGCAACGGCCGCAGCCAATGGAGATTGCACAAAAGCCGCGCCTGTTGAGCAGCCGCTGGCCGGGTCAAACCGAGCTATCGAGGGGCAGCCAAACAGGCTGGGGTAAACACCGTGGTCAGCAGTACTTAAGTCGGCCACCTTTTCACCCAATGCCTGAAGTATCGCAGGATCAAAGGCGGCATCTGCCACAACCTGGCTTACACCACTGACATCAACGCGGGGTTGGTGCATGGCCTTTTCGGGATCCATGGAGAAATCGGCGATGAACGAAATCAACTGCATGATCGATGAGACGATGCGCCGCCCGCCGGAGGCGCCCAGAGCTGTAACAGGCCCTGCTGGCTCGGCCACGATTGTAGGGCACATATTGCATAAGGGCTGTTTGCCCGGGGCCATCGAGTTGGGCCGGCCCGGCTCAGGGTCAAACCACATGATGCCGTTATTCATAAGGATCCCGGTGTCAGGCAACAGCAAACGGGATCCAAAAACCGACAGCAGTGTCTGGGTGAGCGCGACGACATTGCCGTTGCGATCGGTAACGTTCAGATGGGTAGTACAGGCAGGGATCTTGCCATCAGGGCTATCACCCATCTGTAACAGTCGATCTGCGTAGGCCGCCTGCAAACTGGCAGCGGTGGCAGCGGTGGAATTCCCATCGGGCTGCATCGGTGGGTTCGGCAAGTACTGCTCAAGCTCGGTTAGAGCCTGGCGCAGGCTTGGACCAGCACAAAGCCCCGCCGGAGTGTAGATAAGCGCGTCGCGGTAGCTGGCCCCGGACAATTCCTCAAAGTGCACTCGATACGAGGCGAGATCCTCGGCAGATAAACCAATGCCAACAGATGCCGTATCTGCTAGTACACGCTCTGCCAGATCCCCCTGGTAAAAAGAGGCCGGGCCCTGATCGGCGAGTTGCGCGAGCGTTTTTGCAAGACCTTTTAATTCAATCACCGGTGGTGAACCAGCCCAGTGACCCATCGGCACATGACCCTCTGGCAGATACACCGAGCGTGTAGATTCAAAGCGGGCAATATCCGCCGCGCTGGAGGCAATCTTAAGACTTGAATACCAATCTACGAAAAGCCCCTGCTCCGCCAGAGCGATCGCAGGCGCGAGAAGTTGTGGCCACGAAAGCGTCCCAAAGCGTTTGGCCGCCTCGCCCAATCCTGCCACAAAGCCCGGTACTGCGACTGAGTACGGGCCCAGCACATTGCGGTTCTCCAGCACCCCCGGCCAGGCAAAAAGATCAGAGTCAAAACCGGTGCTGAGTGGATAGTCGTTTACATTGAGCGCACCCGGAGCACGCACCCCAAACTCCAGCGCATAACTTCGGTTTTCACGGGCCAGGTAAACCGTCATGAAACCGCAACCACCCAGCCCACTCATCCAGGGCTCAACCGCGCTCAGGGCAAAACCAGTTGCGATGGCCGCGTCCACTGCGTTGCCACCCCGGGCCAGCACCTTTGCGCCTGCCTCGGCGGCCAATGCGTGCTGTGCCACTACCACCCCGCCCTGGGTGTGCACTGCAGGTTTACGGATCGACCAATGCTCCATGGGTTGCCTGATTACGCGACCCTACTATGGTAGTGACTGACCAGACGGCGGTGGAATAAACGCCTGGCCACAGCACCCGTCACACACGCAGCACTTTACCGGGATTCATGATGTTGTCTGGATCCAACGCCTGCTTGATCGAGCGCATGACACTGATCGCCTCACCATGCTCAGCCACCAGAAAGTCGAGCTTGCCGTAACCCACCCCATGCTCCCCGGTGCAGGTGCCGCCCATGCCAAGCGCCCGCATGACCATACGCTCATGCAATTCGTTCGCTTTTTTGCTTTCAGCAGGATCATCCTTGCCAACCAAAAGACAAAGATGAAAATTACCATCGCCGACATGGCCAACGATTGGGGCAAATAAACCAAAATCCCGAATATCCTGTTGCGTCTCACGAATACATTCAGCCAGGCGTGAAATAGGCACGCAAACATCGGTCGCCCAGATTTCACCGCCCGGTCGCAGCGCTTTGCAGGCGTATGCCGCATCGTGACGCGCCTGCCACAGTCGATTACGCTCCTCGGTATTTGTGGTCCATTGAAAATTACTGCCGCCTGAGTCTACCGCGATCTCCTGCACAATCTCGGCCTGCTCCTTGACCCCCTGGTCAGTTCCGTGAAACTCCAGAAGCAGGGTTGGCGCCACGGTGAGATCGGTCTTGGAGTATTGGTTGATGGCGTCGACCTGAGCTTCATCCAGAAGCTCGATGCGGGCAATGGGTACACCGTACTGGATCGTAGTGATAACCGTATTGACAGCGCTGTCGACGTCTGGAAACGTACATACGGCTGAGGAGATGGCTTCGGGAATCCCGTAAAGTCTCAACGTAACCTCAGTAATTACGCCGAGGGTTCCCTCTGAGCCGACAAAAAGTCGGGTGAGATCGTAACCGGCTGCAGATTTGCGAGCGCGACGCGAGGTCTGAATTACGCGGCCATCAGCCAGCACGACAGTCAGCGCCAACACGTTTTCACGCATAGTGCCATAACGCACCGCGTTCGTTCCCGAAGCACGGCAGGCGGCCATGCCGCCAATCGAGGCATCAGCACCCGGGTCGATCGGGAAAAACAGGCCGCAATCACGCAGGTAGTTGTTTAACTGTTTGCGGGTTACGCCGGGTTGAACCACAACGTCCAGATCTTCGGCGTGCAACTCGACCACCTGATTCATCTCCTGCAGGTTAATCGAGATACCGCCATGCAAGGCCGCAACGTGACCCTCCAGCGCCGTGCCCGTGCCGTATGGGATCACGGGCACCCGGTGCTCAGCACACACGGTGACGATTCGGCTGACTTCCTCAGTGGTGTGGGGGGTGACTACGGCGTCTGGCGGCACACTGGCGTGAAAAGATTCATCCTTGCCAAAGCGTTCACGGACAGCGAGCGCCTCGGACAGCCGTTCACCAAACTCACTGCGTAAACAAGCTATTACGTTTGTTACTGGCTTCGCCTGAATGTCTTTTTGGGCCTCATCTGCCATGGGATTTCCTTATAAGCCGCCTTCTGATCCAAGTATATCCCCAATATTCTCACAGACCCCGCACTAACCCCTAACAACAGGCTTTGATACCATTACAGATTCTTAAAATCCAGTTCGTATCGCCAAAAAGACTGTGTCTAAATTAAATGTCGTTAATAGAAGTGGTGATTCCGCCCCCTTCTTGCGGGGCATCCTAACGCGCTCACTGCAGAAAATAGGGCTGACGTTCTCGGAGGCGTACGGCGTAGCGTCGACGGTACGGAGCCAGTTGGCCCGTGAAGAGGTCATTGGCAGTCCCCGCATAAGGGAAGCTGTTTCACAGATTCTGGTATCTCAATTTAGCCCCGAGACCGAAGAACGGTACCGACTTTCCCGAGGACAGCCGGTCTGGATACGAATTCACCATAAAGATGGAGAGGATGTCTGGTTTTCCCGTGCCATCTTCCGTTATAGGCTCGAGATCTGTGGCATCACCCATTCTGCGGCAGAAGCCCTGGCCCACAGTCTGCACGAGCGGCTGGTCAGGGAATACTCGTCGGGCATTGAGCGCGAAACACTGCATCAGCTTGCCTGTCAGATGGTACTGGCCGAGGCCGGAGCCCACTTTGCGAAAAACCTTGAGGCCTGGCACAGGCTCACACGCGCAAACAAAACCCTGCTGATTCTGATTGGAGGGGCGCCCGGTGTTGGCAAAAGCACAATGGCGGCCCACCTCGCGACCCGCTTGAATATCACCCGAACCCAATCCACAGACATGCTGCGGGAAGTATTGCGCACCTTGCGATCACCGGAAAAAAACCCCGAACTGCATTACTCCAGTTTTGAGGCATGGCGAGCGCTGGACGACAGCCCAGATAGAGGCGACATGCCAGCACGCATTGAGGAAGGCTACAACCGTCAGGCAGACGAGGTGGAATTAGCCGCACAAGCTCTACTCGAAAGATCGCAACATGAGCAATTTTCGATGATTATTGAAGGTGTCCATATACGGCCGTCTATGATCCAAAGGCTCACACTGGACCCCGATGTGATCGTGGTGCCCATCCTGCTGACAGTCAGTCGCAAAAAGACATTGAAACGCTTCTTTAAGGGGCGCTCCCTGGTGACATCGCGGCGAGGCAGCAAACACTACCTGGACAACTTCGACGCTATCTGGCATCTGCAGTCTGCCCTGACGCTGGACGCGACGACATCCGCCGTAGCAACAATCGTCAATGATGAGGAGGAAGAAAGCACATCGGTCCGTGTGTTCTCTCTAATTGCCTCAGCAGTCGCAGACCACGTACTACCAAACCAGGGCGAATAATCCTAAGGCAACCTTTCGGCCACCAGGCCTTTTGCGCTAACATCGCCGTTGCTATTTCCTGAGTAATCTCTTTGAACACCTGAGCACATGCCGACGAGTCATATAGTGTGACCGAACGGCAATGGCACTGATCCGAAAATATGATTAATCCATGAGCAATAAGAAGCCCAAAACCCGAACAACTTACCGCAGGATTCCCAAGGCCAAGGGTCCGACACAAGCTGACAAGGCAGATCGCCACATACTCTACGAGCGTGCTGTCCAGTGCGTGGAATCTGAGATCGACATGGTGGATGAGACCTACAAGACGCTTCGAGGACGTAAGGCCATTACCCTGCGTGAGGACTTCTGCGGCACGGCTAATACCAGCTGCGAGTGGGTGCGACGGCGCAAAGATAATCAGGCCTGGGGTGTCGATCTGGACACCGAGGTATTAGCCTGGGGAAAAAACAACAGGGTCAATGCCCTTAACGGTGATGGAGCAGATCGGATTGTGCTCATGAACGAGAACGTTCTCACAGTTAAAACGCCGCCAGTCGATATGATTCTGGCTATGAACTTCAGTTACTGGACCTTTCAGACCCGCGAAGAGCTAAGGGGGTATTTTTCAAGAGCACGCGACTGCCTGGCAGATAACGGCATTTTATTTCTGGATTCGTACGGCGGTTATGAAGCCTGCCGGGAGATGGAAGAAGAGACAGATCACGACGATTTTATCTACGTTTGGGACCAGGCCCACTACAATCCTATTACCGGCGAAATGAACTGTCATATTCATTTCAAATTCCCTGATAGATCTAAGCTGAAACGCGCTTTCAGTTATAACTGGCGCCTATGGACACTGCCCGAGATTAGAGAATTACTGGCCGAGGCAGGCTTTAAAAGGGTACTGGTTCACTGGGAGGGTACTGATACTAAGAGCGGCGAGGGCAATGGCGTTTTTACACCCACCGAAAATGGTGAGGCGGATGCGGCTTACATCTGTTATATCTCCGCGGAGAAATAATCTTCTGACGAGCCCTGCACCGGCCAAAAGTTCGTAATCAGAAAACAACCAGCCCTACCAGAGTGTTTTCATGACGCCACCATCAACGATAAGCGTCTCATCGGTAATATAACTATCTGCATCAGGCGCTAAGAGTCCAGCCTTACTTAAATTCATCAATCTTGCCAAAACGGTCCAACGGGGCAGTGCCCGCTCGTTCAACCGGCAGTCTCTCTATAGGTTCACCAGTTCTGTCGGCCTGCGTTTTGAATAGATCTGCCAGAGACGGTCGGTATTTATCGTGCCTGGCGACAAGTTGTTGACGCAGATATCCTCTGATTCCAACTCGCGTGAGAGGCGCTTGGCGAGACTGGCCACACCTGAGTGCAGTACATTAGCAAGCAACAGATCATCTTGACATGCCCACCTGGCAAGAGTTCTACCAGGCCGACTTGTCAGGACTTCAAGCTCCTCTTACTATTACCAGCATCAGAATCTGGTTTTTTGAGAAAACCTTGCCATGATCATCAAACATATCGGCGGAATACTAAAAAATCCAGCAGCCCATTTTGAGGCGGTTAGTCTGGAGGAGCGATCGGTCAGTGGCCTCTTTCTTGGCTATATTCTCATCCTGGGCGCTATTCCACCGATCGCAGGCCTGATTGGAACCACCCAGCTCGGTTGGTCTTTTGGCGCCGGTGCTACGGTCAAACTGACCTTCGCCAGCGCACTTAAGATCAGTATCGCCTACTACCTGGCAATACTCGTTGCGACCTATACCCTGGCGAAACTTGTCCAGTGGATGTCACGCACCTATGGCGGCGAGCAATCTCTCGAGCGCTGTCTTGCACTGATCTCATATACCGCAACTCCCATGTTCCTGGTCGGCATCGTCCAGATCTATCCGGTGATGTGGCTAAATTACGTTGTCGGCCTGCCGGTACTGGCGTACACCGTCTACCTGCTATACATCGGCACACCAATCATGATGCGCATCCCCCGGGAGCAGGGCTTTCTTTTTTCCAGTGCGATTCTGGCTGTCGGCATGGTCGCCCTGATTGGACTGTTGGGGAGCACCGTGATGCTCTGGAGCGCTGGCATTCAGCCTGAGTTTACCTACTGATTCCACTTAATCCAATCAACGATGTATCGTTCTTGACATGATCTGCGCGATCGGAGATTGCACGAGTTAAGTAAAGGCACTAATGTTGGTGCCCAGATACTTCTCTTATTGGGCGCACCTATGCCTCTTGTACCGGACCAGGATCTCGTTCTTTTTGCTTCGTCACTGGCAGACGATGCCCGCAGGATAAGCAACAAGTTTTTTCGCCAGCCACACGCAGTATCCAGCAAATCCGATGGTACGCCGGTAACCATTGCCGATCTTGAGATCGAGCAGCACTTGCGCAAAGCTATCGGACAGCGCTATCCCGATCACGGTGTATACGGCGAAGAAGAAGGCCTGACCGGAGCTGATACAAGATGGCTATGGGTTCTGGATCCTATTGATGGCACCAAGAGTTTTACCACCGGCAAGCGTACTTTCGGCTGCCTGATCGCGCTTCTTTACCAGCAGAAACCCATACTGGGAATCATCGATATGCCAGCACTAGACGAACGTTGGATCGGAGTTCAGAACCAAACCACTCTCCACAACGGCTACCCCTGCAAAGTAGCCCAAACCAATGTGCTGACTGACGCTACGTTGAACGCCACCACCGTGGATATGTTTGATCCGCAGGAATGGCAGATTTTTTGTCGAATGAGTGAAGCTGTGCGATTTCGCCAGTTTGGCGCCGACTGCTATGCCTATGGCCTGTTGGCACTGGGCTACACCGACTTAGTGATGGAGGCCGGGTTAGGTCGCTTTGACTATTTGGCTTTGGTCCCCGTGATCGAAGGTGCGGGCGGCTGCATAAGCGACTGGCAAGGCGAGGCGCTGACTTTCCATTCTGCCGGACAGGCGCTGGCAAGTGCTAATCCGGCGCTACACGCCCAGGCACTGCGCCTGATCGCTTCTGCGAAATGAAGCTACCCAGCAGAACCACCAGTAGAACCATCGCCTGGGTGATGGCTGTTTGCATGGCCCTCTCAGCAGTAAAAACATCTGCGGATCAAGGCCATCCCGGCCTGGACCCTCTGTTTTCACAATTGAAAACTGCCCCCGATCAAGCCACTGCTGACCGCATTACCGGGGAAATCTGGAGTCTGTGGCGAGAAGTGGGCAATCCCGCCGTAGCGAACGCCATGGCGCAAGGCGCACAAGCTATGTCAGCAAAACGCTATCGTTCTGCTTATCAGTATTTCAGCGAGGTGATCGATCGTGCCCCAGATTTTGCCGAGGGGTGGAACAAGAGAGCCACAGTACTTTTTCTGGCGAAGGCCTACGACAGGTCGATCCGGGATATCAAAGAGGTCTTACGACTGGAGCCACGGCATTTTGGAGCACTGTCTGGACTGGGGCTAATCTTTTTGCGTCAGGGTCAGTTTCGTCCCGCGACACAGGCATTTCGCGACGCCTTGGCCATTAACCCTTATCTGCCACGCATACGCGAGGCGCTAGATCAACTTGAGCATCGGCAACGCTCAATCGACGAGAAAAACGCAATCTAGCCAATCGCCACCTCGGGCCAGACACGCGCCGACAACCAGGCGGATAGATCAGTCATTTCTTCGGGCGCTACGCTGTGAGGCATCGGATAAGTGTGCCAGGTGACGTCACAACCGTTATCTTGCAGAGTCTGACGGCTTGCTTCGCCCAAAGGTAAAGCCAGCACTGGATCAAAAAGGCCATGGGCAAGAAAGATTGGCGTGCTAAGGGCATTGGGATGAACCCTTTGAGCCAATTGACCCGACAGCGGCAGGTAGGTCGATAAACCGACAATCCCCGCCAGCGCCTCTTCGCAACGCAGCCCATAATGCAACGCTACCGCCCCGCCCTGGGAGAAGCCGCCAACAACGATATGTGATCTTGGCACCCCACGGGCGCATTCTCTGGCCACTAGCGAGTCGACAATTCCTGTCGACTCGTCCAGGCCTGATACATCTTCTTGCTTAACGATCTCCATACCGGTCAGGTCATACCATCCGCGCATAACCATACCGCCATTTAAGGTAATCGGTCGATGGGGTGCGTCCGGCAGAATGAACCGGATCGGCAACTGTCGAGGTAGATTCAACATCTGCGGCAGTTGTTCGAAATCTCGGCTATCGGCGCCTAGACCATGCAGCCAGATAATAGAAAAGACCGGCGCTGCGCCAGTCTCTATCTCTAGAGGTGGGGTGGATGATTCATTCATAATTTGACACTGGTGTATTTTTCCCGGATTGTAACGGGAAGTGAGCCAAAGAAATTGATCAGTTTGGCTGTAGTTAACCCACCGACCCGAGTACCTACACTTGATAACAAGTCTCGACGACACGCCTCTGATGGAGCCCATGCTTCCGACTTATACAGACATTGTTTCTGCTGCCAGCCGTCTGGACGGCGTAGCCCGAAAAACACCGGTACTGGCCGATACCCCTCTCGATGACAGATTGGGCATCAAGCTTTTTCTTAAATGCGAGAATCTGCAGCATATCAGCGCTTTCAAGTTCCGCGGCGCCTGGAATACCATGAGCCGGTTGACGCCGGAGCAGCGTTCGCGTGGCGTCATCACGCATTCCTCCGGCAATCATGCCCAGGCGGTTGCGCTGGCTGGGAAATACTTGGGTATCGACACTACCGTGGTGATGCCAGACGACGCACCACAAATCAAGCGCGATGGTACTGAGCGTTATGCTTCCCGGGTCATAGCATACGACCCAACCAAACATAAGCGCGAAGCGTTGACCGACAACGTAATTCGAGAAACCGGCTGCGTCCTGGTACCCCCTTTTGATCACCCTCACATCATTGCCGGCCAAGGAACTGCCGCGATGGAGTTGATCAACTCTTGTGGGCCGCTGAAAACGCTGCTGGTTCCCTGTGGTGGTGGCGGACTCCTCAGCGGTTCAGCATTGAGCGCGCGTGCTCTTTCTCCGGGTTGCTCAATTATTGGGGTTGAACCCGAAGCCGCTGATGATGCAGTGCGATCCTTTCGTAGCGGCCGGATCGAAAGGGTTCAAAATCCTCAAACTATCGCCGACGGAACCCGTACCGAATCTTTGGGAAAAATGACTTTTGCCATCATACGAAAGACAGTGGATGATATTGTCAGCGTGCCGGAGGAGGCGATTATCGAAGCCACCCGATTACTGTTTGAAACTGCACGGGTAGTGGTTGAGCCTTCCGGGGCGCTTGGCCTCGCTGCGTTACTAAGTGGGGCGGTCAGGGTTCAAGGACGTGTTGGCGTGATACTGAGCGGCGGCAATATAGATGCACCGATGATGGCGCGGATTCTGCGCCCAAGCCATTAGAGAGGGGGCCAAAACCCTCCGAGCCGGGACTAACGCACAACTGTGAAGTCAGTCGTTGGTATTAAGCGGAATGGTGATTACCCCAGAGGTTCCAGTAGCGCCACCGGGAGAGTTGATCAGATTCTCTACCGGTGCACGCAAGCCGCTGAACCACCAGGCAGCCAACACAACGACAATGATCAAAATGGTGGCAAGGGCTGTCTTTCGCCAGCGGCCCCTTCGCGGAGCGGTTGAAAACTGAAGCCATCGGCGCCCTTTTTTCTCTTTGAAGGCCTCCTTGCCGATAACGGGAACAACTGAACCAAGGCTTCCCGTAGCATCCCGATCAGCACTTTCCAGTACTTCGTTTTCATTAATCTCCATCAGCCGCGCATAGGCGCGAAGATACCCGCGAACAAAAATCGCCTCGGGCAAAGCTGAATGATCACCAGACTCGAGTGCGCGAACAACATCCGCGGTAAGGTTCAAGTTGGCCGCGACATCTTCAACCGTCCAGTGATAGCCCTGACGGGCCTTTCGCAACTGCTCGCCTGGAGCTAAGGAAGCGCCTGTCGCAGGCGGGGTTTGAGCCATATCGGATAAGGGTTTATCAGTTGCAAGCCCTACTACTATAGCATCCGCACTAAGGCTGAGCAGAGGTCCGCACGACTTAAGAAATACTGTAAGCCCCGGTGCCAACAGCAATCAGTGAGTCCTCGTCGTTATGCAGTTCCATTCTTGTAACTGCCACCTTGCGCCCAGTACGCAAGACAAAACCCCTAGCTGAAAATGACTGTCCCAAACCAGGGCGCAGGTAATCTACCCGCAGGTCGATCGTACCCATCCGAGAAAATTTTTCCGCTTCGTCTTCCAGCGACTGAACGCCCTCGCGTTTTAGTAACGAAATAAACGCGACCAGCCCACCGACCACATCCAGTGTGCTGGAGATCACCCCACCATGCAGATTACCCCGGGTGAAGTTTCCCACCAGTTCATCGCGCATTTCAAACCGAACCACTACATCGGACTCATCGAGTTTTTCAAACTGCAGCCCAAGTACCCGATTAAAAGGAATGCGCTCTTCAAATACGCGCGCGGCATCCAAAATTGCCTGGGGAGAAACCTCTCGCGCTGATTCCTGCGAATCCATCTGAAATATCCTTTGCCTGAATGTCCAGCACCCACCTTATCATGAGACCAACGGTTTTGCTTTTGGTGACCCGCCCACTCAAGGTGGTCAATTATCCGAACGTGGGATAAAATTGCCCAACAATTATTCGCTGATTGTCGTGGGGCCGTAGCTCAGCTGGGAGAGCGTCGCGTTCGCAATGCGAAGGTCAGGAGTTCGATCCTCCTCGGCTCCACCAATTCCTCCCTATGCGTTATCAGTCAGTTAGACCCGCCTTGTTGATGGACTCGTTGTGTCTCAAACCTGCCTTGTCACAACTGTGCCACAGTGAGGTAGAACATGGCTTCAATCCGCATCCGTGGCGGGCGTTGGCAGGTACAGATTCGACGCAAGGAGTAACCTACGTATTCTCGACCCTTCTTAAGTCTCAAGGTGGCTTGCCAGTGGGTTGGCGACCAAGCGCATCTGGCCGATCTGGGTAAACTGGAACTCCCCCCTGCCTTGACAGAACCACCTCACGCCTGCTGGATGGCTGCCAGAGGCGGGTCAGCCCCAAGAGTTTGTGGAAAGTAAATGGCAAGAACCCAGGCCTGTATCCGTTAAGTCATAGCCAGCCTCGCTGACAACATTTCGTCATTTTGCGCTTATTCTTTTTTCTATATACTGGTTTCCAATGATGCAAACGCCGCCGCGAGTGTTGGTAACCAAGATCGGTCTGGATGGTCATGACCGTGGCAGCCGCTTGGTCGCTGCTGCGCTGCGGGATGCGGGCATGGAGGTCATTTACACGCCGCCATGGCAGGACGTTGAGGACGTCGTTCGCCTCGCGCAAGACGAGGACGTGGACGTAGTTGGCATCAGTTCCCTGGCAACAGACCACCTGCTGGTACCCGGCCTGATGGTCGCGCTGAAACGAGCGCATCTGGACCATGTAGGCGTGGTGGTGGGCGGCATCGTGCCGCACGACGAAGAGGCGTTACTGATCGCAGCAGGGGTGAGTCGAGTATTCCACCCCGGCAGCCCGATGGAGGAGATCGCCCGAGAAGTCTCTCAGCTGGCGGCAAATGCGCGCCAGCAGGCGCCCGAACTACTGGATTGACTCGACCCATGGCTAAAAGCAATACCCCGCGCAAACTCGAGCCCGACGGCCAACAGGATCCCGACCGCGAGCGTTGGCAGCGGGACTATCAGGCCCAGCTGCCTGCGGAAACCCCGGTGGTCAACCGCTCGGGCATCCGCATCAATCCGCTGTACGACGAGACCAACTGGAGCGGGACCCGCTATACACAGCAACTCGGCTACCCGGGCCAGATCCCTATGACCCGCGGTATCTACCCCAGCATGCACCGTGGCCAAACCTGGAGCCAGCGCCAACTGATCGGGTTTGGGGTCCCCTCGGATTACAACGCTCGACTGCACAAGCTGCTGGAATCCGGCGTGTCCGCAGTCAGTCTGATTCCCTGTAATTCAGTCTACCGAGGTTTCGATGCCGACCAGGTACCACGGGAACTGCTCGGAACCTGTGGGGTCGTACTCAACACGGTGGACGATATGGACGCGTGTTTTTCCGGCGTCGACATTGCCCAACTGTCCACTGCCCAGAACGACCCGTCACCGTTCACGCTGCTGGCGCTTCTGCTTGCAGTCGCCAAGCGGCGCGGTATCCCGTGGACGCGCATCACCGGGACATCCAATCAGAGCGATTACATCTCGCACTACGTGGCCAATCATATGTTCTTCCGGCTGGCGCTGCCCGGCGCTCGACGCATGCTGGTCGATCATATCGCGTTCACCCTCGAGCAAGTCCCAGGGTGGAACCCACTTTCGATTGTTGGCCAGCACATGCAACAGGCCGGTGCTACCCCGGCCGAAGCCATGGCATTCACCCTGTGTACCGCAATACAGTACGCCCAGGATTGCATCGACCGCGGCCTGGATCCCGAGCTCTTTTTCCCACGCTTTACCTTTTTCTTTGACATATCCATCAGCCTGTTTGAGGAGATCGCCAAGTTCCGCGCCGGCCGTCGCATCTGGGCATCCATCGTGCGCGACACATTTGGCGTCAAAAACCCCAAGGCCTGGCGCTTCAAGTTCCATGCCCAGACCTCGGGCGTCGACCTGACTCGACAGCAACCGCTGAACAACATTTCCCGAGTCACCGCCCAGGCAATCGCCGGAATCCTCGGTGGGCTGCAATCCCTGCACACCGATGCCTACGACGAAGTGCTGTGCGTGCCCACCGAAGATGCGGCACGGATCGCGATCAACACCCAGAACATCCTGCGCGAGGAGGCACACCTAACTGACGTCATCGACCCCCTCGGGGGCTCCTACTATGTCGAGGCCCTGACTGATCAGATGGAAGACAAGATCAGGGAGGTCATGGATACCGTGGAGTCAGCCGGGGGCATGTACAAGGCCGTCCAGGAAGGGATAGTCCAGACCCGGATCGGGGAATCTGCGCTGGGCTTTCAGCGTAGTCTGGACACGGGTGAGCAGACACTGGTCGGAGTTAACGCCTATGAATCGGAGGGTGTGGAGCCGCCGGTTGCGGTTCTGGAGCGACCCAACAAAGAATCCGTCACCCAATACCTGGAGGGGTTGGATACCTACAAGCAATCGCGCGATACGCCAGCAGTGGCACGGACTCTGGACGAGCTGGCCACAGCCGCCAACTCCGAGCGGCAAAATGTCTATGCGGCTGTGGTGACAGCAGCCACGGCCGGGGCAACCCACGGTGAGATCGTTGCCCGCCTGCGCGAAGAGTTCGGCACCGGCGACCCCCTGATCGTGCCCTGAGCGGTGTCTAGCGATCTTGGTGCCAGCCTGCGCCGTGGCGACCGCGCGGTGCTCGCGCGGGCCATCAGCGTTGCTGAAAATGGCGGCGCTAAAGCGCAAGCGCTGCTCGAGCGCATCGGACCGGCAAACGTTTCGCACCCAGTAGTGGGTATTACCGGCACTTCAGGGGCGGGCAAATCCACGCTAATCGACCAACTGGTGGCAGAGTTGCGTGCCCGCGACCAGACCGTTGCTGTTGTCGCCATCGACCCAAGCAGTCCTTTCAGCGGCGGAGCGGTCTTAGGTGATCGATGCCGAATGAACCGACACCAGGCGGACAAAGGCGTTTACATCCGCTCTTTATCAGCAAGGGGCGGCACTGGCGGGGTCTCGGCCGGCGTCGATCGTGTCATCCAGGTTCTGCAGGCCAGTCCGTTCGACCTGATCCTGGTGGAAACTGTCGGAGCGGGGCAGTCTGAGATCGACATCCGAGGGATCGCCGACACCTGCATCGTAGTGTGCACACCCAACAGCGGCGATGACATCCAAGCGATCAAGTCCGGCATACTGGAAATCGCTGATATTCTTGTCGCAAACAAAAGCGATCTGGCCGACTCGAACAAAAATGTAGGACAACTCATCATGGCTCAGAGCCTGCCTTCGAATGCACGGCCGATCCCCGTGCTTTCAACCATAGCAACCACGGGTGAGGGTGTTGACACGTTGGCGGACCGCCTGCTGGAACTGTGCGGATCGGAACGAGTAACGGGGGCAAACGATTTGCGGGCATCCGCCCGGCGAAGACTGGCTGGCGCCGTGGCACGCAAGCTTGAACGCCATCTGATCGACGCCCATGATGATGATTTCGAACAGATAGCCGCATCCGTCCATCGGGGCGAGTGCGTCATTGATGAAGCCGCGGCCCGGTGGGTACGCAAGGTGACAGATTCCGGCTAAACGGCAGCGCCGACCAGCAACCCAAGCTTCGTTCTATAAGTCAGTTAGATTCACCTTGTTGACGTATTTGCTGTGTCTCAAAGCTGCCTTTTCTCAGCCGTGTCACAGCGCAGTGGAACATGACGTTAATCCCCGAAAGCATGGCGACACAGATAAGCATAAGGTTAACTGACTAAGACGCACCCTCCAGAGATACGGAGTGCACGTATTCACTCATTTCCTCGAGAGTAAACGTATAGCCAAGGCTCATGGCCAAAGAGGCGATACCCTCTTCAATGTCCAAGCCATCCACTATTGCGCTGTCGATAGCCAAGATGATCTGCTCTTGAAGGTCACGGCCATTAATTACAGCGGCGCGAAAAGATTGAAAGTCGGACATAGCCTCTGTATTCCCGTTCTTTACGAAAGGATACACCTGCCCAGGGCTGTACTCAACTGAGAAATGTGATGGGGATCACATAAAATAATACTAATAGGCGAGATATAAGATGGCGCAGTAACCCAGCTAAAAGAGCATCGCGTTTTCTATGCCAAGAATATGATTCGGCTCTGGCGACCTCCAGACTGCGCCTCTTTCTTTAGGGTGCTACCTGGCCGTATAGCCCGGATGCGCCGCTTCTCGCTTTGTGGCCTCACCCATGGATTGCACCCCAAGGGGAGGCAAAACTGGCGACTGGCCTATCTTAAGAACACCGCTGGCCTTCTGTTGGTCCAGGGCAATGAACAACCCACGGGCCTGAGTGCAGTGATATGAGGCAAAACCTCTTATGTTGTCTTGAAAGAACATGGGATTATCGCGCCCTTTTGGACTTGGCAGCCCTTGGTCAACTAAGCGGCAGCGTCGAACGTTTTCACGGCTTTAAAACATGCCTTGCATGATTCCAAGTTGGACTGAATCCAACAAAGTAATTGAATCGTCCCTAGATGAAATACTATCGGGCTTGATTGGCTTTAAGTCCCATTTGATTTCCCCGATGACAGCGAAATTCACCCAACCGTTGTGGCCACTCCCGGTTGCAACACTCTTGGTGCTCGTATC
>Ga0257116_1000800_pt1 | contig 24848 bp, 26 predicted proteins | sample SI112_120mmetaG_FD_190150 | JGI IMG/M metagenome (GOLD analysis project Ga0257116, IMG submission 190150) | Marine microbial communities from Saanich Inlet, British Columbia, Canada - SI112_120m | ecosystem: Environmental > Aquatic > Marine > Inlet | place: Canada: British Columbia | collected...
ACCATGTCGTAGCCATCAGAAGTGGCACCATAGCCCGTGAGTTCAGCCAGGATTGTTGCACCACGTGCTTCAGCATGCTCTAATGATTCAAGCACTAGAGCACCACCACCACCAGAAATCACAAATCCATCACGATCGGCATCGTAAGCACGAGAGGCTTTTTCAGGGGTTTCATTGTATTTGCTAGAGAGTGCACCCATTGCATCAAATAACATGGTGAGCGACCAATCAAGCTCTTCGCCACCACCGGCAAATACTACATCTTGCTTGCCTAGCTGGATTTGCTCCATGGCATTACCAATACAGTGGGCAGAGGTGGAACAGGCCGAGCTAATTGAATAGTTAATGCCCTTGATTTTGAACATGGTTGAAAGGCAAGCCGAGGTGGTTGAGCCCATTGTGCGTGGGACGCGGTAAGGGCCAACTCGCTTAATACCTTTGTCCCTTAGAATATCTGCTGCTTCAACTACATTTTGGTTGGATGCGCCACCTGATCCCATAATAAGGCCGGTTCTTGGGTCAGATACTTGCTCTGGAGTTAAGCCTGATTGTTTAATGGCCTCATCTAGTGCGACCGCATTGTAAATAGCAGCATCTGCCATGAAGCGCTTCATCTTTCGATCAATGATCTCACTTGAATCTATTTCAGCGATTTGGCCAGAAACATGAGATCTAAGCCCCATTTCAGCTTGTTTTTCATCAAACTTAATACCAGATTTTGCTGTTTTTAAAGATTCTAAAACTTCATTGCAATTTGCGCCTAAGCTAGAAACAATACCCATTCCGGTGATAACAACTCTATTCATTAGAATGCGCTCGTGTCAGTAAAAAGGCCAACTTTTAGATCTTTGGCTTCATAAATAATTTTGCCATCAACTTCCATGGTGGCATCGCCAATACCCATGTAGAGTTTACGTGCGATAACACGTTTAAGGCTAATTCGGTAGGTGACTTTTTTAGCCGTTGGTAAAACCTGGCCAGTAAACTTAATACTACCACCCAGTGCGCGTCCACGCCCTGGACCACCTAACCAGCCTAAATGAAAGCCGATTAGTTGCCACATGGCATCTAGACCTAAACAGCCAGGCATTACAGGGTCGTTATTAAAGTGGCAGCCAAAAAACCACAAATCAGGGTTAACATCAAGCTCAGCAACAATTTCACCTTTACCGAACTCGCCGCCTTCGTCAGAAATGTGTGTGATTCTATCGAACATTAGCATAGGAGGCTGTGGCAACTGAGCATTACCCGGTCCAAAAAGTTCGCCATTGCCACATTGAATTAATTCTTCGTATGAATATGAGTTTTGCATAGATTTACCTTATGTCATTTTTGATGAAATTATACATCAAAGTCCTTTGTTTATATCTGCTATCAAGTCGTTGACATCTTCCAGTCCAATGGAAAGTCTGACCAGTCCTTCGGAAATATTAGTGCTTGATTTTTCTTCATCTGTTAGCCTGCCGTGTGTAGTGGTTGCTGGGTGTGTAATGGTTGACTTTGTATCGCCTAAGTTAGCTGTAATTGAGAAAACCTCGGTAGCGTTAATGAGTTTGAATGCTGCTTTTTGACCACCTTTGAGTTCAAATGAAACAATGCCGCCAAATCCAGATTGTTGACGCTTGGCTAGTGAGTGGTGTGCGTGTGACTCTAGACCTAAGTAGTGAACTTTTTCTACAGATTTTTGTTGCTCTAGCCAGGTTGCTATTTTCATGGCATTATCTGAGTGTGCCTTCATTCTTAAGCTGAGTGTATCCAAGCCTTTGAGTACAATCCAGGCATTAAAGGCACTTAAACTCGGGCCTGTGGCGCGTACAAAGCCATGCACTTGCTCAATAATATCTTCAGTAGCTAATACTGCGCCCGCTAAGCAGCGCCCCTGGCCGTCAATATATTTGGTGGCAGAGTGAATAACAATATCTGCCCCCAGGGTGATTGGATTTTGTAGCGCCGGTGTTAAGATGGCATTATCCACTGCTAACAAAATATCGTTTGCTTTGGAGATTTTGCTGAGCGCGGTAATATCAACTACTTGGCCTAGTGGGTTAGAAGGGGTTTCTAACAAAAATAGTTTGGTGTTGTCATTAATAGATGCTTCCCAGGCCGATAGGTCAGGTAAATCAACATAGCTTATTTGGATGTCAAACTTAGCAACAATGGTATTCAGTAGTACGATTGTGGTGCCAAACATGCTACGAGAGGCGACAATGTGGTCACCTGATTTTAAGAGAGCCATTAAGGTGGCAAAAATTGCAGCCATGCCACTTGAAGTGGCAACACAGGATTGTGCACCTTCAAGTGCTGCTAGTTTTTTCTCAAAAGCATCTACTGTTGGATTAGTGAATCGTGCATAAATATTGCCAGGATCTTCTTGAGAAAATCGATTGGCCGCCTGTTCAGCTGAGGTAAATACAAAGCTTGAAGTCATAAAGATAGCTTCAGAGTGCTCTTGTTCGCCAGTTATTCGATAGCCTTCTCGAATCGCTTTAGTGTTGAAATTTAAGGTTGTCATTAAATTTAAAAAATTAGCAAATAAAGTTTATTCTACATCATTGCAGATAAGTTCAGAGCTTTCGTTGGTGTTGTTCTTTTCTTTGACTGAGTCCGCTCTAACTGCTTCAATGTCGTTTAGATATTTTTGGTTGATGTCACCGGTGACATACTCTCCATTAAAGCAAGAGCAATCAAATTCAGTGATTTTCATATTACCTTGCTGAACACACCAGATTAAATCATCCAAATCTTGATAAATTAATCGGTCAGCGCCAATGGTTTTACATACCTCTTCTGTGGTTTTATTGTGGGCTACAAATTCTTTCTCACTGGCCATATCAATGCCGTACACATTAGGATGGCGAACGGCAGGTGCGGCCGAGGCAAAGAAGACTTTTTTAGCGCCAGCATCTCGCGCCATTTTGACAATTTGCTCACTGGTTGTGCCTCTGACAATTGAGTCGTCTACCAGTAGAACATTTTTATCTTTGAACTCGAGGCCGATAGCACTAAGCTTTTGTCTAACAGATTTTTTACGTAATTTCTGCCCTGGCATGATAAATGTGCGAGCAATATAACGATTTTTGATTAATCCTTCCGAGTACTTGATTTGTAGCTCATTGGCTAGTTGTAAAGCTGAGACACGTGAAGTATCAGGAATAGGGATAACAACATCAATCTTCTCATCACCCCATTCTTTGTGAATTTTAGCCGCTAGACGCTCACCCATTCTAAGTCTGGTTTTATAGACAGAAATATCATCAATTACGGAATCAGGTCTGGCGAAGTAGACAAATTCAAAGATACATGGGGAGTATTTTGGCGCCTCAGCGCATTGTTGTACAAAAATATTTCCCTGGCGATCAATGACCACTGCCTCACCAGGTTTGACATCTTGAGTTATTTCATAACCAAGGGCTGTTAGTGCAACGCTTTCTGAGGCAAGCATGTGTTTCGTTCCGCCTTTTGTGGTGCGCTTTCCAAGGATTAGCGGGCGAATTCCATTTGGATCTCTAAAGCCAAAAATACCAAATCCTGGAATAATGCCAATGGTGGCGTATGCGCCACGGACGCGTTTATGAACTTGTTTAACTGAAGCAAAAACATCTTGTTCGTTAATGTGTTGTTTTTGTTGTTTAGCCAATTCACTGGCAAAAATATTTAACAAAATTTCAGAATCGGAGTTGGTGTTAATATGTCTACGATCTTGTTCGAATAACTCTTTTGCTAACTCCTTAGTATTGGTCAAATTCCCGTTATGAGCAAAAGCAATGCCATACGGAGAGTTAACGTAAAAAGGCTGTGCTTCTGCACCACTTGAGCTGCCTGCGGTTGGGTAGCGCACATGTCCAATACCCATATCGCCAAGCAAAGAAGCCATATGTCTAGTTCTGAAAGAGTTCTTAACCAAGCCATTTGACTTTCGCATGTAGAGTCGGCCTTTGTGGGCGGTGACAATACCTGCGGCATCTTGACCTCGATGTTGAAGAATGGTTAGGGCGTCATAAATATAGACCGCCGTGTCTTTTTTAGTGGTAGAAAGAATGCCAACAATGCCGCACATAAAAGGGTTTCCTTATTCGTTTTCGATAAATAGTAAGTGTTCTGACAAAGCAGGTTTAATGTCTGAGGCGACATCTTGAAAAGTTCTTAATGCGCCATTAGCTTCAATCCAGTAGTGTTGTTGAGAGATGCTATCAATACTTTGAAATACTAGCACCATAATCAAGATAGCCAAACTACCTTTAACTAGCCCAACCAATAGGCCGCCTAAATTATTGCTATTACCACTAATATTTTTAGCATTTAGTGCTTGATCGAGCGTGCTCAGTGTATCAAGAATTTTTTTAAATAATGTTGATAGAGCACAAGGTTTTGACGAGTCAATTGAAATATTTAGCATATTAGAAATACTGGCACATGTGCCGATAATAATGGCAAAAGTGATGATAAAAGATAGGCCAATCCGTATTGAGTTATTGGTGATGACAATTTCCATAATGCCCAAATTGGCAATAATATCTAAATAATACCAACTTACAATTGCGGCAATACCTAGAAATACAAAATAGGCAAAAAGCTTATTTAAAGCACACGGATTGCTAACCTTAGATGAAATGTCAGTCAGTTTGTAAAGTGCTTTTTTAATGAGTAACACACCAACAAAAATTATGCCAAAGGCAATGGCCATATGGGACTGATGAGAAAGTAGTAGCCAAGTAATGGCATCACTCACTGCTAGAGGCTGATAAAACAACCAGGCAAGCACAATGGAAAGTAGTAAAAAAGCAAGACTAATCAGCTCTTTTGCCATGCCTCGTTTAAAGCCCATTACCAAAAATGCGGCCAAAATAGCCAGAGTTGCCCAATCGGACCAAGCTAATAAGCTGACCATATTCCAGATATTTGCAAAAAACTCATTCATCGATCCTCTCCACAGAACGTTTTGTTATATGCGGTAATTTTACAAGATTTTCCAATCATGCATTACTTAAGTACCTTTAATGCATCCGCCACAACATGGAAAGAGCCAAAAACGATAATACGTTGATTAGAACGTTGCTGTAGTGCTTGCTCAATTGCCGAACTCATGCTTTGGCAGCTGCGAACACTCTCTTTAAGTGGGAACTGATCGACTAAAAAACTCATATCAGCGGCACGATGAACAGTTAGTGGTGCTAGTAGCCATTGGTCAATGAGTGGAGAGATGGCCTTAATCATTGATGAGATGTTTTTATCTTTTAAAGCTGAAAAAATTGCCAAAGTAGGCTGCTCATCCTTGGCCAGCTCTTTAGTTAAAGCTTTTACAGCTGCTTCATTGTGTGCCACATCAAAAATAAACTGCTTATTATTAATATTTTTTATCTGAAATCGACCGTTTAGCTGAGCGGCTGCCAAGCCTTGCTGGATTGCCTGTTTACTAACCTTGAATTTATTATTGAGCTTGTCAACACATAAAGCAGCCAAAGCGGCGTTTTGCTGTTGGTGTTCACCTTTAAGTGATATTAGCCCAGTATAAGGATGTTGTACAAATTCTAACCAAGCACCTATCGTATTAGCGTACCTTGTTATTGAGTCTGGCGGGTTGACATCGCCACAGACGCAAGGTGTGTTAGCGCGCATAATACCTGATTTTTCATGACCAATAAGCTCGCGCGTATCTCCTAAATAGTCTACGTGGTCAATGGCAATATTGGTGATAACAGCAACATCAGTATTAACGACATTAGTTGAATCCAGTCGTCCACCCAAGCCCACCTCTAAAATAGCAATATCAACTTTTTGTTTGGCAAAAATAAGTAGAGCAGCAAGCGTTGAAAACTCAAAATAGGTTAGCGAAATATCTCCTCGAATCAACTCAATTTGTTCAAAAGCTGTACAGATTTGACCATCAGTCGCTTGGGCGTTGTTAACGCTAAAGCGCTCATTGTAATTTAAAATATGAGGCGAGGTGAATTTAGCAACCTTAAAAGGGCTTTTTTGATAAATACTTTCAATAAAGGCGATGGTTGAGCCTTTACCATTAGTACCTGCAACCGTAATAGTGGCAAAGGGTACGCCATTGGGAAATAGTTTTGTATAAACACGCTGGATGCGTTCCAGCCCTAAGTCTATCTCTTGAGAGTGTAAGTTTTCTTGCCAGGTGAGCCATTGGCTCAGATTCTTTAATCCTCCCAAAACTCACCCTCTAGGGTTTCGTTTTTTTGATCTGCGCCTGATTCTTTTTGATTTTGAGATTTATGTGTAAAAGTGGCGGAGTTTTTTGTGAATATTTTCTGTGCATTTTTTTTCAACATATTGTCGATAAAATAAGCTCTAGAAAAAGGCATTAACCCCAATAATCCGATGGTATCAGTAATAAATCCAGGGGTTAGTAGTAGTACGCCTGAAATTAGTATCACCACTCCTTCAAGCATTTCAAATGCAGGTGTCTGGCCGTTAGCCATAGCATTTTGAGCTTTGGCCATGGTTGACCAGCCTTGTTGTTTGAGTAGAGTTGAGCCAACTAGTGCGGTAATAACCACTAATAAAATTGTGGAAAAGCCACCAATAGATTCGCCTACCGAAACCAATACATAAATTTCGAGCAAGGTCATTATTACAAATAAAGGAAAAATCATTTTATTTCTCGTTAGTGAATATCAAATCCCAAACGCCATGTCCTAGTCGTTCGCCACGTCTTTCAAATTTGGTAATCGGACGTCGCTCGGGTCTTACTGAATAGGTATGGGCGTTTAGTGTGTTTTTAAAGTGGGTATGTTTTTCAAGTGTCTCCATCATCTGTTGCGCATAATGCTCCCAGTCAGTTGCCATGTGCACAAAGCCGCCATCAATCAACTTCTCAGATATCATATCCATAAATTCATTTTGTACAATGCGACGCTTGTGATGTTTTTTCTTGTGCCAAGGATCGGCAAAATATAGTTGAAATCCAGCTAAACTGCTGGCTGAAATATTGTTGCTGAGTATATCAACAGCATCTTCTTTGATAATTTTAAGGTTGGTTAAATTGTTTTTATGCGCTTCATTAATTAAGCGCCCGACACCCGCTTCATAAACCTCAATTCCTAAAAAATTATGGTGCGGCTCGTTGATGGCCATCTGAAGCAAGGAGTCACCATTGCCAAAGCCAACTTCCAAAATAATGTCTTGTTGCTTGTGAAATACCGCATTAAGATCAATAGCTTGGCCTGCTTCAGGTTCAATGCCATATTGAGACCAGAGGTCGTTAAGGCCATATTTCTGCCCCGCACTTAAGCGCCCAGAGCGCCTAACAAAGCTTTGTATCGTTCGGTTGGTATTGTCACTCATAGGTTGTAATCAATGATTAAGGGTGAATGGTCAGAAAAGCGCTCATCTTTATAAACAGATGCGGCCTTAACTGTCCCTTTAAGTTTTTCACTTAAAATTTGATAATCAATGCGCCAACCCGTGTTGTTAGCCCAGGCTTGACCACGGTTCGACCACCAAGTATATTGCCCTGCTTCTTGATTAACCTCTCTGAAAGCATCAATGTATTGCGCCTCATCAAACAGCTGATCCATCCAGGCGCGTTCTTCTGGTAAGCAGCCAGAGCGTTTCTTGTTGCTGGTAAAGTTTTTAATGTCAATCTCTTTATGAACAATATTGACATCGCCACAAATAATGTAGTCACGTCCATCCGTCTGAAGCGCTTTAAGGTAAGGCATAAATCTATTGACCATAAAGTCCATCTTGTAATCCTGGCGTTCTTGTTTGGCTGAACCAGAAGGAATGTAGATTGAAATAACGCTTAAACTGCCAAAATCTGCTTGAATAAAGCGCCCTTCAAAATCAAAATCTTCCCAAGGGCTGAAAATAACTCGATCGGGCTTTTGTTTGCAGTATAGCCCCGTTCCGCTATAGCCTTTGCGTTCCGCTGGCTTATAGTAAGTATGGATATTTTCAGGATAAAATCGCTCATCCAACTGCTCTTCTTGGGCCTTGATTTCTTGCACGCAAACAACATCAGCATCTTGAATTTTCATCCAGTCAAAAAAACCTTTTCGTTCAGCTGCACGAATGCCATTGACATTAGCCGTTATAATTCTCTTCATTGGAAATATTTTAATGATTTAGAGGAATGTATGGAACAGTATCAAAAAGACTTTGTAGATTTTATGTTAGAAATTGGCGCGTTAAAATTTGGTGAATTTACACTGAAATCAGGCAGGGTGAGTCCTTACTTTTTTAATGCGGGCGCTTTTAACACGGGTGAGCACTTATCAAAATTGGGCAAGTTCTACGCACAAGCTATTCAGGTTAGCGAACTGGAGTTTGATGTGTTATTTGGCCCTGCCTACAAAGGCATTCCGCTAGCAACCGCTACAGCGATGGCGCTTAATGATTCATTTGGTATAAATGTACCTTATAGTTTTAACCGTAAAGAAGCCAAAACCCATGGTGAAGGTGGCGATATTGTTGGCCATGCACTAGAAAAGGAAGTGTTAATTATTGATGATGTGATTACTGCAGGCACTGCAATTCGTGAAGCGATGGATATTATTGATGCAAATGGTGCAACTGCCAAAGGCGTGATTGTGGCAGTTGATCGTCAAGAAAAAGGCAAGGGTGATAAATCGGCCATTCAAGAGGTGGAAGAGAATTTTGGCATTACAGTGTTAAGTATTATCAATCTTGGTCATCTTATTGATTACTTAAAGCAGGGTAATGATGAAGCGTTAATTGAGCGTATTGAGGCGTATCGAAATCAATACGGCGTTTAGTTGAAAAATTCATAACCCAGGCTCTCAGCAACAGCTTTGTGCCTTATTTTTCCTTGATGAATATTAAGGCCATTTTTTAAGTGTTGATCTTCTAACATGGCCTGATTCCAGCCTTTATTGGCAATATTTTGGATAAATGGCAGGGTAGTGTTGGTCAGTGCTAGGGTGGCAGTCTTTGCAACTGCACCAGGCATATTGCCCACGCAGTAATGAATAATCCCGTCCACGACATAGGTGGGGTTGTCATGTGTGGTGACTTTTGAGGTTTCAAAACATCCGCCTTGATCAATAGACACATCCACTAATACCGAGCCTTTCTTCATGAGTTTGAGCATGGGTTTGGTGATAAGTTTGGGCGCTTTTGCGCCAGCGACCAATGCAGCGCCTATGACTAAATCTGCATGCACTAGATGATGTTTGATATTTTTTGATGTAGATAGATCAAGCGACAGTTTTGATGCATGTTGCTGTTGAAAAGTGGTGAGATAATCTAGGATTTGTCGATCTAGAATGGTTACCTCAGCACCCATGCCGAGCGCCACCTCTGCTGCATTCATGCCAACTACTCCACCGCCAATTACTAAGACTTTTGCAGGCTCTACGCCGCTAGCGCCACTCAGCAATACGCCTGAGCCTCCTTGGGTTTTTTCAAGGTGGTGGGCGCCTGACTGGATTGACATTCGACCGGCCACTTCACTCATGGGTTTTAATAGCGGTAGGCGTCCATTGGCATCGGTAATAGTTTCATAGGCAATACAGGTTGCACCTGACTTAATGAGTAGTTCAGTTTGTATGGGGTCTGCAGCTAAATGCAGATAAGTAAATAGTAGTTGACCCTTTTTTAACAATGCACATTCATCTGGCTGAGGCTCTTTTACTTTGATGATCATTTCCGCCTGATCAAATACGTGCTGGGCAGATGCCACAATCTTAGCGCCCGATGCTTGATAGTCAAGATCTGAAAAACCAACCGCCTCACCCGCATGAGATTGGACAAGTACTTGATGTCCAGAATCGACTAGTCTAGCAGCACCCTCAGGGGTGAGAGAGACGCGATACTCATGAATTTTAATTTCTTGTGGAATGCCGATAATCATGCTAATATTGTAGTATGAATAATGCACGATTTACAAGAAAATTTGGATATGTTGACTAAAGCTTATCCGCAAGAAACACTCGAAGGCGATGGTGTGGTTGTTAATCGACTGTTTCCAATATCGCAACGAATGAATTTTGATCCGTTTGTATTATGGGATCACTTTAATATTGCCACCGGCCAAGGCTTTCCTGATCACCCTCATCGAGGTTTTGAGGCCATTACTTACATGTTGGAAGGCGGTATGCGCCATCAAGATAATTTGGGCAACAATTCCTTTGTTAGCACAGGCGGTGCGCAAGTTTTTTGTGCAGGAAAGGGAATAGTGCACTCAGAAATGCCTGCAGAAAAAGAGCTAAATGCAGGCATTCAATTGTGGATCAATCTACCTAAACGTTTAAAAAATATTGACCCAAGTTATCAGGAAGTTTTAGCCAAAGATCTTGCTGTTACCACTTTTCAGGGTGGCAGCTATCGAACGATTGTTAATACAGAATCTAAGATTACATTACATACTGCTATTAACTATCAGCATTTTAATCTATTAAAGGATCATCATTATCAACTACCGCTTGATCAGGGTTTGCAAGCAATAATTTATGTTCTATCAGGTAGCTTACTGCTTGGCGAGCATGCAATTGAAGCCACTCAGGCGCTATTAATTGATGCTGAAACACAGCAAGATTTATTGATTAAAGCAACAACAGATAGTGAATTTATGTTTTGTAGCGGGCTGCCACATAAGGAGCCTATTTACCAACACGGGCCTTATGTTGATTAAGGCGTCCCACCTTCAATAGTTTCTTCGGTAAAGACTAAATGATTGGTTTTGGCAAAAGACACAAGACGCTCAAATGTAAAAGCACAAGCGTATTTTAGTTGATCATCAAAAACGATAGATTTAATACCGTTAATTCGTCGAATTTTTAAGTGCCCACTATAGCGTCTTAACTGCTCGGGTTGGGTACAAACTAATCGCTCAGTCCAGTCACTCGGTCTAAATTTTTGACCGCTTTGAGTCATACCAGATATAGTGTATCGAGTGGTTGTCATCTAACTCCCCAGAAAAAGACAATGATCAGAATATAAGGGGGTGTGCCCCAGTTTTTAATGACAGTATAAGCTAAAAAATTTCTTAATGAGAAAAAACGCCCAAGCATTATTTCATCACTTGAAAATCAAGAGACAGTTGGTATTTTCAGTTTAAACAGTGAAGGCGATAAGCCAGAGTTTCTGGGTTGCTGATAAAGAGATTATTGGGAGTTAATACTCTCAATGTATAAAAGCAATAATATGGTGGAGGGACAGGGATTTGAATCCTGTTTTCAATGTATTGCACAGTTAAATACAGCGCTGTATAAGGGTTTTTGAAATTGTTATTGCCTGTATTTAACTATATTTATGACAGGTGTAGTGAAAATGTAGTTAAACTTTTTGGCATAAAAAAACACTCTTACTAGGCAAGGGGCCTTCAAACAAAGGAAAAAAGACACAACACTTAATTATTCGATTTTTTATTAAGGTTAGATGACTTCACCTTAACCTTTGAAAAGAGAATTAGAATTAGAATAAGAATAAGTAAACATCATCGAAAAAAATAAACAACCACTAAAGAAGCGTTCAATTCATTTATTATCATAACTCCCTTTTTAAGGTATACCACATAGATCGTGTATAATGAGTGTATGTCAAACTTAATTAGTCCGCAGCAATATGGCACATTAATACACCATCTAAAAAAGATGGCTGCTGAGTATGCACAAGAGAAAGGCTGTAGAGAAGATGTATTCACAAAGGCTGCTGAAAAATTATTTGATGATAATGATGCCACAGGAGATATTCGGGAGACTTTACTTAGTAGAGCGGTAGAGATCTATTATGCAGCCATTGGAAAGCCTAAGAGAGGTCACCGACTAAGTGAATTAAAAGGCGAGCTATTCCGTGGCCAGCCGTTAAATGATTATTTTGATGATAGTAAGAGAAAATAAAATGCCTAAAGAAATTCAAATAGAAACAGTACAAAATGCGTTAAGACACACGCTAAAGAGTGCTTTAAACCAATCCAACTTACCTTCAGCTAAAGAGACTGCTGTACTAAGTCTTTCCTTGCTTACTTTTATAAATACTTGTGTGGGTAGTAGAGCTGAAGCTGCCACTGTTAACCTAACTGGAACGATTACTCAGCAAGTAATGATAGAAGTCAATGACGACTCAACTGTTATTGACATGACAAACGGTGCCACCACTTCACAAAATTTATCAGTTGCAGCTAATGTGCCATTTACCATTACTATTGACAGCGCCAACAACTTAAAAATGGTGACTGATGATGATATTGTTAACTATTCATTTAACATTCAAGATGCTCTTGATAATGTAATTCTAGCAGCTCAAGGAACCTCAAAGACAAACCAGAATGTAAGTGGTACATGGAAGCTTAATATTACACCTGAAGGTATTGATGGTTCAACTCATAATGGTACATACGAAGATACAATCACCATTACCATTGCCGCTGCATCATAGTATATTAGAAATATACAGAGGCTAATGCACCTCTAATAAATCAACAATCAAACATTCAGTAAAGTTAGAACCTTTACCCACTTCACTTTCTATTATTAGCTCCTTCATGGGCCCATCTTAACGATAAGCACAACTCATTTCTTAACAGTAATAGTAAACTTAGCTCCTTTTTCGGTATTAATTACTTCAAGAGAGCCTTTAAAGTGATCCTGGATAATTGCCTTACTCATATACAAGCCCAATCCAGTTCCATTTAAAGATTTAGTGGAAACATAGGGTTCAAATATAGTCTTAATAACCGACTCGTCAACACCTCCACCATTGTCTTCTACAGTGATAGTAAGAAGCTCATCATTCACAGCAGCCTTGATCCAGATAGTTGATTTTGATCAACCATCATGGCTTCAACTTTTTTAATTCGAGTATTCAAGAATTCTGCATCATTATCTGACATTTCGATAACACTGTGCTTCTTTTTAATTACACCTACAACCAGCATCATTGCAGTTAATGGCTGCTTCCACTGATGGGTTAACATGGCAATCATCTCACCCATTACAACATGACGCGATTGACTGACTAGTTGATCTGTGGCAATGACCAGCTCAGCAGTACGCTTCTCTTTTTCATCATTTTGAAAGGCAAGTTCTTCATTGGCAATGACCAGCTCAGCAGTACGCTTCTCTTTTTCATCATTTTGATTATATTTTTCCAACACAAACGGATGAATGATCCAAAAGTAGATGATCGGACTAGATATGAGCGTTAGAATAGTTGCTTCGATCAGAGCAAAAAGAACCGGATTTTGGTTTAACCATAAGATTATATTATCTGGAGAAGTTGAATAAACCAGCATGATCGCTATCTCGACAATAAAGACAATGAGGGTTATTCTCCAGATTAATGGAATTGTTGATATATGAATATGTTTCATGTGGCCATTACCCTTAATATTTAGTTATTTGAAGCGCATTTTATAAGGCTTTAACTTGTTTGCACTTTTTCTTTAATCAAACCTATAAGTGAATCGCTATTAAATGGTTTAGCAATAATATCATCATCAGCCCCTAATGCCAGTTGCTGTCGAACGTTATCAATATCAGATTTGGCTGTTAAGAATATAAATGGTGTGTTTTTAAATTCATTGTCGTGTCTGAGTTCTTCGAATACCTGATAACCATCTTTGATGGGCATCATAATGTCACACAATATAAGATTAGGCATATGCTCTTTAGCCTTATCAACTCCCTCTTGTCCATTGTTAGCAGTAATTGCTTGCATGCCTTCAAAGGTTACGATGTCTGAAAGCGCCTCACGTATACCTTGAGTATCTTCAATGATTAAAACTTTTAATTGACTCATAATTGTCTCTTTATGTTGTGTTTCAAATATAACAATCAAACATTCGGTAAAGTTACGATAAAGTTAGAGCCTTTACCCAATTCACTTTCTATTTTTATTTTACCATTGTGTAACTCTATTGCTTTTTGTAAAACAATCAGCCCCAGGCCAGTGCCTGGAATATCACCGACGTTACTAGCACGGTAAAAAGGTTCAAACAAGTTCTTGATATCTTCTTGTGCAATACCAATACCATAATCCTTAAAAGAGAGACTAACACCAGCTTTATCTTCATTGATACTAACCTCAACAGCTGTGTCTTTATCTGAGTATTTAACAGCATTACTAATAAGATTAATAACAATGTTTTTGATCCACTTCTTATCTAGCGTTAGCATGATTACAGGTGAAGACTGATGATAGATAATATCTCTGTTATCAGCGTCACTGAGTTGGTATCCAGCAATGATGTCTTTTACTAGACTAACAACATCTAAAAACTCTGGGTTGTATTCTAGTTTTTGAGCGTCTGATTTACCAAGAATTAAGACATCTTCTAGCATGCTAGTCATATCCACTACTTCATTCTTAATGGTTTGTAGGCGCAGGTTGATATCATCCTGGCTCATCTTATCGGCGTACTTTAAGATAATATCTGAAGTGGCATTAATGGTCGTGAGTGGCGTTCTAAATTCATGCGATGCCATGGTAACAAAACGACTTTTAAGTAAACCCAGTTCTTTTTCGCGATCTAATGATTCTTCAAGCTTAATCGTACGACTTTTTACTTGGTCTTCTAAGCTTTCTTTATATACGTTAAGTTCTGTACGCAGCTGATCCATTTCAGAGATGTCTTGTCCAACACCCAGAACACCAATAATCTTGCCTTCGGCATTCCTACGAGTGGATGAGTTAAGCAGTACCATTACACGGCTACCATTTTTAGCAAACAGTGGGAACTCGTAGTTAGCGGTTTCTTTACCGACCAGTGCATTGTCTAGTACTTCTTTTACCGCTGTTTGGTAATCTTCAGTGATGTAGTCTTTTACAAGGTCATGACCAAGTACATCGGTTTTTTTAAATCCAGTGATCTTTTCAGCAGTCTGGTTCCATTCGTTAACCAGGCCTTTATCGTCTATTCCGAAAATAGGCGCATTGGCAGTATCAATAAACTGCAGTAATTCTTTTGATATGGCTTCTGATTTTATATTCGCTTCAGCTAATGCGGCTTGCCTCTTCTTGTCTTCCGTAATTTCGGTGCGCATGCCAATATATTGGATTGGCTTTCCGTCTGCATTCAAGGTCGGGACGATGGTCGTCTTAACCCAGTAAATACCCCCTGACTTGTTCCAGTTTTTGATCTCACCATGCCACGTAGCGCCATTGGCGATTGTCTTCCACATATCGACCCAAAACTCATCTGACTGTTCATCTGATTTAACTATCCTATGGTTTTTCCCGATCAGTTCCTCACGGGAATAGCCGCTAATATCGCAGAACTTATCATTGACGTATGTGATGTCTCCTTTGACATCGGCAATGCTGACAATGGCGTGTTCGTCGAGAGCATGCTTTTGGAAGTCCAGTTCCATTATTTGTGCGGTTAATAGTTTTTGGTTGTCGCTAAGTTGCAGGGTAGTCAGATTGCTAATTCGGTGGAATAGAAACAATCCAGCTCCGACTATTACAACCCCGAACGCACTAATCAGAGCCATTGCCCAAAGATACGGCCGCCTAATTTCTGCAATATCTATTTTTGCAATAATAGCGATATTGATCTCTGGTATCGGGCTATAGGCCGCCAACACTTTTTCCCCGCGATAGTCAAAACCGGCAACTGTTCCCGATTTACCAGAAAGGGCAAGCTGCATAGGTTTTGCTAATTTAGAAATTAAAGGTATTGGTTTAGGTGTTTTACTAGCAGGTTGGCCTTGACTACCGAGGGCAAAGTGACGGTGTTGAAGCAAGAAGATAATGTCACTTCCTTCTTTGCGTCCCAACACAAACTCGCCAGTATCACCAAAACCATGATTACCCTCCATTGCATTAAGGACCTGAGAGACCGTGGCCGCAGCACTTCCATCAATGTTTGCGTCTTGGCTGTGTTCCATATCAAATTGCGCAACTGATACTATCAAATTTTTCTGACTTTTTACCAATTGGGCAAGGTCTAGGCGTTTTTGTTCATACGCTGTGTTGTAAAAAACAGAAGTGGAAGCGATCCCAAAAGCGATGACCATGGCGACCATTATAAAAGCGAGGAGGCGAAATTTAATCATGAACAATAATTTTTAACAGTAATGTTTTTTAGCATTGGTTTCCATTTCCAAAATTAATTAACCTTTCTCTCTTATGTGTTCTTATGTTGTGTTTCAAATATTAGTAATTTTTTAAAATGCTACTAGGTAATTTTAATAATTATAGTGAACTCTGCACCCTGTTTTGTATTAGCCACATTTATATCGCCTTTAAAATTATCTTGGATGATTCTCTTAGTCATATACAGGCCCAATCCAGTTCCATTTAAAGATTTAGTGGAAACATAGGGTTCAAATATAGTCTTAATAACCGACTCGTCAACACCTCCGCCATTATCTTCTATGGTGATATTAAGTAGATCCCCATTCATAAAAGTGCTGATCCAGATAGTTGGATCTTTTACTGATTTTGACACCATTTGATCGATAGCATTCTTAATCAGATTAATCACTACATGGCGCATTTCCCTGTCATAGCCAAAAATCTTTAATTTTTTTGAAATATCACTATTAATCTCAACGCTATGTTTTACAACGAGACCATGAAGTATCTCTAACACACTGTTAACACTATCGTTAAGATTAAACAGACTTTTCTCCTTATCAGGATGGAAAAAATCTCGAAAATCTGACAAGAGTTGGTCTTGAGTAGTCATCATGGTTTCAATTTTTTTAATTCGAGTATTCAAGAATTCTGCATCATCATCTGACATTTCCATAACACTGTGCTTCATTTTAATGGCACCTATACCCAGCATCATTGCAGTTAATGGCTGCTTCCATTGATGGGTTAACATGGCAATCATCTCGCCCATCACTACATGACGCGATTGACTGACTAATTGAGCTGTGGCTTTCTCATGCAGAGTCTTAAGTTTTGCTTTAACCCTTGCTAACGAAACTACCCAAGCACCAATAGCAATAATAATTAAAAGTAAAAAACCTATATAAATCAAGAATTCTTTGTCGTGACCTAAATTAATCGGTGTTGAAGTCCATTTTTTTTCTATTCTGGTAATTTCTTTAGGACCGATATAATCAAGTGTCTTATTAATAATTCCCACCAGTTCTGGCCAATCTTTTCGTACAGCAAAATGCATATGGACTAATTTAAACGCATCATCGTCAATTCTAAGTTCTTCCATATGATTTAACTTTAAGAAAGCTGTGGCTAAATCTAAATATACGATTGCAGCGTATGCCTCGCCACTGGCTACTGCTTCTAATGTTTCTAATGTACTGGGTTTAGCCAATATACTAAGTGGAACATTTTGTTCAAGGAGCTTATGATGCGTCGCGTAGTCCTTGGTAACTGCTACGGTTTCTCCCTGCAGTTGCGCTAAGGAGTAAACCATTTGACCGTCAATTGGGTGAAGTGTTTGAATACCAAAAGAAGCTCGATTCTTATTGGTCACGACCACCATACGACTTTTTTTATAGGGTTGTGAATAGAGTAAAAATCCTTCTCTAGATTTGCTTTTGCCTACGACTGACAAAATATCTAAATTTTTGTTTTCTATTTGAACAAGAACCTCACTCCAACTTAAATCTGGCACAGCATTTATATTGAGCTTTAGATGCTGGTTTAACAACTTAACAATATCAGCTGAAATACCTGAATACCTACCATCCTTATCTCTATATTCCGTAGGATAAAAATCTGGATCAAAGCCCAATCGAATATTTGGATGCTCTGCTAACCATTTTTTTTGATTGGCCGTTAATATCAATTCCTTATGAAGGTGAACCGTACCTATATCTGCAGAATACTTAGGCTCGAAAGGGGTCTCTAAAGCCCATACATTCAAAGACATCCATGAGATAGTCAACAATAATGTACGAGTCATCACGCTTGTTATTACAGATTGTTGCATTCTAGAGATTCTCCTAGTGGTTTTAAGTATGGTATTTTTTCCATTAAACGAGGTAACGAGTCAACCTGCATTTTTTTCATCACTGAAGCTCGATGCTTCTCAATCGATAAAACTGGCATATCTAATTGCTTAGCAACATCATTATTGCTAACACCTTTAACTATTAAATCAAATACTTGCCTCTCTTCAGGAATAAGTGTTTGATAATCATGAACAATCACTAGGCTAGGCTTAAATTTCTCAATAGCGTTAAGTACTTTATCTAATAACACATTTGGAGAGACTGGTTTTGCCATAAAATCTGAGGCGCCTAATTTTATCGCCTTTATCGCCATTTTAACTGTAGCCACACCTGTGAGAAACAAAACGGGTCTGAGGTGTGTGCCTTTATTTAATTCAGATAAAAGCTCTATACCAGTCATACTTGGCATGGATATATCACATATTAAACAACCTTGTCTATCATCTAACTGATGAAGATAGTCTACTGCTGATGAATATGTTTGGGTTTTAAAGCCTAACATATCGAAGATGGCCTGTAGAGAATCAAGGATATTTTCATCATCATCAACCAGGAAAATTGTATTGTCGAGTGTGGTTTTATCTATATTCATCTCTAGGATTATACTTTAACGACGGGAATAAATTGAGGTATTCCTCAATTAATGCAAATAATGCCTTTGTTGTTTAAGTTTTAAAAAAAATAACTTTATTGAAAACCATAAAAATATCTCTTAACGGCTATCAATAATTACCAATCATAGCCTTTGACATTACAGATTGTTAATTTCTAGACCTAGGCCCAGTGGTCTTAAATTTGGTATCTTTATCATTAAAAGAGCTAGCGAGTCAGCCTGCATTTTCTTCATCACTGAGGCTCGATGTTTCTCAATTGTTGAGACAGAAAATTCCAATTGTTCAGCAATATCATTATTAGTCACGCCCTTAACAATTAAATCAAACACTGGCCTTTCTTTAAAGGTAAGCGTTTGATAATCATGAATAGTTTCTAAAATAGGTTTAAAATTTTCAATAGCATCAAGCACCTTTTTTAATAATACTTCAGTTGCTACAGGCTTTTCCATAAAGCCCACAGCACCCAACTCCATAGCTTCTACCGCCATATCAATCGTAGCTACGCCAGTGAGAAAAAGAGTGGGCCTAAGGTGTTCAACTTTATTAAGTTCGGACAAAAGCTCTATACCTGTCATTTCTGGCATGGATACATCACAAACCAAACAACCTTGTCTATCATCTAACTCTCGAAGGTAGTCTACTGCTGATGAATATGCTTGGGTTTTAAAGCCGAATATTTCAAAGATATCCTTTAGAGAGTCAAGGATGTTTTCATCATCATCAACCAGGAAAATTGTATTGTCGAGTGTGGTGTCGCCTATATTCATAATTTTAATTTATAGTATCGGTTTAAAAGCCAAAATAAGAGTAAAGTAGAATAACATAAATACATACAGTATTTGATTGGTTAGAACATTATATTAACTCTTATAAGTGGCAATCCTCATTTTTCAAGACTAAAATATCTTTTATTCATTTGACTGTTGCAGTTGTATAGTACCAATATTAATAACACTGTCTATTATTTTTTCTTTATTAACGTTAAACTCAAAAGGCTGGTATCCAGGGATTATTAATGTATGACCCCCTTCACTCAGTTCTGCAAAGAATGAGCCATCTTCACCAGTAAAAATTTCCATCTTTTGGCCATCTTTATGGCTTACTGCACCTAGTATTAATTGAATAGGTAGTGATGATTGATCTACCAACGTGCCTTCAACAAAATAACTAACTACTGAACTAAGGTAATGTTTAACACCTCCCTTTCTAGGCACTCTAACTGAGACTTCCGGCGGATCAATGGAAATACCCAATGGTATTAATTCTTTTTGGTATTGTAAATTTAACTGCCTTTCAGGTGTTAGTATTAACACGCAACGCTGTAAGCGCTTTAATTTGCATGTTGAATCTCGATAGCGCACACCCAGTTCACCAATAAATTGATCAGATGCTTCAATAATACTAAACCCCTTGTACTGGCCAAGTATTGGTGCTAGAGATACCAAATCTTCTGCACTAACAATTGAGAATTTAGTATTAATTTTATATAACTTTTCATCATTAGCTTGATCTTCAAAATCCATATTAGTGTTAAAAATATCACCTTGATGCTGATAACCTAACGTTGTATTGTTTGTATCTTTACCAATAGCAAATGAATGACGATCGTTTATATCATAATTAAGATTAAATACAGGCTCTTTGGTGTCATTACGATATTCCGCATTTATCGATTTATTAGCACCATCACCAAATTTATAATTCAAATTTATACTACTATAAGACTCCGAGTTACTAGCAGCGTTATAACTTAAATTAAGAGATGTTGCTTTATTCAATTGATATCTACTCGTTAATGCATAACTAACAGTATCCTGTTTAATATTAGAATTAAGGTTACCACTAAGGCTCAATTGTTGATTCAAAGAATAGCCAACACCCAATTCAAACAAATGTTCATTTTGAATGCTGCCAGAATTTGTGTCTAAATTATTATCATATGTATGTGATAAATTGAGTATTAGTTCAGGATTGATAATAAGCGAACTCTCAGTGTTAAGGCTGTAACCATTATCTTTATTTTTTGTTCGATTTAAACTTAGGGTTGAAGAAACACTCCCTAGCGGGATAATTTGATAATACTTTCCAGCAATGACTACATTGCTACTAAGGTAGTTAACGGCTAGTTGTGCCTTACTAATACTATTTAAACCAAATTCTACACCCCCATAAAATTGCTTTTGTAGATCGTTGTTATTGCCATAACTAGCAAAGTAAGAATAATTATCTTTGAGTGGGATACTTTCAACACCAGAACCATTATAGATAGAGAAGTCATATGACTGCTTTCTTCCAGTAACATCCTCTACTTCGATACGAACCTCCGATAAATGCCTTAATAAAGGAATGTTAAGTCGATGACGTCCAGCAGTAAACTTTTGTTTTTGGTGTAGCAAGTTATCTATATAAATTTTAACGGTTGCAGGATAGGCAAGATCAACATATCTAGCGTCACCAACAAAAGCAATATTTTCTTTTAAATCTGTATTACCGATGGCAATACCTTTAGCTAGCTTCTCAGGGTTTAAATTAGCAAAACTCGGACTTTGCAGATAGCCATAAAAATAACTTCTATCTGTATCTTCGTATTGGGTAACCCAATTTTCATTGAAAATATTGCTGACATGGTCAAGGTAAGTCGAAGTGCCTGACAATAAAGCTCGGTTAATTCTAAAAGTTGAATCAATAACTGCTTGCGCACTGCCTTCTGTATTATTATCTTGAGTAAGTGTTAAACCAACATCGTGAACACTAGAGATTATAGGGATGTCAAATGGTTTACGCCTATTAAATGCTTTTGAATCTAGTGTCGGACTCATGGGTTTAAGCAGGTCTTTTACAATACTAACTTCCACCCCGAAGTCCTCATTAAGCGAAATCTTGATTCCAGAGGGTAGCTGACTACTCTGAATATATTGTTGTGTAGCGATTTGATTGAGTTGTTGAATAGCCTCAGGGTTTAAATGTGTCGATACATGCTCAACAAATGGCTTTGATTCAAATGAAACAACCTCTAAAGACAGATCAAGATTAACAGCAAGTTTAGCCTTCTCCACACCAAAAATAATCAATGGAGTAATTAATTTTTCGAGCTTATTGTTTTGTTGGCTGGTATCGTCTATGCCAAAGGCTTGTTGATAAAGTTCAGCGTCTGTTTCTGCATAAACAAAGTTAGAGCTACCTAAAATAACAAAAACTAAACTGTATAAACGCTGCTTTTTACTATGCATATACATAAATGTAAAATAGTGCTAACTAAGTTATTACTGCTCTACATTAAGTGTAATTTTTTTAAATATATCACAAGATAAACACTTATTTGTAAAAGAAATAATAGGGTTTAATTTTAAAATACCATACTCTTCTGGAGTGATAGGAATATGCATATTTATTTGAGAATTAGACAATACATTGAATAATTTATCTTCAATGTCAACACTCACTTCTTTACCTGCAACAGAGGTGGTAATTTCTTTAACTGACATTATTTGATGTTGTGTACTAGTATTAGACACATCTAAAATTAATTCATCCTTGGACAGTTTGGCTGATCTTATATCTAAATCAACAAGATTTTCATTTCTAGGCGGCAGATAAAGACTGGTTACATATTTTAATAGCATCTGAACGCCACTACCAGCTTCAGCATCTTTTTTAAGCGCAACAGCTTCAGCAATTATTCGATATGATTTTTCATGAGTAGATTTATTTGGCTTAACGATTAACACACGAATATTTACAATTTTATCAGGCTGAACAATGATCTGTTTTGGGAATATTCTCACATCTTTAGTTGCAGTGCGAATTTCATTGCCATTAATATCTTGAGTTCTAGATTGCACACTAAGCTTGATAGCAGCCATATCCTTGCTACCCTTATTATTAATGGTTATGCTCATCGTTCTTTTTTCTGGTGTCAGCGTTGAAACCATTGGAGTAATGCTCCATGCATGGGCATGATTGACAAAAAACACCAGGACGATGGTATAAATTAATTGTTGAATTTTCATAGTTTGATTAATCAGCGCTAAGACTTAAAGTAAGTGTGTCAGCATAAATACCAGCACGTTGTGTTATAGTAAAGTATCCAGGCTCGACCTCTATCTGGCTGGTATAAGTTTTTCCTTTTTCAATTAAACTACCTGGCGTTATGATAGTGGCGCCATAAGCTATCGAATAGCCAGGATTAACATTGTGAATGAGTCGATAATCATTCTGACTGGATAAACTTAAAGTATAACTGCCACACTCTGACACCTTTTTCTTGCCCTTCTTGCCCTTCTCGTCCGAAATACATTGAACATTAAATCCAAGACTTGTTGATGACTGCATATCTCCAAGATCTAAACTGTTGTCATCAAAGTTGACAGAAAAACTTACGTCATCATTTTTTTTATCATGAGAGCTCACCCATAAGGGCAATACTATTAATATTATTAGTGTTTTTTTAAGTATATTAAGATTGCTCATTTAACTCACCAATACTAACTAAAAAGATTATTGCCATTTGGTTATACTATGTTGCTGCATCTACACTAATAGTAATGGTATCAATATAGTCTCCAGCTTTTGTTGATCCGTCAATGCCTTCAGGGATAATATTAAGCGTCCATACCTCGCTTATTTCACTGTGTGCGGCTGAAGTAGCTTGTGATGAAAGAACTATGTCATTATTAGCATTTTTAATGTTAAATGTATAGACAACAGTGTGAGTATTGTTAACCATCTTTAAATCATTAGCACTATTCATAGAAATGGTAAAGGGCACATTGGCTGCAATTGCTAAATCTTGAGATGTAACAACCCCATTTTGCATGCTAATAATAGCCTCGCTATTCATGCTTAAAGCTAAAAATTGATCAATTTCTCCTGCTATATCGACATTATCATTAAAATCACAATCGTCTTGATGACCATAGTTATGACAAGCGAAGACGCTGCTTGAAAATATGATTGACAATAAAACAATTGAACTGTGTTTGATAATTTTTTTCATAACAATTTACCTTCTATACTCTTTAGACGCTTTATAAATGATTATATACAAAAGTCAATATAAAATTACTGATTAAAAAGGTGGAGGAATGTTGCTACAGAAATGTATGCAAGAGTATTGATACAAAATATATTGGCAACTAGCTCTTATTTTTTTATTAAAAAAAAACTCGCCAAAACAGGTTACAAAAAAAATATTAAGAACTAATTACCATTATTTATATCAATTAAATAGCTTGTATAGTAAGAGTAAGAGTATCCGTATAATCACCAGCAAGAGTTGAACCATCTACTCCAGTAGTGGTAACCTCAAGATCCCATGAGTCAGTGCCAGCACTGTATGTATCAATCGGATCTTGTGTTCCTGAGAAAGTGTTGTCAGCTGCAGTTATAGAATTGCCACCACCATCTTTAAGATCGAATGTATAGGCAACTGTAGCATTAACACCATTTGTAGTATGATCTAATAGAAGGTTATTATCACTTTTTACCTTGATTTTAAACTCAACATTAGCTTCAACATTTACAGTTATAGGATTAGCTACATTGTCCATAGTTATTGTTTCTGTTGGAGCAACTACAACATTTAATAATTCAGTAATAGTGCCTGTTATTACCACTTCATCAGTAACTGCTGCGTTAGCAACACTAGTTGATAATAAACCAAATGCTGTAATTAATGCTAGTTTCTTAAATTTCATGATGATACCTCTTATGTTGTTTAAGTTTATGTAGTTAATGCGTATTATACTGCTTCAGTATTCAATGTCAAGAGATTTATTGTGGTATTCCTTTAATAATCGTATATTTTTATATAAGTCATTAATTTAAAAGTATTAATTTTAATTTAATATTAAAGGAAATCCATTATTTTATTGATATAAACAAATTTATTTAACTAAATAGCCTCTATTTTTACTAAATAGTTATAGATTACCTTTAAATTTTTATAATATTGACATTGTATTCTTCATAATTTATAAAAAATCATTGATATATAGCCTTTTTTACATCTAAAATAATTCTGGAATTCATCATAAAATGAAATAATCTAATATTGAAAATGATTACATAGGTAATTCTACATATCCACTGTAACTCATTAAGCGTTAATAGATATGCCGAGAAAATGTGGACCCCGTTGTGCGCCTGATATTTTTAGCAGACGAAAAAAAACCCGCATTTCTGCAGGTTTTGATATAAAAAGCTTACGTAAATTACCATTTTAATAAAACAAAACTAAAGGCGATTGGCATTCTAACGGATTCTAGTAATTATAAGGCAACTCAGAGGCTCGGTAATGCGATGAGATCTTTTGGCATTAAAGCCTTTGAATATATCTCAGCAAGAGATCCTGAAGAGGGGATTAATGTGGCATTATTTG
>Ga0257116_1000802_pt1 | contig 24821 bp, 12 predicted proteins | sample SI112_120mmetaG_FD_190150 | JGI IMG/M metagenome (GOLD analysis project Ga0257116, IMG submission 190150) | Marine microbial communities from Saanich Inlet, British Columbia, Canada - SI112_120m | ecosystem: Environmental > Aquatic > Marine > Inlet | place: Canada: British Columbia | collected...
AATACCGGCTGTGAAGATGATTCTAAGGAAGGCTACAAATCAGACAGGGGCGAGGGCCCTACACCAAAGCTTCCTTCACCAAAAGGCGATAAGAACCTGAAACCCAAGAAGGGCAAGAAAGGTAAGAAGGGCGAGAGTAAGGATGAGGGCGACAGCAAGAAGGAGAAGCTGTTCGAGAAAGAGGATGCAACCAGCGAGTTCCTACGAGAGCGTGGGATTTTAGTCAAATACGAACAAGAAAGCTCAGTCGATAATCAAGTTCCACAGCTCATGGAGGTGTCGGGTAGCGAAACTATCCGAGCAACTTCTTATTCCACGAATCAGCGTGTTCCATTCATGGGCGAGGAATCCAGCCCAAGTCCGATAAGTGAAGTAGCTAAGATGCCGTCAGTATCTCAAACAGGATATGATGAAACATCATCATCATTACACATGAAATTGAATGATGGTGGCGGATTTACAGATAATATTGATCAATGGGAAGAGAAACTAACCGAGCTAAAGAAAGCGCATCCCGGTAAAGTCGGTATTATTGAAGAAATTGCGAGCCTCACGGAACAAGTCTATGCTCGCCTATGAGGTGAGTGTATGTCCGTTGAGTTAGTTAGAAAAAGAACCGAAACACTTCTTTCAGCCCTCACGGGTGGCGAATACGACATTGACCTTTACAAGGAAGAAATCGGTGTTGTCGAATCCCCTCAAGATGCAGCTACTCTTGCAGTAGCTTCAGAACCACCACCTTATTCAATGCGTGATTTAGACAATCCAATGAGCCCTTCAACAATGGTGATACCTCAAGATATGAATGCCTTTCTCAACGGACACACTAAGATTTCAACTAGCTATGCGGGTGATTGGCCGGAAGCTGAGACGGATAATAGATTCGGTAAGCAACACCCATTCCATCCTGAATCAAATAGCTGTCCTCTTTTGCACGGAGCTGTTCATGGTAGCCCAATATATGCAGAACACATTCTCGGTTTCATCAATCAATTAAATGATAGTCGTGAGGCAGAACGAAGAATTAGAAATGATATTCGCCCTATGTTTGAGATTATGGGGGATCCGGCTGAATCTATGCTAGACCTATACAACATAGATAGAGGTCGTTTTGCCGAGTTATCTGATGATGGTTATTTCGAATCAAAGAAAACCGAGCTTACTGATAACTTTGGATTGTTGTCGTATTTGTTTGGTTTGGAATATCAAACACCCGAACAAAGAGATAGATTCATGGATTTGGTAGGCAAATTAGGTGTAACTGAACAAGACACCCCTGAAGCTAAGTTCCTATACAACAAGTTCGCTGAGAAATCGGGTCTGACTTGGGGGCGAGCTTTGCGTAATTGGAGAGATAGATTCACTCCGTTGGCTTCTTGGTGGATGCGCCCTTCTGATAAATCAGGCCCTGTTGAAGCTGGACCCGATGCAACTGCACCCGATAGGCATCACAATTCGCCTTGGAATCTAAGTGAAGAAGGGATAATACCCAATCATAATCATCATTGGTGGCAACCATTCCTATACTGGGGTGGAGTAGGAAGAGATATTGGTTCATTGAAAACTATGTTTTCACAAAGTTATTCCAAGATATTCAATGGTTCTTGGCTTGGCGAAATGTTGTTTGACGGAATACCCCTCTCCGGGCGACATTCTATTGCGGGTTCGCACTTCCCAATGGCGGCGAACACAGAAGCAGGGCAGGGCGAATTAGCAGGTGTCGTATCATCCGACTCAACAAGCAATTTGGATTTTGAAAGAAAGAGGGCGAATTGGAGTGGTGCGGCGGCATTCCATCATCATCTTCACCCATCTGAAATAGGTTCTCAAGGTTCTATGATGTCAATACCACATGACGCATACATGATTGCACCTTTCGGCAGGGCTATGATGAATATTGGCGAACACGGTGCGCCCCTAGCTCAATTCATAGGTCAGACGCATCCCAATTCCAATGCCGATTATCACAAACTTCACAATTCCTTTTTCGAAGAGAGTGATAAAGCACTAACCAGAGAAGCCATGCGACTTGCAGGTATTATCAATCAGCAGTTAGGTTCTGAGGTTTTGATTGGGGGGCTCGGAGAAGATGCTTGGGCAGATGTTGAAGCTAATACAATAGTTCGAGGAAATATTCAACAGCTCATGGCCGCAGCAAATTATTCATTGATGAAGTACGGAGATGCAGGTGGTCATTCGGTAATGCCTTTGGCTGATCTTAGCTCAGGTCAATTATCATCTCAAGAAGGAACATTAGGGCCCGTATCTCCTACATCTATGGGGGTTGTTCCGCCAATTTACAATACAGGCAATACAGATGCTTGGGGTCATAGAATGCCCGCTACATTGATTTGGTCTGATGACCCAAGCTCTGGGGTAACTTTCTCTTTAGCTGAACAACCATTTACGATCATGCAAAGAACAGCTCATGAAGGTCATGTCCGTATGATAGACCCTGCATATAGCAAGAAACCAATTCAAACCAAAGACGAAGATATTCGATTACTAACATCAAATCACATGGGTTATCCATCTCTTGTAGCTGATTTGCATAAGTCAGATGATGATTACGAACCGACAGGAGTATTCGGCAATAAATTGATTGCACCAGCTCATGTAGTAAAGGACATAGATGATTTGACTACACTCAAGGGCTTTAGTGGTGATTGGATTATTCAACACAAACCATCTGGGGAACGAATGTTAATTGAAAAAAGAGGCAAATCCATAGAACCCCGTGTTCCCAATTCAATATCAAAAGACCTCAAGGATATGAAAGGCGATTTCACATTTGATGCCTATTTGGATGAAGAAACTTTGAATGTTGTTGATTTATTGGTGCATAAAGGGTCTGATTTGTCGTTTGAACCATTAGATGATAGAATCAATGTATTGAGGACTTTGTACCATTCAACAGATAATATTCATTTTCCAGCACCTGCTAATTGTGTTAATTCTGATGATGAGGGATTGGTCAAAGCATTAGCTTCCTTTGATAGAGGTGAGTTTTTGATCCGTGATGCAACATCAACATTCATCAAAGAAAAAGAGCTACACCCAAAATGGGTATTGTTTGCGAATGACGATATATCGAAAACACGAATCTATCCCCCATTACCCGAAGTGATGATTAAAGGTGATACTGTAATACTTGAATACCCAGAAATCCTATCTCCGGTCAAAGTTAGATTGAGTGAAGATGAGAATGGTATATTCATTGATAGTTATGAGGGGCAACCTCATTTGGTTAAGCAAGCTCAATCCCAAGAGGTTCTTTGGACCCCACCCGTTGCATTCATTCTCAAAGAAGGTGGTGCAGGTGGTGCTGTTGCAGGTGGCGGCGAAGGCGGTGGAATGTTATCCTCAACAACTGAGGGAACATATCAGCCCGTTCATTCTGTAGCTACAAAGAAGAAGAAGCGAAAGCTAGTCAAAGCACCTGCAATCATCGATGAAGAGGATGATGGGGATGACATACACCACCTTATGGGTCATGTTAGAGATGCAATAGATAATGCCGAAGAATCCTTGACTTCTGAGGAATTAGAAGGGCGGGTTGAAGGATTAACTCATGATCATCTGTTAAGATTCGGCGGAGAATATGGTATTGAACCGACTGAGGATGATAAATGGACTTTGAATGAAGCTATTGATGATGAGATAGCAGATACAACTGTTGTTGAGAAGTTTGCCTTCCCTCGAATGAATAGAGCTTCTTCAGATGGTGGTGCTTGGTCAGGTATGCAAGCAGACATTACAGCTCCAACGGGTGCTACTGAGATAACTGATGAGAATAATACAACATTTGCTGATCCAATAAATGAGAATAGAGAGCCCGATGATTTGGAAATACCCAACCTTACATTGGACCCTCAAGCAGATGTTGAACAACCTCAGATAGAGTTTGAAGGCGAGAAAGTAATAATGCGTATCCCAATCAAGGAAAAAAATGAGGAAAATGCAGATTCTGAGGCGCAACCCGCTATTCGCACCGATTCTATATGATTCGATGCTGTCATGTCTGACAACCTACTGTTCATATACCATTGAATAAGGATTGACGGTCAATGGCAACCGCAGAGGCTGTATTACAACCCACTCTCAAGTGGAGTGCAGTAGGCTCAGACTTCATCTTGAAGTCACAGGTTGGTGGCGACCTATACATCGCCGGATACGCAAGTGTTGATATGGTGGATAAGCAGGGAGATAGAATACCAGCTGACGCATTGAAGAAGGCGTTTTCCAACTTTATGGATAACAAGGCATTCAGAAATGTTCAGCTCGCACATAGCGGAATACAGGTTGGCGAGGTTGTTGCCGACCACACCGATTCACAAAGCCGTGTATGGAAATCCGAAGTGGATGAACACGGACTTTTTGTCGTTTGTAAGATTCGAAGCGACATTCAGAAGGCAAGAGAAGTGCAAAACCAAATTAGAGATGGTGAGCTTCGTGCCTTTTCAATAGGGGGGCAAGCATTGTTCCGTGTATCAAAGCATACACCAGAACATGGATCCCACCGTGAGATTACCGAGCTGGAATTGCATGAGGTTACTCTATGCAAGAAAGGAATTAACCCTGAAGCTCGATATACAATCCTTAAGATGGATAATGAACCGGAAGTGAACAAAATGACAGAAAGCGAAGCATTGACTGAGATACGAGATGGCCTTGCCCGTGTGCTAAAGCACATGGATGATGAGCCTGTAACCAAGACGACTGAGACCAATACGGCAGTAGCCTACATTGATACTCTTGAAAAGTTTGCACATGAGCAAGGAATTGACCTTGACAAGCTACGAGGACACTTCGGGCTTGAAAAGGCATACTTAGCAGGTGTTGATGGCTCAAGCGGCCACACCCATCGAGGACAGGGCGATGAAGTAGGAAGCGGAGAAGATGCTTCTGAGCCTTCTTACCCATCTCTTGCAGGTCCGGGCGGCAACAAATACGTTATCAAGCAACCCGGAGTATCTAACATGGCTTACAACAAGCCATCTGGGAACAAGAATGTAATCAAGTCGCGCCGCCGACCAAAGGCAACAGGAGAAGTTACCCCCGCAGGTCTTGAGAAGGGATACCGTGCTTACGCTAACCTTCGTGATGAAGAATCCCTCAAGGGTCTAGTAAAGCAAGAGTGGGAATCCCGCTATCAAGCTGATACAAATAGAGCTTTGGAAGTTCAGAAGTCAAGAGATTACTCAGGGCAGATCAATGCACTAAAGAGTGAAATCGCAAACCTACGCAATACTAACAGCGAGATTCAGAAGTCTGCTGTTGTTCAACCAACCGATATTAGAGTCCCTACGCATGAAGAATATGCAGCTATGGGTACAGATTTAGATGGTTGGAGAGCTGTCGAGGATTTGGCTCGGAGGGCTGTTAGGGGCGAGTAATCGTTCTAACTAATAGGAGATTAAACTGAGGTGAAAATATGAGTGGATCAAGAGGATACATACGAACAATTGAAGATATGGAGCGTCTGTACTACGGTGCAGGTGCTGGAAACAACGCATGGGCATATAGTGGAACAGACCTTCTAAAGGCTGATTCCCCGCTAATGAGTACCACGACTGGTACTTACCAAGCAATATTTGGCCGAAAGGTGTGGTCGCAACTGAACCAAGAGTTCAATGCGTTCAGCATACTACCAAAGAAGCCATGGGAGAAGTCCGGTTGGAGAGTCGTCACAGCTAAGCCTAATTCAGGTGCAGTAGGTGGCGGGCTTCCTGAGAACGGAACACTACCAGATACAATCAAGCCTACCTTTGCTCACGTTAATGACAAACCACGCACAGTAGCTCATACATTCGATCTGAGCGAAACTGCTATGTTCCTAGCTGACAAGGATGATGGTCTTGGAGATGCAAGAGCTGTTATGAAGATGGAGATGGCTAAGCATCACGCTGAGGTTATCAATAAGATGCTTCTAAGCGATGTAAGTAACCGTTCAACTACATTGAACGACTTCGAAACATTGGATCGTTGTATCTCAGCAACTAACATTGAGAAAACAACTTTCAGCGATATTGCTGCGGGCGACCATAAGCAATACAATATCGACAGGGCAGATGATGGTTCTTCCCAGTCTTGGTATGATTCTAACGTGGATGCAGGTGCTACATCAACTCAAAGGCCACTAACTTTGAACATCCTTGATGGAATGTTCCGAAGCGTGTGGGAGCGTGGTGGTCAGCCAAAGGTTATCCTAACTGGCTACGATACTCTTGAGAAGATTCAGCAACTACTCCAGCCTCAGCAAAGATTTACTGAGATGAAGAGAGTAACCCCCGGTGTGAATGGAGTTAAGGGTGTTCCCGGTATGGAAGCTGGATTCATCGTAGCTACTTACAACGGTGTTCCACTAATTCCATCCAAAGACGTTGTCGAAGATGGCGGCGGATTGAGTCGTTTGTATTACATGGATACAGATTATATGTACTTCTGCACAGCGAAACCAACGCTCTATCACGAATCAGGTATCGAAACTGGTGATCCATTCGGAATCAACAGGCTCGGACAGATGGGTATGTTCCACACAATGGGCGACCTATGGCAACTGTTCTATGGCGCACATGGAAAAGTGAGGGACCTATCTTCCTGATTGGATGATTTTGGAAAAAAAATGAGGTGAAAAAATATGGCAAACGTAAATCTAACAGAAGCAAGCTGCTCAGTAGTCCTTGATTTGGGACTATGGGCTGGAACGAGAGATGGCTCAACCGCATGGTTGAGTGGAATAGCAGGTGTATCTGCCGGTGACGCTGAGGGTGGTCTGAAGCTACTCGTAGTGGATCTTGTTCAAGCATCGACAGCCGCAACAACTTTCGACATAACCGACACAGGCATTACCGGAGTATCAGGGACAGCAGTAATCGCTTTCCTTGGCGGAACAAACGCGGGCGCAAGTCCCGCCGCTGCAACGGACTACGAGCTAACAGGCACGACCCAAATAACATGGACCGCTGCTGCTGCTGATACCGCAAGGCTTACATTACTCTATGCTTGAGGTGAGCCTAATGGCTCTTACACTCAAGTATGTTGGGTCTAAAGCATACACCGAGCTAACCATTGATGGTGTTCGGTATGGCTTCGCTCGCGGTGAAAGTCGTGATGACATTCCAAAATGGTGGATTGAATTAGAAATCATACCGGGAATAGCTAACGGAACAACAATGTGGCAAGTCACGGGTGATACCCCTGAGTCACAAGGCAAAGAAATGATCAAAGCTCTCCAAGAGGCGGCAAAGAAAACAGCTCCAGTAGCTGAGCCAACTCCTGAGCCTGAGCCCGAACCTGAGCCCGAACCCGAACCTGAGCCCGAACCCGAACCTGAAATTGTTGAAGAAACAACGACAATAACAAGTACAGATCTCGCGCCGGAAGTACCCATAATATCTAATGAAGAACCTAGCCTAACTGCTGATGATATAACTGATGAAATGTTAATTGCATCTGGATTTTCAGCTGGGATGACAAGGGCGCAGATGCAAAATTGGTGTGGTTCAAGAGGAATACCTACAATCAATACCGATACAAAAGCATCACTAACTGGAAAAGCCCGCCAATATCTAGCGGGGGCTTCTGAGTGACCGATAATTTCACAGACATTGATGATGGCGATGGCCGTTATGCTTCGAGGCAACGAATCAACCGTAAGGTAGTCGATATACCTACAGCTTCAGGTGCTAGTGTAAGTACCACCTTTACCATGAATGGTAAGATTGGGCGAATTATTGTTGATCCAAGCAGGGTAACTGCAAATGGTTCAGTAGGTGCAACATCTGGTTCAATGACTCTTACAATGGATATAGAAGATTCGAGTAGTAATGAATATCCTTACTGTGATACTCTTGCAGCTCTTGATTTCAGAACCGCAAGCAACACCCCTCTTCACTTCCAGACTTCGGAAGGCGGCAACATGAATGCAGATGCTGGTGCTACAAGTGGTTTGGCTCTAACAGTCACCGCACCGAGCAGTTCAACTACTGGTGGGGTAGTCATAGATGAGCCCTCAGCTTGGAATGGATTAGTCTGTGGAGCTGTGACATTTACCTTTGCCGTAGCCGCAGGTGCATACACGGGTGGCTCAATACGATTAGCCCTTATTTACGAATAAGACGCTTTTTTTCAAAATCCATTAAATAGGATTGTCCCATGAACAATTCTGTATGGCACTAACAGTCGAGCAACTTGGAAGAACGAATGTAGCGGGAAATAGATTAACAGTCGCCCTGAAAGTCACCCCTGACGCATCATGGGCAGGGGCTGGTGGTGAAACATTGGATCTAACTGAATATGTTGCCAATATAGATACAGCTCTTTGTGAATCTAGCACTACTGGATATGTCTTTTCTTATGACAGGGCTAACACAAAGCTGCTTGCCTTTGAAGCAGGTGCTGATGGTGCGGCTCTTGATGCAGTAGCTTCCGGTGATATTTCAACCGCGATCTGCTACATCACAGTTACAGGTGGGCGAGCCTGAGTGGGGCTTGCCTTATGGAACTACAATTAGGTGAAATTAACTTCCAAGAAGCTTTGGAAATTGAGAAGCGGCGCGGTAAGCGTCTAGCTGAGCTGACTACGGGGTCAACCCGTTCTGATCAGTCGCTCTTTAGTAAGGAGAATATGGCTAAGGATTCACATACAGTCCGGGTCAATACTAGAGGCCGTGAAAGGTTTGATATTCAGAACATAGGTGCGGGTACAAGATGCACCGACTGTGGGCTACTACATTTCTGTTGGACTCCCGCCTGTGCGGGGTGCGGTGGTAAGATGAATTACAATATGGGGAAGTATTCATGAGTGAGCCATGGTGCAAAGTATGGGATGAACCGTGCGTTCCGGGTAAATCTGGATGTGCGGAGTGTCCTGATTGTGAAAAATCAATTGGGGAAGTAAAGAAGTTCTTCGGTCCTAATTATTTTGACCCGTTGAGGGATTTGAAAAATCAAGCTAAGGGTGGAACAGATAACTGCGAGGATTGCGGGATGCCCAAGAGAGGCGGGGATAACGAGCTGATGTTCGCAGACGATGAAATGTGCGATTGTGAATATGAGAATGCTTCAGCAAAAGATCATAGCAAACCCCCCGAACATTTTGGAGATACAAATTATGACCCAAAGAAGGACCCAAAAGTGGATAAAGCGTTTGAGAAGGCATGGTCTGTTGTTAAAGCTGCACCCTGTCCTCAATGTGGTGCTGAAACTAGTGAGCGTTGCGGTAAGAATCCTAGAAACCCCGCTAACAGGTGCAAACTACGAAGAAGGTCTATGGAATCGGATCGTGAAACTACGTCAAGCACATGGAAGGAGTGATGGAGGGTGAAGAATGCCAAGAACATTCAATCCCGGTCATAGACCAAGTCAGCCCCTATTCCCTGACTCATTGGTCTATTCGTCTGTGGCTAAGGTAGTCCAATATCTTCAACTACCCGATACAGAACCCGTTGGTCTTGGGGGCGATACCTCAATTTCTGGTAACAATATTCGTATTCCAATAACTGGTGCTGACTACCGAAGATGGGGTTTTTCATCGGGTGATGTGGTTAAGGTCTATGATGACCTAAATGCAAAGGGTAAGGATTACACACTCAATGGATCACAATCAGCAGGTTCGAGTGGTTTGGTGTGGTTGTTAGCACCTGAAACTGAGAATAGCTCTTTCACTACTGCGAACAATGCCTTTGTTCAACCTGCGAGCATCTTAACAGACAGCAACGAAAGAGGCATAACTAAATCTGGTGTTGAGAATCTAATCAAGAAAAGACAAGATTACATTGATACAATCACAAGAATGGCTTGGAGACCCCGTATTGTAGTGGATGAATATAAAAACTTCACTACATTCAAGCCATATCGCCGCCGATACTATACTGATTATGTCGGTGCTGTCTATCTGAATCATCGAAGCATAAGGCAGATTCTCAAGATGGGTGTTTGGCAGGGCGATTATTATCGTGAGCTGGCGGCAGGTAGGATGGAGCTTCTTGTCGATAAACCTCACAAGATGTCAGATACAGACAAGATATTCCTATGCCCGAATGTAGCTCATGTTGGAATACTGCAAGCAGCTCAATCAACAGCAGTTTCAACTACGAAATGGATTCGGGATTTTGGTAAGAAATCAGTAGCTGATGAAATCGCGGGGCTCATTAACGAAGATATAGACTCAAGTAAGGCGGCAATACAAATCGGCAGTTTAACTCAGAACGGCACTACCCTCAATGTATCAAATGAATATCTAGCTACGGGGAATAGTGACGAAGGAGATGGCGTAGTAGTCATCAGTAGTATGAGAGAGGGGGAAGATGGAACAAATAGCACGATTGCTGTGAGTCAAAGAAATAGCTTTCTCTTTGATAAGGGGAATGAAATTGCCGTTGATTTACTTACTGAAACAGGCACACCGACTACATCTTTCACCACATCTGACGCGGCAGGTATGGTTCAGGGGTCTGGATTGTATTACATTGAAGGTCTAAATGGTGCTAATCATGTAGCATTATGCTCAAGAGATGATGATACCATCACAATTACTACAGATTTGACCTCAAGTTTCGCCTCAAATGTAGGGGGATTAAGTGATATTACAGTAAATAGTGGGGGTACAGGATACACTTCTGCCCCAACTGTGAGTATTTCGGGTGGAACGGGAGTAAATGCCGCCGCTACTGCAACGGTAACTAATGGAGCTGTAACCAGTCTTTCAATAACCAATGCGGGATCTGCATATCTATCAACAGATACCAACATCACGATTTCGTTTAGTGGTGGTGGAGGATCGGGTGCATCGGCTATTGCTTCGGTAGGTAAAATCAAGCAATACCGATTCAAAACAGACATTACTGACGAAGAAAGGCAGAAAGATTGGTGGTCAATTGAAGATAATGGTGCAATATTGTTCAATAATCAATATCCCTTCTTCGAGAATCACAGCCTCAAAGTATCATACATCTATGGAGAGAGATATTTGGATAAGGTCATTGAAGATGTTTGCACCAAGCTAGTAGTTAGAGATATTCTAATGTCTGATGATTACACTTCTTTGTTCCCAGAAGGCACTCAAAATGTATCTCTTGATGCTAAGATTCAGAAGTTAGATGAAGAAACAAAACGACTTCTCATCCCGTATCAAGAAACCATTATCGTTGCGGGAGTAGGTGGTTGAGTGGATGCCTTTTTTGAGGACTTAGCTAAGGCAACTGAAAAGTTAGTCAATGCTATGGAAGATTATGTTTCGAAAATGCCTCTTGTTCGTGAGAAGCTAATTCAAACTGAAAAACAATCTTCAATTGAAGATGGGTTAAATTACACCGATGTTGAGATAGAAAATATCGTGGATAAGCAGTTAGATGCTCATCCATTCAGTAATAATTTAAGGGAATCAATGAAACCGTTTGATGGGGTGATGCAGGGTGACTGACGCAATCGCAATTCTCGTCAACATTCTTGATGCTAATTGGTCAAAAGCACCTAAGCCCTCAATACAGGATATTGCTAATATCGACAAGGGCGATGGTAAGCGCGTCAGATTACAAGATAAAGATGTCATTAGGATATTTGAAACAGCTCATAATGAGTCGCAACCTGAGCTATTGTATGATTTCGTAAATGAGCATATCAATCTAACAATTGATGTTCGGACCGTGAAAAGCCGTAATCGTCTTTCAGAGATTAGAAATGAGGTAAGGAGAATCTTGCATGGGTTTCGAAAGGGAGATAACAAAAACATAGATCGTATTATCTTCAAAACAAGGACTGATTTGTCGGATAGGGCAAAGAAGCTATTCCGATACACTATGCAATTTGAAGTAGTTACATTCAGTCTTTCGGCGGGTAGTGATGTTTCTTTCATCAATCCATCAACTAATGATATTGTAGGTGCAGATATATGGCAAAGTTATGATCCACAACTTACTGAGTTTGCTAATCTTACACCTACCAATAGTCATGCAATTGTAGCAATAGATGGTGTTTGGACTACCCAAGAGCTAGGAGATATTAGTGGGGTTACTGCCGGAACAGGATTGAGTGGTGGTGGTTCAAGCGGTGCGGTGACTTTGAATGTTAGTGGGATTACAGTATCAGAAATAGCGGCAAGCAGTATTCAAATCAGTAGTGAGTCTTTTGCAGATAATGATACAACCCTAATGACTTCTGCCGCCATACAGGATAAGATTCTATCCTATGGTTATTCAACAGGTGCAGGGAACATCGCATCAATTGTAGCTGGAACAGGATTATCGGGTGGTGGAACATCAGGAACAGTAACTTTGAATCTTGATTTGAAAGATGAAGATAATATGGCTTCTAATTCAGCTTCCCACGCAGCTTCTCAACAGTCAATCAAAGCCTATGTTGATGCAGAAGTATCGGATTTGATAGCTTCAGCTCCGGGTGCATTAGATACGCTCAATGAGCTTGCCGCCGCAATTAACGATGATGCTTCATTCCATACGACCATAACCAACACAGTCAATTCTAAACTTGCGAAATCCAGTAATCTATCTGATTTAGCAAATGCAGGTACAGCAAGAAGCAATCTCGGTTTAGGTTCTCTTGCTACGCTATCCAGTATAGATATTAGCTCCAATACCAATCTTGCCGTATCTTCACCCTTGACACTTACAGGAGATACACTCGGACTTATTGATCCCGCTTCTCTCTCTCAATTGAATGAAGCATCAGACGCTACTGATGATAAGATTCTGCTTTGGGATGAATCTGCATCTGCATGGAAATACATGACTTTGGATGATTTACAGGATTCCATAGATACTTCTTCGGGTAATACGAACACGACCTATACTCTTGCCGCATCCGATAGCTCAAGTGATGCTCTAATTGATTTGATAGCAGGTGGTAGTGGTTCTGGTACGGTTTCAGTCAAGCTAGTAGCAGGGTCTAACATCACTCTAACCCCCGATACATCAACATCTCCCGATCAGATAACCATAGCTTCAGCTCATCCTAACGTAAGTGGTGCGAGTTCAGTCGATAATAGTGGAAGAACCTACATTCAAGATATTACTCTCGATTCAAATGGTCATGTAACAAGTATCGCTTCGGCTACTGAATCCGTGACTGATACAGATACAACATATTCGATTAGTGCTGTTGATTCAGGTAGTGACGCAATTATTCGACTTACTGCGGGGGGTAGTGGAACAGGTAATGACGATATTACTCTTGAAGCAGGTACTAACATCACCATAACCCCTATTGGAGATACAATCACCATAGCTACAAATGCGGCAGACATAGAAGGTATTGTTGCAGGGACTGGTCTTTCAGGCGGTGGAACATCAGGAACGGTAACGCTCAATGTTAGCGGATTGACTGTAAGTGAATTAGCGGCCAATAGCCTTCAGATTAGTAGTGAGTCCTTTACCGATAACGACACTTCATTGATGACTTCTGCGGCTATTGCCGATAAGATTGAGGCCTATGGTTTTGGTGTAGGTGGCGGAGATATAACTGCGGTAATCGCCGGAACAAATCTCACAGGTGGTGCGAATACAGGCGATGCTACAATCAATTTAGCCACAGAAACAATCCAAGATATTGTAGGTGCTATGTTTTCGAGCAATACTGAAACCAATACTGCTGTGACCTATGATGATGGCGATGGAACAATAGATGTTGTGACTACCTTAGATGGCGCACCATTGACGAGCGAGGCGGTTCAGGACATTGTAGGTGCTATGTTCTCAAGTAATACCGAGACAAGGATTTCAGCCACCTACGAAGATGTTGATGGAACAATAGATCTTGTCGTTGATGACATGACTAACTCCTTCAGAACCATTACTGCGGGCGGCAATACACTCTCCGCTAGCGAAACCTTAGCTTTCACGGCAGGTTCAAACATTAGCATTACTGAGAGTGGCGGTGCAGTAACGATTACATCAACTGATACTAACACGCAATTGACCTTGTTAGATGAAGATAACATGGCTACGAATAGTGCAACATCAGTAGCAAGTCAGCAATCTATCAAGGCGTATGTGGATGCAGAAGTGTCTGGATTGGTTGATACAGCTCCGGCTGCATTGAATACTTTGAATGAATTAGCCGCCGCGTTAGGTGATGATGCTTCATTCTCGACAACAATCGCTACAAGTATCGGCACTAAGCTCGCAAAGGCTAGTAATCTATCAGATTTAGTAAATGCGGGAACAGCTAGAACGAATCTGGGGTTAGGAACAGCATCAACATTAGCAGGGACTGGTGCGGTAGCTGACGGTAATGCAGGTTTGGTAACAGGGGATACTGTGTATGATTACATCGCAGCTCAAAACTTCGCATCTAGTGGTGCATCTAACTTTGTTGTTGGCGATATAACAGGGCAAACCGCAATCACAAGTGGATTAGTAAGCACAGATGAGTTTGTGATTAGCGATGCCGGTTCACTAAAGAGAATGGATACATCTGTATTGCAGACCTATATGCAGAATAATCTAACTTTCACGACCAACACTAATACCACTTATTCTGCCGGAACAGGTTTGACTCTTAGCGGCACTACATTCAGTATGTCTGATCCTGCCGATGGGACTTCAATAGATGAAGGAACAATTGCTACAGATGACCGGATGCCGATTTGGGATGAATCTGCATCTTCTTGGAAATATGTAACAATAGACAACCTACAAGACGAAATAGACACGGGTACGACATTAACTACCGAAGAAGTTCAAGACATTGTAGGGGGTATGTTCACAGGTAATACTGAAACGAGTATCACCGCAACTTATCAAGACGGCGACGGAACAATAGATCTTGTCGTTTTGCCGGGTTCCGATCAAGGCGTTGTCGTCAATTCAGGCGGGGCATTAACTACCCTTAGCTACATCCATCTTGGCTTCGGTGGTAGTTCAAGCGGCGACCCACGCGGTATTGCTCTTGGGCATACTGCTGGTGCAAATAATTTTCCCGGTTGGGTCACAACCTACAACGACAATGATTTGGTGTTGGATACCAATAAAGGCACACTCATTAGTGGCGTACCACCCTCATTCATAAGAATAAACGAAGGAACGAATGGTGTTATTGACATAGCACCACACGGAAGCGGTTATGTTCAACTCGATGGTTTGAGATGGCCTACTGCCGATGGTTCGGCTAATCAGGTTATCAAGACTGACGGAAGCGGGGTGCTTTCATGGGTGGCGCAGACCACAGACACCAACACGACCTATTCAGCTGGAACAGGGCTTACGCTATCCGGCACGACCTTTTCTTTGGCCGACCCCGCCACAGGGACTTCAATAGATGAAAGCACGATAGCTACGGATGATCGTTTGCCGATATGGGATGAGTCGGCTTCATCGTGGAAGTATGTCACGATAGATAATCTTCAAGATGAGATTGATACTTCAGCTTCAGGAGGTATCGGGGGAAGTATTGCTGACACGCAAATAGCTTTTGGAAGTGGAACGAATATAGCCGGTGATGCTAACTTCACTTGGGATGCGACTAATGAGTCTCTGAAGGTGGGCGAAAGACTTCGAACAGGAATGGGGAGTAATACGGGTCCCGCGTGGTCTTTTCATGGAGATTCAGATACAGGGGTGCGAAACGGGGCTATTGCTAGTGTAACTTCGTCTGTGATGTTTGTTGTAGGTTCTGACGATCAAGCGGCGTTCATAGATGGTGCATTACTCCCTGTAGTCACAAACGACATTGATTTGGGGTCGGCTACACTTCAATTCAAGAACGCATGGTTCGATGGAACATTAGAAGCCGATGCCATAACTGTGGGCGGAACAGCTCTCAACACTTACATTTCCAACTTGGATACCAACACTCAGCTCTCAACTGAAGCTGTTCAAGATATTGTAGGAGCTATGTTCAGTAGCAACACAGAAACAGGCATTACGGCTACCTATGAAGATGGTGATGGAACAATTGATCTTGTTACCGGCATTACAGGGTCTTTCGGTGCGGCTACTAGAGTTCCATTCGCATCTTCTTCGTCTGCTTTGACTAATTCATCCACCTTCTTCTATACGGATGCTACGAATACCCTCAATATAGCCCACGGTGCGGCGGCGGGAACGCTCTCATCAGGTTCTCATGACTTGATTTTGAGGAATAGTTTGGCAACTTCACACTCAAAGATAACGGTAGCATACACCGATCCCAATTCATATATTGCGTTGGAAACTGACGGTAGCGGGAATGTTGAGATACACAAGGAAGGCGCAGTAGTATTCAAACTACCAAACACAATAGGTTCTTCAGGACAGGTATTGAAAGTTCCATCTAGTGGAACGATATTAGAATGGGCGGCTGAAACAGATACCAACACCCAACTAACTCTTCTTGATGAAGATAATATGGCTACCAATAGTGCTACGGCGGCTGCGAGCCAACAATCAATCAAAGCGTATGTCGATACCGAAGTCGCCGGTCTTGTCGATACCGCCCCTGCTGCACTAAACACACTTAACGAATTAGCCGCAGCTCTTGGTGACGATGCTTCCTTTTCAACGACTACTGCTACAAACATAGGACTCAAATTAGCAAAGGCGAGTAACCTTTCAGATTTGGCTAATGCAGGTACGGCACGAACCAATTTGGGATTAGGAACAGCAGCAACATTATCAGGAACAGGTGCGGTTGCCGATGCTAATGCCGGATTAGTTACAGGTGATGTTGTTTATGATTACATTCAAGCTCAAAACTTCGGTTCGGGTTCGGGCGACATAACGGCTGTCGTAGCTGGAACAGGATTGACTGGTGGTGCTACATCTGGAAGTGCTACATTGAATGTAGCAGGTTTGACCGTTTCTGAGCTTGCTGCAAACAGCCTTCAAATTAGCTCGGAATCTTTTGCTGATAATGATACATCACTAATGACCTCAGCCGCAATACAAGACAAGATACTGGCTTATGGTTATACTACTGATACAAATACCAACCTTTCGACTGAAGCTGTTCAAGATATTGTCGGGGCGATGTTTGGTTCTAATACTGAAACAAGAATCTCTGCTACTTACCAAGATGGCGATGGAACAATTGATCTTGTTGTTGATGACATGACCGCAAATGATAATACATTTAGAACAATTACTGCGGGTGGGAACACATTAGGTTCAGCAGAAACATTAGCTTTTACTGCTGGAACGGGCATTACTATTGCTGAAAGCGCAGGTGCGGTTACAATTACTAACTCCGTCACGGATTCAAACACTTGGAGAGGCATAACGGCAGGGGGCAATACTCTTGCGAGTAACGAAACCTTAGCATTCACCGCCGGATCCAATGTGACCATTACTGAAAGCGGTGGGGCTGTTACAATTGCCTCCACCGACACGAATACAAATACTCAACTTTCAACCGAACAGGTTCAAGACATAGTAGGTGGGATGCTTACTGGTAATACTGAAACTAATATCGCGGTCACATATCAAGATGGCGATGGAACAATTGATTTCGTTTCAACTGATACCGATACAACTTATGCTGTAATGGGTGGGGGTAATTCGTATGCAGCGGGATTAGTAGTAACGGGTTCGGCAACTCACAATAGCGCATTCCTAAGAAAAGACGGCGAATGGGTTGTACCTACTGATACGGATACGGATACTCAGCTCTCAACCGAACAGGTCCAAGACATAGTAGGTGGAATGCTTACGGGCAACACAGAAACCAACATCACCGTCACATACCAAGATGGAGACGGAACAATTGACTTCGTATCCACAGACACTAACACTCAGCTAACACTTCTTGATGAGGATGATATGTCCTCGAATAGTGCCACAAGTGCAGCAAGTCAACAATCAATTAAGACGTATGTTGATGCGGAAGTAGCGGGTCTTGTTGATACTGCGCCTTCCGCACTCAATACACTAAATGAATTGGCGGCGGCTTTGGGTGATGATGCTTCTTTCGCAACTACTACTGCTACGAGCATAGGACTCAAATTAGCTAAAGCAAGTAATCTCTCAGATTTGGCTAATGCGGGAACAGCTAGGTCTAATTTAGGATTGGGAACAGCAGCAACATTATCAGGAACAGGTGCGGTTGCCGATGCTAATGCCGGATTAGTCACGGGGGATGTTGTCTATGATTACATCGCAGCTCAAAACTTCGGATCCGGTTCGGGTGATATAACAGCAGTAGTGGCGGGAACAAATCTTTCGGGTGGGGCTACAAGTGGGGCGGCAACTCTCAATGTTAGTGCAGATCCATCATTCAGCACCGTTACAGTAGCAACAGAAATTATACACGATGGTGATACAGATACAAAAATTGGATTTACCCCTGATGTAATCACACTTGGCACAGGTGGCGCAACCAAGCTCACGGCAAACAATTCAGGTATTAAGATAGGAAGCGGTGCTACCGTCACTACAATTGCTACAAGTTTCACAGATAACGACACTTCTTTGATGACTTCTCAAGCAATCAAGGAGAAGATTGAGAATTACGGCTATACCACTAATACAGGGACTATTACAGGGTCTTTGGGGGCAGCTAATAGAGTTCCATTCGCATCTTCTTCGTCTGCCCTGACTAATTCATCCACCTTCTTCTATACAGATGCTACGAATACCCTCAATATAGCCAACGGTGCGGCGGCGGGAACGCTTTATTCAGGCAGTAATCACTTAATTTTGAGAGCTGGTTCAAGCAGTTCGGCACACGCAAAAATCACAGTTGCGTATGATAATGCGGGTAGCGGTGCTGATTCTATTTGGTTAGACACTTACGGGTCTAGCGGGAAAGTTGAGATACACAAGGAAGGCTCAGTAGTATTCAAACTACCCAACACAATAGGTTCTAGTGGTCAAGTATTGAAAGTTCCATCAAGTGGAACAACATTAGAATGGGCGGCAGATACTTGGAGAGGTATAACTGCCGGTGGCAACACATTAGGTTCGGCTGAAACATTAGCATTTACGGCGGGAGCTAATGTCACTATTACAGAATCAGCTGGAGCAGTAACTATCACCGCTTCAGACACTAACACCAACCTTTCGACTGAAGCTGTTCAAGATATTGTAGGAGCTATGTTTAGCTCTAACACCGAAACTCGAATATCTGCAACGTATGAAGATGGTGACGGAACAATTGATCTTGTTGTCGATGACATGACGGCAAATACCACTTATTCAATTATGGGCGGCGGTAATAGCTATGTCGCGGGTTTAACCCCAACAGGTTCTGCTACTCACGGTAGTGCCTTCTTGAGAAAGGATGGAGAATGGGTTGTGCCGACTGATACTGACACCAATCTCTCAACTGAAGCTGTTCAAGACATCGTGGGGGCTATGTTCTCAGGCAATACAGAAACCAACACGGCTGTGACCTATCAAGACGGGGATGGAACGATAGATGTCGTCACAACCCTTGATGGCGCACCACTTACTACTGAATCAGTTCAAGACATAGTGGGTGCTATGTTCAGTAGCAATACAGAAACCCGTATTTCAGCAACATATCAAGATGTTGATGGGACAATAGATCTTGTTGCAGATGATATGACGGCAAATGATAACACATGGAGAGGGGTTACTGCTGGTGGGAATACATTAGCTTCCAATGAAACACTAGCCTTCACCGCAGGTTCTAATGTGACTATTACAGAGAGTGGTGGAGCAGTAACTATTACCTCAACTGATACAAATACAGATACAAATACTTGGAGAGGCATAACTGCTGGGGGCAATACATTATCTGCTTCAGAAACATTAGCTTTCACCGCAGGGGCTAACATGACAATAACTGAGAGTGCTGGAGCTGTAACTCTCGCATCAACTGATACTAACACAACATATTCTGTTGGAGCAGGTGGGCTTACACAACAAAACTTTACTACAACACTCAAAAATAAATTAGATGCTATTGCTGCTTCTGCTAACAACTATGCCATTTCATCAGACCTTTTAGACGAAGATAACATGGCTACGAATAGTGCTACACAGGTGGCAAGTCAACAATCAATTAAGGCTTATGTTGATGCGGAAGTATCGGGGCTTGTCGATTCATCCCCTGCCGCCCTAAACACATTGAATGAATTGGCGGCAGCTCTTGGCGACGATGCTTCTTTCTCATCAACTGTTGCTACAAGTATAGGCACTAAGCTCGCAAAGGCAAGTAACCTATCTGATGTAGCTAATGCCGGAACAGCTAGAAGTAATTTGGGCTTGGGAACAGGCGCAGTATTAGATACAGCCGCAATAGCAAATAGTGGAACAGGTTTAGCAACAGCAGATCAAATACATACTTTTGTTACGGGCTTTGCTTATACTACTAATACGGGCGATGTCACATTAACGGGAACACAGACCTTAACAAATAAAACACTAACAAGCCCAACATTAACAACACCGGCATTAGGGACACCTTCTGCTTTAGTATTAACAAATGCAACAGCGTTACCGGCGGCTCAAGTGGCTCAAGGAACAATGGCTTCTGGTATGGTTTTGGTAGCACCAGCGTTAGGGACACCAGCGAGTGGTGTTCTAACTAATGCGACAGGATTACCCGGAACAGGTATTGTTGATAATTCGATATTAGAATCGAAATTAAAGGCTACTAATGCCCCAACCGATAATTATCTTTTAAGTTATGATTCAGCTACAACGGGATTTACTTGGATCGCGGCAGGTGCAGGTGGAGAGAACAATCAGAACGCATTCAGTAATGTCGCAGTAAGCGGCCAAACAACAGCAGCGGCTGATACTACAACCGATACTCTAACTTTAGTCGCGGCGGGCGGAATGACTATCACAACAAGTGGAGATACAGTTACACTAACTTCTGCTGATACCAACACTAACACGCAACTTAGTACCGAACAAGTCCAAGATATAGTAGGTGCGATGTTCGGTTCTAATACCGAAACCAGAATCACCGCTACTTACGAAGATGGTGACGGAACGATAGATCTTGTTGTTGATGATATGACAGCAAACACAACTTATGTTTCAATGGGGTCGGGTAACTCATACGTCGCAGGTCTAACACCCTCGGGTAATGCAACACATGGCGGCTATTTCCTTAGAAGAGATGGAACATGGGTCGTTCCACCAGATACAGATACAAATACCACATATAGCTCAATGGGATCGGGGAATAGTTATGCCGCCGGATTAACACCTTCAGGTAGCGCAACGCATAATGACACCTTTTTGAGGAAGGATGGAACATGGGCGACACCCACAGATACCAACACAACCTATTCAGCTGGAAATGGCCTTGCATTGTCGTCAACCACATTCAGCATTGTTGATCCTATCAACTTGAGCCAGCTCACCGAAAGCTCGGATGCTACCGATGACAAGATTCTGCTATGGGATGAAAGTGCTTCGTCTTGGAAGTATATGACTCTTGATGATCTTCAAGATTCCATAGACACGACCGCTGTTGGTGGTGCTTCTGCTATCGGTGGTTTATCTGATGCGGTCACAACCGCTACGAACAATGTAGGGTTAGGTAGCGAGGCACTTGACGCGATTACAGCATCTCAAGGAGAAGCCAATGTAGGATTAGGAGTAAGGGCAGGTTCGGCCATTACCACAGGAGATTACAATACAGCAGTAGGTTATCAATCATTACAATTACTCACAACAGGTGGAACCAACACAGGTATTGGCGGTTATGCCGGATATAAGACAACTGCGGCTAATGGAACATTCGTTGGATATAGTGCCGGAAGAAACCTAACTTCGGGTCATGGGAATACTGCTATTGGTTCAGAAAGTATGTATGCAGGGTCATCCTCAACAGGCAACTACAATACAGCACTTGGAATGAGAACCCTGAAAGCGATAACTACCGGAACACGCAACTTAGCAATAGGGTATCAAGCCCTTGATAATGCAGATACAGAATCCGACAACATAGCAATCGGCTACGATGCTTTAGGTGGTGCTGTTGCTGGTGGCGAGAAGAATATCGCTATTGGAAACTACTCACTCGATGCTGTTACTTCCGGCGATGAAAATGTCGCGCTTGGGTATAATGCTGGAACCGCGCTGACTACGGGTTACAAGAATATCGCAATTGGCGCGGAGTGCATGATTACTGCTGTTGAGGGGAACACCAATACAGCAGTAGGGTATTACTCCCTCCACGATTTAACAAGCGGCACAGGGAATACTGCCTTTGGTTATTATGCGGGCGACGATATTACGACAGGAACCTACAATGTTTCGTTAGGAACCTTTGCGGGTGGTGGTGTCACAACAGGACACCGCAATATCTCCATAGGTGACGGCACTATGCAAACTCTTGGAGTGGATGGTGATAACAACATCGCTGTTGGCTATCAAGCAGGGTTCGCCATAAGCGATGGAAACAAGAACCTATTGTTGGGAACATCTGCTGGTGATAACATCACTACGGGTTCTTACAATGTTGTTCTCGGTATGACTGATGTAACAGCAACGGGTGATAACCAACTCTCAATTTCTTCGGGCGGTGGTGCGGTCACATGGCTCACAGGTGATTCATCCGGTGTCGTCAATATACCCGGTTCATTAACAGTAGCAGGTTCAGCGGTTGGCGGTGCTTCTGATATTGACGGTTTATCAGATGCACTCAAAGAGAACAATTCAATTTGGCTTGGAAGCGACCCAAGCGGGACAACGGATTCAGCAACCCATAACACCGCCGTAGGCGATACTGCTTTAGATTCAATTACCACGGCAGATTTCAATTCTATTCTCGGCTCAAAAGCGGCCACAGCATTAACAACAGCCTCATCGGTAGTCGCAATAGGGTATCGCGCATTAGACTATGCAACCACAGGTGGTTCTGGTTCAGTAGCAATCGGACAAGACGCAATAGGTGGCGCAGTTACAGGAAGTTATCAAGTAGGAATTGGATATGGTGCTGTAAAAAATAATACATCAGCAAATTACACAATAGGTATCGGTTATAATGCCGGTAATGGAATTACTACTGCTGCCGCGTCAGTAGCAATTGGCGCGAATGCTATGACAAACGGATCGCAAGGAGCAGAAAATGTCGCTATTGGATATGAATCAATGGCTAGTGCGAATGCAAATGATAACGCCTACAATATTGGAATCGGATCAAGGACACTCGATGCGATTACAACCGCAGATGGAAATGTAGCTGTGGGACATAAAGCTGGAACAGGAATAACAACCGGCAGCTACAATGTAGCAATCGGCTACGAAGCCTTCGATGGGACTAATACAGGTCAAGGGAATGTAGCGATTGGTTGGGGTGCGGTTGGTGGTGCAGCAAACACAGGCGGCGAAGGCGTTTATATCGGTAGGTTAGCGGGTTATGCTGTTACATCAGCAAACCACAATGTTCTGATTGGTATGTCGGCAGGTAGGGCAATAACCACTAATGCCAACAATGTAATTATCGGTGCTTATGCTGGTGATGCGATAACCGGGGCATCGAATGTAATCGTTGGGACACAAGCGGCTACATCTGGATCGGGTGGGGATGCTACAAGGAACACCATTGTTGGAAACTATGCTGCCGGTGCATTGACTACCGGAGATACCAACATTATACTCGGAGATTACGGTGGTAAGAACATTACTACCGGCTCACACAACGTAATTATCGGTGGAGATGTGAATGCGCCTTCCGCAACAGGAGATAGTCAATTATTGATTGCTTCGGGTAATGCTGGAGTAACTTGGATTACAGGTGACTCAACAGGTGCTATTTATTCTAAAGCAGGTGTTGTAGCAGTATCAAGCAATACAACACTTACACAAGCACAAAGCGGGTCCTATGTGTATTGGACAGCAGGGACTTGCACTTTACCACAAGATGCAGAAGTAGGAACACAATTCACTATATTCAATAATACAGGTTCAAGCGCAACAGTAGCATTAGGCACAGGTGATGCTATGGCTGGAAGTTGGGCTACTAATGCGGCAGTAGCAGATAATGATGCAACAGCCTATGTTTGTGTTAATATAAGTGTTAGTGAAAGTCAATGGGTGCAAGTGGGAGCATGAGTTTCATAGGTTCAGTGGGAGTTGTAGCCCAACAAGGAAATCAAGCAGTTGCTTCTGCACCAACGGATGTATCATTAGCAACATCAGTAAGTAGTAATTACGATGATGCAGTTATCACTAAAGCATATGATGGTTCAACACCCGAAGAACAGATACACATGCAAGAGGGTGTAGTAGCAAGTGGTAGTTCTATAATAACTGAATTAGATATAACTGAATTAAATAATTTTACTAATGCAAATTATATTAACATTAGAATAGGTGCATATCTTAGGGCAACAGGAGCAACAAGTTATTCTTATGTTTTACATGATTTAACAGGCCAACTTAGTGGTGTAACAACATCATTGGTAACTTTGAGTATGTCCACTACACAAAATGTATTAGACCCTCATCTCGGTATTGGCGGATATGTAAAAATAGATGCAGGTGGAGGTCGAGGCGGTTTAACTTGGGGTGATGCTGATGATTGGCTTCAATTCAAAGTTAGAGGAACAGCAACTAATTCAGCAGGTTCAACATCTATTAGCCCTGATATAACCGTTAAAATAATTTGGACAGCAGGAGATAGAGGGGATTGATATGAAAATTAATGTTAATATTCCAACAGGAACAAGTGGTGATTTTGAAATTGCTAATTATTCAAATGAAACAACAGATAATAATTGGCAAACTTACCTTAGTATGAAAGATGAAACCCATACGAATTATACAGTGCTTCTTAAATCAAATTGTGTTATGCCTATCATGCAAGATTCAGAAGCAGAATACAATGAGCATCAATGGCTATGGGATAATGCAACAGGAGATGTTTTAATCGGTGGCTTAGGAATAGGGTTAGTTAATCAA
>Ga0257116_1000804_pt1 | contig 24669 bp, 19 predicted proteins | sample SI112_120mmetaG_FD_190150 | JGI IMG/M metagenome (GOLD analysis project Ga0257116, IMG submission 190150) | Marine microbial communities from Saanich Inlet, British Columbia, Canada - SI112_120m | ecosystem: Environmental > Aquatic > Marine > Inlet | place: Canada: British Columbia | collected...
GAGTACTGTACAGCAAATAAAGATAGCGACACTAAATAAATTGAACGACTTTGTAAAACTAATATATGTGTAATATATCTTATTTTTATTAAATAAATAAGTAAAAAAGGTTGTATTAGTCAGAAAATAAAAAATATTTCAAAAGAAAAAATGGATCTTGCGTCCCAATTTTGTCATTGGTGCGTAGAAAATTTTTCATGTCTCATTTCGCTTGATGCAATAAATAATAATAGACGGGTACCTCGGGGTAATCTATATTTTGAGTTTGATACAAACAACAATACTTTTATTGTTACATCGGATTTTGATGATGATGATGATGATGACGACGAGGAGAATGAAATTAACAACGAGTCAAAAAGTGTAGTTACACGTGAGAATCACACGTGTAATTCTGAGACGTGTAGTTTTGCGATCTTTAGTAATATTCATGTATGTCGTTCGAATCCAAATCTAATACATCGTTGTTTTAAAGACGAAACGTGTCGTTCTCGATATACACAGGGACATAATACTTCTTTGATAGTTTGTGATATTTCAAACTATCAACTTACTTATCTTCATGATGACACAGAAGAAGTTAGAAGTAGTTTGGGAACAAATAAATTTGTAAGATCTAGAAATGGTCAATTTAATAACGGCGCAAGCGGAATTACACAATACGATAAGACACATAAATTACTCGAAAACTTTTTTGGTGTTGGAATACAGGATAAAAAACACCAAAAACAATTAATTGATACGTTATGTAAAAAACATTACGCCGAAGAAGTTCATAATGCATCAATGAACAAACGCCATATTATATTAACAAACGTAATGAAAAGTGTCCATTATGGATTTTCTATTTGTGTAGTTCCAGTAACTAAATTCAAAGACTTGGAACAGGATGTAAGGGAAGTTATGATTCAAAAGGCTATAGAATGGTTCGCTTTACTTTACGAGAAACCAACATTTATAGTTCCGTCAAATTGTGGTAAACTAAAATACGAACTCTTTTGTAAAGGGTTATGGAAGCTTTTTAACAACGAGAGTAGTATTCTCCCGAAACAGATACTTTCTGAAAACTATTTATATCTTTTCAGAAAGTCGATTATATTTCCATCTCACAATTGTTTCGATGGTTCAAAACAAATTACAAACGCAAAAAAAAATATATTGAGAAGGTATCAACTCTACTTGCAAAACAAGAAAAATATCGAACATGTCTCTAATTGATATATTCTTTGATAATAAAATAACTATCTTACATTCAAAGCAATCACATTCAGGTAAAACTACTTATATGAATATCGTAGCTGAAGCCTTGGAACCAGGAGATACTCTTAGCATAAGTTACACTAAAACACTAAAAAAATATTACGATTCTCTTCCAGAAGATGTTGAAAAGGAAAGAAGTAACATATTAGATGCAGTAGAAAATGCTCATCTTTTATGTATTGATGACGTTACAAACGTCTTTAATATTGATGATATCTTTCTAGAATCTATACAACGACACGCAAAAAATTCATTAAGAATCTGGATTGCTACAGTTACAAAGAGGAAACCAATTATTCCATTAGGGAATGTCTTAAACAGGTCGAAATGGATAGAAATGGGACATATTAAAAATGAGGAAATCATTCCTAATGCATCAAGGATTCATTCCATTTTATTTTTGGAAGAGTTGAAAGCTTTGTACGGCGAATTGTACAAAGAAACAGGAGGAAAACTAACAAAATATGATGACTCATTTATGGATGTTAAGCTAGAAAAACACATGCCACATCTAGAAAAAGGCATGATTCTAATGAAGCTTATAAAGGTCGGGGGAGATAATATAGCTTTATTCCAACCTGGACCAACTCCGCAACACAAGATGGTATACGTAAATACTTTTAAATATATGGAACTAATAAAGTATTTAGTAGAAAGTGATATTTCTGATATAAGAAGTATTATAGATTTTAATAAGATTTCACAATTTATTGTTGTCAACAATAATTAAAATAACAATACAATAGTTTTTTGTCTTGAAAAGTAGTCGAAATATATTAATTGTGCAAGATTATAAATAAATTGTAAAAGTGTTTTTTTAAAAGAGAATATTTAAATTGTCATATAAAAATGATTCTGGAATTTGATATAGAAATAGATTTTATTTGTGCAGTGAATGAACGGTTTCTACACACAATCTTTTCCCTGACTCATCCAAAAGAATGTGATAAAACACCTATTCGAGTTACGTATTTGTTACCAGCAAGGTGCGAAAAATGGACAATAGCAGGGATAAAATGGAATCATACGGAAGATTATACATCACTTTCGTGTGTGGTATTTAGAATTTATGGAAAAAAAAATGAAACAAAAGAAACACATTTACTAGCGAGTTGTTGGATTTCTCTATCAGATTTAGAAAACGGGAATAATATATCACGAAATATAGTAGTTCCAGAAGAGAAAGGTTTTGTAAGAGGTAAAATTATGTTTAAGAACATAAAATGTAACGGAGATAAAAAATATCACGAATTATCACTAACTAGACGTTCTCTCGTTTCACAACTAGGAAATAAATCAGATGCCATATATAACCATCTTTTAAAAAGAATATCCCTCCATAATGAAGCAACATATTGCATAGATCCATTTTATTTTTTATTGGATCTAAAATGTCCTCTCCATGTTGCAATAATGACTCCGATAACATCTCTTGGTGGTGTTATTTCTATAAAAACTCTAGAACGAGTCCTAGAAGTAATATTGCGTACTTATCCTGTGAATTTAGATGAACATCATCTTTTATGTATTCTCGTTATGCAATATGTTGTAAACATGATGACCTATAGTTCGGATTTATCCGAACATTCATTCCTAAAAACAAGAGATAATAACATTTCAAGCGAAGACGCGAGAAAAAAAATGATTCGCGAAGGATATACAGAAAATTCAGTTGAGACTGATCAGTGGCACGGAGGATTTGTTAGTTTTAGTACTGGTGATTGTGACGAATTTGGTAGATTTGGTATGGAAATATTTATGCAATTTATGCATATGGCAAAAATGCCAATATCCAATACACTTTTAGAACTGTGTATAAAAGAATTTACATCGAAATACACAATGATGTTGTGTATGACAGCTTCAGGAGCTCCGTCTGCTGTGATTCGCGGGAATAATAGTAATAATAACACGCATACTCATCTCTTGGTATCTATACTCAATAGTCCAGATTTGGATTCAAAGATTGGTTATCTCGTATTTATTCGCAAACAGGTGCGTTCAGAATTTAAGAGTCATATAATCTATCAATATAAATTCCACAAAAATTATCTGGAAGAATTCTATAAAGATGTGCAGGAACCGTATACTCTAACTGAATTTCCAGATGGAAATGATTGGAGTGGACATACGACAAGTATAGCAGTTCCAAGGAATATAATGAAACTGTGGCTTAAAGGAGAAGAAGAAGAAGAAGAAGATAGTAACAACGAAAATAATTTACCTATTTATGTTTGTGAAGGAACCGGGTTAATGTTTCCTTTTGTTACTGAAAAAAACCATGAATTACGGCACTCAACCTTTGTTAGTTTACTCAGAGAAAGTAATCTTATCACTTTAGCATATACGTGTGGTAAAATAAATAAGAATGCTCCAAAAGAAGGGTTTCACGACTTTTTTAAATTGTTTGTTATGGGAGCAACAATGCCCATACCAGAGTTAGGAATAGATACATGGAATACTGTAGCATTCAGAGATTGTTCTGTAAAAAATGGATTAGGAGTCTACGCGGAAGATGTATTTGCACGCCCAACTAGTATCAGATTGGATATTATTGATAAATGTAAATATTCTCCTGGTACGATAGAAGATTATGCTACCGGTTATGAACAAAAACCAGGTCGTCTTTTGCCTCATCCATCCAGGAGGCCATTTAAAGTACTAAAAGAGTATAAATCAAAAAAATATAAGGAGAAAAAGGAGACTTTTATAGGATGCTTAAATGGAGAAAAAAGTGTAGATGTTGTAATGAAGATACTGCCTTCATTTGCTTCAGAAATAAATTCCTTGAGAATAGAAGAGGAAACAGCAGCTGTAACAGGAAAAGATACAAGAATAAACTTATTATTAAGCTAATAATTTAGTATTTTTTTTACAGATAGAACAAAATCACTTAAATTTTTAATATCTATATTCGTTTGTAAAGATCTATACCATTTAGAGCTCCATTCACTAAAAACAGGTGCAACATTATGAACTTTTTCCCCGGATTTAATGGATATACATCCGAGAGAATGCTGAAATAAAAAGTATCTTGGATTTCCGTAATCGGGAACATAAATAGCAATGAATAGTGGATCCAATGATTCCGGTTTATCAGTAAATTGAAGTAAAATAATAGTATTTACTTGTTTCCATTTGGATAATTTTATTTTTGGTGGTATTATCGTAGGATGCTTAAATTTCTTTTTATTATTAAAACTAATTATTGATTCATTCCACGCTTTATATATAAAGTTAATAATGGATTTTTCAGATTTTACCATGTTTTGTGCATTGTGACTCATATTAAAAACTGACTTGAATAATGTAATGCATCCAAATTCATATTTTTGACTTAGATTCATCGTGATTTACGTTGTTTTGAATATTTTCAATGATTTAAAAATAGATGAAATTCAATCTTGAATATTTATTATTAATAGAATGATTTTGTATATTTATTAGTGATATTTTAAGTTTGAGATTAAGATTAATATTTTCTCAAGCAAAAAAAGAAAGATAACATTCTTTTGACTTTCTGAATATCGAATACGAATTATCTATTCCCAAATAGATTCTTGATCGAAAATGTCTAGTTTAACGAGTATACAACTTAAAAATCTACTTGGATACGCAAAGAATATCAAATTTTGTTTTGATGAATTGGAGTCAAGTCTTGATGAGCGAGATAACAAAAATAATGTTAATAAGGAAAAGAATAAAGATAAAAAGGTTGTAGTAAAGTCTACAACCGTAATTTCTACCAAGAAGAAGAAATTACCGAATAAACAAAATGAAACTAGTGATAAAATATCGAAGTATAAGACATTGAAAGTAGCTAATTCCATCAAGAAAATGACTAGTAAATCTATTTCTTTGCCTAAAATAGAGAAAAAGAAGAATAAAGTAGTAAAAAAGAAGAAACAAGAAGAAGAAGAACAAGTTCAACAAGAAGAAGAACAAGTTCAAGAACAAGAAGAACAAGAAGAAGTTCAAGAACAAGAAGAAGTTCAAGAACAAGAAGAACAAGAAGAAGAAGAAGTTCAAGAACAAGAAGAAGAAGAAGTTCAAGAACAAGAAGAACAAGTTCAAGAGGAAGAAGATGAATTAATGTACGAAAAAGAAGAACAAGTTCAAGAAGAAGAAGAACAAGTTCAAGAACAAGAAGAACAAGTTCAAGAACAAGAAGAACAAGTTCAAGAACAAGAAGAACAAGTTCAAGAACAAGAAGAAGAAGAACAAGTTCAAGAACAAGAAGAAGAAGAACAAGTTCAACAAGAAGAAGAACAAGTTCAACAAGAAGAAGAAGAAGAACAAGTTCAACAACAAGAAGAAGAACAAGTTCAACAACAAGAAGAAGAACAAGTTCAACAACAAGAAGAAGAACAAGTTCAACAAGAAGAAGAAGAACAAGTTCAAGAGGAAGAAGATGAATTAATGTACGAAAAAGAAGAACAAGTTCAACAAGAAGAAAATAATGTCATAGAGTTTACTGATGATGATGATAATAATCAATATATAGCACCACCTACGAATACGAATGGAGTATTTGATAACTTGACTAATCTTCATACTGCAGATCGCGTTCATATATTATTGATACGTCCAGATTCGTCAAAAGTTATGCATTTTGAGCACGCTTCTGAAAAAAAATGTATTTATTCTTTAGAAGTACACAAGTTATCTAGCGCTTTTATGAACGACCAAAAAAACACCATAGAAAATTATAAAAGAATGCTTTACCAATATAAAAAAGAACAAGATGATATTATCCAAGTAGTAAATAATCAAGAGCTAAAGGAATATCTATTAGAACGTTATAAGGAAATATTTAAAAACGATCACTGTTATAATAAAGTATTAAAAACGTTGGGTTTTTATATAGAAGATTCACTCGTTAATCTTCACGATATGAAACCTGATGTTATAGCGAAAGAGCTTTTAAGTAACCTAAATTAATTACTTGTATTAAAAATGATAATTTTGTACTAGTTTTGCTTCTTTCGAAGCCATGGTAAAATACAACCTAATTCGTATTTTCTTGGTATTTTAAACCAAGGATCCAATATTTCGAAATATTCTTTGACAGATAATATATCCATAGGTGTTTTTTTACAATCTATACAGGTTCCGTAATCAACTAGTGGTCGTTTTTGATCATTTAATTGCAGTACATATATTTGAGCCACAAGAATAGATAAAGCATCATTTTCCGTGGATATTATTAGTATATTTGTTCCCGTTTTTTCAGATAAAAAGGTTTCTATTTCTCTGACTCGGGTTTGATTACACGTTCTTGAATTGTACAAAAAAATATCTGAATCAAAAGATTTGATAGAAAACATTTTATTATAATGATATTCCTTTGGTTCAATAAATGTTTTTCCTATATTTACTATAGTGGATATACCGAGCTCCGAAAGCTTGTGTGTATTGTAGATATCAAAAATATCACCTAAATAAATACCATCTATAATACGTGTTGCTTCCCAATGATTCATATATAATCTAGGGAGAGCGAAAGTAATACGATACCCTACGGTATTAAATATATGATGTCTAATACTTCTAAAATTTATATCATTTTGATTATACTTTAGTGCAATAGGAAATAATAAAGCACAAGCAAGAAAAACAATCTCAACAAATCTCTTCGTCGTCATCTGTAAAATATTTTAATATGAGTGTGAAATATAAACTTATTTTTATTGGATAAAATTACACATTTACAACACAACTTATGTCTATCAATTTACATTAAACGAGACATAAAACACTAATACTCATCCTGGTGGAAATTATCAAGTTGAATTTCCACTATCATTACATTTTCTTCCTCTTTTTTTTTAATTTTATCTGCAACATATTGGTTATTTCTAACCAATTTAGGGTTATATATTTCTTTCTTCCTAGTGAATTTTAAAGGAGTTGTGTATGCGAGAGTAACTTCTGACGAATTAAGATTATTTTCCTTGGCCAAAACTATAGTTTTTGTCAAAGTTTGAGCAGAAATTTTTTTATCAGATTTTTTCTTATGAACAGGGGGATAAAGACGCTGATGTAGACTGATAAACTGGGAAGTAACGAGACCAGGGAAATATTGTTTGAATTTAGACCAGTCGCGAGGATATTTACGCATAACCTGTTTAAATAATTCCTTTTCTTCGGTTGTCCAATGATGACGTGGTATTCCAGTAGCTTTGTGCTTTCTTCTAATACGTAAAAGAATATTTCCATTTTTATCTCTATTAAATTTGGGAGGAGTTTTTTCAACTGTTCCCGCTGGTAATACCATTCCTGTAGTTTTTCCCCTTTTACGCGTTTTTACAGGTTTTTCAGAGTCTTTATAAAGAAATTTTAGGGCTTTAGTAGTTGTATTAATTTCTTCTTCTTCCTCTTCCTCTTCCTCTTCCTCTTCCTCTTTCTTTACTTGTTCTTGTTCTTGTTCTTGTTCTTGTTGTTGTTCTTGTTCTTGTTCTTGTTCTTGTTCTTGTTCTTGTTCTTGTTCTTGTTCTTGTTCTTGTTGTTGTTGTTCTTGTTGTTGTTGTTCTTGTTGTTGTTGTTGTTGTTGTTCTTGTTCTTGTTGTTGTTCTTGTTCTTGTTCTTGTTCTTGTTCTTGTTGTTGTTCTTGTTCTTGTTCTTGTTGTTCTTCTTGTTCTTCTTCTTTCTTTACTTTGTTAGATTGAAGAAATTTAGGTATGGTAAGAATAGGTTGAGGATTGGATTGAACTTGACAATAATGATCAACACTAGTGAGTATACATTTATTTTTACTAGGTATAATTGTTGTTTGGATTGCACCGCATGATAATTTTGAATCTTTTCCCAATTCATAAAACATTACTAGTCCTAGATTCATATCATCTTCATTAAATTCACTTCCATATTGAGTCGAAGAACCCTGCGAAATCGGAGAAGAAGCTTCTCGATCAAGTCCATCTTTGAAAAAAGAAAAGTTTGGATCCAAAAATTCTGTTGTATCCATTGGACGAATAAGAAGTAAGAGAGATTCGATATATTCGATAAAAAAATTGTTTGGTGCTCACCAAACAATTTTTTTATTTTAAAATCGAACCAGAGGAAAATACAAACCTGGAAAAAGGACATATTTCTAAAAATATTTACCATTGAATTTTAAAATTCCATTAAATACGAGATATAAAGACTTGAATTAAAATAATTAGTGGAATACAGAAGAAGAAGAAGAAGAATATCGAACCAAAACAAAATGGACAAAAATCTTCAAAATAAAAAAATTCAGATAAACTATAGGGAAAATATTCTTTCATGTAAAAAAAAACCATCGGTAGGTATTCTTGGTATTATTGGAGCAGGAAAGTCTTTTTTTGCTGAAGCTCTAGCAAAATGTCTCGATGTACCACTTTTCCCCGAACCACTAGAAGAAAATTATCTTTTAAAACTGTTCTATGAGAATATGTTGAAATATTCCTTCGAAATGCAAGTTTTATTGCTTGTAAGACGATTGAACATATATCGCAAATGCAATATTGGATTAGAAGGCGGTGTATGCGATAGAACTATTTTTGAAGATTCTATATTTGCCCAGGTCTTAAATAATGATGGACTCATGCGGGATGATCAATTAAAGGTTTATCTTGAACTTTATACGAGTATGATGAACGATGTTAAACCTTTGAATTTTATGATCTATTTAAGAGTGAGTCCAGAAGAAGCTCTAAAACGTATAAAAACGCGAGGCAGAGAATCAGAAAAAGGAATTACTATTGATTATATGAAAAAACTTTACAATGAATATGAGCGGTTTGTTGTCGAAACGAGTAAAGTGTCGAATATTATTGTGTTGGATTGGGAAAGTCTTTACAATGTCAATGATACAGCAGAGATTGTGGCACAATATCTTAACGGGAAACTTACTAAGAAACCAACAATTATGTTGGATAATGAATCGTTATCTTTACATGAGATTAAGGGATCGTCTCCTGTAGAATTGACAGAGACAGTACTCGGACAACCAACAACTCCAAAAATAGATTCTCTTTCGACATTGTCTCCTGAGTTTTAAAAAATATATACAAGCATTTGTAATTCTAATAAAAAAATAGTTTTTTTAATAACAACAAAAAGAATATCGAAAAATGAGAGTACATCTTATTGCTATTGTAGTGGTGTTCGTATATTTGTGTACGATTTCTGTAAATTCCTTTATAGTACAATGTACTGGAGGTTATAGCAATGGAACGTGTTATTTACTTGGACAAGTAAAATTAAGTGGAAACTTTCCAGAATATAACTTTGAACTTATGAACTTACCTCTGATCTATAATTCATCGTTGCTCGTTACTTCTCTCAATGGTGTTCATATGGACTATATTGTAAACAATACGTGTAGTACGTTTGATCACCAAATAAAGTACAAAAAGGAAATTTGTTTGAACCGTTTGCAAAGAAATGTTTGTTCCGTTTTTGATATAGAATGTCTTGAAAATGAATGTGATCAACAAGGTTGGTTTTGTCCTAATGGATCTTTATCCATCACTCCTTCTATTAATAAAAAAGAACAATACCTGCAGCAGCAAAAAGTAGATTATTATAAATATGTCGATTTTATAATTGATTATAGAATTTCAGATGGAAATCATTTTATCACGAGTCGTACATGCGAAATCCTACAAGATGGATGTACTATGAATATTTTGAGAAAATAAAAAAAAAAGATTTGTAATTACTAAAAAAACATAGTTTTCCTTTTTGATATTATTTCTTCTTCTTTTTCTCATTTTTTCCCAAGAAGGAGAGTTTGAATCTAACGTAGTGTCAGCAATAGGTTGGATTTTACTCTATTTCCAAATATTTCTTCTTAGAGTAGTATAGCAGAGAGCGTATTAGGGGTTTCGATAATCAAAACATCGTTACCACAAACATCTTTAACGACAGCTATTTCTATTATATTATCAATATTAAGATTTACAATCTTTACGCGTTCTATATCTTCGCTCCTTGTAGCATTCAAATATTTCAACGTATTATTATTAGTTTCGGTTGTTGATTTTAGGATTTTAATCTTCGATGTGATATCTCGGCGTATCTCTTTTAATTTGCGATCTATAATTGAAAAGACTTGATTTTCTACCTCTAACGACAAATCGTCTCCGGGTTTGTCGTTGTAATGTTCTTCTTGTTTCCGGTAGTTTTCTTCTTCTTCACTATTATTTGAATCATACCAGAGACGTCCTTGTTCATCGAGATGATGTCCTTGAATTTTTTCTTCTCTCTCTTTTAATTTTTCTTCTCTCTCTTTTAATTCTTCTTCTCTCTCTTTTAATTCTTCTTCTCTCTCTTTTAATTCTTCTTCTCTTAACTCTAGAGATTCTCGTTGTTTTTCCAGGGCTTTTTCATTGCGATTTAGATAAATCTTTCGTTCGACTACTTTTTCTTGTAAAAGTGTATCCCTGTAAGATTTTTTGTGTTTGGAAGATGAGTTTTTATTCGACATTGTTTTTGTTGAAGAAGACACAAAAGAAAGTTTCGATATTTTTCAGGCGATTGTTTCGATATTTTACTAGATTGTTTCGATATTTTTCAGGCGATTGTTTCGATATTTTACTAGATTGTTTCGATATTTTACTAGATAGTTTCGATATTTTACTAGATAGTTTTGTTTTTATTGTTTGGTTTGAAAGTGGAAATATTGTTTGCTTTTAAAGCAAACGAATGGGATCAAACTATTAATAAAACGAATGGGATCAAACTATTAATAAAACGAATGGGATCAAACTATTAATAAATCGAATGGGATCAAACTATTAATAAAACGAATGAATTCTGAAAGAAAAAGGCTGAAAAAAGCGTTCTTGTTCTAAATCACAAAGGAAACACCCAACAACGTATTTTTTGGCAATCGTTTTACTTTTAACAAAAAGAAATCACCGATTCACATTTAATTTGGTCAACGGTCTACATAATCATCAGAAATCATATATTTGTAATAATTTTATCAATGTTAGAATGAAGAATATATTGTTTACGTTTTTGTGCTATTTTTAAACTTTAATGATTTTCGTCAATACATTTCATCTATTTTTAATCGATATAATAGATTTTACCAGGACGAACTTTTTAGTGGCGAGCACTGTAGTTCTATTTCCAACTTGAACAAGATACAAAGTTAATTCTATTTGGTTTCTAAAAATAAAGAGCATTTCACTCTACACTATCAATCTTTCTCTTTTTATTACTAGTTTTCTCACTGGGTTTCTTTTTCTTTTTTTCAGGTTTACTATTATCGCTTGCATTGTTGTTATTAGATTTGTTATCTCTTTTTATCATCGTCTTCTTCTTCATCTTAATAGAAGAAGGAGGAGGTAGAGGAGTAGACGACGTTTTCTTATTTTTTTGTTCAACTACAGCTTTAGTATTTTTATGGTTTCCAAGTCCGATAACGTCTTTACAATCCGTTTCTTCAGTATCAAGATCGGTAATTTCAGCATAATTAATGTACTGTACGGCTCTAAACACACTTTTCCCAGTTTCTTTAGATATATTATTGATAGGCACAGCCAAGTTTCCATGAGCGCAACCGCAATACCAAAAGAAGGCTTCACCTGGTTTTAGATGTACTTCTACTCTTTCGCATCCCCATTTTTCTACTGCTTCTTTGGTGAGAGCCTTGCTTGCTAGAGTAATCCTAGAGGTTGCTTCCAAGGGTTCGAGTCGTTTAATATATTTACGATGGACTATTTTGAATTCATTCTCATTTTTCTGGACTTCGTTTTCCAATTTTAAGAGGATCTCTCTTAGAAATTTTTCGATTTGATCTTTTTTTAGTGGTTTCATTGAATCAGGAAGTTTCTTTAGTTGTAGAATTACATTTTCCAATTTTCTTAATTGTTTTTGTCTTTCGAACGCTTCTTTGGATTCAGAAATTTTTCTTCTAATACTTGGCGGATTTTCCTTGGTAATTAATTCCAAGGATTCTTTGAGATAAGCCAAAATAGCTTCATCGTTTGTCTTTTTGTCAATCATTTGAGAATATTTGATTTCAGCGACCGTTCTCTTTTCCTCTTGGAGAAATCCTACGACTTTTTTAAAATTCTCGAGTTGATGCATGTTTTTATAATAATAGAATCCATCATCAACTCCAGAAGCTTCTATTGTAATGAATCCTTGCACTCGTTGAGTGGGACCATAACTTCTGGGATCATCGGCTTGTCTCACTTTGAAATTGGTGGCAGAGATAGGAGACATATCAAAGTGATCCGCCATATCTTTGCTGTCCTCAAATTTTATTCCGAATCGTTCCTTGTGTCGGCGTATTTTTTGGGGTTGTACACCATAAAGTGCGGCATAAAGATCTCTTGTCATTTCTTGAATTTTTTCTTGATTCTTTAGGTCATATTCAGTCGTGGCGTAACCCATCCCATCGTTACGAGACGCAGCAGGATTTCTGGTATTGATAGTGTTATCCTTCGAATTTTCATTGGTATAAAACATGGACATTGCAGCTTTCTTGTCCCCCATATGTTTGATACGCTTTGCTACATTGTTTATCCAACCAAATCCATCGGGGTTATCGTAACTAGGAAATTTTTCTTTTGAAATTCCTTGACGCGCTAGGTGAGTATTGAAGTGATCGAGAAACACTTGAGATTGTTCTCTCGTATTAATATCATTAGCCTTTAACCAATTATTCAGATCTACCTTGACTCCTCCATCTCGTTTTAAAATTTTATGATATTCTTCTAAGGAATACTCGAGGTAGTCTTGAATTTTTAATTCTTCTTCTTCCTCCTCTTCCATTTCATGATCTATTTCGTTATTCATTGTCTTTTCTAATGAAAGTTATTCGATATTATTTGTTTTAAAAGTGGATTTATTTTAATGTTTTAAAAGTGAACTTGAGAATTGTTGATAAAGAGATTATAATTGCACCTAAATCTATAAATATGATGGAATTATTAATATAATAGAACTCTAATGAATTTCTTGCTTATTAATAGAAAATAAAGTGGATTTTTCGCTTTAAAAACGTTTCGAGAGTTGTTTTTTTACTTCAATTTATTAAAAGCTCGATAAACATGTAAAGTTTGCAAAATTTTGGATAAATATCGAATTACTTTACACGTACAGTACACACCGACAAAATTTTATAACCATTTAAATTCAATCCCACCGCTGAAACATTAGTAATTTACTCTGAAAAATACTACAGATAAATTTTAAAGTAGTGAGTGCTATATACGACGTAAAATATCTATTTATATAGCTAATTCCTTGAATATATCTATATAAATAGATGAAGATGAAGAATAAACAGTTTAAAAGTAAAATTTAGAGGATAATTGTCATTCTTGGAATATTTCCTGTGCGATAGTCTGCGCTTTGATCAAAGATTACGGAATCTCCGGGAAATTAGATCGAAATTCTCGTGACCAAAATGAATAGTCTTATTTTTAACATCGATCTGAAAGCAAAGCAGTATCACTGCTTCACGGGCTATTTTCTTACCAAACTTAGAAACGAAAAACTTTCTCCCAAAGACTTTGTAAAAATGGAAAGTGTCGAATTTAGAGGCGAACATATTCAATTATAGATGTTTTTAACCTATCTAAAAAGGTTTTTATAACAAATAAAAAACATACATTAAACACAATAATATGGCTTGTTGGCTAAGTGGTACAGCGTTTCACTTGTAATGAAAAGAACATGGGTTCGAACCCCATACTAGCCTTAATACTTTTTATTTGAGTTATTTTTCTGGATGGCACATTACCGCTCCAATATTTCGTGCGTTAGGAATCGTTATATAACCTACAAAGCAAGATGAAATATTAACTTTAACAAGAATCTAATTATACTATTTTTTATATTAAAAAGAATATTTTATTTTAAAATAGATTTTACAGAGATACACACGCATGCACATTCAATATTAGTTGAATCGTCAAACATCTCCGAGATCAAATAATAATATCCTTTACACACTTGCACAATATTTATCGAATCAGTTACATAATGAAATTTACTATTGATATCGAATTTCCATGTTGTCCAAATGAATTTTCAACCTTTTTAAAAGGTGCAATACTAATGCTCAAAGGAAGAGCGATAATATTGAACAACAACGATAATGTAGACATATTTCCTGAGATACCTTTTTCAAACATGATTCATTATTCAAACAATGAAATGTGCAAAGTATACGTCGATTCGGAACTTAAAAAATTAAGCGAATGTCTTGAATCGTTAAATTTAAATAATTATAAAAACATAAAAACAACTTTAGATTATTTTTACACCGTTACTACTAGTACAATAAAGGTTTGTAAATCCATATGTAAAGCATCGGATAATACAACCAGTGTTATGAGAGAAAATACTCAATCACGACCAAGAAAAAGAAAAAGACTTTTAAAATCAAATAGCAATAAAAAAGAAGAAGAAGATGAAGAAGAAGATGATGAATTTAATAATAATAATAAAACACAACAAAAAGAGGAAAATAATGAAACGGAGTATTATGATGAAGATTTTGTAGTAGAAGAAGACGACGAAGTAGAAGAAAACGATGAAGTAGAAGAAGACGATGAAGTAGAAGAAATACAAGTAATAAATACCAGTAGTGATAATAGAGATTCAGATGCGTACAGGGTTCATGATATTCTCTTTTTTAATAAATACGTAGATTCATTTCAGGAACCATCTAAAGATTTTTACAAAGATTTGGCCGTTGGTAAATTTGTCTATGTAGCCTGTGCAACAGATTTTGGAAAAGAGGATATATCCATTGGATTGATTTCTAAACTAATTAATGATACGTCAAAATCGGGAACAGTTGCAGAAATACGATGGTGTTACAACAAGGGTCAAGTACTAGAAGAATTAACATCATCTAAAGAACAACGAAAAACATTAGAATCAATGTCTACATTTGACCTTTTGTTAACTGATTGGAAATATGATGTATCTAAATTTGAACTTAAAGGGTATGCAAATGTAACGTACGCATTATCTCGGGAAAATATTATATGGAATAATCCTTCAGAACAATATATCATATGTAATCAAGCTAAAATATCTTCAGATGGTAATACTATTATTAGTATTACTAAAGATAATAGACCACTCCTAAACCCGATCCTAAAATTATCATACCTCAATAGATTGTCTTTAACAGGAGAGTTTACTTATGATGAAAAGACTTCTGTAAATGATATTATCAAACAGGTTACTCATTTTTTACTTTTGAAATCCGAATCCTCCAGTTTTTCAGATTTTATGAAGATACCCATGCTAAAAGCGATATGTCACAACGTTATTATGAGTTGTCTTTCTCTTATAAATCAAGGGGAAGATTGTAGTTCGCGATTACTCATGATAAACAAACCAGAATATAAAATAAAATTTATTGAAGATGATTATGATGATGATGATGATGATGAGGAAAAAGATTTAATAAAGTGTTCTGGATGTCACAAGGTTCGCATTGAATCTTACAATGATAACAACGGGAATAGTTATGGAAGTTTTTGTGGCCTTCGTATATTATTGGTTACCAAATTATTACAATTTACTAGACGTTTATACAAGGAATCCCTAACTATGTTTACTTATATGTTACATGCGGATTGTCTAGAAAATGACGAATTATTACTCAAAGAGGCTGAATTTATTTGTAAAGAAAATATAGTATTTATAATACTAGCATCAAAAGCTTGTTTGGCTTGTGTGACGAGCAAATTTAAAAATTAAAATTAATTTTTGTATTTTTTATTCCTCATATTCAAAACACAAATTATCGAATCTAAAAATGGAAGATAATAACAAAAAATCTATAAATATTCAATTCTCTAACAATGAAAAGATTGAAGAAATGCGCAGGGAATCTAACGAACGAGTAGCGCGTGTTATATCTAATTTAGAATCAACGTCAGTATGGAAACATTTGGTTCGTTTCAGAAAGTTGATCGAAAATAAAACTCTCGAAGAATTAAAATCGGTAAACGAATCATCACAACTCATTATACAACATGCACAAGAATTGGCTAGATATGAACAACAAGATTCTGCACCGAAATGTGGATGGTTAGAGTATTATAGAGTACGTCTTATGAATGATGTATATTCTGAGTTGAATCACAAGGAATACAAGAGTATAGAAAAACCTGTTTTGGAACGAACCTCTGAAAAAGATATTCAACTGCTTGGAAACAATAATTGGATGTGTATGAAGTATTATGTAGAATCTCAGACTTATTTTTCTCCTTTTGTTGCAATGTATAAAAATCAACGACATCTACTAGAAAAGGTTGATACAACAGATGATTATTCTGAATGTTTTATTCTAAGATATAAAGATGAAATCCCTAAAGATAATGAATTTGTGAGTACGATCATTAAAAGTATTTGTGTAATTCCAAAAAATTTATACCATTTGTTTCCGATAACAGTTGAATTGAGTTATAATTAAACCTATCCAATATCTTTTATTTTTAACTTGTACAAAAACTATTTCTTTTTGATTTTTTTTAATCAAATCATCTACAAATTCGTAAAATACACTATTATCAGTGGCATCTTGGTGATCACGTAATGCAAGAAGCATTACTCTCTTTCTTCTTGTGACATAAACGATATGTTTTTCGCAAATTATTCATCTTGTTATCTTTGTTTTAACATGTCCAAAAAATTCAAAGATTGTTCCATGGTTTTATATTCGATAAATTAACTTTCTCTTGGAATTACTTAAAAAATCTTATATTTTTAACTTTTACAAAACTATTTTTATTTACCAAAAGCACGTTAAATACCCGTTTTTTCTACACAAAACTATTTTTTTAAATTTGGCGCCATACATTCGTACGTTATTCACGTTTATTTCCTTGTACCGAGCCTGTTTAAATAAAGGATTATTAGAAATGTTGATGACAATACCTACTTTCTCTACGCGTAAGCTCTTGGGATTTGCAGCATCAATACAATAATTACCAATCCTAAAAAATTGTGTAGAATCCTTGTCATATTCTTCCAAATGACACAAACTAGGTTTAAACATTGTAAATTCATCAAATGATCTTCGTCTCTTTTTTTCTCTAAATATATTCGAATTTATTGGTGATACTAACTCTTCCATTAAATAATTAGGTGATTGATTTAAAATAATGTTTGGTTGTTGTTGGTTATTACCAAACAACGATTCACGCAATTTTGACATTGATTCTTCATGTTTTAATTTGTCCTCATCATCATCTTCGCTCATAGAAGCATTAATTTCTTTTTGTTTTTCGAATTTTTCGAATTTTTTCCTACGTTTGCTTGTTGTAGCCAAATTTACGTTAAATCCTACTATATTTTTATTCTTTATGTTATAATAAAAATATGAGTTAGGTTCCATTTTCCACTCCTTGGGATTCCACTTATATTCATCCTCTCCGGTCACAAACAATAAATGTTTTACAATAATACCATCGTCATCTACTTTGACCTTAATAGCAAGATATGTTTCATTAAGGTTTGACGATATACCAATAACATCTTTATCCTGATTTAATTCGGAACCAAGAAACGAATCAATATTGTATGCATCCTGGACTACGCTTGCTTTGTATGTTATTGGATCTATTCTAACAAAACTGAACAATGTATCTTCTTCTTCCTCCTTCTCCTCATCCGGATCAACAAACGGTTCAAGATATGAAAATTCTGTCATCTTTCTTTTTTTTTGTGATTTAATTCGATATTATTGTAGCGTGTTTATATTTCGAAATTAATTTTTATTTATATCAACAACTATACAACAATTACTTTTTATAAATTCCTTTAATATATCCATTTTTAATTTCAAGTTCCGTATCCTTGTTTTTATACATATCCGTTACTACAGTACTGGTCACTAAAAAGTTCGCTTTTCAAAAAAAATAAATTGTTAGAATTGCCTTCAATCTGAGCTCTGAACGCCCAAACGACTCGAACAAAACTTGTTTAAAAATTGAAAGCGAACTTTTTAGTGGCCAGTACTGTACATGACCCGGGATTGGTGCTGTCGTCGAGTTCACGAAGTTCGTACTCGAGATCGCTTGCCATCATTCACGTTGGAAGTCACACAGAGAAAATGGGACTCGTTATGAATGCACCACACCCGGAAAAGACGAATGAGTTGTATCGTGCTCAGGACGTAATAGAATTTCCCGAGGAAAGCCAAGTAATCGAGCCGTAGAAAGGTTCCAAAAAGAGAAACGAACCGAGAAAGAGATTCGGGCCAAAATATCATGATGATATGAATTTTGCTTCTCTCAATCTGATTCATTCTTTATTTTTAGACGATTCATTCTTTATTTTTAAACGAATCATTCTTTAAATGAATATTTTTCTTCGTTTGGAATCTAAACGAAGAAAATAAAATATAAAAACAAATTGATCTTCCGCAACAAAAAATATCAGAACTTTTCGCGAGTCACAAATAAGTAAGTTTTGTCCAGAATGTTAAAGGGGTTCGATATAGTTACCGAGCGAAATGGAATAGCGGCTTGTTTTCGAAGTGTACATGGCCCGGGATTGGTGTTGTCGTCGAGTTCACGAAGTTCGTACTCGAGATCGCTTGCCATCATTCACGTTGGAAGTCGCACAGAGAAAATGGGACTCGTTATGAATACACCACACCCGGAAAAGACGAATGAGTTGTATCGTGCTCAGGGCGTAATAGAAGTTCCCGAGGAAAGCCAAGAAGACCTTAAATTTTGGGTAACGAACCTTTCCCACAGTACCCTCCACATTAACATCTTCCCTTGTGACGCAGACGGCACCAACACACGTAAAAATCCCATCAATGAAGTTAACATCGTCGACGGTGGTTCCATATTGGGAATAAGCTGTGACCAAACTACCGGAAGAGCTATGGTATTGTCTCATGCCACGGAAAAGCGTTCCGATGGGACCAACAGTTTCATCGCCACGGAAGAGAACGAAACTCGGGCACCGTGTGAACGGTTAAAGGGTGTCTATTATAAAGTAATGGTTCTCCCCGCCAAGACCTCCGAACTATCGGGTCTATTTAAAAACGCGACGTGGGCTTGTACGGATCTTGTCGTTGTTCCGGCACGAGCAGTACCCGATACACCAAACCCCCCTTTGTATAGACGTGAAGAGGAAGACCATGAATATCGACCCATTTACAGAAAAAGGGTGTACCGTTCTACTATGCAATCCCTCGGCTTCTCCGAGAGAACCAATACATCCCACGTCGCTACGTTATCAGAAGGGGAACGGGTGTCTGTTAATTCGTCGGTGGTGGATATCGAGATTATGTATGACGAGGTGCCTCAACCTTGCGTACTAGGAATCGGGGTACTTCAAAAAATTAGTCCTGGGCCTCTTCCGACTGATATTCAATTGAAAAATGAGGCCGATGAATTATTGAATCCGACATCGAATCAAAAGCCAGATAAAATATTCCCATCGGAGGAATGTTGTATATGTCTCGGAAAGGAACCGGATCTCGATACTGTGTTTATCCCCTGCGGGCATCAGTGTGTCCATGGAAACTGTGGTAATAACTTAAAAGACTGTCCACTGTGTCGTTGCAGGATTATCGCTAAATATCGCGAGGGAGGGAACAATCACTCAAAGGAAGAAGATGACTGTTACCGGGCTATCAAAAGTGTATACGAAAAGTACGGTATAGTATGCGAACCGAGCACAATCGTAAAAGATAATTACGATCGCTGTTATAATCGAGGCGCAGAAAGGTTCCAAAAAGAGAAACGAGCCGAGAAAGAGATTCGGGCCAAATAAGAGAAAGAAAAACAGGCACGATTAGCAAAGTACAGTGCTCGCCACTAAAAAGTTCGTCCTGGTAAAATCTAATAATTGTTTAAAAACGAATCCTACCTCTAAAACATTAACGATTCACTCTGAGAAAAAAATCACACACGAATTTTTAAGTGGCGAGTACTGTATGCGAACGCGAATATGGACGTGGACATTCGGGAAGAAAATACTGAATGGAGAGGAATACATATTTACGATCCTTACAAATCCAGATCCCCGTGTGCTGTGTCGGCGGTACCATTCGGATACCAAATGAAAAACGAGATACAGTACTCGCCATCAGAAAGTTCGCCTGTGAGTCCTTGCCGTTTTAGCGGTAGGATTCGTTTTTAAACGGTTATGAGATTTTGTCAAAACGAAGTTTTTCGTGGCCGGTACTGTACGTAAGAATAAGGTCAACAATAAAAAAAATAGAATTATTGTAAAATCCGAGATTAAAAAACAATAATACAAGGATTTTTTATTGTTGAGCTCCAATTTTTTGTCGCGTAGCTAAATTTCAGTTTGAAAGTCTCTTACTCCACAACTAAGAATAAAATTAAATATAAAATATTTTCGTAAATTAGGTTTGGGCTGTAGTTTTTCGTTTTTTATTTAAATTTGTGTTTGCAAAGAAATATTAAAAAAAAATCAGATTTAATATGATGATTGAAGAAATGGAACCATCACTCGATGCAAATAATAACAATGGTGATAACTCTATGGATAATGTAAACGAAAGGTTAGAATTAGATGAAGAAAATCTCGAACAACTGCAACGATCTCACCAATCACACAAATTATTAACAAACTTTATTCCTTTTATACTATTATTACTATTCCTCACATTCATTTCAATTTTATTCCTATTTAATGACTACGGGGATCCAGTGAAAGGATGTAACGTTACAGGAAGACGTGTAAATTCATATATTAAATATAGAGTCTACGAAGGTGTACACAGATATAGATATTCTATTGATGTGGATTGCTTCACTGGTAACAATTCAAATCATCGTCCTATACGAGGAAACCTACTTATCGAGGATTGCCATACTGACGACTTGTTTCAAGAACACCTTATGAATGTGTATTATGATTGCTCCGGATATTACTTAATCAACGGAAACGAAAAGTCATTTTTAACTTGTTCCTTTCATTATAACTCAGGAATAGCAAACACAATTAAAACCAGTCTACTCTCCGTATTAGGAGTTCTTTTTATTGGATTCCTCTATATTCCAATGCGTAATATAATTAAAAAAAGAAAAGAAACATCATACGGACGAAAATATAATAACATTTTTTTTACTTGTTGTAGTAAATAGTATTAAGTTTACAAGTTTTTTACAAATTCAACATTAGGATATGTTTTTTTTTCTTCTTCTTCTTCTTCTCTTTTTATTTTTTTAAAAAGACATTTCAAATTTTTTGGTTCGTTAGCATCATGAATATCAGACGCAAACATACTAATTATTGTATTTTGGAGGAAACCGAGTCTTTCTCCTGTATTTCTAAACTGTTTTAGAGCAGCGTTGAAATCACCTCTTTTTCCAATAATAGTACACGTATTAATAGATCTAGTTGCTCCAGTGTAAAGACTCTGACGTTTTTGTAAGTTGAATGGAAGAGAAAGAACAAAGAGAACATGTTTTTCTCCCTGACCTTGTGCTCTATGAACAGTAAGCGCATATCCTGGCCTGAAACGTTTCATTAAATCATCTGGAGACACACTCTCATAAATAGGGATATCATCAATATCAAAGTATTTTACCATGATATTTTTTTTCGGTTTTTCGTTGTTATTATTATTATTCTCATTAAACAAATCATCTTCTTCTTCATCATCATCATCATCCTCTTCTTCTTTGTTTACATTGTCACTAATTTCTAAATAACCTATCTCTCCATTAGGAATAAAATACTTTCCGTTTCCAACCATGTGATTTTCTATACATGAAATCATATCTCCATCTCTCCATGTCCATTCTACTTTTGGTTTCCCACGAGTTTGACTATATGACATTACTAATTTATTATCATCTATAAAGTCAAGTTTTCCCAAATACATTTCCTGTACTTCTTTACTTAATGTCCAGCATACATCGTTTGTCTGAGCTATAATCATAGGAGGTTTCTTTTTTCCCATAGGAGTTTTATCGTTCATCCTTTTATAAAGTTTTTTTACTTCTTTCAAAGCTACATCAGTATTACTCGTTTGTGAATCTGGATGTACGACCCTAAAAGCGCTATTATCACCTTTATCGTTTGCTAACTTTGGATAGGTCCCATTTAGAATGTCCAAAGCGCATTTGCATATCGTTCCGCCTTCTTCTTGTCTGCGGATACGCGTTAATCTAGCATTTCTCTTGGATTTATTATTGTTTAATCCTTCATTTAGTTTCTGATCATAAAAATCTGCACTAGCAATAACATCAATGTATGGCGCTCCAGCACTTACCGGTTCGAGTTGATTGTCATCTCCGACCATAATTAATACATCTGGATTGATGATCGCAAGAAATCTTGATAAGAGTAATAAATCAACCATAGACGCTTCGTCTATTATAACAACATGTGTACGTCGAGGAGGATTATTCATACACGCGTGCATTGTTCTAGCATTGAATTTACTGCGTCTTTTGAGTTCCTTTGCTGCTTTTCCTGTGGGAGCACAACATAAAATATTTTCACTATTTATTCCTATGACATTTAGAATCTTAATAATTGCTCCGCAAACAAATGTTTTCCCGGTACCAGCATGTCCATTAATGCAGACTACACTGTGTGTGAATGCAGATATTATAGCAAGTCTCTGATCATCATCACTTCCGTCGTCCGGGAAATTTATATTACATTGTTTAAACAACATATCCCATGCAAGATTACAATCTAATACAATTCCCGTATTAAAAGTACCAATCGAACTGACTTCATAGTAATTAAGTCCTTGTGATCGAAGATCGATCAATTCTTCTTCATTCACATACTTTTGTAATGTAAATGAAGAAGGAAATTGATATTCTGAACATTTATTACTGATGTACTGTGCAATAGCAATTTCGGCGTTATAAAAGTTTAATGGGTAAACATAGTAGTTTCCCTCCGATTCTACATATGTCACCTTTCTAAGACATGGTACATATTTTACAGATTTTGAAGGCCCCCGACCTATAACATCTTCTATATCTTCTTCTATCTGTTTTGTATATTTAAAATTCGGTATCATATTCTCTAGATCATATTTAATGCGGTCCTGAAGATATGTCAATTCGACACATACTGAATTATTGAATTTGATGATTTCATATAAAGAAAATGTTATAAATGCATCATACGCTCTTTCATCATACATGCTTATCTTACAATGTGACGAAATATTGCAAACATCCTTAAATCCAGTAAAAGGACGCATATTACCATCTAGAACAATCAATTGACTAGATTTGTTGTTATCCTCATTTTCATTCTCTTTTTCATTTTCATTTTCATTTTCATTTTCATTTTCATTTTCATTTTCATTTTCATTTTCATTTTCATTTTCATTTTCATTTTCCTTATTATCATCTTTGTATTGATTCAATTCAAAGATTTTTCTCTTTTTTATAGAGACTTTATGTAGTTTACATAAAGTCGTAGTATTTTCTGATTTATTAAATTTAGATTCACATCCAATACTCCAAAGTGCGAATGGATTATTTTTAATAATTTCAACTCCTTCTGTTCTACACTTTCTCCATATACGCCTTCGTTGAGCCACAGTTAAATTTGTTGTTAACTTGTTTAATTCCATATACCCTCGTATCGCGCCTATTGTATTTGCAGATTGGAGTCTTTTAGCAAATCTTTCGCTTTTAATCTTTTGAAATCCTGGTATACATAATTTAGATACAAGAGAAGACCAAGTTTTTGTATCTATTATACCATCATCTTCTACTCTACTCTCCAGAGTATTCATAATATCATTAATAACATCACTAAACTCATCTCTATACTTTTGTAATAGACCAGAAATATGAAGTTCTGATAATCCACAATCCACAAGAACATCAGCAAGTAACGAAGAATCACAATCATCTGCGCCTAATCCTTCCAAAATTGTAATTTCTAACATCTTTGCAGATTTACTCTTAATACCCCTGTATGTATTTATTCTAACATCTTTATATTTAACGCCCATTTTTGTTCCTTTTTTAATATATTGAGGATTTATTGGCCATGTTCCACCAACCAAAGTCAAACTCTCTTTCCTCTTCGCGTTAGTCTTTGTGTTTGTTATATTAACAATAACAAAGTGGTAAGGAAGATTTTGTCCATCAGATTGAGGGTAATAATTGGTTCGCGTCTTTTCTTCAAATGTACAACAAATAAAGTCATTCATTTTCGATAATTCTTCAATTCTTTTCAGTAATCATACAATTTTTGTTTTATTAATTATTTTATGATTACTACTAAACCAAAACACCAAAAAATACTTTACCCTCACTCTGAATATTTAATAAGAGTGAGTATATTGTGACGAGAGGAAAATGAGGAAAATAGATTTTCGGAAGTTCTGTAAACGTTTTGTAACGTTTTTCCTAATATTTACCTCCAACGTTTTCAAGGTTTAAAATTCGCCCCGCGAAAAGAAGAGTGTTTTCA
>Ga0257116_1000817_pt1 | contig 24446 bp, 21 predicted proteins | sample SI112_120mmetaG_FD_190150 | JGI IMG/M metagenome (GOLD analysis project Ga0257116, IMG submission 190150) | Marine microbial communities from Saanich Inlet, British Columbia, Canada - SI112_120m | ecosystem: Environmental > Aquatic > Marine > Inlet | place: Canada: British Columbia | collected...
ATATGAAAATTGCAATTGTAAAACTCTCAGCACTCGGTGACATTATTCACGCCATGGTTGCGTTGCAATTTATTAAACGAAAATATCCTGATTGTCAGATTGATTGGATTGTGGAAGAAGGCTTTAAAGGCATCTTGGAAAACAATCCTGATATTGATAAAATTCACACAGTTAACCTTAAAAAAGCCAAGCAACAAAAATCATTAAAGTTACTTTTTAAAGAGTTTAAAAAGATACGTCAATTTGGGAAATATGATTTAGTTATTGATGCTCAAGGATTGATCAAATCGGCGATTGTTGCACGCATGATACCGTCTGATAAAACTTTTGGATTTGATAAAGATTCGCTAAGAGAGTCCTTTGCTGCTAAGTTTTATACTGACACTTGTCATATAAATTACGATGAAAACATTATTAAACGTAATTTATTTGTTATTTCTAGCGCATTGGGGATATCTATATCGCATGACGACATTATTAGTAAGCAGCCTTTTTTGCTTGCTAAAAATCAAATACCCCCCAACTCGCTTTCTAACAGCAAAGCTAATATTGCAATAATTCCAGGCGCCTCGTTTAAATCAAAGATTTATCCAGTAGAGAAATATATTCAGCTGGCCAATAAATTAGATGCAAATATTGTTATTTTATGGGGCAATGAAGAAGAAAAATTAATGGCAGAGCAGATACAATTCAACGCATCAAATGTGTCCATTTCTAGCAAACTCACACTAGATGAATTGAAAGTAGTTATTGCACAAATGGATCTTATAATTGGTGGGGATACAGGTCCAACTCACATGGCTTGGGCGCTTAATGTGCCATCTATTACACTCTTTGGCTCTACGCCAGGGTATCGTAATACATATACGACAGATATTAATTTAGTGATTGAATCAAAATCTGAAGTTAATCCCTATAAGATTGATAAAAATGATCTTTCAATTAGTGACATCAAAGTGAACGAAGTTGCATTGAAAGCTATAGTGCTGTTACCACTTGCTTAATTGAATCAAGAATGAACCTTGCTTTTGAATTTTTTTCATCAATTTTATGACCACTTTTAACGAGCACTGTATTTGAAATGCCTGCTGCATTAGCGGCTTGAATATCAGCCTCTTTGTCTCCTATCATCCAGGAGTTTTTCATGTCGATATCGTATTTATCATTGGCTTGATTAAACATGCCGGGCTTGGGTTTTCTACAGCTGCAGTTTGATTCTGGAGCGTGAGGACAAAAAAATACATCTAGTATCTGAATGTTATGTTGTTTAAATTGATCAAGCATCCATTCTGTGACAGTTTGAAAATCCTCTTCAGTGTAATAGCCACGTTCAATACCTGATTGATTGGTAACAATAATTATTTGATAACTGAATGATTGAAAGTCTAGGCAAGCATCAAAAACGCCATCGATAAATTTAAAGTCTTCTATTTTATGTAGATAACCAACTTCTTTATTGATTACACCGTCACGATCTAAAAAAATAACATTCATTTACACTTTGGCCTTTAATATTTCTTCTGGCTTCTTATGTGTCCACTTTCCTCTAGGCTTATCAATGTACTGAAAGTGCTCATTGGTAAAGCTGCCTTGGATGCAAACGTGCCGATAAGATTTATCATTTACTGATTGTTTGCTTTGTGCAATTGCATCACTAAAAGGCACGGGCCCGGTAAGTGAGAACACCCCGATAACTTTGTCACTATTAATATTACCCAAAATAATATTAATAGCTTCTAACAAAATAGGATGATTCTGTTCTGCTGCAATAAAATAGTTAGTATGGTCGTTATCGGTGCCTTTTAAAATAAACAGCTCTTTATCTCTGCTTTTAATAATGCCTGATAATGGAAAAATTAAATGTGCGTCTATATCCATGTAAATGCCGCCGAAATGTTTTAGCGTTAGTAGGCGCCAGAGGTCCGCTTGTGCTGCACCATCATTTAGGCGCTCATAAGCTTGAATTGTGTTGGTATCAGAAGTTTCCTTAATAAAAGTAAGTCGATCTTCGGTGCTAACATAGTGATAATCATAGCTAAGACTCATCAATCGGTTAAACAGGTAATTTAAATAAATAGGAAGGCTAACTTTATTTGAATAATTAGTTTGCCAAATATTTTTCTGAATTTTTTGACTCTTTCCTTTGAAAAGTGCTTTACTATATACAGGAATCGTAAAGCGTTTTTTAGGTAGAAAAAAATGAAATGGATAGCTGATAAATACTTTACTAATGTTGCCAATTAGTTTTGAAATTCTATTGAATGTTATTAATAATAATTGCATGATATTTGTTTATAATTACTTCAATGTAAGTTTACATTAAATTATAAATTCAATATTTGATAATAATCGTGATAAAACAACAAGCAATAAATAATAAGTACAATTCTTTGGTAAAAGATGTTGAGCGTTATTTTTTAGAAAGCAAGATAGTTCTACAGGATGATCGAAATATGATTAAAGTGGTTGATTTTGATAATGAACTGCTTGTTATTAAATCTTATAAAAAACCAGGATTTTTTAATAGCTTAATTTACACTTTTTTTCAAAAATCCAAGGCGTGGAGAGCCTATGAATACGGGTTAAGAATTTCAGATTTTACTCCAGGTGTTATTGCTAGGATTGAATATCTAAATCCACTTTTATCAAAAAGCTATCTTATTTGTGAAAAATTTGATGCAGAATTTAATTTACAGAGGCCTTTATTTTACAACCATCCAGATAAGAAAAATATTTTTAGTCAATTTGCTGAATTCGTTTATAAATTACATCAGAAAGATATTTTTCATAAGGACTTATCTCCTGGTAATATTCTTATCAAGAGAGTCGGAGAAAAATACCAGTTCAAAATTATTGACATTAACCGTATGTCATTTGAAAGACTCAGCAAAAGACAGAGAGCTGAAAATTTTAACAAGCTATGGGCACATAATTCGGATTTAGAGTTAATGCTTAAGGTGTATGCAAAGTTAGCTCAATTTGATGAAGAAAGCTTTGTAAGACTTGGTCTGGAGCTTAATCAAAAAAATAAGGATAGAAAAACTCGTAAGCGTAAAATCAAACAAGCGTTAGGGCTATGGTAGAAGAGATATCTGTTGTTATTATTGTTAAAAATGGCGAAAAAACCATTGGCAAAACTTTAGAATCGATACATGATTTTAATGATGTGGTTGTATATGATAATGGCTCAACAGATAAGACTTTATCTATAGCAAAAAACTATCCTAATGTTAATTTGATTCAGGGTGATTTTTCAGGTTTTGGACCAACTAAAAATAAAGCGGCTACTTTTGCAAAAAATAATTGGATTTTATCTTTAGATGCTGATGAAGTTATTGACAGTGATTTTGTAAATGGATTAAAAGAAAAGCATTTAAATCGGCAAACAATTTATCTAATTTTTAGAAAAAATTATTATAAAAATACCCATATTAAACATTGCTGGAACAATGATAAGATTATTCGTTTATATCATTGCCAACATACTAAATTTGATAATAAAAAGGTGCATGAAAAGGTATTGTTGAAAGATTTAAATGTGGAGTTGTTGACAGGGTTTGTCGATCACTATCCATATGATAGTATTACTGATTTTGTAAAAAAATTAGACATTTATTCTAGTGAATTTGCTCGTGATAATGCGGGTAAAAAGAAATCTTCACCAATTAAAGCAGTATTGAATGGCGGTTTTTCTTTTTTTAAAACCTATTTTATAAAGCGTGGTTTTTTAGATGGTTATGCAGGCCTGGTTATTGCTTTTTCTCATATGGCAACCAATTTTTATAAGTACATTAAACTGTATGAATTAAACCAGAAAAAGTGAATATTCTAATCACCCGTCATGACAAAATTGGCGATTTTATTACTTCACTGCCACTTTTCTACGTGGTTAAAAAAGCCAATCCACATGCAAAAGTTTACGCTTTGGTGTCAAAAGTCAACCTGGAGATAGCCAATCAAATTGATTTTATTGATGAAGTTATTTTGTATGATAAGGATCGTTTTTGGGCCACATTAAGAAAAATCAAAGCGGCGAATATTAATGTCAGTATTAGTGCATTTATCGATACTCAATTAGGTTGGTTGTTATTTTTAAGCGGTATTGAAACGCGTATTGCACCAGCAACTAAATTAGCACAATTATTTTTCAACAAAACTTTAAAACAAAAACGCAGTCTTGTTGAAAAAACAGAAGTTGAATACAATCTAGATTTGGCAAAACTTCTAGATAATAATATCAACCTTGGGTATCAAGTGCCATTGTTTAGATTGGAAAATGCACAACAATTTAGAAAAAATAATCAGTTAGAAAGTAAAAAACTAGTGCTATTACATCCTGGCTATGGTGGTAGTAGTGATGGCAATTTAAAATTAGAAGATTACATTAAATTATCAGACTCAATTCGCCAACAAAAAAATGTTCAAGTTATTTGGATATTTGGCCCAGATGATATAAGCACAAAAGATAAAATTAATAATATGATTCCTAGTTCAGATATTATTTATCAGCCACAAACTTTATTAGATTATTGTTCTTTGATTAGAGATAGTGAGCTGCTTGTTAGCACTTCAACAGGCCCCATGCATCTTGCAGGTGCGCTAAATATTGATACTGTTAGTTTTTTTGGTAATAATTTATTCGCAAGTCCAAACAGGTGGTCAACTGTTAGTGATTTGAATAAACAAAGTAATTTTATTATCAATCAAGATTTTAATTTAGGCGAAATTCAAAATGCTATTCTAAAGGTGTTATGCTAGGTTTTTATCGGACCTATACAACGCCATTTAAGGAAAAAATCCCTGCTTTTGTGGATGATTTTTTCTTAGAGGTTCCTATTTTTAAACGTTTTTTAAGATTTTTTAGTAGATATCTTTATGCTGAATTTTCATTAAGAAATAGTAAAGAAATAGTAAAAATATCGAAACAACATAAAAGGATTTTGTGGATTCAATGGGTCGATTCTAATCTTGGCGATAGTTTGATGGATCTTTCGAGTAGAGTCTTGTTAAAGGATAAAAAGGTAGATTTACTTACTAAAGAGTATGTCGCCAATATATTTAAGGATGACTCTATTTTTGAACAAATTTTTAGTAACTCAAATCAGTGCAATCCAGATGATTATGATTTGCTTATTATTGATAGCTATAGGGAGAGAAGCCTAAAGTCTTTTGTTGGTCGGTTAGCTCATATCCCACATGTATCTCTTTTTGGCTATTACAATGTCAATGATTTTAATCGTCTTTATTTTAGTTTTTTTAGAATCAATCAATTGTTATCGCACCCCTGTGACGAACAATATATTAAGGCTACAGCCAAACCATTGTTACCCATAACCCTTGAAGACAAGGCCCTAATAAGAAATTTTTGCCTACCGAGTCAATTTATCACAGTTGCTATTGGAGGAGCTTGGAAGGAGAGAACTTTCCACAGTTGGAAAGTGTTTGTTGATAGAGTTCTTGCTAAAAACCCCACTCAAAAGATTATTTTAATTGGTGCAAAAGAGGCGAGAGAAGAGGCGGATTTAATTTGTAGTCATTATCCTAACCAAGTGAGTAGTGTCGTGGGTCAGTTCACATTTAATCAAACTGCCCAAGTGGTCAATAAATCAACATTGCTTGTTTGTGCTGATGGCGGATTGATGCATGCTGCGAATGCGGTAAAAACACCGATTGTTGGCTTGTTTTATAGTTTCAGTCCTTCAATTAGACTGATTGAGTCAAATAAGTCTTTTGGATTGACAAATAAAGAAAGTATTGATAATATCAAAGTAGAAGATATTATTAAAAAAGTTGAGATTTTAAACCCTCTACCTCTAAAAACCCTTTAAATTATTTTTTTTTGGCTATTTTCTTGTTACTAAGAATTTTCCAATCATCATAAAATTTAAATCTGTATCGATAAAGTCATCAATTGCATCTTGTGGCGTTTCAACAATTGTTCTTCCATGTTTGTTAAATGATGTGTTGATTAAGACTCCATACCCCGTCAATTTTTTAACTTCTTGTAGCAGGGTATAGTAGTTCTGATTATCATTTTTTGACACAAATTGCACCCTTGCCGTTCCATCTATGTGCACAGCACTAGGCAAGTCTTTTAGAAATTTTTTTTTCATTCTAAAGGCGCAGGTCATGTGTGTATTTTCATATGAAGACTCAAAGAGTCTGTCTTTTTCATCAATCAAAATAGAAGGGCAAAAAGGCTAAAATTCAGGGCGCTTTTTTATTTCTTTATTCATTTTAACCCTTGTGTCATTGTCATTAGCTAAAGCGATGATACTTCTATTTCCAAGTGACCTTGGCCCCCATTCCATTTTCCCTTGAAAAAGTGCGCCAATTTTTCCTTCGTTTAATAATTTTGCAATATACGAATGCCAATTTAATCCTTGATCGATATATGAAATCTGAGAAGATTTTTTTAATGTTTTTTGTATTTCTTCATCTGAATAAGATGAGCCGAAATAAGGCATATGCATATCCTTTATCCAATGAATATCATTATGACTATATCCATTATCCAACATCAAGGCAATGGCAACACCTTCAGCCGTACCCTCATCGCCCATTGCTGGAATAACATGTATATTTGGAGTAATTTCTTCAAATGCTTTAAGGTTCATGATTACATTTGCAGCTACGCCACCACTTAGGCAAAGGTTATTAATGCCGGTAATATTGACAATGTGTTTGAAATAAGGAATAGTAACATCTTCTAAAAATTTTTGAACTGCAGCAGAAGCGTCCTCTTTAGAATACTTTTCAAGTAGAGGCTTAAGGCTAGAGATGCTCAAAAAGTTGATACTTTTTTTTGCATCTAAAACTAAACAGTGCATTTTTTTGTCTAGCTTCACTAGCTCCATGAGGCCTTTATAAATTTCATTATTATGATTTCCGTATGCTGCTAAAGCCTCAACCTTACCTTCATCTGCTAAAGCTTGAAAGCCTAATAAAGTTGTAAAGTGTGAATATATTTCACCTACAGAGCCGGCAGTGCCAACTTTTTGATTGACTTCATCTACATACTGACTAGTAGATATGTGCGTTAAATTTGAATCTTTATAGCTGTAAGCTTGAGAAAAAGATCCATCACCAGAGCCATCCATAGTAATTAGGGTTGCCTCTTTAAAAGGTGAGCTATAGTAAGAAGACATAATATGCGCATATGAGTGATTAAAACATCTAGTTGTAATCTTTGCATTGATAAAAATATTTTGCATTATTTTAGAAACTTCATCATTTCCATTGACCATCTTAAAGATTTTTAAATTTTTAAGGATTCTGCTTTTCCAGAATTTTGCAGACATGCCAGATTTAAAAATTATAGAATAATTTTTGACAAAACCTCCATACTTTAGCCCATGTTTTGCATCTTTAACATCTTTAAAATATTTGACGTTAAAAATCTTCCTAAAAAGGTCTTCCTTTTCATTTAAATGGGCACTAAATTTATCTGTACAATTACTTTGAAAAGGGAGGCCAATGAATACTTTTTCTACTTCTTTAGGGTTTATCCCCCTAGTTTTTCAATACTTGTGTAGAACATTAATGGGGTATAAATAATCATGCTTATATCTTGTCAATCTTTCTGTTGACATTGCAAAGACATCCTTGGTTTTTGGATTGATAATATACATTGAAGTATCGTGAGTACTAAAAAAGTTTGCGCCAATGAAGAGTTCCATAATTTAATTTTTCTGATTATTTGCTGTAAATGATAATCTATTTTTAACAAACATGTATTATATGAATATTGTTTTTTTAAGGTTTTATTTTTTATGGATCATAGGTCTAATTTATTTATTGTATATTCCCCCTTGCAAATCATTAATGCCATTGAAGCAATCCATCACTTTAAGTGTAAAAATAATATTTTGGTTATTAACTATAAGCCACGTCAAGATAAGAATAATTCGCAAATGGATGACTTGGTTGAATATCACAAATGGGATGAAGTGATAAAGGTTGGCTCTGGCAGTCGAAGAAGTAAATTTCTAATTTATGTAAAGCTTATTAGAAGACTTAAAAAAGTGCAATATGATTACGTGTTTGTTGCAGGCTTTACATCGGCTATTTATACTATCTTGGCAAATTTAAAAAAGAATAAGCTATTTATAATTGATGATGGTGTGGGGACAATTGCTGCATACAATTACACGTTTGCACCTAACAAGCCTATGAAACTAAGGCTGAAACATATAAGATTTTGGCTTTTCGGAATTCGAACTAAATTTAATGATCGGGTTGATTTATTTACATATTTTAATTTAAAGTCTTTGCCACATGTATCAGTTGAACGTAATAATTTAAGCTGGTTTCGAAAAGAGTATACTTCAGACGCCACTAAAGATAATGTTGTTTATTTCTTAGGTTTGCCTCATGAGAATGATGAAAATCATGAAGCGTATGCTAAAATTCTTAATAAATTCATCCAGAAGCAAAGCCTTAAGGTTGTTTATGTACCCCATAGATATGAAAAAATTAGAAAATCCATGCAGTTAGTATTTGACCAGTTTGATGTTGAAGTGCGCCAACTTGGAATGCCTGTCGAAATGTATTTTTTGACCAATAAAATCATTCCCAATACGGTTTCTGGCGTTGGTTCTTCGGCTTTTTTTACTTTGGCTTTTCTTTATCCAGAGACTAAATATCAATCAATCAATCACATTTGCAACAAGTCCGAAACCCATGAGATAAAAGAGATCAATAAACACTTGTCCGAAATCGGAGTTGAAATTTTAAATTTTAAAGGAGGTAATCATGCTAACTAATAAAACTATATTAATAACTGGTGGAACAGGGTCGTTTGGCCATACTTTTATACCTATGACCTTGGAAAAATACAACCCTAGGAAAATTATAGTTTTTTCACGGGATGAAATGAAGCAATGGGAGATGGCTAAATTGTTCAAAGATGACCCTAGGGTTAACTTTCTGATTGGTGATGTTCGTGATAAAGATAGGCTATATCGCGCACTTGATGGTGTTGATTATGTAGTTCATGCTGCGGCCACAAAAATTGTCCCCACTGCTGAATACGATCCATTTGAATGTGTAAAAACTAATGTAATGGGTGCCATGAATCTAATTGACGCCTGTATTGACAAAGGTGTTAAGCGTATTGTGGCTCTATCGACTGATAAGGCAAGTAGCCCTGCTAATTTGTATGGTGCAACTAAACTGGTATCTGACAGATTATTTGTTTCTGGAAATTCATATTGTGGATCTCACAATACAAGTTTTTCAGTAGTAAGATATGGCAATGTAATGGGCTCTCGTGGCTCTGTTATTCCATTTTTTATGTCGATTGCAGAAGGTGGTATTTTGCCAATTACAGATAATCGAATGACCAGATTTATGATCTCTTTAGAAGAGGGTGTTAAATTAGTATGGCATGCATTTGACGACATGAAAGGTGGTGAAGTTTATGTTAAGAAAATACCTTCCATGAAGGTTACTGATGTTGCTTTGGCAGTAGATGATAAAGCAAAGCAAGAAGAAGTGGGGATTAGGCCAGGTGAAAAACTGCATGAGCAAATGATTGGCCCAGAAGATGCTTTATATACTTATGAGTACCCTGGGCATTTTAAGATATTGCCATCCATCCATGATTGGAGTCTTGATCCTGAGAGGGTAAAGAATGGAAAAAAAGTTGATCCAGATTTCATGTATTGCTCTGATAGCAATACAGAGTGGATGGAGATTTCCGAACTTCAGCAGTGGATCGGGGCAAATAAAGATAAGATTGGAAATATTTAAACGTGATTCCATACGGAAGGCAAGACATTAATCAAGCTGATATAGATTCAGTTTTAGATGTTCTACAATCTGATTTCTTAACCCAAGGTCCGAAAGTCCCTTTATTTGAAAAAATAGTTTCAGAATATTGTGGTTCAGATTATGCAGTTGCAGTTAATAGTGCTACCTCGGCACTACATATTGCTTGTCTTGCATTAGGACTTGGAAAGGGTGATTACCTTTGGACTAGTCCTAACACTTTTGTTGCATCTGCAAATTGTGGTCTGTATTGCGGAGCAAAAGTAGATTTTGTTGATATTGATCCTTTAACTTATAATCTGTCTACCGAGGAGTTGGAAAGAAAATTAATCCAAGCTAAGAAAGAAAGCAAACTCCCAAAGATCTTGGTTCCAGTACATTTTGCCGGGCAATCGTGTGATATGAAAAAAATTCATGAGCTAAGCAAGCAATATGGCTTTTCTATTATTGAAGATGCCTCTCATGCAATAGGTGGTAAGTATTTAGACAAAAGTATTGGCAACTGTCATTACTCTGATATAACTATTTTTAGCTTTCATCCGGTCAAGATTATTACGACAGCAGAGGGTGGGCTAGCTACAACTAATAATAAAAATCTATTAGAGAAGATGCAATTATTGCGTAGCCATGGTATTACGCGTGATCAAGCACTAATGTCAAAAAATTCAGAGGGAGCTTGGTATTATCAGCAGATTGACCTAGGTTTTAATTATCGTATGACAGAGTTACAAGCAGCCTTAGGCGTGAGTCAAATAAATAGGCTTGATGAGTTTATAGTGAAGAGACATGCGCTTCAAGAAAGATATGATCAATTATTAAAAGATCTTCCAATTATTTTGCCACATCAGTCAGATTTTTCATATTCAGCGTTGCATTTATACCCAATTCAAGTTAATACTAAAAAAATCAATAAAGGACGTTTAGAAATATTTAACGCATTAAGAGATGCAAATATAGGGGTTAATGTTCATTATATTCCGGTACATATGCAACCATACTATAGAGATTTAGGATTTAAACCTGGAGATTTTCCAATTTCAGAGTCTTATTATTCAAATGTAATTAGCCTGCCATTATTTTCACAATTGAGTTTTGACAATCAAGATGTAGTTGTTAAAACCTTAAAAAAAATACTTAACTAGATTTTAATAATGGTTAAAAATCAATTAGAAAAAAAAATTCAGGATATTTTTCCAGATTCTAATTTTGATATTAAAGCCTGGAAATCTGTTTTAGATCAATGCTTGAGTGTGCCATCAATTTTTCATTTATTGAATACCACACGGTATTACACCGAATATTTTTCAAATAACAATTCTATAAATGTATCGATAGTTTTATATAACAATAAACAAGCTGTCGGTATTATGCCGCTAATGGTGTATCAAAATGAGCATAAAGAGTGGATTTTAAGTAGTAACGGTGTTGAAATTGTTGAGCCAGTTTTTATTCCAACCCTTGCTAGAAAAGTTAAAAAAAGACTTGAGTTTAAACTGTCTGAATTAATTTTTGAATTGTCCACAATGCTTGGAATTGTTCAATGTCAATTTGTAAATATGGAGTATAGTTATTTATCTAGCTGGTATTTGATGTGGACTGGTAAAGCACATGAAATATTTACCACACATCATTTGTTAGTAGATTTGTCTTTGCCACTTGAAGAAATACGATTAAAGTTTAGAAAAAGCTTTAAGCCTCTTATTAACAAAGGCTTACGTGAGTGGAAAATAGAAGTTCACGAGAAGGTATCAAAACCTTTATTTGATCAATTTAGATTGCTACATAAAGAAGTTTCAGGCGGCTCAACTCGACCAATTGAAAGTTGGAATGAACAAAGAAGGCAAATTGATTCGTTAGAGTCTTTTTTAATAACTGTTTCTAATGCTCAAGGTCAAATGGTCGGTGCCGGCTTATTCACCCATTCGGCATATCAAGGCTTATATTGCGTGGGTGCTTATAAAAGAGATTTATTTGATAAGCCTCTAGGGCATGCTGTACAAATGAAAGCGATAGAGGCACTTAAAAGAAAAGGTCTTCATTGGTATGAGATTGGGCAAAAGCACTTGAAAATAGACAGGCTATCTGCAACTGACAAAGAATTGTCAATATCCCATTTTAAAGAAGGGTTTTCAACTCAGACAATTGCTAGGCAGCATTTAATTGTAAATATATTAATATGAATATTAAGTCAAAATTAGCGTTAGGGACGGTCCAATTTGGAATTGATTATGGTATTAGCTCAGCCAGTGGCCAGGTTGAATCTCAAGAGGTTGATGCTATATTAAATTATGCACGTTCAAAAGGTATTGCTTTATTAGATACAGCACCCGCTTATGGAAATAGCGAAAAAGTTTTAGGAAAAATAGGGGTGCAAGATTTTAAAGTTGTCACTAAGACTAGACATTTTAATGAAACTGAAATAAGCATTGGTGAAGCTGAGTTAATGAAAAAAGATTTTATTTGTTCATTAGAGAATCTAAAACAAGATAGCGTCTACGGGGTGTTAGTTCATAATGCTGATGACTTGTTAAAGCCCGGTGCTGAAAAATTATTTGATCAGCTGCAAGAATTAAAACAAGCAGAAAAAATAGTGAAAATAGGTGTGTCTGTGTACGATCGTAGTCAGTTGCAATCCATTCTTGATAATTTCGATATAGATTTGGTTCAGCTGCCTTTTAATATATTGGATAGAAGGATGATTGACAGCGGTATGCTTGCTACACTTCAAAGTAAGGGTATCGAGGTTCATGTGCGCTCCATTTTTTTACAAGGACTATTGCTAATGTCTGAAAAAAATAGACCCGATAAATTTAAACGCTGGAGTGTTTTGTGGAGGATATGGCACGAGTGGCTAAATGATAATAAGATAACAGCATTAGAGGCTACTACAAGATACGCAGTTTCTATACCAGAAATATCTAAAGTCTTGGTTGGTGTAGATACCGTAGATCAATTAAAGGAAATTGTTGTCGCTTCATCTGGAGTTTTGCCAGACATTCCACCTGAGATGCTTACAAATGATGTTGATTTATTAAATCCGTCAAACTGGGGAATGCTATGAAAATTGTGGCATTAGTACAAGCAAGAATGGGCTCCACTAGATTACCGGGAAAAGTATTAAAATCTATTGTGAATAAGCCAATGATTGAGCTGCTATTGACTCGCTTATCCCAATCTAGCGAGCTAGATGAAATTGTTGTGGCAGCCTCTGAAGAGACGCAAAATGACGAATTGCAATCGGTAGTTGAATCTTTAGGCTATAGATGCACAAGAGGTAGTGAAAAAAATGTATTAAATCGATTTTACGAGTCAGCTAAAGCTACAGGAGCTGGGGTAATTGTTCGTATTACGGGTGATTGTCCATTGGTTGATTCAAGACTAGTCGATGAGTGCATTCAAGGGTACTTAAAAAGTGAAGTAGATTATTTTTCAAACGTAGATCCGGCAACCTACCCTGATGGACTGGATATTGAGGTCATGTCATTTGAATCTATAGAGCGTGCAAATAACGAGACAAGCTCTGATTTTGATCGAGAACATGTAACACCTTATATTCGTAATTCTGATAGATTTTCAAGATCTTCAATGCACTATATTGAAGATCTATCTAATCAGAGATGGTCGGTTGATGAGCCGGAAGATTTAGTTGTAGTGACTAATGTATTTGAATATTTCTCACCCGATCTATTATTTAACTGGAAGCAAGTATTGGAATTAAGAAAATTACAGCCTACACTATTTGCAGAAAATCAACAAATTAAGAATAATGAGGGTGCAACTATGGGTACAGGGCAAAAGCTTTATAAAAGAGCAAAGAGAGTTATTCCTGGCGGAAATATGCTACTTTCTAAAAGACCAGAAATGTTCCTGCCTGAAAAATGGCCTGCTTATTTTAGTAAATCCAAAGGCTGTAAGGTTTGGGACTTGGATGGCAATGAATATATTGATATGTCAATTATGGGTATCGGTACTAATACATTGGGCTATGGGCATCCCGAAGTTGATGAAGCAGTAATAAAGACTGTTAAAGATGGTAATATGTCAACCTTTAACTGTCCAGAAGAGGTTTATCTTGCCGAAAAATTAGTAGAGTTACACCCATGGGCAGATATGGTTAGGTTTGCTAGAGCAGGCGGTGAGATTAATTCTATAGCAGTTCGTATCGCTCGAGCGTCTACTGGAAGAGATAAAATTGCTATCTGTGGTTATCATGGTTGGCATGATTGGTATTTGTCTACTAATCTTAATAATGATAAAAATCTAGACGGACATTTATTGCCAGGTCTACAGCCTAACGGTGTTCCTAGGGGGTTAACTGGAACAACTTTACCTTTTAATTACAATGATATTGAGCAATTAGAACAGTTAGTTAAAGATAATAAGGGTGAAATTGCCGCTATTAAAATGGAAGTTTCTAGGAATGAAGGTCCAAAAGATAATTATTTACAAAAAGTAAGAGATCTTGCCACTGAAAATAATATTATCTTAATCTTTGATGAGTGTACTTCAGGCTTTAGAGAGACATTTGGTGGTTTGCATAAAAAGTATGATGTGGAGCCTGATCTAGCTATCTTTGCTAAAGCTTTGGGTAATGGTTATGCAATTTCTGCATGTATTGGCAGGCAAGAATTTATGCAAGCTGCACAACAAACCTTTATTAGCTCAACCTTTTGGACTGAGCGTATTGGGCCGACTGCCGCATTAAAAACACTTGAAGTTATGGAACGAGAGAGGTCGTGGGAAGCTATTACTAAAATTGGTAATAGTATCTCTAGCCAATGGCAAAGTCTAGCTAACAAATATGAATTAGATATTAGTACGTGGGGTCTTCCAGCATTAAGCGGATATACATTTAATTCGCCCAATGCGCTTGCTTATAAAACCCTAATTACACAAGAAATGTTAAAGAAAGGCTACCTTGCCGCTAACAGCGTATATGTTTGTACAGAGCATAAACAAGAGGTAGTTGATGGATATTTTTCAGAGTTGGATTCAATATTTTCAATTATTAAGGAATGTGAAGAGGGGTTAGATGTAAGTACACTATTAGAAGGTCCATTGTGCCATAGTGGATTTACACGGCTAAACTAATGAAAGTAGCTTTTCGTGTTGATGCCTCTCTAAACATGGGAACAGGCCACGTTATGCGTTGCCTTACCTTGGCACAAGTGCTAAAAGAGAATGGTGCAAATGTAGAGTTTATTTGTCGAAAACACGAAGGAAACTTAATAGTTAAGATTCGTTCAAGTGGGTTTGTTGTTCATGAGTTAAAGGTGTTTGAAGAGACTGAAGTTGATACTAAATTAGCACATTCACACTGGCTAGGGGCGACTCAACAACAAGATGCCGATGATTGTATTGAGATACTCAAAGCGGAAAAATCCGATTGGCTGATTGTTGATCATTACGCCTTAGATGAAGAGTGGCAAAAGAAACTTAAGCCTTATTATGAAAAATTAATGGTGATTGATGATTTGGCAGATCGTAAACATCAGTGTGATATTTTGCTTGATCAAACATTTGGCCGTCAGAAAAAAGATTATTCAGCACTTACCCCCGAAGATTGCAAGCTATTATTGGGCTCGCAATATGCACTACTTAGGCCTGAATTTGCCAAATGGAGGGCTTATAGTTTAAAGCGTCGCAATAATCCAAAGTTTAAACGATTGCTTGTTAACATGGGTGGTGTTGATGTTGATAATATTACTGAGAGTGTTCTAGACGAATTAAAAATATGCAACTTACCAAGTGACTTGAAAATTACCGTTGTAATGGGAGGTTTGGCACCTCATATTGAGAGTGTTAAGTCCAAGGCGATTACACTACCTTACAAGACAGAAGTTAAGGTTGATGTAGGTAATATGGCTGAAATTATGGCAAATTCTGATATTGCAATTGGCGCAGCAGGCTCAACCACTTGGGAGCGATGTTGTTTGGGTTTGTCCACTATTCAAATTGTCACTGCTAAAAACCAACAGTTTTCAGCACAAACATTAGCACGCCAAAATATTGTAAAGTTAGTGAATAAAATTAAAGAAGTTGTCTATCTATTAGAGAGCGCATTTAAATGGATAGAAAATATTAGTAGTTCAGCTTTAGAGGTGTGCGATGGTATGGGCAGCTACAAAGTCTTTAATAAGATGACTGACTGCAAAATAACTCTTGAAAAATTTGGCGAAGTTGAGCTGTGTAATTATATTAATTTAAATGAAAGTGATAAATTGCAAGCACTCAACATGCGTAATCATATAAGAATTAAAAAATGGATGCACAATCAAGGTAGTATTTCAGAAGAAGATCATTTTGGATTTATCGAAAATTTAGAAATTGATACAGTAAGGCGTTATTTTTTGATTAAACAAAAAGACAATATAATTGGATCGATTAATTTTTCAAAAATAAATTTTGAAAACTCTCTAGAGTTGGGCATTTACACTAACCCTTTTTTTCAGATAAAAGACGCTGGTAGATTGCTAGAGTCAGCAGCAAGTCAATATGCATTTATTGAGATTGGTGTCAAAAAAATTAAATTAGAAGTGTATTCAGATAACGAAAGAGCGGTTAATTTTTATAAAAAATGCGACTTTAATCTAATCAATACAAAGAAAGCGAATCATCAAAATATTATGTATATGGAAAAAATAAAAGTATTGGAGGGGGTTAGTGAGTGAATTTATTAGAATTAATGGTAGAAAGATAGGTGCAGATCATTCACCATATGTTATTGCAGAAATGTCAGCCAATCATAATGGCGATATTAACAATGCATATAAAATTATTGATATGGCTAAAACATCTGGAGCAGATGCTGTTAAATTACAAACTTATCATCCAGATACGATCACCATGGATATAAATACACCAGAATTTATGATTGAAGGTGGATTATGGGATGGCCAAAGCTTATATGAATTATATAAGGGTGCATTTATGCCGTGGGAATGGCATCAACCCTTATTTGATTATGCAAAAGAAGTTGGCATTACGATATTTAGCTCACCATTTGATAATACTGCTGTTGATCTATTAGAAGACCTAAACACGCCAGCATATAAGATTGCTTCTTTTGAAGCAGTGGACTTGCCTTTGATAAAATATGTAGCCCAAACTGGAAAACCTATGATTATTTCAACAGGCATGGCAAATTCTGAAGAAATTCAAGAGGCGATTGAAGCTGCACGAGAAGGCGGATGTAAGGAGTTGGCGATATTACACTGTGTGAGTGGTTATCCCGCACCGGCAGAGGATTACAATTTAAGGACGCTTGTTGATATGCAGAAGAAATTTGGATTAGTCACGGGCTTATCAGACCATACAATTGATAATACAACAGCAATTACTGGTGTGGCATTAGGTGCGTCGATTATTGAAAAACATGTAACTTTAGATCGAAATGGCGGCGGCCCTGATGATTCTTTTTCACTTGAATCGGAAGAATTAAGGCAATTGTGTGTAGGAGCTAAAACCGCATGGAATTCTCTTGGAAGTATTGACTATGGTCGAAAATCAAGTGAGCAAGGTAATATTAAATTCCGTCGATCTTTGTATGTTTCTAAAAATATAAAACAAGGTGAAATTTTTACAAAAGATAATATTCGATCTATACGTCCTGGTTTTGGCTTGCCACCAAAATACTATGAGGAGATATTGGGCACAATCTCTAAAGAGAGTATTAAGGCGGGCTCTCCATTAAAATTGAATAATTTAAAAAATAAGTATTAAATTATTATAAAGAGCAGAATTGGCTTTTTGAAGTGTATTTTTAATAGGAAAAAATAAACATGAATGATATTTTTTTAAGTAAATGGGTAAATTTTTGGGTGTTTTTATTTGGTGTTAGTGTGCTAACTTTTTCAGCACTGCCGGCAGTTATATTGCTATTTACTACATTTTATGTAACTATCTCCAAGCGTGAAAATAATATAAATTTTTCTTTGAACAGAGAGGAAAAGGTTTTTATTTATTTGGTTTTATTTTGGTTTTTTTGGCAATTATTTGGTGTTGTCTATCAACCAATAGGTTATGAGTACGAAAGTATAAGAGAGCAATTTAATGCGTTTGATAATGCATCTCGCTGGTTATTATTATTACCTATTTTCTTCTTATTAAGGCGACATATTGTTGATTGGCGTTTAATGGCAGTCGGTATGAGTATTGGGGTTATTATCTCTGTTGGTGTTGCTCATTATGAGGTTTATTATTTGAATTTAGGTCGTGCAGAGGGTTTATCAAATCACACTATTCCTTTTGCAGAGTTGATGGTAGCTGCCGACCTATTGTTGTGGATGTTTATGATTCACGCTTGGAATAATCAACAAAGAATACTTTCATATTTTTTATTAATCGCCAGTATTGTTGCGTTTTACGGATCACTCTTATCTGTTACCCGTGGTGCATGGTTAGCTTATTTATTTATGTTATTAATTTGGTTGGTTTATGTTATTAAGCAAGGCTTTACTGATAAAAAGCATTTATTATCTAAGCCAGTTTTGTTTAGATTGTTATTTGCTATTATTGTATTTTTTGCCGTATCTCAAACTGAGCAATATGAAATTCTAAAAAATAGAACACAGTCAACTTATAGTAATTTATCTAATGGCAATTACCAGGGTGTATCTTCTAGTAGGCTTTTAATTTTTCAAGATTCGATTAAACATATTGAAAAACATCCATTTGGTATTGGCACTCGAAATTTTGAGAAAATTGACTCTAACGGATACCCATATAATGCACACAATCAAATATTAAACGTGTGGGTTGAAAATGGTATACAAGGCGTGATTAGCTTGGCATTATTGATCATTTTTTTATTAAGGTTTTTTTGGAAAAAATTAAATCATGCGAATAATTTAATTGGTATTTATGCTTCATCTGGGTTGATGTTAATTGTAAGTTATATTATTTTTTCACAAAGTCAAACTATATTTGACCACCACCAAACGCTGATATTTTTTATTTTTTATTTGTATTTCTTTTTCGCCCAAATTCAAGCTTTAAATAGATCGAGTTAAATTTAATGAAAATCCTACATCTACTTTCTCAAACTCACCTCACAGGTGCAGAAGTATACGCGGCAGATTTATGCAAATATCAAATGAGTGAAGAGCATGAATGCTTTATTATTTCAGATACTTTATCAGTTGAATCTAATGCAAAATATATTCCGATGTCGATTCATAATCGTAACTATATTAATCGTATTCGTAATATATTCGCGCTAGTAAAGTTTTGCAAAATCCAGCAAATTGATCTTATTCATGCACATTCCAGAGCGGGTAGTTGGTTAGTTAATATCGTACGCTTATTTGTTAATGTTGCTTATGTGTCTACTATTCACGGGCGTCAAAGTGTGCATTTTTCAAGCAAGCGTAAGAATATTTATGGGCAACGTATTATTGCGGTGTGTGAACATCTTAAGGATCACTTTGGTAACGAATTAAATATTGATGAAAATGTTTACCTAATTCGGAATATTATTGATGAACATTAGTATTATTGGAAGATTGACTGGGCCAAAAGGAGATATTGCCTATCAAATTTTATCTAAAATTGCACCTCAATTTCCAGAAGTCAAATTCACTATTGCTGGCGGTCCAGTGACACCAAGATTTGAGGTGCTAGCTTCTGATAATATTGTATTTTATGGATTTGTTAATGATGTTCCTAGAGTGATTAAAGAGTCTGATTTGGTTATTGGTGCTGGGCGTGTTGCAATCGAAGCATTGCAGCTAAACACTCCTATATTGGCAATTGGTGAAAAGCAATATATGGGAATTTTGAATAAAACTAATATTAAGCAAGCACAGATTAGTAATTTTGGTGATTGTGCGCTAGATGAAGCACATGATTTTGATCAAATCAGTCATGATCTCAAGAGTTTTATTCAGTCTGATTATCAGAAAGACGATTTATCAGAAGTGGTTACACAATACTCACCTAAAGTGGTGCTGCCAAAAATTAATCAAGTGTATTCGCATGCACTAACGGACGTAACTTTTCACAAGAAAAAAGAGGCTGTGGTGGTAATATATCATCGAGTAGTAGACAAGCCACTGACCAATTCTAAATTTAATGTGTATATCACTCAAGATAAGCTAGATTGGCAGCTTGGGAGCTTAAAAAAACGTGGCTTTGACTTTGTTACTTTTAAAGATCTTGCAAAGGGTGTAAGGGTTAAAAAACCAATTATTCTTACATTTGATGATGGCTATGAAGATAATTACTTCAATCTACTGCCTTTGTTAAAAAAATATCAAGCAAAAGCAGTTATTTATTGTTTAGGCGACCGCACGGCTCAAAGCAACACCTGGGATGAAAAATTGGGCGAGCCCCGTGCTCGTTTAATGAACGATAATCAAATTAAAGAATGCCATGATTCTGGATTGGTGGAAATTGCATCACACGGTTTAAAGCATCAACATTTACCTGATTTGGATGATAAAGAAGCTTGTGAGGAGTTTGAGTTATCAAAGTCAAATCTGGAGAGCTTAATTAATGATAAAGTAGTTTCTTTTGCTTACCCTTATGGCGATTATGGAGATAGAGAAGAGAATTTAGCCTATGAAACTGGATACGATTTTGCCATTGGTACAGTTAATGGGCCGCTCAAATTAACAGATAATTATTATGCGATTCGTCGTATACAAATCTTCCCCAATGAAGATAAGCTGGGATTTTGGAAAAAAACAAGCGGATTTTATTTACGCCTTTGCAAGCTAAAAGGTAAGGATTTTTAAGCATGCATAAATTACCTTTTTCATGGGATAAATTTTCTGACCAACCTCATATCATTACTGATAAAAAATTTAAGAAATCACAAAAGAAAAAATTCTTTCTAGAGTATTTAAAAATGCTCTTTGTATTTATGATTATTTTTCCTATCTCTTTTGTATGGCAATTTTTAATGTGCTATCCAAAAGCGAAAATGCAGCTTGGTATTGGTGTTAATTTGGATAAAGGCGATGTTCAATATGATTTAGTTGATGAGTTAGGCGTTAAAGAGTTATTGGTACGAATACCACTTTGGGATATAGCTAGAATTGATGAATATGTTGATTTTGCCAAAGGTTTTGGTAGTGATAAAAATATCATGATCAATATTTTGCAAGATAGAGAGCATGTGGATAATTTAGAGTTGTTACGTACTGATATTAAAATTATTTTTGAAAAATTTCAATCACTCTCATCCGAGTATCAAATTGGCAGTACAACCAATCGAACCAAGTGGGGTTTTTTTGCAGTTAGTGAGTATTTAAATTTTTATCAAGTGGCCCAACGGGTGAGAGATCAGAATTTTCCAGAGTTAAAGCTAATTGGCCCTAGTGTGATTGATTTTGAGTATTACTATACCGCTTCCAGTCTTTTTAACCTTAAAAACATCAAATTTGATAAGCTGTCTTCTTTATTGTATGTAGATAGAAGAGGGGCTCCTGATAAGCGTCAGTATGGCTTTAGCTTTAAAAATAAAATTAATTTACTTGCCTCAATGGTTCATTTATCCACCAAAACTAACAACGAAATTTACATTACTGAGGCTAATTGGCCGCTTGAAAATACAGCGCCTTACGCACCAACTAGTGAAAAAGAATGTGTGAGTGAATCTGAATATTCACAATATATGCAAGACTATATTAACATTGCAAAAGAAACTAATAGAGTGAATAAGTTATACTGGCATCAGCTTGTAGCGCCAGGGTATGGCTTGGTTGACAATCGAGATGGTATTGTTAGAAAGACGCCAGCTTTTTATAAATTCAAACAACTTATTAACTAGTTATACATGGAAATCATCAGGCAACTTTTTAAGCATTATCTTTATTTGATAGCGATATTTTTTATTGGTAGATTGTCGCTATTCATTTGGCAGTTTGACCGATTTTCTGAGGTTAATGAGTCCTATTGGCTGAGTTTTGTTTATGGGTTAAAAATGGACACTATATTGGCGTTAGCCTTATTGTTTCCAGTGTTATTTTTATTGACATTATCGCCCAAATTTATATCTAAATTGGTTGATAAATTAGTTGTTTATTATTATCTGATTGTTTTAATGCTAGTGGTTTATGTGGAGAGTGCAACCTTTCCATTCTTTGCTCAATACGACGTACGACCAAACTATTTGTTTGTTGAGTATTTGGAGCACATTCAAGAAGTTTCAGCCATGCTAATTGCAGACTATAAATTGGCATTATTACTTACCTTTGTTGCCATGTTTATAGTTGCTAAAGGCTATTTAAAGAATGCTAAAGGAAGACTCTTGCATTCTTTTGAGTTGTCATATGTTAAAAGAGTCGCACTTCTGTTGCCATTATTGCTAATATTTGTTATTGGTATCCGTTCCTCATTTGGGCATCGACCTGCTAATATTTCCGATGCACTTTATTCTTCGAACCGAGTATTAAATGAAATAACGAAGAACTCTTTATACAGTGTACTTTATGCTATTTATTCAACCAAGCATGAATCGAATGTTGGGCGCTATGGATCTATGTCTATTGATAATGCCATTGATAGGGTTAAGCGCAAGCTAAATATTGAGAGTAATCATGCGGACTATATTTTTAATAGACCTATTAAAACAAATTTCCCTCAATATAATTCTAAAAACTTAGTTATTTTTATCCAAGAAAGTGTTGGTGCTCAATTTGTTGAATCTGTCGGGGGTGAAGCTGGGATAACGCCTAATTTCAACAGGCTGTCTAATGAAGGGCTTTTGTTTACTGATGCTTATTCTAATGGGACAAGAAGTATTAGGGGTTTGGCTGGATTAGTTTCAGGTAATTTCTCTGTACCAGGCAAGGGCGTTTTAAAAAGAAATAAATCACAGCAAGATTTCTTTACAATGGCCTCTTTATTAAAATCTCACAATTATGAGACAATATTTTTATATGGTGGAGAGTCTAGATTTGACAACATGAAAAGCTGGTTTTCTGGCAATGGGTTTAATCGAATTATCGAACAGAGTGATTTCATAGACCCGGAATATGTTGGATCTTGGGGGGTGAGTGATGAAGATTTGGTGGTTAGATCTAATCAAGAATTTAAGCAATATCATAAAAACAATCAAAAGTTTGCGGCTGTCATGTTTTCCACCTCTAATCATGCACCATTCGATTATCCCCAAGATAAAATTGACCTAATCGAAGGTGTTAAGGCTAAGAGTGTAAAAAATGCCATTAAATATGCAGACCATGCAATTGGAAAATTTATTAAATTAGCACGCCAAGAGGATTATTATAAAGATACAATTTTTGTGATTGTCGCTGATCACGACGTTCGTGTGTATGGCGATGATTTAGTGCCTATTAATCGTTTTCATATTCCAGCATTGATTCTTGGAGGTGGCATCACTCCAGGGAAATATGAAAAAATTGCCACACAGCCAGATATTCTGGCAACCTCGCTAGATTTAATCGGCATTGATAAATTAAGTCACCCCATTCAAGGTCATTCTATTTTTTCAGATAAAAAACAAAACATTGCCCTAATGCAATTTAATGATTACTATGCACTCAGAGAAGATAATAAAGTTGCTGTTATCAGGCCAGGAAAAGAAGCTTTAACGTTCATCTATCGAGATGAAAAACTCCACCCAATAGAGCACGATATTGATCTTGAACAAGACGCACTAGCGTTTATTCTAACGCTTGACCACATCTATAACAACAACTTACACCAATAAAATGTATAAAGTTTTAATAGAAGTTCCAACTTGGTTAGGTGATTGTGTCATGGCCACGCCAGCTATTGAAAATATCGTTAATTTACATCCTGATGCTAATATCACTATTTTTGGTTCAGCCGTTTCAACCAAAGTATTTGAGCATCATCCTAATGTACAGCGTATTATCATAGATGATAGTAGAAAGCAAAAATTTAGAATTTTTCATCTTTACAAACAAGCCAAGCAATTAGGCGGGTTTGATTGCGCTATTTCATTTCGTCGTACTTTGGCGAGCAAGCTGTTTGTTTGGTTTTCACGAGCAACACTTAAAGGCAACTACAAGCGTTATACAAAAAAAGTGATTCATCAAGCTATTCGATACAATGACTTTATTAATGAGGTTTTTGGAGTGGACACTGTTGCCGGCCAATTAGTTATCTACAAAAATCCAAAAACCTCTAAAGGTGTTAGGTCCGATAAAAAAATACTAGGTATTAATCCTGGTGCATCATATGGTAGCGCAAAGCGCTGGTATCCTGAAGAGTTTGCCAAAGTAGCCGGTGAATTGTCAGGCCGGTATGATATTGTTATTTTTGGCGGTCCTGGTGAAAAAGATATGGCCAAAGATATCGAAAAGGTACTTATTGAAAAAAGTGTCATAAATTACAAGAATCTAGCTGGCAATACTACCATTCCAGAGTTGATTGATAAAATTTCAAATTTGGATTTATTTATTACTGGTGATAGTGGCCCGATGCATGTAGCTGCAGCTTTTCAGGTACCTACTGTGGCAATATTTGGCCCAACTAAGGATGATGAGACTTCGCAATGGATGAATGATAAAAGTGTAATTGTGAAGAAAAATCTTGACTGTCAGCCCTGTATGAAGCGCACTTGCCTTCTAAAGCATCATAATTGCATGAAATTAATCACTTCAGCTGAAGTGATAGATGCTGTAAATAGACTAGGCTAGTCTTTAAATTCTAGATCAATTAAATGGCATATCGTATGCCCA
>Ga0257116_1000819_pt1 | contig 24392 bp, 11 predicted proteins | sample SI112_120mmetaG_FD_190150 | JGI IMG/M metagenome (GOLD analysis project Ga0257116, IMG submission 190150) | Marine microbial communities from Saanich Inlet, British Columbia, Canada - SI112_120m | ecosystem: Environmental > Aquatic > Marine > Inlet | place: Canada: British Columbia | collected...
GGATGAGAACGAAGCAAAAAGCAAGAGTGTATTTGATGCTTATATTTTCATGCTTCACAACAAACTAGAGGACGTTTTGGAAAAGTCAGGGCAATATACCATTAAAAAATTAGAAATGTACAAAACTGGCAAATGTTTTAATGCTAGATGTACAACACGTCATTATGGCTGGTTTAAACATATAGAATTAACAGAACGTGTTACTACAGCTGGATATCAAAATAAAACTAGATGGGTACTAAAAATCTCAGTATGTTCTCCAGCACTTATCCCTCACCTAAGGAATGCCTTTCATAGTTTTTTTATCGTCCCAGATGGACATCATCCATCTCTTCGAAATAGTACTGTATCTGATCAGGTGAATGAATTTAATTCAAAAATAACCAAGACATTAAATAATCCTCCTAAAACAAGACCAAGGAACTCTCTCAGTAATTTTGACAAGTATAGTAGAGAGACTTATTATTTGGGAGATTATACACGTGATTCACTAAAAAGTAAAGATGATAAACCTAATGCTGCCATATTCATACTTAAATTAGTAAATATATTGGGTAATAAAAAAGGGTACGACAATAAAAAAACAATAAATTATCACGATGGTTGGTTTGAAAATGCCTTTTTTTTTGGTAGTCCTGAAAAGGGAAAACTTCAACTGGAATGTTCTACAAGATATCTTGCACATTCTGAAACTCCAGTATTGGAAAGAAACAAAGTAAAATCAAATAATGATATAGATTTCATGGATACGGATAATAAACCATCTTATAATATTAATAATTTCAAAATTTACGAAACATGTGTTTACGAAGCCAATATTGACTTTACGAATAGATTCTTTGTAGATGAAGAAATTAACCAGAGTAGTTGGATCGAAATACCAAAAAGTGCTCTTTCCTCCTGTACAGGAAAGAAGAGGAGTGTGTGTAATATGGAATACTTTGTTAATGATATTTCTCAGATAAAAAATGATACTAGCGATGAATCAATATGCCCTCTATTGGAAATGTCTTGGGATTGTGAAACAGATACAAATAAAATTGGTAGTAGGTACTACAAAAAAGGAGATAAATTTGGACCTATATTCATGATATGTACTCATGTTTATTGGAGAAACGTGTCTACAAATACGAAATCTTATGATGTATCTTTCTACGTAGCCAAAAAACCTTGTACTCACATGGAAACGAAGTCTGGTATTGCTTATCATTTTACAACATTTAATAGTATGTTAAAGGCATTTATTCAATTTCATCAAACACTCGATCCAGATGTTGTTGCTGGACATAATATCAATAATTTTGATTACGAACGATTGCTTATCGATGTAGAACGTTACAATCTTAGACCTCAACAATATCAATACGCAAAGAAAGATAATGAAAATAATAGTAATACTATTCAATTACAATGTCATGATCAAGATGAAGAAATTGATGATTTGGACATGTTTGGAGAGGATGATAACGGAAATAATAGCAATACAAACAAAAACAAATTTATTCAGGATGTTTTTGATGGTCGTGTTCTGGGACGCATGTTGAACGAAGCGACTATTATTAAGAAACAAAATTTCAATAGTAAGGCTGCAGGTAATTTTCAGATGAATACCGTTCCTATGGCAGGTCGTATTCAAATAGATACATATCTATCTATTAAAAAAGATGTAGGGACACAGAGTCGGTATCATTTGGATGGATTTTCTTTGAATGCGTGCGCACATAAAATTCTCGGAGAGACTAAACTTGATATTGATTATACTATGATTTCTATATTTTATAACGATGGTAAAAACGACCAAGGTACATCCAGATTACTGGATTATTGTGTGAAAGATGCTCAACTTCCAGCAAAATTAATCAAAGAACTTAATACGGACGTAAGTATGATACTTCAATCTCGTGTAACAGCTGTATCTGCAAATGCAACAGTTACAAGAGGTTCACAATTTTCGTTTCATATGGGTATGTTAAAATTCTTCCGTCGACCTGCAATGAATATAAAAAGATCAACTGGAAGGGATGTACACTATATTGCTCCGTCTGCTCCTCATTACCCAAAGGATGAAGCTATAGAAGGAGTCGCAGAAAAATACAAGGGTGCATGTGTCTTTGAGCCACCAAAAAATGGACATTATTATTTTTCTTATCCCAATCAAGAGGTTAAGAATGCTGCTACAGGAAAGAATAGACGTAAATTAGTTGCGGAAGAAACAAATAACGATAATTCTTCTTCATTTTCAAAAAAGAAGAAGAAAAAATCTACTTTAAACGAATCAAATAAAAAGTATCTAACATTCAAGCACGAATATAATAAAGACGATTTAATAGAATATGTAGAAATTGATACAATTTTGGAGGTTTTACCAAGTGAAGAGCACAAGATCGATAATGAATATATTACAATAGACAATAAACAAATCATAGAATGTAGCGATAGTTTATATTATGAAGGAGATGAAGTATATGCAGTTCAATATGATCCTAACTCATCACAAAAGATGTATACTTTGGTAAAATTCACGGATGAAAATCAAAATAATTTATCGCGTTTTAGTTTGAAACAATTGATTCAACAATATAATGATGTAGAAGAAGACTTAAAATGGAAACAAAAGGAATATGAAGAAGAAAGAAAAAGAAAAGATGAAATATCAAATGTGTTGAAAGCTCTAAAAAAAGATAAAGTGTATGCTTCCTTTATGTATGGATTTAATGAACACTTTCAACAAGAACATATCTCTATAATGAATATCTCAAATGAAAAACCTAAAGATCAAAATGAATATGTTATTTTAACGAAATATCAACTAGAGCATAGTGAAAAATTATCAATACGTTTCATTCCTGGTAAATTTCCTGAAACGAATAAATTTAAATTAGTATGCCAAGATGACGAAGATGAAGATGATTGTGAAGAATTTGATCTTGATGAACTTTTAGAATTCTACTTTGATGAATTAGTAATTCGTCGAGAAGAAGAAAAAAAACGACAAGTATCTGATGCAGCTTTAGAAATGAATGCGCAAGGAATATCCGAAGGAGCTGTTGTAACTCTTGATTTTGCCTCCTTGTATCCCTCCATCATGATAGCTCACAATATTTGTAGCACAACGTATATTACTCGCGGACAAGCAGAAGAATGCGGATTTTCAGAAAAAGATTTACATCCTGCGAATGGTATGATTATACTACCTAAAGAAGGAGATAAAGACTACGAGGGATGGTGTGCTCGCGACAAATCAAAGGATGGATTCTTTGTTCCTTATTGTATTCTAGAAGGATGTATTCCTACAATGTTGAATTATTTAGTCACAGAACGGCGCAAAGTAAAGGCACAAATGGAGCTGCTAAAGGAAAATATTAGTTCGCTACTCAAGAATTTATACATACGTTCTGTTGAAGATCTTACTACAAAGCGTAAAAACGAAAGTAATCCAAGACGTATATTTGAATGTTATGAAAAGGGAGATACAGATAATGCTACTAAATTATTGCGAGAAAGTGGACTCTACAATGATGAATTTAAAGATATCGATGAAAAGGAACGTATATGCGGAAATCTAAACGTGCTTCAGGCGAAATTTAAAATCAATTGTAATGCAAGTTATGGAGCATTAGGTGTCGCTACATCTGGTAGACTACCATGGAAACCAGCAGCAGAAGCAATCACAGAATATGGAAGGAAATACGTCACACTCACAGATGATGAATGCTGCAAAAAGTTTTGTAAAAAGAATGGCTATCCATTTGATATCAAAAGCGTTTATGGAGATACCGATAGTGTCTTTTTCATATTGATAGGACTCACAGCCGACTTTGCGTTTAAATATGGAAAGGAAATGGCGAAATACATCACAGAAGAGTGTATCAACATTAAAAATTATTTTGATTCAAAAAAATACATATTAAAGCTTGAATTTGAAAAATACTTTCGAAATTTACTCTTCTTTCCTGCTGGAAATCCAGAATCAATTATTAAAACGTTTAGCAACAAACAAAAGAGATTGAAATCTAAAAATACAGATTTTGATAAAAAACAGAGTAGTATCCTATCTTTTATGAATAAAAAGACGTTTATAAATCCTGCGACGAAAAATGTTCAAACACAGAAAGAATACCTCAAAGAACGTATGGATTATTATGGATACGTGGAGGATGAAGGTAATTTTTATTTGCTAGGAGCAAAAAAGAGATATATGGGGAAGCAAAATGAAGGTCCTGATCGCAATGGAGAACCAACAATAGACTTTCCTAAAACTCGAGGACTCGAATTAGTTAGGCGAGACACACCAAAATGCCAGCGTATGCTACTGGAAATACTATCAGAGGGTATTGTTATTAAAGAATTACCATTGTCGGAAACTATCCGTAGAGTTCAGGAATATTGTACTGATTTTATAAGACAAAAACTCAATCTAGAACACTATATTACTATCAAAGGAATGAATAAGGATCCATCGGACTATGCACATCCTACTATTGTATCAGCGGTAGCAGCTCGCTTTGATCTTAAATGTGGATCAAATATTCCTTATATACTTACAACTCCTCCATTGGAAACAAAACTCGCTAAAAAAAAGACAAAGCTTAAGAAATCGGACTTGAGCAAGCATCCATTGGAGGTGATTCAACATGGATACAAAATTGATTCTGTATTAATGTATGCAGATATATTAAGGCCTACCATAAGTAGATGGTTATATCCGAGTTTGAGATCAAAGGTGAAATATTTAGTTTTAGATAAATTAGATTCTATAGCGAGTTCATTCGAAAATGTAGATACATCGGATTCTAAATTATTCATTGATGAATGTTACACAGAGGGGTGTAATAATTATGTCCTCGGAAAAAAGAACATGCAATGTAGCGAATGTGCTTCGAGCCAAGAAACAGTAGAGAAAAACAGAAAGAAATATCAACAGGGTGAAAACGCAAAGAATATACAAGATATAGAAAACTGTGCGTTAATTTGCAGGAATTGTATACTCGGAACCTCTCAACAAAAAGATTTGAGTAGTAGCAGTACCACTGATAATAAACAAAAGAAAATAATAACCAAATCAACGAGAGATGATACTGAGGATAATGAATTTTTGGAACAAATGAGTCACGCTTGTCTTAATATTAGGTGCTCTAATCTATATGATAAAGCAAAGGCCGTAAAACAAAAACAAGTAATTTCAGATAACATGAAAAAAATAGTACCCGTTACAAAAAATGCACCTTCAAAAAAAAATTAAATTGTTAAAGCATTCCTTTGAAATAGCGTTCTGAAGACGCAAACTTGTAAAACAAAATATTTTTTTTCGTGACTAGTACTATACAATCATCTTTGCCTTTAAAGACGGATGTGGGTTATATCCATCCAAAGTAAAATCACATATTTCAAAATCTTCTACTCTAGTCTGTCCTCTATCTTTGATATTTAATTTAGGTGCTTCCTTGATATCATTTTCCCTCTCAAGTTGTTCTTTCATAACATCTAAATGTTCCTTGTATACATGAGCATCACCTAATGTTATAATCATTCTCTTAGGTTTGCATCCGGTGAGTTTTGCTATAATATTCACCATAATTGCTGTAGAGGCAATATTAAAGGGAAGTCCTAGAAATACATCAGCAGAACGTTGATCCATTTTACAAGAAAGATATTTTTCCTTGGTATTTTCATCAATATCAACATAGAACTGATACGTCATATGACACGGAGGAAGAGCCATTTGATTTTCTTGGCTAGGATTTAAGGCAGTCATAATCATTCGTCTAGACATTGGATCGTTATTTATAAGGTATATTACGTTCTTTAGTTGATCGCATCCAAAAAAATCTACTCCTGCGCGTTGACAACCTTGGTAAAGACCTCCATGGTTTCTCCATTGGAAACCGTAAACAGGACCGCAATCTCCTTCTTGATAAGCATCTCCATTGAAAACATATTCTCCACCGGATGAAAAGCCCGTTCTGTAAGTTAGATTATTTTTTTCAATCCATTCTTTGGATGAATTATCTTTCCATATGTTTACTCCATCTTTCTCTAATAATTTAGAATCAGTTTGTCCTTTCAGCATCCATAAGAGTTCCGCTTTAATACTCTTAAATGCCATACATTTAGTAGTCAAGAGTGGAATACTATTATTACCCAAATCATATTCCAACGTCTTCCCAAAGATGGAATATGTGAGACCATTCCTAGTATCTCTCAGATTACCGTGTTCGATAATTTCACGAGCAAGTTTCAGATATGCAATATCTCCGCGTTTCTCCATTTTACAAGAAATGTAGTTTCTATAAATAATTTATTTTCAAGAGAAATATTTTTCTTCTTCTTCTTCTTCTTCTTCTTCTTCTTATTCTTCATCTTTTTAAAACAAAGTAAAACACAATATTTAGTTTAAAATAATATCGAAATAAAATGTATAGAAATGAACAAGAACAAAATAATGTTTCTCTTGTTATCGAAAATCTCACCAAGAGAACAAAAACAACTGTTTATGAAAATGGATACAAGGAAACTGAAAATATAGAAAAGACAATACAAACTCCGCAAATGTTTAGTTACCAAGAATATGATGAAAATAGATGCCAAAGTACCAAAGAATATGAAAATCATACACAAACGCCAATTTTGAATAATTCTCAATATGAAACCCAACAACAACAAGAAGTTCAACAACAACAACAAGAAGTTCATCAACAACAACAACAAGAAGTTCATCAACAACAACAACAAGAAGTTCATCAACAACAACAACAAGAAGTTCATCAACAACAACAAGAAGTTCATCAACAACAACAAGAAGTTCATCAACAACAACAACAAGAAGTTCATCAACAACAACAACAAGATCCTCGAGAATCGTCGCATGTAGAAGAATATAGTCCGTCTAGACCTGAGCATGTGGACAGTAATAATCAAGTATTACATCGTAAGAATGAGTTTGATACTAAAGTGTCTCCTATGGAATACTTTAGGAAAAATCAATTGACTTTTCCTCCTGTGATTACAAACTTATACGAAAATTTACATTCTAAATCTCTAGAACTCTACAATAGGAAAGAATATAAAGGTACAAAAATCGGAAGCGTTGAAATAGCAATCAACCAAAAAAAACACGATAGTGATAAAACAAACGGAATTCGAGTTCTCGAAGAACATACTACCAATTCTGAAGGGTTTTATCGTATGCAACAAGCATATGCTTACTTTAATGACCTAGTAATGGTTTATCACAATGAAGTAATAAAATGTATGATGACAAATAGTAATAACGCTCGCTTCTGTGCTTACTTTAGTCCGGCTCATGTAGATTTTGAATGTTCTATCTTTGGTATGGATATGCGCCAGCTTATGGTTTTAGTGTTTGCTAAGATATTCGAAGATTGTATTAATGACGAGCATATTGAATATTTTTGGCTTACGAATACCTCTACTACTTTACGAATCAATTGGGATCCAGATTTTTCCTTTACTGTTATTCAAAGGAAAAAACCAAACACCTATAAAAGAAGTTATGATAACAACACTTCTAGATATGAAAAGGATAACAATACAACCTCAGAATATAGAGGAGGACAAAATAATCGATATGGTAATTATAGAGGAAGAGGAGGATATAATAGAGATTATAATAAACGCGGAGGAGATTACCGTAGAGAAAGTAATGAGTATAAACCTTATCCAAAAAGAAACTAGATTAACTATTTTATATAGTTAGTTTGTTTTAATAGTTGACGTTCTACGTAGTTCAAGATGTCTCTAATTGTATTATCTTTGGATCCATTTATTATTTGTGGATACCAATGTTTTGTACAAAGATAGTACGTCTGTAATTCTTTATCTCTAATAGATTTCAAACATTGGAACGAATGGAGTTCAGTTTTTGACTCGTCGACATTACATAGTTGACAAACATTAAATTGATGTTTTAGTATTTCTTTATACTGTTCTTCGAAACATGTAGAACAAAGTACTTCTCCGTTTAATTGCGGTCTTTCGTCGTATATTGTATATTTAATACACCTCGAACAGAAACAAACCAATGATTTGTTTGTTGATAATACAACCCCTAACATGCATACTGTTTCCAGGGGAGATAATCCACAAAACGGGGATGTTTCACATATTAATAATGACTTTGCCTTTGCGTCATAATTTTCTGGACATGTCTTTTTTTTTGTGTTGTTGTTATTGGACACCGATGCTGATTCTTTTATATGTTCAAGGTGTAATTTATTATCCTTTGAAACCTTATTGGTCATTTCTGACCCGCTGTATTTTTTGAATGTCTCGTGCTTCAATTCTTCGATAAACTCATCGCTATATCCCTCTTCCTCTAAAAAATTCTTCATATCGCGCTCTGTCTTATCGTTATTTTTTTTACGCTCGATGTCGGCATTCATAAAACGTCCTTTTCGGCTCTGTTCTGTTAATGATGTATCATCTACCTGAACATATGAACGTTGAAATTTAAATGTAAAATGACAATATTCTAACGTCTTTAGTGGTTTACAACCACATATAATCTCTCCTGAATCATAGAATGCTCTAATCGAGTCGCTCTCTAACATTCTAAAAAAATCGTTCTTTATTTTAATATCTCTCATTCCTGCAGTATTTGATAACGTATTATTTGATAACGTCGTCTTCTTTTTCTTCTTTTTCTTCATCTTTTCACAGGGTATGCAAAATGTTCCCCACGATAAACATGCTGGACATACAAAAATTGTAGCCATTCGTTCAACTAGATGTCTTGGAACGCTATGAGGATTTAAAGGATTAATTGATAATGCAATATTCATATAATCCCTCTCATATTTTTCCTTTCCCAGAGATTGAGTTGAAATACTCGTTGATGTATTATTCATTGTGAATAGATTATTTCTAATGAGTAATGAAGCATAATACATTGAATAAACAATATCCCTATCCAATAATTTACTCAATTGCGAGCTCATATTATTCCTCATACTAGAAGATGTTAAATCTGTGTTAATTTCTGCAATGTTCTTTGCTCCTTCTTCTGTGAGTCCACACGACAATAAACATTCTTCCGAAAACCAATTCTTTAATGCATCATTATTACAATGTATAATATTATAAATTTTCCTTTGAATTTTTCTTTTAATATACTCTGGCGGTATTATTATGCATTCTCTCACATTTTTGAATATTTCGTGAATTTCATCGTCTTGAAGCTTATCATTTTCAATTTCGTTGTTGTCCTCACCTTCTCTATTGTTTAAATTATCAAGTTCTTTTTCTGCATATTCTACACATGCTTTTCGTATACACGATGAAACCTTACTATTTCTTACCTTTATCAAAAGTCCAAGTATATAACTCATGTCATTAGTAGGTATCTTTGCAAATGATAATTTAGGATACGTTTTTATCTGTTCTAAAAGTAGTTTAGAACAATTATCAAAAGATTTTTCATTTAAAAGTTTCCTGAGCATTGATCCAAGTATTATATTATTTGCAACAACATCAAATATGTTGTATACTTCGTGTTTGATACATTTATATAAAACGTCCAGGAATGGTTGCCAAAATTGAATTGTCCTGAATACCAAATCTTTAAATGCTAGAGAGATATAAAACGTGTTATTTTCCTGCGTCAACCATTCCACTCCTTTCTGTTTTCCATCTCTCTCTGTGTGCTCATAAATCCAACACATTGTAGCAAACGAGCAAAATGTACGGTCGCCTAGCGTTTTTTTATCAATTTTTTCATTTAAATTCTTTGTATAATATTCATTCGTTAAATCTCCACTATCTCCACATCCTCCAGTAAACATTCCTAACAAATAAGATACGCACGTATTCCATATAAAATCTGTGACATTTGGACAGAGTAATTTAGTCACTGTTTTAATGGGTATCGTAAAACTTGGTCCTCTAAAACATTTTACGGTTGTAATCAAGTGAGTTATAGGATCTGATTTCGTCACTTTAGCTGGGTATTTCAATATTTTAAGCATATGAGTCGATAAAATACCTGTTGAAATATCTCCGTTAACCCAGTGTCCTATACCTTCAAAATACGAACTTTTACCCATTATTTCTCCATTTTTCATGGCTATATCTGAAATGGATTCATTTCCAAATAGTGATGATATAGCTACATGTCTTTGTAACCATCTATAACAATGGTATTTTTCTAGGGTGTTGAATCTCTCATCTTTCAAACATTCTGAAAGCAAATGCACTCTTAGAATAAACAGGTAATAAATAGAATAGGATAAAGTTTTGGGTGTCTTATGTTTGGGATTAAAAATATCCTTTTTTTTTGTATATTTGGTAAAATACGAATAAAATTCCTTTGATCCAATGATGGTAGTATGTTTTAGAGTTTTTGATTTCTTCAATGTTTCATTATAACACTCGTGAATCGGAGTGCATATTAAATGAGCAATGTTTTTATCAAAATAATGTTCTATTATCGGGAGTAATACCGTTCTATAACGATCTAATTCTTTACTTAGATCATGTTTTTTAAAATCTTGAGCGATACTACTCCTAAAACAAAAATCCGACTCTGTAATATTATTTATACTCTTTAGCTGTGATAAATTAACAAATGGTATTTCTTTGTTCTCATTCTCATTCTCATTCTCATCTTCATCTTCATCTTCATCTTCATCTTCATCTTCATCTTCATTCTCATCTTCATTCTCATCTTCATCCATTAAATTAGAACTTTCTACTTCGTCTCCTATTAGAGATTTGACATCATCAACTGATCGTATTTCTATAGTTATTTGATTATTTAAAATAAAGAGCATCGGACCTGAAAAATATCTACAATTTCCAGTTTCATTCGTTAAAACACACGATTTTTTAAATCCATTTTCTTGATTCGTATGCACCCTAAATGAGTTGCATATGAAATTGGATGATTTTGACGCACTTGTTAGATTTGTTTCGTAGTATGCAGCAGAAGAATAATACGTAGAACAAAATAGACAATATCCAGGTTCAGAATTATTATATAGACCAGTTTCCTTAAACTTTTTATATTCATCTGGCATCAATAGCTCTACACATATAAATGGAGATTTTATTATATCCACATTATTGTTGTTGTTGTTTGTTTGTTTTAATGTAGATAAATTTCTCCTACAATTTATTCCAGCTGCACATTTTCGTCCTGGCAAAAGAGGATGCGCACCTCGCGCAAAACTTTGCACATAATCAAAGGATAATATAGGAATTTCATCCTGTAAAGCACATGTTTTTTTTGTATCTATGGAAGATAATAACGGATATTTTTTTTTTTCAGTTGTCAAATCACACACATTTTTTACTATAGACATACAAACATCATCTTCGTTATTATCATCACTGTTGTGTAGTGCATCGAAAAGACATTGACCTTGATCATCATGAGTGTATTTTAATGTTTCTTTCAAAACATTCTTACAGAGTTCCATTTCTTATTAAATATTTTTTTTCATCCGTCATAAAAAGATTTTAATAAATTAGGCGAGGAGAGAGAGAGAGAAAGAAAAATATTATTTTAAAATGAGCAGCAGCAACGATTCTACCGAGAATACAAAAAATGTAAACTCAAAATTTGTTGATAAAACGAATGGTAACGAATGGTTTAAGCATTATGCTACAAAGAGATGGTTTGATAATTATATAAACCTTCCGTTCATCAAGTATATCATAGCATTTCCTAATTTTAAGCGAACAAATAGTTTTAATCTTCCAAATGGATGTATTATAATTGTTGATAAATCTGCTCCTGCTTCTCTTTGTTTTGATTCCAACTTTGGAAAAACGATAAAATTAAACGCTTGCCTAAAACCAAAATCAGAACAAAATTTTCGTAATAAGAATACTTATAACGACGAAGAAGATGAATATGAAGGTGACTCATATTTAAAAAGAGATACATTTAAATCCATAAAACTTTCAAATAAATCCTTGTGTAAATATAGAAATGACAAAATATCTATCGTTGAAGAAATGGAATTAGACAACGGTAAAACTCGGTTCCATTTAGTAACAGAAAGTAATCATGAACCTTCAGTAGTAGAACTATTAAAATATATCGCTTCTAAACCTAAATGTACTGTAGAAGATGTTTGCGTGAGCAAACATTTTTTGGATGCTATTAATAATAGTACAGAATATAGTAATACATTTACAGATGATTTCATAGAAATGTTACCCGTGTATCCAGATCCTAATATAGATATATGTTTTCGGAGCAATATAAATACTATAGGATCCGATAGCGTAACAGGCGATTATATCATTTATAGCGGAATTTCTGTCTTTGACTTTGATTTTAAATTTTCTGATAATGATAACGAAGAACGAATTATTTTTGGGGATGGATATAACAAGTATACGTATATTAGTATAGTAAACTGTTTTCATTCTCCATTACCGGATTATTCAATATTATCATGTGCCCCAGGAAATACTAAAATAGAGTCACAAGAACCGGTTTATATTGAAAAAAAGAATAGATACTTACTTCCGTGCGATACACCATCCGAATATTCTCTTTTTAACTGGAATAGAGATTTAGGTGGACCAAACATGATCCCGTGCAACAAACGTTGGAGAACGTGTTTTAATAATGAATCATATCTTACATCAAATATTTTTATACAGGATAATAGTGATTGTATCTTTGAAAAATATGAATATGAAGTAGTTTTGGGACTATGTTACGTTAAAAATAACTCAATAGATTATATACCTCATAATAATAATCCCTCCAAATTAAAAGAAATGGACGAGGAAGATATGAATGTATCCCGTAGTGTAAGTAAGATAAAAAAATCTAAAACGATTAAAACGAATAAAAAATCCAAACCAAAAAACAAAATAAATCTGGATGATTAAATAATATGTTTTTTATTTAATAAATCAAACAAAATACAACTCCAAGTATTAATCCTGTTGTTAATATAAAATTTGTAGTACTAAATTTGTTTTCATTATTTAAACTTACTGGTAATACGTAAATCATAAATACAAAAACGGGAGCACCGATAATCTTGTACATTAATAGTTCATTGTCAAATGTATTTGCAATCCATATAGAAATCATTAAAACACCAACAATAATTAAATTATGAATCTCTACACTTTTCATAACAGCTATATGTGTTGGTATTATAGAAATTACATGGATCATAAGTATAATAGTTATAAACTTACCATTCACAGATGATACATTAATTAAATAATCAACAATACGCGCGCTTGAATAATGAAATTCTATCCTGGTTGCTATCATGCTCGCTACGAAAACACTAATAAACAAAGCAATTATTGATGTCATAGCTACAACCCTTTGGAGAGTCTTTGCTTTAAACATAGTAGCTTCCTTATCTACTTCGTAAAAGGCATCATCGCTATTCAACTTTATATCATCTATCCCATTGCTATTATTAACACTTTCTTCCCCGCTATAGACATAAAAATAGGTTAAAATTGTAATGTTCATCATAAATGAGATTCCGCCGAAAATAACAACATCAAAATAGGGACATATTTTTTGTTCTATATCATAGGTGAATACTTCTTCTTTGATCGGTTCGGAGAACCACTGTATTTTATTCGTTTGTGGCATAGGTATTAATATACCTATGAGACATGTCAAACTAAGTATAACAATACTAGAAATAACGAGAAAATGCGCCACATTTTTTAATCGTTTGGATACATAAAGTGCGTAGCAAGCGCATGCAATATCTATTCCTATGATAGCAATTCTGGGTAGTAGGAAACTTTCGAAAATTTTGTTATTTAACGACACGGAAGCTGTAAATCCTGTGAATTCTGCTGCCAGAATAAACAATGCAACGGTTTTTCCGCCATATTTTCCAAATTTTAACATGGAAAGTTTTAGAAGCGAAGATCTTTTATATTGTATCGCTGTTGCCATGAGAATACCCATTGAATACATTAAAAATAATATTTCAATCGTATTTATAAACAACATTTGTATCACTCCGCATGCATTAATAAAACCTATCATAAAGAAAGGCATAACAGCAAGTTGTGAACCCACAACCGTTATAAAAACACGCGAATTCGGAGACAACATCGTTATTCTTTGTCTTGTTTAAAAACTCTTGTTTATTTTTATTAATATGAGATTATCATTTATTTTATAATTATAAAATATTATCTTTCATAATTATAAAAACTACTACTATTGCGATGGAAGACCTGAAATCTTTACAATCGTTAGTACAAAAGGAAGATGAAAAAGAGGAAGGAATAAACGATCTTGGTGAAGAATACAAGTCTTTATTGGCTAGTACAACTGGAGTTATTGAACTTACTATAGACGAAATAAGACTTATTATAAAAAGAGCGACAAAACACCTGAAAATACTAGAGTCGATAAAAATTGATTTTTCTAATGCTCTAATAGAAGAAGAAGAAGATGTTATTTTAGATTTTGATAGATCAAAATACGAATATACTCTGAGAACAAGATTTGATAAAATAATAGGAAACGAAGCTGTGAAGAATACATTAATTCAATCAATATGTTTTCCTATGGTTTGTCCCAAAAGTTACAAGGAAATGCAAAAAAATGATAACAATGATAATGATGGATCCAGTAATCAAGGATATCGTGCTGTTTGTATTTGTGGGAAACCCGGAACTGGTAAAACCGAACTCTCAAAAATAGTAGCTGAAATGTGTCAAAGGACGCTCGTAGAAATCAATACAAATATTTTGGCTGGTATACAAGGAGAAAGCGAAACCAATGTTACCGAGAAATTTGAACACGTATTAAAAACTCACGGTATACTATTTTTCGACGAAGTTGATTTCCTTACGAAAACACGAGGATCATCCAACGAGTCCGATTCCATACGGGCACTTAAAACGACATTACTATTAGAATTTAATACGTTGATGGAGAAGATGAAAAATAATACTTTTAAAGGAGCTATTATTTCTGCTACTAATTTTCCGGATGAAATCGATGATGCAATGAAGAGAAGACTTGGAAAATTTGTATATACTGAAACGCCCACTGAACGAACTAGGGAGATTTTTTTCAAACGGTTCCAAAAAAATCTTCCCTCTCTTGTTTCCGTCGAATATCCAGATAATTTACTTGCGCTCACAGAAAATTGGACGTTTTTACACTTGAAAAACCTAGGTGATCTCATTTCTCATATACACATACAAAAAATGTCCGATGGAAAGGTCGTCATTACTACAGACGAGACCAATACTGATGAAAGAAAGGTTGAATATTTTGATAATAATACAAAATATGATGATAAAAATACGATTGTGTGTCAGTTACATGAATTAATGATTCATGTAACTGATGATCCTAATGCGTTCAAAAATCTAAAGGTTCTTGTAACGAGAGAAGATGTAAAAAAGTTTATAGTTGATGTTAACAACACTCAAAAAAAAGAGAAAGATTATTAGTATTATAAATATGTTTTCTCTGTATAATTAAATGTTTTGTTTACAAATATAAAAAACCAATGAGTTTTTCTAAACATCTTGTATTGCCATTAGGCAATACTCCTAGTGCAGCCAATGATATTCTTTTAATGAAAAAGCTGGGAAAAACAATAAAACCGCAGTTCGATCAATTATTGATCGAACTGAAAAAGGAGATTAGTGCATTAGACGAAAAAGAAACCCCGAAACAAAAAAAAGATGAAAAAGACTTGGATGATGCATTAGATCAAGTCTTTTCTAATATTAACTTGGGATCATTAAATGAAGAAGAAAACACCAATTTAAAACATTCTGATGGTATTGTGGATATTGGTATGTCTTTTGGTGCTGATACTCTCTCGAAAATGCTTGGAATTACTTCTGAAAGAATGGAGGATATTTATAAAGTGTTCGAAACACAAGAGGGTACTAATCAAATGAGCAAAATTGAATTTGATTTTGCTCAAGACAATAATAATAATAAAACTATTACTAGTTTGAAAGAGTTGATACAAAAAACATGGAATCCATCTGGAAATAATAAAACTATGAGTTTTATAGATCTTTATAAGCATATGAGATCGTTCAAGATAAATTTCGATACAAGAGATTGTTATTCGTTAGACGATAATTCAGAACGTAAACAATGTAAAATTTTAGAAACAGGAAGAGAATTTAATGCAATGACAGCACTAAAGGATAAAATTCCAGGATTTGATTATTCTCAGAAAAGAACAGAGAAAGGATTCGAGAGAGATGATTTATTTATACCATTTTCAGATGTTATTGGCAAGTGGGGAATTGGAACGCGCAAAGAGGGTACCTCGAGATACAATAGTATTATTTTGGAAACGATAGTTGCGATGGTACTCGATCCTGCAATATCTGATATCGCAACGAGAGAAGTTGTTCAAAGAAAAGGTATTTCCAATGTGGAGAGGGATAGATATGCGTATGGAACTAGTAATAATAACATGTATTCTAGCACGAGGGATATATTTACTTCAACTGTCGATAATCAGTTCATAGGTAGTGATTCAAATAGATATCTACATCTACATAGCACGTTTGGTAAAAAGCTCATAAAAAACTTGCGAGCTAAATCTGGGACACTCGGATCATTCATAAACATGGTACATTACGGTATTATGGGATATGATTTATTTACATCGATTCATATTAATCCAACATCTTTAATTCTACAGTCTCTGTTACCTATATTAACAGGCGGAATTAAATTGGCAATGAACACATTAGCAACCTGGAAGGAATCGACAGGAACCGTTGTAAAATTCGGGGTTTCCACTTTACATGCCGTATTTTTCATGGATAGCTACTTACTGAGAGCAGCCTATGGAATTTTAATTGCTATTAAAGTCTTTACCGTTGAAGGTCTACAATTTGAACCATTAGCATTGTGGATGATATACATGGGATTAGTTACTTGGTTCTCGATCAACGTATCATTAAAAGCTCAAGGAGTAGATAAATTTTACAACGCTTCTTCTTGGGCATTTGAACGAGTTATTGCTGCATTTAGTTTTACGCCCCTTGTGATGCAACTAGATCTTTTACATCTCAGTACCAATTTTACATCTTTTGCTGAAGCGTTTAAAGATTCAATAATAGGAGGTTCTAAAGTGTTTACATTTATTAAAGATTTACTAAAAAACAACATTTGGACATCGTTACTTCTTCTTTTGCTAAATATTAAAACAGTAGTTAAACCTATAACCACAATACTAAAAGGAACGTATAATACCACTTCCAAAATAATAAATAAAGATTCTGAAACGAAGAAGAAGAAGAAGAAGAAACATTTAAAAAAGAGTCAGACATTATTACTTACTTCATCAGAAGGTCTTACTCGACGAAATATTTATAAATCAAACATTTCTAGAATCATCGAAGAAGAACAGAAGAGTAATAATGAGGATGATGAGGAGGAGGATGATTATGATCCAAATGTAGAAGAAATATATGAAGAACAACAAAATAGCAAAGAAAGAAATGTATTTGATCGGATTATAAAAATAAAGAATATCATAGATATTTTCTTTCAAAGGGGTATAGACGTGATAAATAACGCACTTTCAAAGATACCCGGAGGACCAATAAAGTTCCTTTCGTTGAGTAATGTATATTCATCGATGTGGTCCTCGTTCTTTTTTGGAATGTGGTCTGTTGCTATACCAGTTATTTTTAGATTTGCAATTCAAGTAGTTGTCCCTGGAATATGGTTTATGATAAAGAAACTTTTAAAGTTTCTTTTTTCATCAGAAACAAACAACAACAAATCACAAGAACAGGAAAATGAAAACGAAAAAATCGATAAAGTAATACATGATATTGTCAATGAAATATTAAATGAACCATATAAACATGATATTAAACATATCATGTTTTTGTGTACGAAAGAAATTCTATTAAATATGAGACTTGATAGTTCGAATAAAATAACACTTCTTATCGAACAACTAAACAAAAGAAATGAAATAAAATCAAGTTTCAAAGATCATCGTTTCGGAAATTATACGTTGTATGCTAACTTTGATAAAGATAACTCTACGTTAAATACCAATATCGATAAAGTTATACAGATGAATGAAAACTCTTCGTGGATAAAAAGATTTATGGCACCTTATCCTGAGGAAGGAGTATCGACAACAGAAAAAGCAGGAAATGTCATTAATATATCAAGTACTTCTATGAATTATGTATTCACTTCTCTTGCCTATTTTAATATACGATTTATAGATATGATGAATGAACTTGTCTTGGAAAATAGTGAAAACGAATCTGGTAATGATACCACCACCACTTAAATATAGTTTTTAATTTTTTGTTTGTTTTGTATTGTTTAAAATAATATTCTAGAATAATAAACATGTCTTCTACTACTACTACTACTCTTAGGAACGTAATTGAACAGTATCGAGAAATTAAAGAATTTGGAGAATTATTACCAAATTTATTCTCTAATGATAATAATAACAAAAATAACATTATATCTATTCCTGAATTATGTTTCGTTGTGGTAGGTGATCAATCCGCCGGTAAAACAAGTCTTGCTGAAAATTTCGTAGGACATCGCTTTCTTCCCAGAGGTAAAGGTATGAAAACGCGTAAACCACTTATTATTAACTTAGTAAATAAAAATGAGGAAGAAGGTGATGTTAATGGAACATTTTTGGCTAAGTTTACACACAAGTCTGATACAGATTTTAATAAATGGAATACAATTAGAGATGAAATACAAGTATCTACAGAACAGAGTACCAAGCACGGATCAGAAATTTCGGATACACCTATAGAATTAACAATAACATCCAGCGACATGCCTAATCTTCGGTTTATCGATTTACCTGGATTGGTGAGTCTTTCTGTAGGCAATCAATCAAAAGATCTACCTAACAAAATAAACACACTTGTTAAACAGTATATCCAACAAAAAGAATGTATTATATTGGTTGTAGTATCTGTGGATGCAGATCTGGCAACTTCTAGAGCTATAAATTTTGCTAGTACGGTAGATCCTAATCGTGAACGAACTCTATTAGCAGTAACTAAACTAACAACATGTAATGATATTAATGATTTGAGGGGAAAGTTAGTAAATTCCAAAAATGTTTTGCACTTTAAATTAGGTATTATAGGTATAGATAATGGTGCAGAAAAAACTAGTATTGAAGAAGCCAGGTCTTCCGAGTCTCTCTTTTTACAACGCAACGATATTGAAAATCATGGTATAAATAAACTTATCCATACAATGTCTCAGTTATTGGCCGATAATTTAAAGAGATATATTCCTTGTATACGAAAAGAGGTTGATGATCTCTTTTCAAAAAATTCAGAGATGCTCACTGCTTATGGACTACCAACAGATGGAAAATGGGAAGAAAATAACGAATTTCAAAAAGTAGAACAGTTTTACGAATTATTTTCTGTTTTTAAATCATCGTGCGTTAGAGAATTATCCTCCTTAATAACAACTACCGGTGTAGCTGTGACCGATAAAAAGTTTTCTATAAAACTTTTGACAACGGCTAAAGAACGTAACGAACAAATAAAACAGTTATTAACAAATAAAACATATGTTCAAAATGTTGTATTCGAAGGGGAAAAGATAATAAGAGAATTTCTATACAAAGAAATGAAACATATCAAACCTCAGATAGAAAAACATATACAAAAACAGAAATTACTTATTTCTGAGACGATGAAAGAATTAGTATCGGATAATTTTGGATATCTACCGAAATTATACACACTCATAGAAACGATTATTATATCTTCTTTAAACAAGCAGGCTGAATCAGCAATACATCATATTAACGAAGATATGATGATAAGCATATCATTATTAAATATAAGCATTAATAATGAATGCAATTTAAATAGCTGTAATTTCATTCAGGAGATGTTGGATACAATATTAACAGAATTACTGAATTATATCCACAAAAAATTACCAAACGTCGAATATTATTTCCTTGTTACGTATTACAATAATGATGTACTCAATAACATTATTATGACCGAAATTCAAAGGTCAAATAGTACATCTATTCTAGATTTATTAGAAAAATCCAAAGATACACAAAAGGAGATTGAAAAATTAAAAACTATTTGGAAAATATTACATACATTTTTAGAAAAAATAACAAAGTTAGAATACACACTTTGTGATCCACCTCTTGAAATAAATATAGTGTATTAGAAAATATACTCTTTTTATCATGGATTTTCTACCCGATATTATTTTAAATTATAATTTTTCATATTTACTAAAATTAACTCCAGAATTGATTAAGGATCAATTAAAGGTTGGGAAAATACTCATTCTAAAGATATTATTTTTATTATTTATTATATACCTTATTAGTAGAATGTGTAAATGTTGTGGTGACGAATCAAATGATGAGGAGGAAGAAGAAGAAGAAGAAGAAGAAAATAACAACGACACTAGTAATGAAACTAAAGAATTTACAATTAAACAAGTAGACAAGAAAACAGAAAAAAATAAATCAAAAAGAGAAATGCGAGATCTCGTAAAGAGAGTTATGAATGGCTCGGCTTCGAGCGGTAATTCAAATTACGATAATCTCCTTAAAACTAGTGATTTACAATAGTATTTTTAATTTTTCTTGTTCAAATGATTTATCAGGTGTTTCTTCACACATGGTGATTTTTTTCATCAATGTTTCAGAATCAATAGCATGCGCCATTAAATAAGCAATGTAATTAATAGCACATTTGTGTAAACTTTCGTAGTTTAATAAATTCGCACTATTTAATAATACACACAAAGCAGCATAATCATATTTGAATCGATCTTTATTTTTTTTCTTTAATACCTTTTCGAAAAATGCTATAGCCTTTGGATGCAACACAGATTTGATTGATGTTCTAGTGTTTATCAACTTGTCTCTTGGTAATAAAAATTCTTCTGTTTGTAAATAGGCCCATTCTAAAATCGTTTCAAATGAAGACTGAGGAATATTATCAACAGATAATATTATAGGAGTTTTATTAATTTCCATATCATCATACTCGGATAAAAGATCATAGAAATATTCCATTTGAATAATTTTTTCTGTTTCTACCAGCGTAGTTTTTTGATCTACCAAAGTTTTAACATACACAACTGGAAAAAGTTGTTTTAACTTTTTTTTTATATGATATTTTTCTTCTTTAAGATTTTTCTCCCGGTCATTCTTTGCATCAAAAAACTTGCGATCCATGTTCGATAAAATAACTTGTGTGTATCACTACCACTACTACGCACATCAAATGAACTTATTTAAACGTAGGTTTAAATATTTTTCACAATTTTATTATTTATAGAATTGACTTTTTAATATGATTCTTTAACTTTTGCTATTTATAGTTTTTTCCAATTGAAAGCTCTTTTATTCACATTCAAAAATAAACAACATACTGAGCGTTAAATATAAAAAATACGTATACATTGTATATAAATAGTTTAATTATTGGTTTAACTTTCGTCTTTTTATAAATATTTCATCTTTTTAAAAGAAAGATATTACATACAGGGGAAAAATGTCGACAATTATCGAATTGCTTTCCAATGCCTCACCTTTGTCACGATTCAAGTGGGCGCAGGAAGATTGGAATGAAACACTTTCTGTTATACAACCACGAAATTCGACGATTCCTCTAAATAATAACTATTTTTTGAGAGTAAAATCCACCCAGAATACACGTTTTCCAATTCATCAATTTATTCACATTGAACAAAATGATCAAGTGGTTTTAGGTACATTTAACAATACACTCCTCGCAAGTAAACATACTTGCATCAAAACGTATCGTTATGGTATTTATTGTTGTGAAACTATCGGAGATCACAATGGTATGGATATCAAATCGGAGGATACTCTGCATATCATGTGGGAATATCAAACATTGGCAAATTTATCGTGGGGAGATAAAGAAAGTATTATTCTAAAGTATATTTTCAAGCAATTTTGTCTTCGTAAGAATTTCATGAAATGGTTACACGATTTAAATCCTAATAGAATGAAGAATATATCTACGAATCAAAGTAACGTTATACCAAAATCAATGGTAGTTACACCCATACCGGATGGATTCCTTGCTATTAGATTTGTATTAGCAACCAAAGTAAACATTCAATTCCGCCTCTATTTCACCCCTGAAGAAATAGATGTATTATCTTTCAAAGCGTGGAATCCTACTCCATGCATACATAAAGGATCAAATACAAGAACAGAATTAAATTTGAATAGTAATGTATTGAATTCAATGAGTAGTACTTATTCTGGTGATAGGATTCAACATTTCGAATCCTGGCATTTCGAAACGGATTCAACTCCACATGTTCATATTATAACATGGAAAGATACCAATATCTCAGCAATTCACGGCGAATCAAAAATAATGGTAACACGTCCAAATATATCCACATTATTTATTATTCTTGTTGACTGTGGTGACAACAAGAACTCTTTGGATTGTAGCAAAGGGTGGATGTGTTGGAATGATATTCGTAAGCGAATAGAGTGTATTGAATCGAAATGTAATGAATGGTTCGGAACTGATGGTATTCCAAACAATGGATTTCATTCATGTGAACTCAATGAGGAAACAAACTTTTTCCTTGGGAAGAAACCTCCCAGACTTGTGTGTATCGCATCTTCTCAAGTAGAAATAAACAGCACACTATCCTACAATCTTGCTGTTCCAGATTTTGATCATTATTCTCTTTATTTAAAGCTTGGCATGTATGGTACTGTCAATCTCATTGATCAGAATGAATTTATAACTCAAATTAATAATGTTTCACTTTTGAAATGGACGAATGCTATCAGTCCGTATGTATGGCCGTTTGTCAAAGATAGACGCTATATTTTATGCAATTCTGTTTTTGTTATAGAATTAAACTTATATATAGATGCTCCTTGTCCAAGCTGTTACTACTTTGAACAATACCACGAGAAGCTACATAACAAAGCTGAAAGACTTCCTTATTTTATTATTATCTGGAATAAGAATAACCAACAATACAACAACCCTTACGAAAGACATGACTTTATACTAAAATCGCTCCAGGATATAGAAAAAAAACGTTTCAGATATTATAGAACTAAATGGTGGGATCAAGCATGGTTAACCTTGCGTCATTTCGATGATAAAACAAAAACTCTTTCTCCGGAAAAAATAAAAGAGTTAAAAATGAAGGTAATTATTCTTCTCTACTATTCCAACCTATTCTTGTTCTTTCCTTCCGCTTTTCCTACGAAGGAAATAGTAGAAAAGTATTTTCCGCGCGTATTAAGACCGATCTTCCTTAAAATGTTGATTTTACAATCGGATGAAGATATCTTTAATAAACTTTGGAAAGATATCAAGAATTTATCGGATAACAGGAAAACTTTGATTGATGACTTTCATCTATGTATAGCCGAACTTCTTGGAATTATTGAAACCTCAGTAAATGAGGAACTGCGCAATTTTACACTTATGCAAGAAAATAAAGGAATACATCTTAGACGTTCGCTATCCAAAAGAGGATTGATCTTGTCGACTCGCGATTTTAAGGATATTCAAAAGATAAAACATTTACAGAAAGCTCATATAGAAATTGGTAATATTATACAAGTATTTCATTGTGGACTTGTGGACGATAGAACATCTGTAAAGATTTTAAAGAGACGAAATGATCCTAGTAGTAACACTACTGATAAAACATATTTAAAATATACAAAAATGCCCAATTCTCAGCTTTATGTATATACGTTATGGATTATATGGAATAACAATGAAAGACCTGACTATATATCCTCGAATAAAATAAATGATGTGTTAGGAGATTTTAATCTTTTACAAATGGTTGATGAATGTAATAATTCTGAAACATTTACCTCCAGATTTAATACTATATTACCAAAAAAATCATCTGTAGATAACGATGATAATGAATCAGAAATACAGAATTTTGTACTTAAATCAACTCAATATGACACAGAATCTGATCAGGATCAAGCGTTTGAATCATATTCGAGACAACCGGATTCCTTTTATATAGATGAAAAAGATGTAGAAAAAGATGATTTTAATGGTTCAGAAGATAGTTATAGCCACGATGGAGTGCATAATATAAATGATAATTCAGATGATGAAGTGGAAGAAAGAGAAGAAGTTGATGAAGAAATGTTAAATGACGAAGAAGAGGAGGAAGAGGAAAATGAGGAAAATGAGGAAAATAGATTTTCGGAAGTTCTGTAAACGTTTTGTAACGTTTTTCCTAATATTTACCTCCAACGTTTTCAAGGTTTAAAATTCGCCCCGCGAAAAGAAGAGTGTTTTCACTTTTCCTTAATCGATATGAGTAGCTTTTGGATTTTCGACCGTCAAGTATACCACTTTTTTTACTTTATATTGTATACTTTGTA
>Ga0257116_1000870_pt1 | contig 23296 bp, 16 predicted proteins | sample SI112_120mmetaG_FD_190150 | JGI IMG/M metagenome (GOLD analysis project Ga0257116, IMG submission 190150) | Marine microbial communities from Saanich Inlet, British Columbia, Canada - SI112_120m | ecosystem: Environmental > Aquatic > Marine > Inlet | place: Canada: British Columbia | collected...
TGTAAATGGTTGGCTCATATCATTTGATGGGTCATTTGGACTGGTGTCTGAATGGAGGATAACTGTTCCAACGTATTGAGAGGCACCAAGTGGCCCGCCTTTAGTATAATTTGGACACCCCCAATCACCTTCCCAGTCAACAGGAGCTTGGGAATGAGGGCCGTACCAAGAATACTGTATTCGATGGTCAGAATTTGAATTATCACCATCCACATGAGGGCCAATTACTTGGTTGACAATATTTCTGCCCCAATTGATATTATTAGTTGCTGCCCAGCCTTTCACAAATGCTTCATGCCCGATCGCATAGCGATATTGAAAATGAAATATAACATCGGTGAGCGTTCTTTCTAAAATATCTCCATCCATATTGATGATGCCTGTATTCTTAAATACATAATCATAGATGTAGTAGTTATCATGATTTTGTTGAGAGAAGGCATAGATCTTTCGATCAATAGAAACTCCAATTGATGAATGAAGTTTATTTGAAATCATTCGATCACAAAAGAGATTTGGGTCAATTTCATCCACGTTATCATCGTAAAAATTATCTGTTGAAATATCACCATCAACCAATACTAGGGGATGTTCGAAACGTCCGATCATTTTCCATTCATAAGGCATAATCTCATCATAGGCTCCAGCATTACGAGTCCCCACAGTAATTACCTTGTAAGGAAATTCTATTTGATAAACGGGATCCAAATAATTTGTTGTCCCAATCCACATGGATTTTGCGGCAATACAATCCTGATATTTATATTGAGCCGGCCAAGCTAATCCATCTTGTTGTTGTGCGTCACTTCCAGTCCTTCCTGATTCTAGTTCTGAACCTAAACTGGAAAACCATGATCGGAGATTACCTACACGAAGCCATTTAATTTCTTGTCCTGCTGGTTGTGCAATGATTATTGAAAAAATAAAAAATATTAATCCAATAAGTTTTTTAGAAATCATAACTAATCCTTAGCCCCATAAAAATATTTCTAGGATTTAAAAAGTTAAAGGATGTTTGATTTGGCATATCAATGTAAGCGTTGGTTTCAAAAATATTACCCATTTTGGATTGAGAGACTTCTACCCAGGTACCAGCTACGTATTCTTGGTAAGTATCCGTTGATGATTCAAAATATATGGCTTCTTCTCGAATGTCTAATTCTCCTAAACCATCCAAAAAAGAAACCTGAACAATAGGTTGAAATTCCACACCATCATCTCGGAATTCACCGATTCGGTCAGAACCTATTATATTTTGATATGCGCTACTTTCAGGAAGGTGAAGTGATTGAAAATAGGCTAATTGGTCATCAGCATTATAAAATCCAGCAAGTGATAACCTTTTTGTGTTAAATAGATTATTAATCTCTGCAAAAATACCCACATTTACTTTTCCAATTTTTAAATCTCGATGAATTTTCATGGAAATATTGGAGTAATTATTATATTGAAGCAAAATAGGCGAATTAGATGAAACGCCAGGGTAAACATTGTGCGCATAGGTAAAATAGCCTTCACGCCAAAATAGTAATGTATTCGTAGACCACCCACCTAACGGATAAAAGTTTCCTAATTTAGGACCAAAATCTGAGGGAGATGAGATTGTAAGGTTTGCTCTAGCGAAAGGTTGTGGTATTGGCTTAGACTGGTACAATGCTTTTGTATTGGTATCGTATTCACGTTGCTCAGAAGGGTTTTCAAATAATTTAGATTTTCCGAATAGGCCAGATGACTTCACTTGATAGGTGTAATTAATAAAACCACTCCACCATCGAGAATGATACTTTCTAAAAGTTATTTCAAAACCACGAATATCTTCATAACTGTTGTTATCAGCTAGATTAAATATCACACTCCCATCTGCGCTATAGTATGTTGTATAAGCTAATTGATCAACAATATCATGGTAATATCCAGCCAATTGTAAGATGTAGAGCTCTTTAAAAGTTTTATCAAATCCTAATTCATATGAGATAGTCTGGGACATCCCTAATTCTGGATTTCCATAGTTTCTCATGGCTCCGCCAATATTTCGTCCCATACGAAACATTTCCTCATAAGTTGGTAATTGGTTAAAATGGCCATAATTAAAAAATAATTTTGACGTGGATGAAATGGGATGCGATACTGCTAGTCGAGGGCTAAGAGAATACTGCTCTTTTATATCTGCTGATTTGTATTTATTATCTTCACTGTATTCTGTAGAATTAAATTCTTTCCAGTCATTGGAGAAAGGTTCCAAAAACGTCCAATTTGTATTTCCATTATTATAATCTAATCTTAAACCAATATTAACTATATATCCATTTAACTCAATTTTATCTTGAAGATATGCAGCACCTCGGATTGGTTTTTGTTTCATGCGTACATAATTATTGCTTCCGGGAAAAACAACATTAACAATACCGTAATCTAGATTTAAGTCATGATAGACATATTCTATTCCGGTTTTAACTAACTGAGATGTTGTGATTTGGTTCGTATAATCTGCTTTCAGAGTTAAGGAAGATATTTGACTGGAGTCCCTAGACGTGCTAGTATGCCCACCAAAGAACATACCCGTAATACCGACATCCGGTTGTGAACTAAACCCAAATGGTGCTTGTTTGTTTACAAAATATCCATCGAGAATTTCAAATTCAACTGTATCACGATCATCAATTGGACCAGTTTCATAATCTCGATTCACATTTTCTAAGGAAATCCGATAAAAACTTTTGGGAGAAAGTGTGTGCGTAAAATTGGCAGAAGATGTGATATGAGATACATTCGCCAAGCTATACCAAGAATTGGAAAAAATTCTGCCAGGTAATCGATCTGTTTGGTTTGCAATTTGCCAAGATGAACGCATATAATCAACACTTGAGATTCTTTCGGTTCCATTTTGGGCAATGTTCTGACTGCTTCCTGTTGAAAAGGTTGCATTGATTTTCATGGTTGATGAAATATCTGACGAAAGGTTCACCATAAAATCATTGTCTTCATAATCATCTGACGCTAGGGGAACCAAAAGCATTTCACGCTCTTTTCGATAAGAACTGAAAAATCTCAAATCACCTAAAAATTTACCAATGACGGGAACAGGGCCTCCAAATCCTAGGTCTATATTATAATCCGGCTCAGTTATTACGGGAGCTTTCCTGTGTTCGTAAAGAAAAACTTTTTGAGCACCGGCCGGTGTTAGATCATTAGAAGCATCATCGTCAGACAGCAAGGAGCTAGAAACATTATTCCATCCATCAAATGTAGGGTACTGGTTCTGGACAGCTTGGGTCCAAGTCCCATTCTCCGTACCGGTCCAACAAACGTCATCATCTAGGTAAGGACGAAGCCACATACTGTTTTTATCATAGGGAGATAGACCAAAATGTTTAGGACCGGGAGGACCATATCGAGTCGTAATACTTCCCTGATAACGGTCCACCGCTCCCTCTCGGGTAATAATATTAATTAGACCTGACCTGACCTGACCATACTCCGCATTGAACCCACCTCTTTCAACCGATAATTCATGAACAGCGCTTAAAGCCACTCTTGAGATAGGTTTATTGGTTCGGGGATCTCGCATGGTTGCACCATTAATCAGCAAAAGAAGTTCGCTACTTTCGCCCCCTCTGATCACTAGTCCATCTTCAATCCCAGCTTGTAATTCGATTGCATCTTCTACATTGGCTAGTGGAAGTTGTGCCAACTCTTCACCGGATAATGAAACCACACTTGTCGCAACATCTTTCCTAATAATATTTTGATTTGCTCTTACAATTACTTCATCTCCTTCTAAAACTTTTTTTTGCAGAACAATATCTATTGTTGAAGTTTGATCAATAAAAACCCTGACATCTTCCATGGTTACTTTTTTATATCCGATATATGAGATAATTACAGAAATATTGCCTGGTGGGATAAATAAAATAGTGAATAAGCCTTCTTGATCAGTCGCAGCCCCGAGTTTAGTCCCTACAATCTGAACATTAACGCCTATAAGAGCATCTCCGTTTTCATCTTCAATCTTTCCAGATATTTTGCCGGTCGTGCCACCAAAAAGAAAGGAAATTAAAAGAAGGAAACCTATTAAATAAAATGAAATATGTCGAATATGGGCTATCCTTTTCATTAATCAAGCTAATGTCTTGATGAAATGTACATCATTTTGAATCACTTTTTGAATAATCCCCCATACTTTATCCGGGTTTTCCGGGCGAAGCTTAGACATATGGGTACATGCATTATATCCCCAAAATCCGATGTCATTTACATTTCCAGATTGCATAATTTTAAATGCATCTTCTATTTCATTTTCACGACCACCTGGAATGGTAAAAGCCTGAATCCAAAGCTGCTCTTGCAAATTGTATTTTTTACATAATTTTTTAATGACGCTGACTGTTTGAGTCACATAGGGTTCAACATCCTGCTTATGTGCGATCCAATAGGGATCGGTTCCAAATCTATTTAAGTTTTTTATAGATGCAACTTTTTCCCAGTTTTGGATGCCAGCAGAATAGGCTTGAGGCGGAATTAAACAAATGGCATTGTCCATCCCCTTTTGGTTTGTCACCTGAATACAGTGGTCTAAAAAATCGATAAGACTATTTTCACGAAAATCATTGAGCTCTTCACAATAGAATTCAGGATAGGCATTACCGGTTAAATCCTGGAACTTTTTTTTACAATAATTGCAAGCACACGACCAAGTGCCATTCTCTTCTTCTTGACCTATAAACCAACTGGCAATATACCAATGGGGCTCATCCCAAAGAATTTCATCTCCGCCTAAAGCGGCAACAGAGATAATCCAATCTTCAATCTTTTTTCTGAAATTTGGATTATTAAAACAGGCAACGGGCAACAATTTTCCCGTACTCAATAGCTGGTTATTTTCGGATTGATTATAGACCATATAAGAAAAGGCTTCACCACCAAAAACACCACCAACACCCCAAGGATCCAAAACTGCCTTGAGTCCCAATGATTTTGTGTCATCAACGATTTCTCGCATACTCTTCTCATAGTACATCCAATCATTTTCACTATAGGTATGAACAACATAATCAAATCCGGAATCTTTTATGTCTTTTAAGTCTCGATAGACATGGTCCCGTATTCGGCTGCCAAAATAACTTGTTCCGTAATTCATGATTAAATCTGAATCATCTTTTTAATTGGGTCAAAATAGTAAAATTAGTTAGTTTGTTTTCAATAGAAATTAACTAACTGTTTTATTATTAAAAAGATTATTCTTGTTGAACTATCGGCACTTTGAAAAAGTCATCCAAAATTAAAGACGCAGCACCAATGGAAACAGAAAATGAGCCATATGGATGTTCGCCAAAGCGAACTGCTTGATTAGTAATATCCAGTGTATGAAGTTGCACTTCCCTTCGGATAGATTGAAGCAAAGGGGCTCCTACTCCGGCTATTTTCCCTGTAATCACAACCAATTCCGGATTTAATAATGCAATTGGTGATGCTATAGCTTTTCCAATTACATGACCCAATTTTTGAAAGTATTGGATAGCAACAACATCTTCAAGTTTAGCGGCATTTACCAAATGGTGTAATGTGATTTTTCTAACTTGGTTTTGAAATTTATGAAAATAGGTTCCTTTAACCATTTTATGACGTAAGTGCCCAAGTATGCCAGTGATTGTAGGTAACTGCACATCTAACTCACCTGAACAAAATGAAAAACCATGATATATTTTACCGTTAATAATAATTCCCAATCCAAGGCCCCCCACTTCAGCCCCAACCTCAATCAATACAGTCATGAAATTATTAACACCGATAGCTGGCCCTACCCATTTTGCACCAATAGATGCAGCATTCGCATTATTTTCAACAAAAGTCGGGAATGAATATTTTTCCTTAAAAATTGATGAGATATCAAAATCAATTTTGGGTAGCAGATCTGTAATTTTAATTACGCCTGTTTGGTAATCAACAATTCCAGCTACTGCAATACCCATACCCAGAATCTTTTCGGTAGAAATACAACTTTTATATAATACTTCATTTACAGAAACTTCAATATTGGAGATCAAATCATTTATGGTTCGTTTCGGTTTAAAAGTATTCACCGCCTTGTAAACTATTTTACCGTCCAAATCCATTAGTACCGATGTGACTTCTCCAATTTCAACATCTACGCCAATGACATAAGCAACTGTATTGTTGATTCTCCAGAGAAAAGGTCGTTTTCCTCCTCGAGAGGTTGATTCACCTTTACCAATATTAACAATGAGATTTTTCCCTTCCAGTTCTTTTAAAAGGCTGGAAATCGTTGATGGGCGCATACCCGTCATTTTAGATAATTCTGAACCGGATATTTTTTGGTGTTCCCTAATTAAATTTAGAACTAGGTGACCATTAATACTCCGGACAAGTTTATAACTCCCTGTTTGGTGTAAATGATTCATGGGATGAATATAAAAAAACTATTGAGTTAATTTTGAATAAAAATTAACTAACTGAATAATTTAATCATATTTTTTCTATTGTTTGCCACATTCAACAAATTCGAGACTTGATAATTTTAGTCCAAATCAAGCTGGAACTTTTATGTTTGTCCAGCAGTTCATGAGCTAACTGGGATTTATCCTATAAAATATGACCCCATTAAAACGGGGCTTCTCATCACTTGTTAAATAGTTTAAAAAATCCATATTCACTGTTTGTCCAAATTCTGATGAAGCATGAATCAAATTTGTTTGATCAATCAAATACCCTTCGTGAGCAATCACAATGCCCAACTTAAAATATTCTCTTTTCACAAAAGCTACGCCACAAACTTGTGGCAATTTTAATAAAATATTTTCATTTATTTTTTCAGAAGGGATAAAATAAATTGTTTCTTCCGATGACCAGTTTAGATCTAAAAATTCCGATCCATCCTGTTTTTTATTGAGTTCAATTTCAACTTTTTCTAAATCGTTTTCATGTGCAACAGATGACGTAATATCCACCGTTCGATCATGGTGCAAGAGCCTATCTGATGTATAATGCCATCGAGAAATGTAAGTAGGTTTTTTTTCTCCATTTTCATCCATTTTATAATGAATATCCACCATAGCATCCCGTGCATTTTGCCAGGTAAAACTTTCAGCAAAGGCTAGGGATGTCAATACATGAACAGTACAATCGGATAAATCAGCTCGTAGTATGGGATCATTGTCTTTTCCCGATTCTTCACCGAGACAAAATAAACCGTAGGGCGTTCCAACCCGCCAGAGGTTCAATGCTTTCAATCGATCATGATAATTAGGGAACCGTTCATGAAATTGCGGTAAATAAAACTCAAATTCTGTTTCTGAAAGCAACCATGGATCTGGAATAGTGTCTACCCATTTGAAGGGGTCCGCCTGTGTTGTACAACTTGTGATTAAAAAACTAATCACAAAAATATATTTGATACCTACCATTTCAATTTGGAATATTCTTCCTTTTCATAGCAATTAAATTAAATGATTATTTTAACATTATTCATTTAGATTATGATAAAATCAGTATAATTTTTGTATTATTTATCAAGACTATTCAAGGAAAAACAATTAATACTTTTCTTTCATAATATGGCAAAACATCCTCTAATTGATTTGATAAAAAACAAGTCAATATTTACTTCTCTTGCTGACCAATACGGTACGCCAATATATATTTATTCCAAAAATCGTCTAATCCACAATATTAAAAGGCTCGATAATGTACTTTGTAACAACTTTGACACATACCATATATGTTATACCATTAAAGCAAATAGCAATCCCCATTTAATTAAAATCCTCAAAAAAGCCATTCCATCAATTGGTGCAGATTGTGCTAGCCCTGGTGAAATATATGTGGCAAAAAAAAGTGGAATAAAAGGCAATCAATGTATTTATACAGGGAATTATGAATCACCTGATGATCTGAAATATGCACTTGATAATGGAGTCCATATCAATTTGGATGATATTACATCATTTAATCGCATGAAGAAAATTGGTCTCCCAAAAGATATTGCATTTCGACTAAATCCAGGTTTTGGAAAAGGGGCTTTTTCTCAAATCGTGACCGGAGGTGAAAATTCTAAATTTGGTGTTCCTCATTATGATATTGTGAAAGCATACAGACTCGCCAAGGAATCCGGCATTTCTAAATTTGGGATTCAATGTATGACCGGATCAGGGGTATTGGACCCTGATTATTACCCAAAACTCATCAAAGAAATTTTAAAAACAGTTGGGATGCTTAAAAAAGAATTAGATATCCATATGGATTATATTAGTCTGGGAGGTGGATACGGAATTCCTTACCATGATGATGAAACACCTTTGGACTTCAATAAAGTTTTTCAAAATGTGGCAAAAAATTATCATGCTTACTTCGATAAACGGAATGAACAAAAACCTGCTCTGTGGATCGAACCTGGAAAGTCAGTCGTGGGTGATACAGGGATTTTGCTCACACGAGTGACAGGGGAAAAAGACAGTTATAAATCTTATATTGGCGTGGATGCAGGCATGGAGACATTAATGCGCCCTGCCCTTTATGGGGCTTACCACCGGATTTATAAAGTGGGGGACCCGTATGCGCCAACAAACCATAAAGTTGATATTACGGGCCGTATTTGTGAAAACACGGATAGGATTGCCACAGATCGTGAATTTCCCGATGTTACAGAGGGGGATTTACTTGCAGTCATGGATACAGGTGCTTATTCCTATTCTATGTCCCATCAATTTTGCACACGACCTCGGGCTGCTGAAGTTCTTTTGAATGGAGAAGATTCAACCTTGATCCGAAAACGGGAAACAATTGAAGATATTTTTTCAGGTTGTGATATTTAGAGTTTATATAATAATAGTACTGGCTGGTTGTTTAATTGGTCAAACTATTCCGAGTATCCACCAAACCCAATTGGAATACTATAACCAGAATTATATTCTCCCTGGATTAGATAATATAGACCCTATCAGACCAAAGGTTGTACGAAATCGGGTACCATCTAGAGAAGTGTTTGGGTATCATCCTTATTGGATGGGGATTTCTTGGCAAAATTATAATTTTAATCTCATTTCTACTTTGGCCTATTTCAGCGCTGAAGCAAACACGAATGGCAGTTTGGGGAATCTTCACGGATGGCCTATTACCGATCTGATCAACGAGGCGCATGATCACGGTACAAATGTTGTTTTATGTGTCACGCTATTTAGTTCCAGTGGAATTGAAACTTTGCTCAGCAATACAACCTATCGTCAAAACCTGATCGATAATCTATTGGCACAGGTGCAAGCGGGAAATGCTGATGGTGTTAATATTGATTTTGAATCTTTTCCTGCCTCTCAAAAAGAGAATATGGTTACATTTATTACAGATCTTACCGAAACATTTCATTCTGAGATTCCTGGTTCACAAGTGACATTGGCCATGCCGGCTGTGGATTGGAATGATGCCTGGGATTATAATGCATTGGCAACAATCAGTGATGGGCTCTTCATCATGGGATACGCATATCATTGGGGTGGAAGTTCTACAACAGGACCTGTTTCTCCCTTGACCGGTCCCGGATACACAATCACCTGGACAGTGCTGGATTATTTGGAAAAAACCAATTTTCAAGCAGACAAGTTGATCTTGGGTATACCCTACTATGGCTACGAATGGCCAACTACATCAAGCGCACCAGGTGCAGCAACTACTGGAACTGGAGTTTCAAAAACATACTCTGAAATGGAACCACTTGCCCTTTCCTATGGAAAACAATGGCATGAATCTTCCCAAACCCCCTGGTATTATTATCAAGATTCAAACTGGAATCAAGGGTGGTATGATGACAGCCTTTCCCTTTCATTAAAATATGATTTTGCCCTTTATCATGACCTGAAAGGAATTGGCATGTGGGCATTAGGTTATGACGGTACCAATCAGGAACTGTGGGAACTCCTTTATGCCAAATTTAGTGGAGGGCTACCCCCCTCTTCTCCAACTGATCTATCTATGGAAAATATTGGGGGTGGTGAAATTCAAATTAATTTTAATGGCGCAAATGAAGCAGAAGAATACATTGTAATAAGAGATTATCTTGAAATTGAAAATGACAGTGATACCTTAGGCATTTTTTCCGAAAAGCCGATCACTATGAGTGGATTAATAGAGGACGAAACGTATTTTCTTACCATTGTTGCAAAGAATATTTTTGGAAACAGTGAACAAACTGAAATGCTGGGTATAGTTCCAACGGATGAGCCAATTTTTTGCTTAATTGTGAATGGGTTTGATAGAATGGCAGGGACAAATAATACGTTTGATTTTATTCGCCAACATGGCAGTGCACTACATACAGCAGGGTATTCATTTGATTCGGCATCCAATGAAGCAGTGATAAATGGGAATATTTCGTTAACCGATTATGATTATGTTGATTGGATCCTAGGCGAAGAGGGAACATCCACCAGTACCTTTACGGGTTCAGAGCAAACCCTAGTGAAATCTTTTTTAGAAAGTGGAAGATTTTTATTCCTCTCCGGATCAGAAATTGGCTATGACCTTTCCGGGCAAGGCAGTACATCGGATCACCAATTTTATACTAATTATTTAAAAGCAGATTATATCTCCGATGCAGCTGGTAGTAATGTTTATAGTGGATATGGCGCTAATAATAGCATCTTTGACGGCATCACAGGGGTTACCTTTGATGATGGTTCCCAAGGTACTTATGATGTTGATTGGCCTGATCGAATTTTTCCGGTAGGAGACGCTTCTATTTGTGCAAAATATGACGGGGTGAATTATTCAACACAAGGTGGCATGGGAATTGAATATGTGGGCACATTTGGATCAGGTAATGTGGATGGTGGGTTGGTTTATCTTGCAGTTGGATTCGAAACAATTTACCCCGTACCTAAACGAAATGAGCTTATGGTGGAAATTATGAATTTGTATCAATCACAACTGAGAATTGGAGATAATATACCATCTCTAATGCCATCTTCCCTTGTAATCAACAAATTGTATCCCAATCCAACTAATACGTCCTTTATACTTAATTTTTCATCAATATTAAATAAGACAATAACAATCACCATTACAGATATTTTGGGTAGAGTTGTGAACCAATCAACCCTGACTTCAATCCAAAATAATTCTAGTTTTACCTGGGACGGGTTAGATCAAAAAGGTAAACCAAGTCCAACAGGATTATATCTTGTTTCTATCAGTAATGGGAAAACTGTACATTCTAGGAAAGTAACATTATTAAAATGATTCACCGGATTTCCTTTCTCCTTTTTCTCCCTTTCCTTTTTGCCCAAAAAGGACACTCATCAATTCATCAAGAACAGTTGAAACACTTTAATAAAAAACCATCACCACCTATTGAAAAAATTCATGTTTTAACAGGCTTGGATGTGCTGCTGGAAAAGAAGCAATATGTCGTCCAGGGAAAATCTATTGCACTGGTTACCAATCACAGTGGGATTGATCGTTTTGGTATTCCTAATTACAAGCGACTCATGATAATGGATGATGTGAATTTGAAAATTATTTTTTCTCCAGAACATGGACTTTTTGGTGAGGCCGATGCTGGGGAGAAAATCTCCTATTCAGAAAATAATTTGAATTTACCTAAAGTCATTAGTCTCTACGGAAAAACCCGGAAACCTTCAATTGAAATGCTTGAAGGGATTGATTTAATTCTTTATGACATCCAAGATATTGGTGCTCGGTTTTATACCTATATCACCACGCTAGGTTTAGTCATGGAATCTGCTGGGGAATTAGGAATCTCAGTGATCGTTTTGGATCGTCCTAATCCAATTCGGGGCGATATTATTGAAGGACCAATCTTGAAATTGGATTATCAAACTTTTGTGGGTTATTATCCAATCCCAATTCGTTATGGTGGGACCGTGGGCGATCTGGCCTATAAAATAATTGAAGAAAAATGGATCTCTCCCCTACCAGAATTAGTAATAATCAACATGGAAGGTTGGAAAAAGAATCTTTGGTTTGATGAAACAGATTTACCTTGGGTAAAACCATCGCCAAATATTCCGGACTTAGAAACAGCCATTATTTACCCTGGAATGTGTATCATTGAAGGAACAAATTTGAGTGAAGGTCGTGGAACCCAGAATCCATTTAAACAAATTGGTGCTCCATGGGTAGATGGAAAACTTTTATCTCAAAAACTCAATAAATATAAATTACCGGGAGTTGTATTTAAGCCCGTCTTATTTACACCTATTTCCATTCCGGGGATGTCCACTTACCCAAAATTTCAGGATGAAAAATGTTCTGGGGTCGAAATCGTTATCATTGATCGAAATAATTATAACAGCGTAAATACAGGTATAGTTTCTTTATTTACTCTTTACTCCATGTATTCCAAAAATATTACATTTAAAGAAAAACATTTAAACCGACTGTGGGGCAGTGACCAATTATTAAAAGAAATAAAGAAAGGTACTCGGCCCTTAGATTTTATTCAATCCATTCAAAAATAATTCTACTCTTAAAATAATTTCCAAAAATGAATTCAAAATATCTAATGGTCATAGACCCGTTCTTAATCGAGCCAGAGATACAATCATATAACCATATTTCATCTCGATCACCTGTCCCTACTACTTATCATTTACCCGCTTTATTTGATCCCAAAAGTATGGATAAAGTAATAGGTGAAACATGCGGAATTATTTTGATGGGAAGTGCTGCATCTGTCCACGACAAACATGAGTGGTTGTCAAATATTCATTCAATAATGGAACAGGCTTTTGCTCGTGGCATCCCAACTCTTGGCATATGCTTTGGACATCAATTCATTGCCCATATGTTTGGGGGAACAATCGATTATCTTTGGAATGATAAAAAAAAGAGAGGTGCCAGGTCGGTAAAACTGAATAGCCATTCAATATTAGGAGAATCTGCAGAAGGGAATCTTATTTACTCACATCGAGAAGGTGTTACATCATGTCCTGAAAATTTTGATATATCGATCTCCAGTAAAATGGTTAAAATTGATGGAATCACTCATAAATCAAAGCCAATTTGGGGAATCCAGCCTCACATTGAAGCCACCCAAGCTTTTGCAAAAAGAATTGGTATTTCAAATGATAAATTTCAACCTGCATTCCAGTTTGGCACAAGAATTTTGGATCGATTCTTGGAAAAATTGGTAAGGGTGCCTTATGACAAAAATTAGACTAATCCTTTTTATTACATCATTTTGGTTTTTTTCCTGTACCCATCATCCTGCATTGTTTAACAATATAGGCAGCCCCACTCTGAAAAATGCAATCAATGCACTTATTATAGACTCGGGCCTTGATGTGAACATGAGCATTAAAGTGACTTCCCTTAATTCAGGAGAAATACTATATGCACTGAATAGTAAAAAACGGCTCATGCCGGCAAGTAATAATAAACTGTACACTTGTGCCGCAGCATTAGTCAACCTTGGTTCCGATACTATTTTTGAAACAGCCATTTACCAACAAGGGAATAATCTCATTTTAAAAGGTGGCGGTGATCCGGATTTTTCCTTGGAGCAATTAGACTCCTTGGCTCAAATTATTTCTTCACAGATTGAATCAGTGGATACCTTGTTTGTGGATGAAAGTTTGATGGATACGCTTCATTATGGCGAAGGCTGGATGTGGGATGAGGGCTCATGGTGGTATGCTGCTCCTATTAGTGCACTATCTCTAAATGATAATTGTGTAGAATTCTATTTCCATCCTGGAAAATTAGGACAACCGGTACAAGTTTCAACTACCCCTGTTACAAACTATATCCAGATTGATAACCAATCAATAACCGTGAATGATACGGTTGATTTTCAAAAATTTAAGATTGAACGTGACTGGGCTGGGCACACCAATAAATTTAATATAAGTGGTGAATTAATGGATTTTTCTACCCCAGATACTTTAATACGAAATATTGTTAATCCTCCCCTATTTGCGGGAACTGTTTTGAAAGAAATGCTTGCAGAAAAAGGGACCAGAATAAAAATAGTCTCTAGCAGAAATGGTAGCAAAAATGCCAAAATATTAGTCTCCCACAAATCTTATTCTTTACTTCAATCCGCATTAAACCTAATGAATGAAAGTGATAATTTGACCGCTGAATTATTAGTCAAAACCATGGGAATATCCAAAGAATATCCCGGGAATTGGAATGATGGTATAAAAACAGTAAAAACATTTTTGGCAGATTCCGCCGGAATTGATACATCATCAATTCGAATTGCAGATGGTTCCGGTGTTTCCCGTTACAATCTCACCAGTGCAGACCACTTTATACAACTGCTCACCTACATGTACACGAGTCAATACAAAGATGACTTTTTATATGTCCTTCCAGGGGGCGGATTTAAGGGAACCTTGGAAGATCGGTTGGAATCAACTGGTTCAAAAATTCGAGCAAAGACAGGGGGTCTATCCGGGGTCAGTTGTTTATCCGGTTATGCCTTTGCACCCCAATATGGACCGCTGGCTTTTTCCATACTCATGAATGGTTATATTGGTTCATCGAAAGATTATCGCAAATTACAGGATGATATTTTAGAGATTTTAGTTCATGATTAAACCATCTGCTCTAAAACCCAATGCCACCATTGGCATTGTGAGTCCATCATCCTGGTTAAGGGAGCCTGACTTAAAAACAGCTGTTTCTGTTTTTGAAAACAAAGGATATAAACTGGTTTTGGGGGAAAGTATTTTTTTAAAAGAATTCACATATGCTGGAACACCCCAAGAAAGAGCAAATGATATAAATAACATGTTTGCCAATCAGGACATTGATGCCATTATTTGTGCTCGTGGTGGGTACGGCGCCAACCGTGTTTTACCTCTTTTGGATTATGATCTTATACAGGCAAACCCAAAAATATTCATGGGTTTTAGCGATATAACTGCTTTTCTCATATCCATTACCCAAAAAACTGGGCTTGTCACCTTTCATGGTCCCATGCTCACCAACTTTAAAAAAGGAATGGTAAATTATAATTTTGATCTCATGGAAAATATTCTGTCGGGCAGTGAGTATAAAGCCATCCAGTCACCATCAGAATTACCAGCATGCATTTTAAAATCTGGAAGAACGAAAGGTCCTCTTTGGGGTGGAAATATGTGCCTATTGATCAATCGATTGGGCACACAGGATCAATTAAATACAGATGGTGCAATTCTATTTATTGAAGATATTGATGAATATTTATACGCGTTCGACCGTATGTTGGTACACATGAAAAATGCGGGCATGTTTAAAAATATTAAAGGTCTCATTATAGGTGAATTGGTTGACATGAAAGATTATGATAATCCATTTGGGAAATCCACTGATGAAATAGTCATGAATGTATGTGGCGATCTAGATTTTCCCATCATTTCGAATTTCCCCTGCGGACATGGAATATATCAAGCGACACTTCCCATTTCAATTCCGGTGCAATTAAATGCAAACTCTAATTCACCATCTTTAACTCTTTTAGAATCTCCCGTTAAATAAGGAAAAATAAATGCTTAATTACATTTGGTTTGGAATGATGTTTATCGGCGTGGTGGTTGGCGCATTTACCGGCAACATTGATGCGGTGACTGAAGCGGCTATCGATATGGCAAAAGTAGCCGTCAACTTGGCCATTGGATTGATTGGCATTATGGCTCTATGGTTGGGTGTTATGAAAATTGCTGAAGAATCGGGACTTATTCGTGTCATTGCCAAAGGTTTACGTCCTATAACAATTCGTCTATTTCCCGAGGTACCGGAAGATCATCCTGCCATTGGATCCATTGTTTTAAATATGGCAGCGAATATTTTGGGTTTGGGAAATGCAGCCACACCATTGGGTTTGAAAGCCATGGAAGAGCTTCAGGAATTAAATCCAAATAAAGAGACTGCCACAAACGCCATGTGTACTTTTTTGGCCATAAATACATCCAGTGTGCAGCTCATTCTTCCTGCAACGGTTGTGGCACTCATGGGAGCGACTTCCAGTCAAATTTTTATTACCACTATTTTTGCCACTAGTATGTCCACAATTGCTGCCATTACAGCAGTCAAATTTTTAGAAAAACGAAAACGTTTTTCTGTTGGTGGAGGAAGTCAATCATGATTGATTCATTTGTCGGTAGTATTAACGAATTCTCTAAATACATTATTCCATTTTTGTTGGTTGGAATTCCTTTTTATGGTTTATTATTTAAAAAAGTGAAAGTGTATGAATCTTTTGTGGAAGGCGCGAAAGACGGCTTCACAATTGCCGTAAGGATCATTCCCTATCTTGTGGCAATTCTCGTTGCCATTGGAATGTTTCGAGCATCTGGGGCATTGGATTTATTGCTCAATTTCCTTTCTCCTGTTTTATCAATGATCGGCTTTCCCGCAGAAAATTTTCCTTTAGCATTAATGCGTCCTTTATCGGGAAGTGGTTCATTAGGCCTATTGACTGATTTGATTAATGTTCATGGTCCAGATTCTCTAATTGCTAAAATTGGCGCCACCATGTTTGGATCTACAGAAACCACATTTTATGTTTTGGCAGTTTATTTTGGTTCAGTGGGTATTCGAAAAACACGCCATGCTCTTATAGCTGGATTATTTGCGGATGCAGTTGGCGTATTAAGTGCCGTTTATATTTGTCAATATCTTTTTGGTGGGATTTGATATCAAAATCAAAATAAAACAAATGGAATTACGCAATGAAATCAAATAAACGATTTATTTTTACCTCGATTATGTGCATCTGTATTCTTATACAATGCTCTTCCAAAAACCGCATTTCAGATCTTTTCAACCTTGGTATGGAAAAGATTGGTCAAAAATATATTTTTGATAAATCATTAGTAGTTTATCAAGTTGATCTAAAAAATATTGAGGGAAAGTGGACTGTTTCTGGTATGACGAGCCATGCACTCGCTTATCAAGAAATAAATAGTTTTTCGGACTCGTTATTTCAAAATAATGGTTATATAAATAAAATTGTCTTATTACCTGATTCTGAATTGGGTGATAGTTCATACGCAATTATTAATGTGAGTGTTACACCCATTCGAGAAAAACCCAGCCATGCATCACAGATGGTAGATCAAGCCATTATGGGATATCCGATTCGATTATTAAAACAAGAAGATGGGTGGTTCTTATCACAAACACACTACGATTATGTAGGCTGGATAAATAAAACCGCATTTCATAGATGTGATTCTTCGTTCTTTGCAGAATGGGAATCGGCTGCTCAACACAGAATCGTTGGACTAAATCCTATGATATTTTCCAAACCTGATTTCATGAGCATTCCGGTAAGTGATGCTGTTTTAAATAACCAAATAAAAGTTTTGAACACAAATAGAGAATGGGTAAAGATTTCTTTACCGGATGGAAGACTTGGCTATATTCTTAATAGTGAAATTGACACTTTAAAAAGTATTTTTCATAAATCAACCTATCGTAAAGATTTATTATCAAAGGCATATCAAATGATGGGTGTTCCTTATTTATGGGGTGGGAATTCTTCAAAAGGAAATGATTGTTCAGGGTTTACCCAAACCGTTTACAAAGCATTTGGAGAACAACTCCCACGCGATGCTCGACAGCAGGCATTGGTAGGGAAGCAAATTCAGCCGAATGAATCCTGGTCAAATGTAGTATCAGGAGACCTGCTCTTTTTCGGTGATGGTGAAAAAGTGACACATGTTGGTATCAGTATAGGTGGAAAAGATTTTATTCATCAGGCTGGAAAAGTTACTATCAATTCATTAGACTCAAATTCAGATGTTTTTAGTCCATATCGATCAAATTCCTTCATGTTAATAAGAAGGGTTATCACATCAAACATAATTTGAATTTTAGTAAAATTATTCTATCTATTTTAGTATCCGAATCACCCGTTCTGAGACCATGGTAATTCCCACATTTACAACAACAGAAACCAGAATAAACCATGTCCAGGCCAAGCCAATATGTTGTAAATAAAACACAATTAAACAACTGGAGATCAGCCCAAATATTAAACTGGTTGGTTGAAACGATTGATTAAGTTTACTCAAGAGAAATAGCCCCAAAAGTCCTCCATAAGTGAAGGAAGCAATCGTAAGTCCCATAATAATAATGGCAGAATCTCCTTCATCAAAAATGAGTGCAATGCCGATGAGAACAATCGCCCATACGAAACTAACAATCCGGGACTTTTTCAAATCCGCTTCACCTTTAAACCAATCGATGATTGTAGAAGAAGCCAAGGAATTGATAGATGAACTCAACGTTGACATGGCTGCCGACAGAATTCCAGCCAACAACAATCCTTTTACACCAATGGGTAAATGTTCAATAATAAAAGTTGAAAATTCCCGATCTTTATCTATCTCCACCCCTCCGAGGTAAATGTAAATCAAGGATCCGGCTAATAAGAAAATCCCGAATTGCAGAAAAACAAAAAACCCACTCCCAATCATGGCTTTCCTTCCGGATTCTAGATCCTTGGTTCCCAAAACGCGTTGAACCATCATATAATCAGCACCATGAGAAGAAAAAGATAAAAGCATGCCACCAATGACTGCACTTATGAACGAGTATGGATCATGGAGAAAATCTCCACTAAAATTTAGTATCTGTAATTTTCCTGCTTCACTCAATAGAATCAGAGCATCACCAGTTGATGGGTCCATATTAAGCAGGATATAAAATATGGAAATCAAGCCTCCAGCTAAATAAAGCACAAATTGAAAACTATCAATCCAAACGATGGTTCGGATGCCTCCGAGAAGTGAATAAATAAGGGTTACAATTCCGATCACCAATACGGCAACAGGCAATGACCATCCCGTTACAACCTGTACAATAACCGCCGTTGCAAGGTATCGAATTCCATCAGCAAGAATCCGGGTAATGAGGAAAACACCTGATGCGACTTTTTGGATTTCTGGGCCAAATTTATTTCCCAATACTTCATAAATGGATGTGACACCTGAACTAAAATATTCCGGCAATAAAAATAAACTCACCAGAATCCTTCCCAGAATATATCCAATGGCCAATTGCAGGAATAACCAATTCCCGCGATAAGCGATTCCCGGAATGCTGATAAATGTTAAAACGGACGTTTCTGTGGCAACGATGGAAAACATAGCTACAATCCAGGGAATGGTTTTGCCACCCAAAAAATAATCAGATGTGGTAATATTCAATCTGCTCTGCCACCAGCCAAAACCCATGAGTCCGGCTAAAAAAAGAAAAATGATTGACGTGTCTATCCAGTGTAACATATTATAATTCCTGTGAATATATCATTCACTCTTCAGGGAGTTTTTACCCATCGCTGTTTGATTTTCAGATTTGGATTCTTTTCTTTGAATCCCAGCGTCTCATAAACCGCAGAATGTATTCGTTGTCGCCAATCGAAATATTTTGGGTTTTTCCAAGAGCGATTAGGATGAACCGCATTGGTCAGTAAAATAACTATAATTTTGTTTTCGGGATCAATCCATAATGATGTTCCTGTATATCCTGTGTGTCCAAAACTGGAATCACTTAAATATACTCCGCCTGATGCTTCACCATCTGGACTGTCCCAGCCCAAACAACGGGAACTCCCTTCCTCAATATTTGCCCGTTGTGTAAATAGGTCTACCGTTTCAGTTTTGAATATTCGGGTCCAGCCATAGATACCTCCATTCAGCATCATTTGAGAAAATCGCGCTAAATCTCGGACTGTAGAAAAAAGCCCAGCATGACCTGCCACACCACCAATGCTATGGGCATTTTCATCATGGACTTCTCCATGAATCAAACCGATTCTATATTGGTCAGAAATTTCTGTAGGAACAATTCTATGCAACTTTTCTTTGGGCGGATTATAATAAGTTGAATTCATCCCCAATGGGGTAAATACAAGGGAATCCACAAATTTATCCAATGTTACACCCCGAACTTTTTCAATCAATTTTCCCATCGTAATAAGACCGATATCGGAATAAACCATTTTTTCGCCAATCCCTGTTTCCGGCTCACTATTGAATAAACTGTCCAAACGTCCCTTCGAATCACTATCCATTAAATAGAATGTTTTAAATGGTGCAAGCCCTCCTTTATGGGTCATCAAGTTCCGGATGGTAATCTTTGATTTTTGTTCGAAGTGATTTGGTTGGCTTCCCTTGAATTCAGGTAAATATTTTACCACCGGATCATCCAATTTAATTTTTCCTTCTTCATATAATTTCATTATGGAAGATGTTGTAACAATTACTTTTGTAATGGATGCTAAATCAAAAATATCACTAGTTCGTGTCTCCCTTCTTTTATCATAAGTATGGTAACCAAATGCTTCTTTGAAAAATATTTTTCCGTCCTTGGATGCCAGTAACACCCCACCAGGCCAAGCATTATCCTGGACCGCTTCATTTAATAATTGATTTAGTATTGTGGGCTTAACACCTATTTCTTCAGGCAATACCTGAATTATTTCCTTTCCTTTCGTAAATAAATTTTTAGAATAATTTTGTTTGATCTTTTCAACTCGTATTCCCTCACCAATTTTTGCAACGCCAGGAATTGAAACAGGTAATTCACCTGATATTATAGCCCGGCCAAGCAAAGCATTAACCAGTGCATTTTGCATAACCGAATTACTTTTATAGGCACAAAGGTAAACCGGGACTTCAGGAAATTCCTGAATCAAATAAGGTGTCCCGAGACTCGCAAGAACTATACGGTCTGTTTTATTCATTAAAACGCGTAGGAATTCTGTCTCATTCCCTGGAAGAAATATCCTATCTTTCTTTGCTTTCGGACTTACAAAACCATTAATCAGCACCAAGGCATTTTTTGGGATTTCATTTAGCATGGCATTTAAAACAACTTTTGAATCAGATTCGTCAATTTGAAGGGGTTTAATTTTTAGCCCCGATTTTTTAAGCCCTTTTGTTACGCTAGACATTTCATGATTATTTCGAGAATCATAGATATCAATCACGTAAAGTGTATCCGGATTAGTTGTACTAAAGGGGAATATACTCGAATCGTATTTCACACATGTTATTGCTTCTTGGGCAACTTGTTTGGCGATTAGTTGATGCTCTTTTTTATGATAACTATTGTAAAAACTATCTAATGAAATTTTAGTGGATTTAAAGAGCCCCACCTTTTCTTTCATTTTTAGCACTTTTAATACCGATTCATTAATTCGATGAATTGAAATTTCTCCATCATTAACAGCTTTTTCAATGGTATCTATAGAACCTTTATAATTATTATTTTGAATAATGACATCACTTCCCGCTTTAATCGTTTCTATCAAAGCAAATGCATCAGAATAATTTTTTGATATACCCCCCATACTCATTGCATCAGTAACTACAACACCTTTGAATCCAATTTTTTCTCGTAGAATAGATTGTATCCAAAATGGAGATAGTGAAGAAGGTTTATCTGCTTCTGGTTGATAATCCGGTGCATGAACATGGGCCACCATTATGGCATCCACGCCTGCATTGGACATAGCTTGAAATGGTGAAATTTCAACAGACCATAGACGGGCTGAATCACTGGGAATCATGGCCAAAGAAGAATGAGAATCTGTTTCTGTATCTCCATGACCGGGGAAATGTTTTGCCGTCGCCAACATTCCGTAATCTTGAAGCCCTTTCATAAGAGAAATACCAAATTCGCTCACACTTTTTGGATCTTCGCCAAAGGACCTTGTATTAATGATAGGATTCAATGGATTATTATTCACATCAACCACGGGAGAAAGATTCCAATGAACGCCCACTGCCCGCGCTTCTTTGGCAATTATTTTTCCAACCTGATAAGCATTTTCAATATCCGAAGTAGCTGCAATGGCCATGAGTGGTGGTAAGTCTGTCCCAGAAGGGAATCTCTGATTAAGGCCATATTCAATGTCTGCATCAAATAAAATAGGTACTCTTGAAAGTGTTTGCATTTTGTTCATCAATGCTATAGAACTGCTAACATCACCATACCATAGATGGATCGTCCCAATACCATCTGATGCTATAAGTGAATTTATTTCTTTCCATTTTTCCGAAGATACATCCTTTAACCGCATGTTCATCCGGTAGACCATCATTTGCCCTATTTTTTCCCGGAGAGATAATTGACTCAAAGTTTTTTCTGCCCAATTTGTAGGTTCTTGAGTTACAGGAAATGTTGAACAACTCGTCAGTGTTAAAAGGATAAGAAGAGATGTAGGTAACAGATATTTATTTAACATATATATTTTTTTAATGAAAATGAAATATGATTAATTAATATTGGATCCATTAAATGCATTTTCAAAAAATCGCAAATGTTCATCCAGTGATTTTATCCAATAAACCCAACTATGGCCCCCTGGTTTCTCGATATATGTATGTGGAACATTTTTTTCAATTAAACGGTTATGAAGTGTTCGATTAATATCAATAAAGAAATCATCATATCCACAATCAATTAAAATAGGCATAAACCCGTCCTGAATTAAATTTACCATATTCACAACAGAATGATCATACCAACGATTAGGGTATAATTCAAATGGACCCAATATTTTAGCAAGTTCCCATTTAACGGTTGAGAAGGTTAAATCCACTCCGGAACTCATTCCAGATACAGCATCAAATAATTCTGGATGCCTAATGGCTAAATAAAATGCACCATGGCCACCCATGCTTAATCCTGTAATGCCCATTTGGTTAGTGCGATAATTCTTTTTAATCCAAGGAATTAATTCATTGATAAAAAATGTTTTATATTGGCTCTCTGGTTCCATTGGACTGTCCATATACCAGCTATTTCGACTACCATCCGGACATACAAAAATAATATTATATTCATCTGCTCGATGTCTTAATTCCGTCTTTGATGACCAATTTGTATAATCTCCACCATAGCCATGTAATAATAGAATTACAGGAATACTATCATTTTCATAACCATAAGAATCGGGTGTAACAATGATAGCAGGAATGTTCTTGTTCATGGTATGGCTAAATATTTCAACAGTTTCAGTCTTTCCGCCCCATACTTGACAAAAAGCAAGGATGATTATAATAAAATAAGTTTTCATAGAAGCATTAATTTTACAAATTAGATTTTACTCTTTACTATGGTTCTTTCCTTTTTTTCAAAAAAATTTGATATAATTATTTATGAATCAAATATTTTATTTTATTTTCAGATGATGTCACAAACCATAGAACAACTGATTGGGCAACTTATTATTGCAGGATTACGCGGACCAAATGCACCACCGGATTCTCCTATTGCCAATTTTATAAAAGATTATAATCTTGCAGGCGTAATCCTATATGATGAA
>Ga0257116_1000893_pt1 | contig 22594 bp, 12 predicted proteins | sample SI112_120mmetaG_FD_190150 | JGI IMG/M metagenome (GOLD analysis project Ga0257116, IMG submission 190150) | Marine microbial communities from Saanich Inlet, British Columbia, Canada - SI112_120m | ecosystem: Environmental > Aquatic > Marine > Inlet | place: Canada: British Columbia | collected...
TCTTTTTCTGCGTTACCATAATCATATGCAACAACAGAATACCAATTCCGTCCAGGCCAACCATTTTTTAAATTATAATCCACATATTTATAATGAAAAACCATCGTGTCCCCTTCAATTACAAACTCCTCCGTCGATGGATTTCCATTTTCGTCATATATTCTTACCTGATCAAGCCCTGTGTTATAATTGACAAACCCTACGGGAGGAACCTCAAATTCATCAATTATATCATATTGGGCAAGTAACGTTTGTCCATAACCAACGCCTGTTTTGCGTCCACTGTAGATTCTATATCCTTCAAAATCTATTTTATTTGAGACCGGGTCATATGCATCAGCATTTAGGGAATCTTCCGGAGAATTATCCCAGTAAATAGTTATTTGCTGATCATCAGGAACAAGATATACATTTGGCGGTGGAGGTGGGCCGGGTAGTGCATATCCCAGTTCATAAGCTCGTTGTGCCCAATTGGCATTTTCATATAATATTTCTCTTCTTGCTTCCGTATCAGACATTTCATCTGTTGCCCATAAACCGGCTACAACAGCAAAAGCAAAATTAATTGTTTCTCCCGGTTCCCAGACTACTTCACGAAATTGAAGATCAACAGAGTTTCCTAATGGACCTGCTGTTAATAATGACATCCAGCTGGCTGATTCTGAAATTGTATTGTACTCTGAACCGGGATAGAGATGCATCCTATCATATATTTCACTGTCACCGGAAGGTGTCAAATGATGATTAACTCCGGAAAGTTGTCCCCCATTCCAGGGCCACTGATCATAATATACATCAAAGTCTTCTTCACTAACGGCGTTCTCGGAACCCAGATATTTCAATCCAAAATAACTCTGAGCCCAGCCCTGATCCCCATCCAGATCACTTTGAATAGCTAAAGAAAGCGAGTCTGAATAATCGTTACGGTTATCATACCAATTCCATCCCCCGCCGGGTTCACAAATACTAGTATAATTCATATTCCCTACAGAATTATCAACCCAAATTCCAACATAAGGATTCCTGATTTGTTCACCTGAAATATTTTCGACTGTATAATTAAGGATAATAAAGGAATTGGCATAAGGATAATTCCAACAATAGGTTTCAAGATGAACTTTTACACCAAGAGGTATGTGCGGAACATGTATGTCGGTTCCCGGTATTACCTGAGACGTGTCAGTAAATTCAGCAATCATATCCTGATGTGACACTGCAGAACTATCATAGTAACTTGCGAGTTCTCGAATAACAGGATCTACAACAGCGCTACTAAATGTGGATTTCATTCTGATTACATCTGTTGAATCAGCACTACTTGTAAATTCTCTACCGGCAGGCCGACTTCCGTATTCATCAGAAACAAAACCATCTATGATTGCAGATGAAACAATGGGCAGATTATTTTTAATTCCCCCAATCCAAAGTCCTGCATATGAAAAATGTTCAATTTGCTCTTGTAGATACTCAGAATATAATTTATAACGACACGAGGGCTGCTCACAAGAATTATAACCTTCTCCTAATATTCCATAATTGGTAACGGTCATTCCAATCTGACCGGCGAATGTGTAATTATCGTAATCACGAATGCTTGGTTTTCCAAGCGATCTCGAATCCGATCTATTACTTTGGGACAACAAAAAACAGGGCATCAAAAACACAAAAACTAAAACCCAAATTAATCTGAAATTCAAAACCATCATTTGTAAACGTTTTAAGCCTTTCATGGTTGAATTCTTGCTTGTTTGTTTCCAAAGTATCTTGCAACAATTTGATCTGAGGTTAAAAGAGACAGAAGTATTTCTGAATGTTGTCCGTATAAGCAAGAAGGTTGAATTTTGCCATCTATTTTGTTGAACTGATTTCCAATCAGACCAAAATTAGTGACCGTTAACCCGAGTTGTCCTACATTTGTGAATTTATTATTAACATCTGTGGCGAATTGTGCGATGGCCGAATTACTCAGCAAAAGGGTAGAAAAAACGAAACCGACAATAAATCGTATCAGCTCAAAGACCCCTTTCCCTGTTTGTATACAAGGGTTTTATTTACTCTCTGGATAAGCTGCAATTTATTACCTTTTATATCCCTAATCCCTAAATTATACCGCCTTTTTTGGGGTTGTTAACATTCTATATGGGGGCAAGAATGTCAACATCTTTTTTTGATATATATCTCGCATCTCTTTCACATTGATGAGGTACGCTCGGGATCATAATTATAATAGTTTTAGCTTACGATTATTATTGCAGCACCATTGGGTTTGTCTAACTTTTTTTCCTAAATCTAAAGCCTCTTTGGCCGCAATGAAAAGAGAGTTGAGAAGCAATAAGTCATGAAATCCCTCAAAAGTATATTCGCCTTGCTCCTGCCCCTATTCATGCTGGCAGATGTGAGCATTTATGATATTCAATTCACAACTTCTGCCGGCGATGGAACCTACCCCTCCCCATATGCAGGCCAAACAGTAACCACTGGCGGTATTGTCACTGCGATCAACTATAGCAATGGCCGTTATTTTATTTCGAGTTCCAGTGGAGGACCCTGGAATGGTATATATGTTTATGATAATAACAATAGCCCCAGCATAGGCGACAGTGTTCACTTTCAAGGCGAGGTTTATGAATATCATGGATTTAGCGAACTAAAAAGTCTTTCCAACTTTACTATTGTAAGTTCCGGTAACAGCCTGCCTGATCCCGCACAAGTCACCAGCCATGATGTTGTAACAGAAGAGGCTTATGAATCCGTGCTGGTAAGGGTTATCAATGTCGGTGTTACTGAGGGATATGATTCGTATGACGAATGGCGTATAAGCGATGGAAGTGGCCCCTGTATTATCAGTAATGGTATATTTAACCTGGCAGATATGGGAATAAGCCTGGCTACAGCCTATCCTTTTGCATTTGTACAGGGAGTCGTGTCATATTCTTGGGGGGAATTCAGACTACATCCACGATCCGTTGATGATCTACAATCCATGCAGGGTGCCTACATGGCTACAATCGGTTCGGCATCAGCCTATGATTTTTCTGAACTCAGCATTCCTGTTCAACTGGCATTGCTTGGTTCCGAGTTGGAAGTGACAAGTTTTAGCCTGGATATCTCCTACAATTCGTCTGTCATTCAATACTCAGGATATGCACAAACTGGAACCGTTTCTGAGGTTGGCACTATTATAGACAACTCCAGCTCCGGTAGAATAATTCTAAACTATTCGGGTCAGGGTAACCTTACCAATTTAGGAAATTTACTGGATATTCAGTTCACACCCACTGCGTCAGGGACTGCTGACATATCCTTCATTTCCGCAGAGATCAATGGTCAAAGCATTATTTATAAAACGGCTGGAACCGTAAGTGTGTTCACTTCTGCTGAACCCATTGGTGACACCTTAACAGTCATCCAGAGCCCCATCTTGAATATTCCCAGTATCGTGACTCCCGAAGAAGCATTTGAAATCGTTTGTCTGGCACCAGAAACAACTGTGGATTGGACTGCTTCATTAATTTATGGTTCACATGTAATAGCTTTAAACTTAATTGGGTCACACTATGACTCGGCACTCAACCGCTGGTTTTTGCAAGTGCGGACTCCGGAACCTCCATTCTATGAACTATACGATTTGGAAGTTGTAGCCAATGGTCTCCAGGATATCAGTCGAAACGCTGTTCAAGTGATCCCGGAGAGGAAATCTTCCTACAATTTTGTGCATATCACAGATACCCACCTTCCTACAAACATCTACTACTATGAACCACAATCACTTGAAGACAGTTCCTCTATTATGGATTTGAGAGCGATTATCGAGGATATAAATATATTAAGACCCGCCTTCGTATTGATCACGGGTGACCTGGTTCACGAGGGTGAATTAGAAGATTTTCAAAACCGCAGATACTACACAAAAGCACAACGTGTTCTCGGTGAATTAGAAGTCCCCTTTTACCTGGTAGCTGGGAATCACGACCTGGGAGGATGGGATGACACGCCTCCACCTCAAGGAACTGCACGGAGAAACTGGTGGAAATTTTTTGGTTGGACCTGGCTGGATACTCCCCCTGTTTCAGAACCACAATACACTCAGGATTTCAGCTTTGACTATGGTCCAGTCCACTATATAGGGCTTGAGGCGTATGACAATTATGATGGATTTCGTTGGAGTATTTACGGTGGAGAAAGTTTCACAGCAGCTCAAATGCAATGGCTTAACCAAGACATCTCCGCTGCTACAAATAGTCAGTCCAAAGTAATGTTTTTCCACTATGATTTTTCTAACCAGTTAAATTTATCGTCCTTAGGTGTTGATATGGCTCTTTGGGGGCATACACACCAAACCTCTGGCGATATTTATAGTCATCCCTATAACCTTTCCACAAGGGCTACCAGTAATGGAGCCAGAACCTATCGAGTTATCCGGGTACAAGATGGGGTTGTTCAGGCTGAGGAACCTGTTTATACCAATTGGCCTGCAGCTCAGAGTCTTTCCTCCTCTTTCAGCCCCTCAAATTCAGGTGAGTCGGATACAGTATCTGCCATCATAATCAACAATCATAACCTGGTATTTGAGGATGCACTTTTAAAATTCAATATGCCGATTGGAGAGCATGGATATTCAGTTGAAAATGGCAGACTGGATCAAGTTGTGCGGTCCGAGGATTTGGATGTTTGTTATGTGAGTTTTGATCTACTTGCAGGTTCTCAAGCAACAATCACAGTCTACGCTGATACTAACCTGGTTGGTATTAAACCTGAAATACCCCAGAACTGGGCTCTAGCTCAAAATTACCCCAACCCCTTTAACCCAAGCACACATATTCAATTTAATCTGCCCCAGGCCAACGGGGTCAAGCTGAACATTCACGATTTAAACGGAAAACTTGTTCGCGTTCTGGTTGATGATTATTTAGCAGGGGGTACCCACTTTATTACCTGGGATGGTCTGGATACCCAGGGGTCACCAGTGGAGAGTGGTATTTACTTTTATCGGCTAACGACCGAGTTATTCACAAAAACTATGAAGATGACTCTATTACGATAGGGCACTTTCTGCTTGGCTAATCATCCTCTGAAATACTTATTGTTGAGGGACCATCCTGATAGCTATGCCACCCCCGGCTGCCAGCGGTAACTTGATTGTCATTTCAGCGTTTACTTCCCGTTCCTCAATGAAATAATCATGGGGATTGCGATCCCATGAGGCATTATCACCGTCCCTATATATTTCAGCACGATAAGGAATATCGTCCTGCAAAAAGGCCAGGTCAACTTCGAGTTCACGACGCTCCTCATCTGAGATGGCAGCCAGAAACCATTCTTTCCCACTACGTCGGGCAGTAACAACATAATCACCTACTTGTGCATCCAGCATTTCTGATTCATCCCAGTCTATATTGAGATCCCGGGCAAACTGCAGAGCTGGATGGTCTTTGATATGTTCCGGGAGGTCAGCGACCATTTGCAAGGGACTATTAAGAATAACCATGAGAGCGAGCTGTTTAGCCAGAGTTGTATGCACGCGGTTATTTTCTTTAATCCCTTCGAGAGTGATGTAGAAGACTCCTGGTGTATAGTCCATTGGTCCACCCAGCATACGGGTAAATGGCAAAATAGTTGTGTGTTCAGGTGGGTTGCCTTCACTCCAGGCTTCATATTCATTCCCTCGGGCACCCTCGCGAGTCATCATGTTGGGCCAGGTACGACGAATGCCGGTGGCTTTAATGGGCTCATGAACATCTAGTGTGATTTCATATTCTGCTGCTAACTCTACGATCCGTCTGTAATGACGAACCATCCATTGACCATGATGATATTGACCGCGAGGGAAAATATCGCCTGCATATCCGGTTTTGATACTATTGATCCCGTGTTTTTTGTAAAACTGGAAGGCTGCTTCCACACGACGATCATAACTTTCAGCATCTCCACCCGTTTCATGATGACCAATTATTTCCATACCATTACTGGCAGCATACTGCGTCACCTGCTCTATATCAAAATCATCATAGGTTTCTGTGAAACTATAGGCGTCCTGTTTGCCCCAGTTTTCCCAGCCCAGGTTCCACCCTTCTATGAGAAGTCCTTGAAAACCATTGGCACTGGCATAGTCGATATAGCGCTTGGCGTTTTGTGTTGTAGCACCATGGATTGGACCCTGCTCCCATGATTCCGTTTTGATATGCATTCCCCACCATATTCCCATATACTTCATGGGTTTAATCCAGGAAACATCGGCTATTTGGCTTGGTTCATTCAGATTAAGGATGAGATGTGAATTGCCCAACACCGTAGCAGTGCGCCCTAATTGAATAGTGCGCCAGGGTGATTTGTGAGGTAAGGAACTTCTTACTTTGAGACCGTCTGGCCAGGGAACGAGAGCTGCATGCCAATTTGTGGATCCAACGGTATCTGGAACCAGAGTCATGCCGCTATACTCTGTTAAATTAGCTTCATGGATGGATATATGGATTCCTGATTCTGTCCTTAGGGTAAATGGAGTGTTGACACCGGGGGATTTGCTTAGAGGTGTAGTCTGATAAATTCTTTCGTAACTATCCCAATCATTTGGAATCCACCAGGACAGGTAATCCTGGGCAAAATTAAATTCTGTCAACTCATCTTGAATTAATAGTGAATCTATTCCAGCCCAGTCAGGAAAGACATATCTGAAACCAACTCCATCATCAAATACTTTAAACTCCAGTGAGTAAAATTCGAGTGAACCTGATAAAACCTGGAAACGAGCGAAATAATGGTTGTCTGTAATCTCTTTATCTTCGCCCAGAACCTGCGACCAGGTAGACTTGTTCTCCGAAGTACTTTGCTGTAGTATGGTTAGAGGGGCGGATAACTTTGGTATTGATATCAAATCAAAACCAAGGGCAGACGATTTGATCACTTCCTCCCCATCAATTCTAATCGAATAGTGGGGACTATTATCTTTCATCTCGAGTTGAACGGCAATGGTTCCATCTGGAGATTTAAGCTCAAATTGTTCTGCTGTTCGCTCGCAAGAGCTAATTAAGAATGCAATGATGATTAAAGTTGATACGCGAATCATGCCCCCTCCTCATAAACCTATTAGTAGAATCTGATATTTCAGTTTCAATTCAAATTTCCTGTCTGAGAATTCTGCTGAATATATGAGCTTTTTCTAAGGACTCAAGCAAGATCGCTTTTTCAGGTCCGCTAAGATCACTGAGTGGATTGAGCAACATTATTAAAAGCTCTGGATACAATTCTAATCAGTGTCCATCTTCAAACTTAACATAAAAACCGTTGAAACAGTTTATTGGCTTAATGAAGTATCAGTAACCCACGACTTAAGTCGTGGGTTACTGATAATATACGCAATATTTAACCGTTTAAACGGATAGGCAACATATTCTGAAATACTAACATTAAGGACAAACTCTAATTACATTATGTTTCAAATGATCTATCTCTTTTTCGAAAAAACTTAATGTTGGAGTTCTTTATGTCAAAATATCGTTTCAGGTATGCAATTAATCAAATGCTTGGGAAACGTTTAATTGTTTGGTCTGCAGGGTCACTACTACTTTTTTCTTCATGCGCTACGACCCCAATAAACCAACCAAGCTCAAAGGACATTTTTCGTATAGCTCTGTTCAATATCTGGGAAATGTCCACAGAGAAGCTTACCAACATTGATAGTCAGGGTCTCGGTCAGGAAGAGCAACTATCTGCTGCAGCTCAAATAATTACGGAGATCAATCCTGATATCCTGGTGATCAATGAAATTGATCATGACATAGAAGCCTTGAAGGCTGGAGATGATCTGGATTTAAACCTTAGACGATTTTTAGATGCGTATCTACCCCAGTCTGAATACCCCTACACATACATCGCACCCTGCAACACAGGCTTTCTAGCTGGCAAAGACTTTGACAACAATGGTATGGTAGCAACAGATGAAGACCGTGGCTCACGTGATCATGGCGGTGACTGTTATGGTTATGGTGCCTACCCCGGGCAGTATTCCATGGCCATATTATCACGCTATCCTCTAAATCTTGCTGCTGCCAAAACTTTCCAACACTTCCTCTGGAAGGACCTCCCGGATAATCTGCTCCCCAGAGACTGGTATGCAGAGGATGAAATAGAGGTTTTCCGTTTGTCCAGCAAATCTCACTGGGATGTACCGCTCGTTATGGGTGAAAAAGAGATCCATTTACTTGTTTCTCACCCCACACCGCCAGTATTCGATGGTGATGAGGACAGAAACGGTCGGCGTAATTACGATGAAATCAAAATGTGGACACACTACATTGATGGTGATTCTGTGTTAATAGATGACCAGGGAAATCGGGGAGGATTAGCTAGGGATGAAAGTTTCATCATCCTGGGAGACCTGAATGCTGCACCTACTGGAGACACTGTTGTGACCGGACAGAAATCCATTGACCAACTACTCAAGCATCCTAAAATTCAAGATTGTGCTAACCTGCTCATCAGTGAGGGAGCACTGAATGGTCGAACCCCGGGTCCACCAGACTATGTTGAAAATCGCACGAGTGGAAAGGGCAAGTGGGGCATGCGAATCGACCACATCCTACCCAGTAAAAACTTACAGGTTGTTCGAGGGGGTGTCTACTGGCCAGATAAGACCCGTGATCCTGAGGGAGCAGCCCGTGTACAAAAAGCTTCCGATCACCGCTTAATCTGGCTGGATATTATGGTTGAATAAATCCAGGTAAAGCCGGTCAATATTTTGCTAAAACTGGTTCGCTTCCATATATCAATATTTCCTGAATAATAATTTCCGCCTGGTCACTTGGATTAAGAACCTTCATGTCAATTCTGTGTTGGGTGTCTTCCAAATCATAACTCCAGAACAGATAAAATCTACGATCCACAAAATTTGTAGGCATATCAACTGTCTGAATAATTTGGCCATCTACTGACATCTCAACTTTAAACACATAGTCTGAGGAACCCGTTTTTCTGGCCTTCCCTCTTATAACAAATCCTTTACCGCTAAATGGGTAGCTGAATGCTTCTTTCAGGGTCTTGTTTATCTGTGGTTTCGCAATGGGATAATGCCCGGGGAAGGACACCTCCAGGGGAATAGTTTCAGGTTGCTGATATTTGATAAGAATTTCTTCTGAGTCTACTTGCCCCCCCTCCTTCTCAATAACCTGCAGGGCATGCTTGTATGACATTTCATAGACATCGTTCAGAGAAATATCGGTGTATTGAAATTTTAAGGGTTCAACCGCTGGTAAACCCTGTTTCCAGTATTCCGGGATAGCATCATAACCCATGATTGCACCTAGAATACCACCAGCGCTGGCAGGATTACAATCTGCATCATCACCGCAACGTGTAGCAATTTCCAGGGTTTTTGTGAAATCACCATCACCGTAAAGCAAACCCATCAGGACCCAGGCTGCGTTAATTTTCGCATCGATATTAAATGCATCAAACACCCCCACCGCTGACCCTACTTCGCTGGACCATTTACGATGTACTTTGAACCAGGTAGCTTTCCAATCATCTGGATTTTGCTCATGCCATTTGATGACATCTGACATGGTCTGGGCAAACGTACTTTCCTCAGGAATGACTCGTAAAGCTTCCCGAACGATATAGTCGATATCTGATGAAACAAAGGCCAGGGAATACATGGAAGCTATGTATACGCCACCATAATACCCATCTCCATAATTCATAATGTGGCCAATTTTGTCGCATACCTCGACCGCACTGTTGATCATTCCAGGTGCCATAATACCAGCAAAATCAGCTTCGATTTGGAAATCAATATCATCAGCACAGGGATTATTCAACCAATGACCAGAAGCCGGAGCCGGGGTCCCATCAAGTATATTTCTACGAGCCGTTTGGTTGGCAAACCATAAGGGGTACTCTGCCGTTGCAAAAGCTTGAGCAAAATGTTCAACAGGAGCATTGAGTCCCATATCCTCATAAACCTGTACAAAGGTCAGGTCCATATAGATATCATCATAAACACCCGGGATATTCGTGTAAATTTCTTCCATCATGTCCGCGTCCCAACGCAACTGATGATAATCAGGAATGATAGTACTCTTATATTTGAATTCAACGGGGCTTCCGAAACTCACACCGATGGTCTGAGCAGCCCAGGCTCCTTTTATTTTATCTCGGAGTTGAGCTTTTGATATGGTTCGAGTATCAGAGACTTCGGGTTGACAGGCAACAAACAAAAGAATACATATTCCACTTAAGATTTTTTTCATGATTACTCCCATATTAGAGTTGGAATCTGACCATTTTTCCAGCGATCCATTAGAATGTACTGAGTTCGATAGCCTACCTTACCATTCTTGTATTCAAACAATCTATAACTCGCCTGGCGTCCCCACCAGCTACCTACGGGGGCACTCACATATAGGGGCACATTGCCCAACCAGTGCACTTCATCACGATGATAATGTCCTGCCATCACTGCTTTAACATTATATCTGTTGAGCAAATCAACCCATTTATCACGACCCTCAACTTTCCAGCTATCGTGCATGGAATTCCTGTAAAAATCATCTGGGGAGGGACTGTGGTGAAAAACAATCGAGGGTTTATTGCTTGAGAGAATCTCTTCAAGTTCTTTGAGCGGGTCAAATCCATCAAGAACATAACCCCTACCGATTGGTTCTGTAAAAACGGTGACAAACTGAACACCCTCATATTCCCGTACAGAAATCAGGGGACCAAAGTGTTCCTCGTATTGCCTTCTCGTTGCTTTTAGATCATTTTCTAAAATATCATGATTCCCTGCTACATAGTGTATCGGCACATCCAATTTGGATAAAATAGCCAGTCCGCGTGTTACGATTGAGTCTTGAGTAATATTGTCTGAAGTGATATCGCCTGTATGAACGACACATTTTATATCCATGGGAAGATCATTGACAAGCTCGATGATTTTTTCAGTGCGAGCGTAATGATTGGCGTCTCCAAAATGGGTATCTGTAATATGGACAAAATAAAACTGTGTGCTCTGTTCTGGAGTGACCGCGCTGTTAGGGGAAGTATGTACGCAAGACCCCAGGATTAACAATACAATTCCAAGGATGGGTGTAAGTAGGATACGTTTGAAATTAATCATGTGATCTCCCGATGATAAAAGCGTGGTTATTACTCTAGTTGAGAGCTACTTAAAAAATTAAGTCCGGTTGGATATATAGCAATACCTTACTTGGTTTTCCTTATGCTTAAATGATCTAAAGAGCCCAAAAACTGTCCCCTTTAACTCCCGTTAAAAAAGCATTCCAAATCACCCGAGCAGTACTATTTTTGATCGATCATACCATTGTGTAGCATCAGAAACAATGACTAAAATGCTAGAGGGGATTCCATGAAGACACTATTCTTAGTATTGCTTTGTACTCTTATTTACGCTCAACCCATCTTGATTGATGGACGATCGGATGACTGGAAAAATATAGAACCCATATATGTTGACCCTCCTGGTGATGGTGTTATGGGTTTCGATTTTCTGTCAGTCAGTGTCACTTCAGATAGCGCTAGACTGTTCCTACGGTTGATAATGGCTGAGGAGTTCGGGCTTTCAAAAAAGAACAAACTGACACTCTATATTGATGGAGATAATGATGCCAGCACGGGTTTATCAATAGATGACATGGGTGCAGAGCTAGCCTGGAGATTCGGTGATAAGGACGGGGCTGTTTTTTCCGGCAATGATTCCACCGCCATTACTCACGGGGAAATTGGGCTGATCACGCTGCCAACGCTGACTGCAACTGATTTTGAAATTGCTATTAATAGAGCAGATGTCTTTACCAATACGGACCCTGCAACACCACTTCAATCTTTTAGATTTTTCTTTAGAGATGAGCAATCCGAAGCAGGTGCTGATAGGATGCCAGATGGCACAAGCTCTATATCGGTTGAACTCTCTGATGATCCGGGTCCACCATGGGTAACCAGGCCCCTGGCAAAATATTCCGCTGCAGATATTCGCATCGTTTCCCAGAATTCATTGCATGATGGCATCTTCGTCGAAGATCGTGCGCCTGCTCACAGCCGTATCCAGCAAGCTTTACAAGGGGATATTGTCTGTTTCCAGGAAATGTGGAAATCTACTAACAAAAGTACAGTAGCCTATATGGATTCCATCATCCCTCTGGGTGAGGGAAAACATTGGTTCACCACTGAAATGGAAGGTCACATCAATACTGCCAGTCGTTTCCCTATTGTTGGAAATTGGACTCTGTGGGGTCGTAGTGGATCTCGTATAATGGCCCTGCTGGTACAAATTGATGAAGCTCGTCAAATACTTGTAATGAATAGTCATTGGTCCTGTTGTGGTGCTGATAAAAATCGGCAATTGCAGGCAGATTCGACCATAGCGTTTTTGAGGGACGCGTATTCACCGGGTGGTCAGATAGATTTGATACCAAATACACCTGTGGTCATTTTGGGTGATATGAACCTGGTTGGCGAGAGCCAGCAGCTGGCAACATTGCTCACGGGTGACATCCAAAATGAAGATAAATTTGGTGCGGATTTCGCACCTGACTGGGATGGCACTACACTCATGGACTTGTATCCAGTACATGTGTCAGAAGGAGTTGCTTTTTCCTGGCAAAATAATGGCGAGGGCTATAGTCCAGGTCGCCTGGATTATATTGTTTATACAGACTTTGTGATAAGGGCAAAAAACAACTTCATCTTAAATACCAGAACCATGAGTGAGGAACAACTCGAGGCCAATGGCCTGCTCAGATCAGATTCAAAAGTTGCCTCTGATCATTTGGCTCTGGTTGTTGATTTTAGTTTCGATATGGATCCCAAAAACGACCAGGAACTTATCCCTGAGAAAAAGGGACTGTGGCAATCCATCAAAGAAATATTTGGGCTGAATAAATAATTCGAAACCCTGGAATAATCATAACAGGTACACACTGTCATAGCAGGAGTATAAAATGAAGCAACTTTCTCTTTCCATATCAATCTGTCTCATCATGTTTGGGTCCATATTGGCAGCAGATTACAACCCCGTTGCTAATCCAGATGCAATTGTCATTTCAGGAGATGCACGTTTTACAGTGCTCACCCCCGGGGTAATACGAATGGAATGGGCTGAGGATGGCAAATTTGAAGACCATGCCTCACTGGCCTTCGTCAATCGGTCACTACCGGTCCCAAAGATTAAAACCAAGACCAGAAAAGGCTGGCTGCAAATATCTACCAGTGAGTTCACACTATACTACAAAGTTGATGGTGGTAAATTCGATGCACAAAATCTCCATATCAAATTCAAGTTGGAGGGTAAGAAAAAAGAATGGCGACCTGGTCAGGAGAACAAAGGAAACCTGCTGGGAACCATTCGCACACTGGATGGTTTTGATGGTGAAATCATGCAGTGGTCTGGAAAAGTGCCAATTGCATTAAAACCGGGTATAATCTCAACTGAAGGATGGGTTCTGATTGATGACTCTGAGAGACCATTATTCGATAATTCTGACTGGGCCTGGGTCATGCCTCGTGCGGAAAAGGACCTGCAGGACTATTATTTCTTCACTTACGGACGAGAATACAAGACGGCACTCAAGGACTTTACAGCCATCGCCGGAAAAATTGCCCTCCCTCCAAAATACGCCTTTGGAAACTGGTGGTCCAGATACTGGGAATATACTGATCTTGAATTTAGGGAATTGGTCCAGGAATATGAAATTCATGATGTCCCCCTGGATGTCCTGGTTGTTGATATGGACTGGCATCTTACGAGTAAACCAGAATGGTTTGGTGAAGACGGGAAGAAAATCAAAGATGGAGCTGGCGAGGATTTTGGCTGGACAGGTTTAACCTGGAATAAAAATTACTTTCCAAATCCTAAGAAATTCTTGAAGTGGACCCAGGAAAAGGGCTTGACGGTTTGTATGAATTTACACCCTGCTTCAGGGATTCAACCTTTTGAGGATAAATATCCTGAGATGGCCCGAGCCATGGGCGTTGACCCAGCCACCCAAAAATTTATCCCCTTCGATATTGTGAATAAGGATTTTGCTAAAAACTTTATGGATATCGTTTTACAGCCCATGCAAAAGGATGGTGTGGACTTCTGGTGGTTGGATTGGCAACAATGGAGTACCACAAAAATAAAAGGAGTCAACCCGACCTTTTATCTTAATTATGTCTTCTTTAGTGATATGGCTCGCCAGGGTGAAAGGCGTCCTATGATTTTTCATCGCTATGGTGGCTTGGGTAATCATCGCTACCAGATTGGTTTTTCGGGTGATACCTATATCAATTGGAAATCGCTGGATTATCAGCCGTATTTTACCTCCACAGCAGCCAATGTCGGTTTTGGCTTTTGGAGTCATGATATTGGTGGTCATATGCGTGGTGAGAGCACACCTGAGTTATACACCCGCTGGATTCAATTTGGTATTTTTAGTCCCATTTTCCGTACCCATGCAACCAAAGCTAACTACTCAAATGGCATAGAACGTAGGATTTGGGCTTATCCCCTGGATGAATTCTATATCATGCGCGATGCTTTCCATCTGAGGAAGGCGATGTTACCCTACATTTATTCCTCAGCGAGACACGCCTATGATACTGGGATATCGATGTGCAGACAAATGTATATCGATTATCCTAATGCTGAGCAGGCCTACAATTTCAAGAATCAATACATGTTTGGGAATGATATCATCGCCTCTCCTGTAACCGAACCCATCGCTACGAACAGTTTAATGGTTACCAAGGATATTTGGCTTCCCAGGGGACAGTGGATAGAGATGATGTCCGGTACCATACTCAAGGGTGGGAAAATTCACTCAAGATCATTTGCGCTGGATGAAATCCCATTATTTGTTCGAGAGGGTGCTATTATTCCAATGGCCTCCAGAAATGAAATCAGTGGTAATTATGGCAACGATCCAACCATTCTTACAGTCTATCCTGGAAAATCAGGGTCTACTATTATCTATGATGACCATGGGGACTCAGAAGATTACCTGGCTGAATCCTTTGCCACAACCAGCATAGAGTTTTCACAAAAGAAACAAAACTTGAGTATCAAGATTTCGGCTGTTCAGGGAAGCTTTGAGGGCATGTCAAAGCATAGATCCTTCGTTATCAAACTACCCCTTACCCTAGCTCCTGAAAAGGTGGTTATAAATGGTGAGAGCTCTGACTGGACATATGATGGACATGAATTGTGCACTGAAATTTCGACAGGCAGCTATGCAGTGGATGAGGAAATCATCATTCAAATAGGACAATCGGAATACGATTTAAAACAATTATCTGGCAAGCCTGGCCAGTTCAAGGAAATGACAAAGTTTATCAAATTCCTGACCAGACATAATTGGGACAAATCAAAATATTCCAATGATCTCATGGTGAGAGTTGCTCAGACCGGACATCGGATAGACATGGACCCTTCGCAGGGGCTTGCTGAGTTGACAAACTTTGACAATGAATGGCTTGAAGTACTTGAGATGCTAAATGAAGCCTCTGCTGAGAATGATCTTTACAAGCCTTATCTTGAGCTATTAAAAACAGCTGATTGACAGCGATTTTGAAGGATGACTTGCCATGCCTAAGATATGGGTTGGGATTTTGATCGTGGCTTCTATGCTAAATGCACAGACAAGCGTTGTAAATATAGCTACCGATTCCTGCGAGGTGTATATCGGTCGTGGAATAAATCAATACGCTCATATGCTCACTACCGATATCCAACCTGGCACTGAAGGTTGGCTGGGGAATCCACACCCCATCGGTTGGTGTGAGCTTTGTCAGAAGTCACATACACGGGAAACCTGCATTGAAAAATTTAGTGAGGACTTCTACCAGAAAGTCCAAACAGATACAACCTTTCGTAATTATTTGATCCTTCAAAGGGGAAAAATACTGGGCTGTTATTGCAAGCCCAAACCCTGTCATGGTGATATTATTAAAGCCTGGTTAGACGAACAGGAGTGATATAGTTTATTTAGTCCACTGGTTAAAATACGGGGGCTCGGAAAGTTCTTATAATTCAAATTACAGTTCATAAGGTGCACAACGTGTCATGCTTCGAGAGCCTCAGCAAGACACTTTTGCTTGTCTCCCTGAGGTGGTTGCTGAGCCCTGTCGAAGTGCTCTCGAAGGGTATAGATAGCCCTGCCGAATAAGTGCATTTGGAACTGGGATGGTTTTAACTTGATCCGCCAATCCATATACTGGGGTAACCCCGTCAAAGCTTAGTCCATATTAAACTGGCCACGTAACCACTTAAACCTATCCTCGTAATGAGTTTTAGGTTGCCAGTGTCCAGAATGCTTATAGACAGTGTACCCCTTTGGACTATTGATGAGATTGTAAGTCGCAAAACTGGTTGATGGCGGACAAACAGCATCTTGAAGACCAATACTCATGATAACCGGACAACTAATCCTGTCAGCCATATTTTTAGTATCAAAATAGCTTAATGTATTCAGCATGGAAGCCCAGTTTTGGTCCGGGTTTGATGCAAACCAATCGCCTATTTCAGCCCAGTGAGTAATAGCAAAGAAATTACCCCAATCACACATCCACGGAATATCGGCGATGCATAGATCGATTCTTTCGTCCAGTGCCGCCGTGGCAAAGGCGAATCCGCCGCCCTGGCTACCACCCCAGATAGCAATTCGATCCTGATCTACATCTTTTCTACTTTCAAGAAAATCAACAGCACGAATGCAATCGAGATAAGCACCTCGATAATAGTATTTCTGTTCGGAATCTAAACCTCGAATCCACATGTCAATTTCTGCATCTTCCCCATCGTCACTTTCACCATGACTTCTGGGGTTGAAAGACAAGACGATGAGATCATCATATTTATCAATGGGTTTTTTATTACTATTGTATCCAGGGACCCTCAAAAGTGCGGGGTATTTCCCGCGCTTTTTAGGAACTTCCAGCCATCCCCGCATAGTGAGTCCATTCCAACTTTGCATTTCGATTTTAAACAATTTTGTCTTCGCCTTTTTGTCACGTTTTTGTGGAATAACTTTGAATTTTGGATCAATTTTATCAAGAGCTCTTAAGGATTCCTTCCAGAATGAGTCAAAGTCGTCCATAGCATCTGTAGTGGCTGGAATCTTTTCAGGATCGATACCGACAACCTTTGAGGCAGCGTAAATTTCATCTTTCTCTGTTGTAATCATAGCGCTGATATGATAGAAACCGGGACCTGGCAGTTCAAACCAGGGACAATAAGCACTGCGATCCACATTGGGCATTATATCTAAGTGAGCATCCATCTCCATGAGGGGACGCCAAGTATCTGTTTCAATTTTCCAGGTAATTTGCATGGAGACGGTATCCGCTGAATTGTTTTTAATCTCAACAAAAGTCTGGATAACCTTTTCATTGAATAGCATGCCATCAGAATCATTAAAATTCATTTGGACCGTGAGCGTTTTTGGAGAGGCTGTCTTCCCAAGAAGTATTTCCGGGATCACAGAAACAAATATAATCAGCAAGATAGTCAGTTTACACCATTTCATATAATCCACCTTTTCGAAAAATTGTTTGAGTGTTCTATGGGTCCGCAAATTTACATCTTTTTGAAAAGAGTATAAGAACTTTTCCAGCGAGAATCCGGATCTGGTAAATAATGAACTTTCTGGATAAATCTGTAAGATAAGTAGCTCCAGTTCACAGGTTTCTATATACATTTCACAATTAGCAAATATATTCTTGGACTATGAAAACCATTAAACCAATTATCATTATCCTCATGCTTATCGTGGTCATCATTACCATCTTTTCTTTATTGGGGAAATCCCAGCAGATGACGGTGGTTTATGAGGGCAATACCAGTAAACAGCCAGTCAAGATGACGGTGGGTAAATTTCAGGGTAGTGAATGCGGGATGGTTATCAATGATCTGAATTTTGCTTCTCAGGTTGTAGCTCCAGATGGGAAAACCTGGTTTTTTGATGACCATGGTTGTATGGCTGCCTGGTTAAGTGCCCGGCCCTTTAAAGATGAGGCAATTGTCTGGGTAAAGGATTTACCCTCTGGCGAGTGGATTGATGGAAGACATGCGTGGTATAGTCGTACGGATCAAACACCTATGTCGTACGGATTTGGAGCATATAAGACATATCAGGACAGCTTCATTGATTTCACGATCATGCAGCAAGCCATGCTTAATGGTGAAACCATGGCAAATTTGAGTTTCCGTAAACAACTCCTGGAGCCATGATGGAAACTGTCAATATCATTTCTATTATAACTATCGCCTTTATGGGATCTTTTGGCCATTGCATCGGGATGTGCGGTGGGATCGTCATCGCCTATTCTACAGCAGGTCTGGAAAAAGACCGTAGCAAAACCGCTCAGGCCATCTCTCATCTGCTTTATTCATTTGGAAGAGTTACTACCTACACCGTTCTCGGTGCTGTTTTTGGCATTCTGGGCGGTGTGGTTGTGTTTAACAATACCACCAATGGTATCCTGTGGATTGTTGCTGGGGTAGCCATGGTCATTGCTGGTCTGTCTCTATTGGGCAAACTGCACGTGTTGAAACTTTTTGAAACTTCCTTTGCCAGCTCAAAGTGGTATCAAACAACCTTTAAGAATCTCTTGAAAAGTGAATCACTCCTGGGATTTTATTTTCTAGGAATGTTGAATGGGTTACTACCATGCGGATTTGTGTATTTCTTTGCCATCACCGCTGCCAGTACAGCCAGCCCTGTTTATGGTGCCCTCGTGATGTTTATCTTTGGCTTGAGTACTATTCCGGCCCTGTTTAGTCTGGGCTTTTTTGTTGGTCTGTTTAAGAAGTTAAAATTCCGTCATATCATGACCCAACTGGCAGCCCTGTCAGTCATCATCTATGGTTTTTACACTTTATATAATGGATACCGATATTTGGTAGAACCTGCCCGTACTATTTTGGAGTGTCATTAAAAGACTCTTTCTTTTTTACAACGAATTTTACGAAGATGACGAATGGAATTGTGGGCTTTTCGTTCCATTCGTCGGTTTCGTTGTGAAAATCGGTTTGATTTTGGACACGAATGACACAAATCTTTCGAATGAACACGAATTGGATATTGTAATCAGTTGACAATGGCTGGCCAGGTCGACTCAGTTGAGACTTGAAACTTGTGGACACCGGCGGCTGAGCTTGCCTGCCAAGTCGAAGCTAACAGCGCAGATTGGTCGAAGCCAAAACACCGTGGCACTATGTGGACATTTCGACGAGCTCAATGTCCAGTGTGTCTGCAAACGTCCATTAAATAAAATATCCGCCTCAGCGGATATTAATCATTCCAATTGTCAGTTGATTTTATTTAAAGAGAGCTTTTAAAGATCCCCAGGTGCGTGGAACCACATCCAAAGTGGATTGGATTGTAATCACTTCACTTATTTGGGAGTTGCCATCTATATCTCTAATTTTCAGGCGATAGAAATAATTTCGCCCAGAGACCTTAGCTATGATGGAATCATCAATAAAGGTATAACCACTTCCCTGGCCCTGAGCATTCAGGAAGCCGATTTCAAAAAAGGTATGACCGTCAGTACTGCGCTGCAATTCAAAACCCACCAGGTCTATTTCTGCAGAAGTGTTCCACTGAATGATTATACGGGATTCATCGGAATAACCGCTAAAGGCGCTCAAGGTAGCATGTCCAAAACTACTGGTTACCAGAAGCATCATTCCCACTATGGTTGTAAAATATTTCACGGAGCGAAAGTAGTTAACAGGTCAGAACAAACCAATCTCTTTTTGCTAATTGTCTATGACTATTTGATTTGGATCAAGCGTAGAAAAACGAGATGCATCAGGAAATTTTGATATTGTTTGATGCATTCAATTTCAAAACTCCCCAAAATACAAACAGCCCCGCGAAGGGGCTGTTTGCAGTATTTCGGAGAGATGTACTTTATTTCAGATACATCATCTTCATTGTTTTGACAAAGCTCTCAGATTCTAGACGGTAGATGTAAATACCGGAAGAAACTGGTAAGCCATTGTCAGATAAACCATTCCATGCTAATGTATAGCGACTTGGGTTCTGGAAACCATTCACAAGTACGCGTACTGGTTGTCCAACAAGGTTGTAGACAACAAGTCTCACATCAGATGCTTCTGGAATATCATAGGATATCGTAGTAACCGGGTTGAAGGGGTTCGGATAGTTCTGATAGAGAGCGAATACATCTGGAATAAATGCATCGTCTGTGCCTACCGTAGAACCGATCGTCAGGTTAAACGGACCATTGGCTGAATAATCCATATCCATGCCGTTGTAGGCCACGATGTCCCAGGTTCCCTCAACAGCTGTGACACCGACAAATTCAAATGCGGCACTCAGAACTGCGTAAGGAATCAGAACTTCAGTTGCAGAGGTGTCGAAAGGTATGATTACACTTCCCAGTGAACCAGTCAGTTCAACACCATACATCATATCATCACCAGCAGATTCCCATGCAAAGAGCAAGGAACCAGTGGCAACGTTAGCGGATGTAATCTCAACATTACTATCGGCGGCAGGAGATAATAGATCGAACTCTCCTGGACCCATATAGACATCGGATTCAACCATGACATCATCTATCCAGAGGTGATCCAGAGTAAATGATGTGGCCCCTTCAAGAGTGAAGCGCAGTTGCCATCCATCTGTTCCGGCGACTACATCAGAAATATTGAAAATCATAAAATCGTCAATATCACCATAGACTGAATCGTTATGAGCAAAAAGCTCTGTCTCAGTAACGAAGTCATCATTTGACATGGAAGCCGAAATGTCCAGGGTACCGTTATCACCATCATTAAAGTCATCCAAGTACAGATAGAATGATAGTCTAGCGATCGTTGCACCTGTAAAATCAGCAACAGGTGAGGTCACAGTCTGATAGAAATTCAGAGCTGTAGGTGACCAGTCGAAGTGTAACATCTCATCTTCGATACCGAAGTTTGGCGCCACATTCCCAGCACCATCATCCGTTACCCAACCGATATCTTCAAGAGGTGTAAGATTTGGATACATGAAGTCTTCATAATGATTCAGAAATAGTGGTGACCAGTAAGTAAAGGCATCCACATTTGAATAATCTGATTCACCAAGATCATATACAGCACTTACTGTATAGAAATACTCCGTATCAAAATCGAAGTCATCATCAAAGAACATCTCACCAGCCGCAGTTGCATAGGCATCACCAAAGACCATTGGGTCTAGTGATCTATATACGTTGTAGCTGAGAAGTTCACGACCGACGGTTGTAAATGCAGGAGCGTCGAAGCTTCCCGAGGTCTCGTTCTCTTGTTTTACATTGAGAGCGATAGGTGCTTCAATCTTCTCAATCGTTGTCGTTTCAGAACCGTGGAGAACCATGGAGCGACCTGTCGCAGGTTCACCAAGGAAGGCACGGATGGCAAAAGTACTTGGAACCATGTTCCAAATAGGATTGCCCTCTGCATCGAGTCCGGCTGCAAAGATTGAATTGCCCCAGAAGTGATCCTCATCAATACCGACATATGGTCCTGAAACACCATCAGCCCATTCGATGAGTACCCAGAAATCGTGCTCAGCTGGTGAGACACCAACTGGATAGAAATCCCAGGCTGCTTCTGGCCAGATTACTGCATCATTTCCAACAGATGTCCAAAGAACATTTGCCAGATCTGGACCACCCATTTCATCGGAACCAACAACTGAGACGGCTGCAAATGCTATTTCTGGATCATCGGCTGTGGTCAGGATTGAAATCTCATTGATCGCATATCCTGGAGTAATAGCAGCCTTGAAATGAGCAGCAAAGTAGTTATCTGCTGTTGCTGGAATTAATGGAGCACCGAAGTTTTCGTATGTTCCATCATCATAAGCAACCATACCCATTGGGAGCGGTGGTGCCCACATGAGACCTATTGTTGTATCTTCAAAGCTTGGATAAGCCATGAGGTGATCAGGTGCTGGCAAGTACATATCCAGAACAAAGTCCAGAGTGGTTGCTCCACCTTCAGTCACCACTGCCATATCCATAGCAGGATGATAATTCACACGCATGACCTCTACCATATAATCACCGGCAGGTACTGTGATGCTATAAGCACCCGCAGCATCGGTCATGGTACCATCATCAGCAAACATACCCATGGCATGCACATCGGCATAACCGACGGCGTTACCATCAGCATCAGTTACGGTACCTGCGATAGTTCCTGGTAATGGTGCTTCTTCAATAGTGATATTATCAACACCCATACCATAAGACCAGTTCCCTCCATCATCATAATGGAATCCAAAACGAACGGTAGAACCAGCATATTCGCCCAGATTGAACAGGGTACCTGTCCAATCATCTGGTGAATCTTCCAATGGATAAACCATGGCTTCTTCACCGTCAAATACGATGAATTCACCGCCGTTCCCGCCTCTGACAGTATAGCTGAACAGAATCTGAGGATTGACTGCGGTAGCGAAATCTACCCACGGGGTCCACAGGATTTCATTCCCGTTGGAACTAATTGCAACACCATCATCATCAATTCCTGCAAATTGACCAGTGCTACCTGCTGGATGCCAACCATTATATGCGTTGGTCTGGAAATAAGCACTATCTCCAACTT
>Ga0257116_1000902_pt1 | contig 22414 bp, 30 predicted proteins | sample SI112_120mmetaG_FD_190150 | JGI IMG/M metagenome (GOLD analysis project Ga0257116, IMG submission 190150) | Marine microbial communities from Saanich Inlet, British Columbia, Canada - SI112_120m | ecosystem: Environmental > Aquatic > Marine > Inlet | place: Canada: British Columbia | collected...
TTTCATCCACATCAATCATCTGTATTGAGTATCCTTCATTTTTAATTTCCGTCATTACGGGTTTGAATGCTTTACACGGACCACACCATGTGGCTGTGAAATATTTTGCTGTTTTCATTATTTACCCCATTTTCCATTTTTTACGATTGTTGCCATAATACCATAGTTTGAAACATCAAGAAATGCATCTTCTAATGGTTCATCTTTAACTGCATTTTCTCGATTGTTCATCAATAAAGTTTTAACTCTCTGCAATTTATCATTCATTCTGAACCATAAACCTGTAAGTGATAGTTTCACTTCTTCTTTAGTTTGTAATTGCGTTCCAACTGAAATGTTACCTGGACCATAATCGTGTTGTTTGTGTAAGAACAATATGTATTGTTCCCTTTGTAATCTTTTAAATTCTTTGGTCATTTGTGGCCACTCTTGTTCCATTAGTGTTACAATGTCGCCGTGGTTGCCTGTTAAATAAGAATTTACTTCTTTTTTTGTACTTGATTCTTTTATTGCCTTTGGCATATTATCTCCTTATCTCATACTTGATCTTACGACATATTTTCGTAAAAGTCAAGTGATTTCGTCCACAATACCATATTCTAAACATTCTTCCGAAGTCAAATATGTATCTTGTTTGGAAACATCTTCCCAAAACTCTTGGGATTTATTTGTTACATCACCTAAAATACGATTTATGTTTGTTTGTAATTTTTTCAAATGGTCAGCTCCCTTTAACACATCAGAAGTTTTACCCATTTCAAATGCTGAACCCTCATGAACCATAACCGTTGAATTTTCTGTCATTGTTCTTTTACCAGTTCCACACGCCAATATCACGGCCGCTGCGGACATACAGGCCCCAATACAATGAGTATTTACTTTGACTGGTAAGGAATTAAAGTAGTCAATAGTTCCTAACATAGCATAAACATCACCACCATAAGACGAAATAACTAAATTTACATCTTTCTTCCCATCATCATATTGGATAAAATTATCAAATCGTGTCATAACTGAATATAATTGATCTGCATCTATCTCGTAAGTTAGATACATAGTATTACTACCTAAGTTAATACCCCACTCTAATTGTTTGAATAACATTTGTGTTTTCTTATCCAATCCTTGCATATCCGCATAATGTACTTTCAATAACTTTTCCACTTCACGTTCTAGCATACTTTCTCCTATTTTTTAAAGACGAATACTGGTTCGTATTTATAACCAGCACCCATCACACTTGATAAGGTTAATTGTAAGGTATCCTCTTGGATAAACCCCAACTCTTTTGAAATCTTTACTGTTTGTTCTTCTATAAATTTATACTTGGGTGTATTTGCGATATTGTATAACATATAACCACCTTTTTTTAATCCGTAATAACAATTCTCTATGGTCTTTCTTAAAAAACCATTTACCCATTCATCACCTGATGGGAATTTAATATAACTTTGTGTGGACTCATCGGAATACTTTTCCGTGTCGAAATAAGGTGGTGAAGTAAAACATAAATCAAGAGATGATTTGTTTGGAATGAAATCCTCACTTCCTTGTTTATATATATCAACTTTTTTCTTAATATAACTAAATTCTTTGCTAATTTGCAATAATCCATCATAAGTTCTTGTTGATGGTTCAGTTCCTATGTAGTGTTTAGTATTTTTTGCAGATAAAAATCCAAGTAACCTACCTCCCCAACCACTTGATGGATCCCATATTACTCCATCACCACCATATTTTTCATAAATTAGTTTTGCTGCCGTTGGTCGGAAGTTACTTACAGATTGAGTTCCACTATAAATCTTAATGGATTGTCTCAATCGGTTTTCATGAAATACATTTCTCTCACCATTTGGATCCTCACCCTTATAGTGTTTCTGTTCCCATTTCCAACACTTACGAATCGTAGATTTAAACATATCATCATCGTGAAATATATCCATAGGTGATTTTTTAGCACTACCACATATAATTTCCCAAAAATGTGGAAAGTAAGTCCATGCCAATCTCAATCCGTGCATAGTTTGGACTATCTGATTATCTTTGAATATTGTATCAACATCAAACTTTTTGAGTTTCCTCATGTGTTCGTGTTTTTCATCTTCACGAATTTTGTAGTGGGGGAATCCATGTCGTCTATAGTAATCGAATATGACTTCTACACCATATTCTCTATCTACTACATCTATTGAATTTGTAACCCTTTCAAACTCTAAGTCCTTTTCATCTATATCAATGAGTTTACCGAGAGTTTCATAATTTACTCTTGTCATTAGGGCAGGTTTAGTTTTTTAATTTCCTTTGTATCTGATCCATACTTTTGTAATATGGTTTTGAGATTTGCCTTGTTTTGTTCGGTTGAGTAGAATACGTCCAAGTATTCTCTTGCCTCTGATAAACTTGATTCGTAATGTTTTGCAACTATTTCTACTACCCATTTTTCATATTTCATATTCTTTTTTCCTTTAACATATCGTAACCACTCTTTCTTCTTTGGAAGAACGTTACTATATAATTTATATAAATCTTTTGGTTTTAATTTATATTTTTGAAATTCATTAGCAACCTCGACATACTCCATCTTCATAGATATAAATCTATGTATCATATAGTTAGACCATTGTTTTTTCTCTGTTTCGTTTAGAGAATCCCAATAACCTTTTGTTTGATGTTGTGTAATATGAGTGATGTGATCAAATAAAGATTTATTACCAGACTTTTTCTTTTTCATATTAATAAGTAGTCTTTTAATTTCTCAAGTTCGGAAAAATTTGCTATGTTTTGATAAGTTTGGTCGGTTTTATAACATTGACGTGGTTCTATAAATTCTGCTCTTATACTATCAATCTCATTTTCAGTTTTTTCAACATTAAGAAACTTCACCAATGAAAAATAATTTTGTCTATGTCTGTCTGTATAAATATTTCTATCAAATAAATCCTCATAAGAAAATACTTTTATATCTTCTCTATCATTAACCTGTTCTAACATAAATAAAGTTTCATTGTATATTCTATCCATCCAAGACTTTACTTCATCATAATCAAGTTTATCAAATTTATAATCTCTTTTATATTGTTTGTGCACACCAACTGATCCTATCCAATGACCCGTTTGAATTGCTAACATTTCAGAAATAACCTTTTCAAATATATTTTTACGATATGTCAATATTTTCAATACTGGATAATCTAAAAATTTATCAACAACATCAAGATAACCAGGCTCATCCCAATTCAATTTCATACCTGTATTGGACTGAAATATCTCATCAAGACAATTACTGATGTTTGAATTGAGATAAAATTCATCATTAGAAAATGATAAACCAAATGTTTTCCATATATTAGGTGGTGAGTCCATCCAAACCATTTTAGTTCTTGTTAAATGATGTAATGAATTCATTAAATTATTTGAACCACTTCGTTTTCCATTTAACATTATAAATTTATTCATTCACATAACCACATCTTAAAAATAACCTTTGACTAACATCATTCCACTCATCAACGTGTGACCATACTGAATCTAAACCTCTTAGTTTAGCTGCGGTATGTATATAATTAATTAAACCCTTTCCATATCCCCAATTCCTATGATCCTTATGAACATAAAGATTCAATCCCTCTTGTGTTTCATAATTCAACCAAAACCAACCTTTAAGTTCACCATCTTGTTGTAACACGGACATTAACCAACCATCTTCTAACCTTTGTTTTGCATCTTCCACACTCCACATTTTATTCCAATTCATTTCTTCTTGAAAAATATCTATTGCTAATTGAAGTTTATCTTCGTTTACCTTCTTCCAATGTGTTATTTCATATGAACTCGGAGTAAATCTATAATCGTTCAAAGATTTACGATATATCATCATAAAAAATTATCTATTGATAATTCATTTTTCTGTGATCCAGCCTCAAAACCAAGATTTGGTCGTTTATCAAATTCAAAATCTGAATATTTACCATTTTTTCTAACGTAATGAATAAATAATTGGTAACATTCGTTTCCCTCAAATGGTTCTCTCCAATGATTCATTTTAGTTCCCTCGTAAAAACAAACATCTCCCAATTCTAATATAAGATTTGCAGATTCTTCCTTCTCAGCAGAATCTTGCCAAGATGTTGACTCTGTACCATATTTTTCATAATCATATTTTTGCATATAAATTGGCCAAGGTTTATCCGTAAATATCGGAATAGTAGCACTAAACTCACAAGATGGTCTGTCTGTATGTGGTTTTAACCAATCCATACGATTGTAAAGTCTAAAAAAAGTATAACAAGGATATAATTCTTCTCCGGCCACACTTTCTGCAACTGGTTGTAGCATTTTTAAAATTGAATCTCCAATGTAAGTACCATACGCAGTAAAAGTACCTGGTACCTGACCATTATCTAATTCCAACTCATCATTTTCTATTTTTAAATCAAAATATTGTTTTGTAAGTGTTAATAAATCCTTAGATAGAAAGTTGTTGACAACCTGATATCCATCTCTTTGTAATTTATTAACAGGTTTCAATCGTTTCTTTAATACAAAATTCACTGCCAAACTAATTCTATCGTTATTTTTTTTATTTAAATCAACAGAATGTTTCAACCATGCCGGAAAAATAACCAACTCACCATCTTCTGGTTTAATACTATAATCAGGATTTTCCATTTCATAATGATGAACGAATTCTCTATTAAATAAAACCTTATCATCACTTCTTTTAAGAATTAAATCACCACACTCTTCGTGAGTTTTTACATAATAAACTAATGAATAATCTGCTCCTGGATGAGTATGGTGAGTATTCAATACCCCCTCATGGTTAATATTGAACCACCAATTATCTACATAAACTTCTTCACCGTTAGTTATATTTTTTTGAATAATATCACAAAAGGAGTCTAATAAATCATTCATATATTTTGGAATTTTACTCTGTTTTGAGGAATGCCAACCACCAACATTAGACCTAATCACACCAGTCGGATGATCTGATTTCAACGAATATGCATAGTTTTTTATTTTTTCATTGTCAACCTCTATTTTACCTGTCCAAATATCGGTTTCAAATATATTCTGTTTTTTCATCTTATAACTCATTTTCTTTATACAACTTTAACTTATCTAAATAATACTCAGAGTCTATTAAGTCATATTCATAATCTATATACTTTTTTAACTCCGTATCAAATTTATTATCTTTATCTTTAATTGTAACAAAACAATAAATCCTTCCTATCTTCCTATATACTCTCTTACCGGATAGCATTTCAAACAATTCTAACAATTCATCCTTATATGAGCAAAAGTCTGTACCCCAGGATGTTCTATTCTGATTATCCTCACATAAATGAATTACTTTAATATCATTATACTCAATAATAATATTTTTAATAAAAATTGGTAATTCGTATATAATAATATTTGAAGATATGTCTTTATCAATTAATTGTTTATCTGTTATAATAACCTTACAAAGTGGAAGTACAGTTGTTCTCAATATTAACTCCATCTACAAAAAATCTCGTATAATAAACACCACCAGTACTACCATGATCCAATCCACTATAACTGCCAGTTATATTTGAATCTGGATTATTGATTACTTCCGAGTTTTCGATTTGAACCCTGTGAAAATCAGTAAACCATGATGCAGAAATATTTACATCTTCACAAACTCTGGTTAATAAAGAACCTGTTATATGTATTTGATTGTACTCTGGTATTGAACTCCAATTCCAACTTGCACTTTCAACTAAACCCCAAACTATAATTTTATCATCATATTCATCTATTTCACTCTGATTGTCTGTAATCCAATCATAATCTTCTGGATCTAATGAACCAGATATCACATCAACATTGGTTTGTACTGCAAATCTAATACTATAATAACTCATTAAATTGTCCAGAAGAAATCGGGGTTTTGGGCTCCTGGAGTCATTCTGTTATAATACTTTAAAATACCTTCTGCCAATTCATTCTGATTTCCGGAGGGTTGTGCTTTACCTATAAATAAAGCTTCTGAAAAGACGCCTCCGAGGGTGTTTACGGTAGTGGTGCCAGTGGTAGATTTACCAAAAACACTCCAATAATTACTACCTGCTCTTGGTTGGGTTATTGGGGAGGGCTCATATTGAGTCTGTCCAAACGCAGTGCCTCCTGGATTTGAAAAATTCCTGAAATTCCACCGTGTTGGGGTAGATGGAGCATTATATCTAACTCCTGTAATAATAAAAGCCGGCATAGGAATGTGCTTGGGGCCGGTTTCTTGATAAGTTGGTGATGGAGAGAAATCAACTTGTGGTGGTGAAACAGCAGCCCAAGGTGGTTTGGAATAATACATTTTCCCTTGTGTAGGTTGAGAAAAATTATCCCTCACTGCAATATCCCAATCACTTCCAGGCTGACAGCTCCACAAACGGCCGTAGTTATTCGATTGACGAGCCGTATAGGCCCATGTCATTATAGTAGTAAATGAACTTGGACCAAAAAACCCATAAGTACCAGTATGATATGGATTCGTGGGTTGTTTTGAAAAAACAAAACCTTTTGAACCAGGCATATTGATGCCTTTCATGGGATTTGTATTCCTGGAAACGGGACTTCCACCTCCATCGGCATATTCTGCACTGTGCACTGCATACGATCCAGGTTGGACTATTGCATCTATATCTCCACGAGAGGTTAAATCATAAATAGTATTAGAAGGACTTGGAAAACTTGAAGGATGACTCACATCCCAATGCCCATATATATCTAATTCACTACCAAATGATGGTGGAATAGGCCAATTTGATGGACCATTATGAACGTGTAATCTATTCATAAAGTAATTCGGGTTGGGAGTATCCATTGGTTTCATTTCATAAATATCCCAATGTGATCTCTTACCCACTACTTCTCTCATACTCACAACTACTGATGATACCATTTCACCATAAAGTACATCGGTTACTTTCATATCAGGTCTTTTGGGTGTAATACACTGCATACCAGGCATCAATTGCATGGCTTCCTGATGTTTAATTTCCATTGTTAAATCTGGTCTATATGAAGCCCAACCGAAAAATTTCTCTTTTGGTGCTCTTACTTTCATTCCTTCACGAGATGCTGCATATATAACTTTAAGTGGTTTTTCAAATAAAAATTCTGCTGTCCAAATATGTCCACCTGTATTAAAAGTAATCTCAACAACTCTACTTGGCATTTTTTCATCTTCAACTTTACCCATTACACCGGCTACAATTTTTTGTTCTTCATCACTCCAACTCATAGCTACCTGGCCGACCTTTGGTGAAAAAATCAAATCATCCAATCCTGAAATATTGTTACTTGATTGTGCTTTTACAAAAAATCCATTAACACTCATAACATTTTCTGTAGTTCGAATCATTTTTCCTTTAACAACACCTTTTACAAATTCAATTTGTTTAATTTCAAATTCTTCCATATTATCACGAAGAATTTTATCACCAACTTCCAAAAACCTTACAGGAATATATTGAGAAAGGTGGCCTGCTTTTACAACATTAGTAGAATATGTGAATTTATATTCGTTGTTTATTAAAACATAATTTTTATTGATGTAAGAATCGAATTCATCTATTTTAGTTATTTTACCACCTAATTTTAGATTATCTCTCCGTTCTAACAAATATGAATGTTTTTTAGAACCATCTGCTAATTCTACTTCATCTTTAAGCATACAGTTTGTAGGATCAATTTTATAAAATAACTTTTCATCACCCTTATCTTCGTGTTCCCAATACTTACAATATAAGTTGGGTGTTAAATCATAAAATTGTTTTTTAAATATTATTCCATAGGATTTTACTTCTGTCTTTAATCCTGTATCTATATCTATACCGGCATCAATGAAATCTTCACAATAATCAAAATCTTTTAAATGTGTAATAAAAGCTTTTTTAGTTTTAAATTTACGAATCTCAACACCTTGCTTTCTATCAACATTACTTTTCTTAAAAACATACCATTTATTTTTTTCGAAACCATCGTTATTTTCAATAGTCTGATATTCTGGAGTCGGATAAACATTTAAATGTTGAATTAATTTTTTAGTTTTTAATTTATTCTCCGCAATTCGATCTATTTCACATTCTCTATTCCAACCCACTCTTAATATGAAATCTTCTTGACTATTATACTCAAACCCATCCCAAATATCATCTTGGTTAGAACTATAATGTATATCAAATTTAATGTCTTTTTTACTTAATTCTTTACTTAATTTATCACGAAACGGATGTGAAGGAGTAATTGACTTCCATTTAGATTCACATAAAAGAACAAGAGTTTTGTACTTCCAATGAGAACATAAATTTACAAGTGCACCAAAATCAAACCATTCAATCAAATCTTCATCTAATGCTGTATTTGTATTAATTTCTGTTACGTAACCAACATAATCTTTTGGTAATAAATCAACTGTATATAATACTGCTTCATTTTTCTTCAAACCTCTAACTTCATTGGCAAAGTAATTACCTAAAGCATTGGCACTCGAACCCAACATCATTTTATAGCTTAACTTATCAAATAAATTTGTATTTTCCATATCTATTTTATCTCCATATCCGAATTACTGTACAACAATAACTTTGTATTTTCCATATCTATAAATAGGTTATTTATTATTATTTGTATGGTTTTCCGTGTAACCACAATACAACAGAATTTCGAATTCCCTTTGTAACAGGTTCTACACTATGCATCATAAAAGATGGAAAAAATATTATTGTACCGGCCTTTAATTTAGGTGTATCTTTATCTGGTCCAGGTTGTCCCTGGAAAACCAATTCTCCACCTTCATAACCATCATTAACAAGTAATACTCCTGAGATTTTTCTATATGACATAGGTCCATCACCACCAACATCCATATGAGAGTCATATTTACCTTTTACTTTACCATCATAGGTAAGATATATTGCTGGCTCAAACATACCTGTCATTTCAAAATTCCAATTAAAATTAAAATTTGCTTGCATACATAAAGATTCAAATTTAGAATATAACCATGCAAAATCTTCTATTTGTGGTATAGCTCTTTGTTTGGCAATTCTTTCAGAATATTCGTCTGATGAGCCAAACATACTATCTCCGTGTGTTAACGCTTCTTCTTCGGGGAAAGTTTCTACTTGTTTTCTTAATCTTCTCAACTCTACATCCCCAAATGCTCCTTCAAAAATACAAGGTGCATACATTGGAACTGGTATCGATTTTATAGTTTGTAAATGTAAATTAGTATTCATTTTTGTTACTCCTTAATTAATTTTTAAACTTTGATACTTCAACTGTCGGCTTATTTTTCCCAGTATCAATTTTTTTCATTTTTTTACTTTTTTTAAAACTTATTTTTAATTTAATCGTTTTTAACTCTTGAGTTCCATCATAAAAAATATCAACATTGTTCGGATATATTATAACCGAATCATGTACGACATCACCATTCATAACAATTTGACTATTTGAAAGATCCGAAAACTCTGTTTCATAATTAAAAGCAATATTACCATCAGACCCACCCTTGATTAGAGACATTTGACAATTACTATCTTCTTCACCAACTCTATAATAAATATATTGATGTGCATGTTCACTAAAATACTGAGTTAAATGTTCTTCTAATAACTCTTCAAAATCTATTTCATCTTCTTTGGACCTTTCATCCGTCATTATTAAATCTATAAAAAGCCCATTATTGCCAGAAAAATACACTACTGGTCCTAAATCCGTAATATATTGAAACATTATTGAATTATTCATTATAACTTCTCCTTATATATATATCATGTAATATTATATTTTCTACATCACTACACAAAACTATAACTCTCATTTTTTCTTTAGAATCTACGTCTTTGTAATATTTTTCCCAATCACTCTTCTTCATAAATTCTTCAAATAAAGTTTTCATTATTTCCTTTTAACAACCATTCTCCATCTTCTAATCTTTTCTTTCCTCTACTAATAAGTAGTTGCATTTCTCCGTCAGATAGATTATTTTTTTCTAATGTTCCACCGAGTTTCTTCATCAAAATCTTCAAAAATTCATCATTAAATTTTATCGGATCAATAGTTGAATCAACTTCCCACAAACCACCAACCACATCACTAACATTTCCGCTATCAGATTCAAATGATGGTGTTTTAAGTACATTATTAATATCCAATTCTTTAACTTTAGTTGCTAATTTAGAATCAAACTGATAAGTTATACTTCCAACAGTTACATGACAATCATTTATAACCTCATAACTACAACCGAAGAATTTTTTTTGTTTATTCCCTATTTTAAAAAATATATCATTACGACCATTCCAAAAAGTTTCAATTCCAAATTTAAAACAACATTCTCGTACCGCTTGTAAGAATAATGGTTTTACATCACGAGAAAAATATAAAATAAAATTAAAACAATTAGGACCTTCTATCCAATATGCCAATTTATCATCATCTATGTTATCTGGATCTTCGTAAACTCTTACTATCGGATATTCTATTTCTCCATTAAAAAATGATGAAATATCTAATTTGCTATTTCCAAAAAAAGCTACAATATGTTTTTTTGATGAAAATTTTATAACTATAGGACAATTTATATCAATTAAATTTCCATACTCCCAAACTGAACTATATATGTCGGGAGTAAGACTTCCTAAATTTAAATATTTAATCTCATTGGTCATACGCGGTCTGTTTTTCTTTATAAATCAAGAAGATACCGCCTGAAAGTAATCCCAAACCTAATAGTTGATATACTGATGGTGCCGTGTCTAAAAAGAAATAGGCGATTATTACTGCAAAGAATGAACCAAAACAAAGTTCACCAACTCCTGCGTTACTGGCTCCAATGTATTTAATTGCTGTCCAATAACATAAGTATGCAATATAACTGGCCACTATAGCAATATAGAGAATTGCCAATAGATTATGAGTGGTTAGTTGTGAAATTGTAGTTGCTGGTGATTGTAATAATGAAGTATAAACAAACACTTGTAGAAAATCGTAGAACACGATAGTAAGTGGTTTATATTTCTTCATTATAGATTGTCCTACTAACAAATATCCAACCCATGCTGCAACTGCCACTACACATAACAATACACCAGATGTAGTCAATGCTTCAGTTGAAAATGTGGGCAGAAATTCAATTGCAAACAATGAACCAACCGTACCCAACCCTACTGCTATTTTTCTCTTAGTACTGAACTTCTCTCCGTATAAATACACCGCGACGAGTGCCAATACAAATGGATAAAAGTAAAAAATACCATAGATGACTGGAATATTAGGATCCAGATATTCCCAACCGAACCAATATGTAATCAAATGGACGGCAAGAAATGCACCATTGGTCAAAAATCGTTTTATATCTTGTTTTTCCACAAGAAACAGATTTTCACCAGTTCTATATTTTTGAAATAAGATGGTTACACCAAACAAAATAGTTGCTATCAAGAACCTTGTAGATAACAAAGTAACTGGACCGGCACCTTCTGCAAAGATATAACTACCTGTAACTTCAAGACTTGACCATGCAAGAATTGAACCGAATAATATCATTATTCCTTTTGTAAAATTATTCATTTTTACTATCCCCTAACTTTAAAATACCGAGGTCGGCATTTATTTTAAATAACAAATCACCTTCATTACCAAACTCTACAGATAAGAAACTACCAGGATAATCTCCATCAAAAGTCCACATAACCCCATAAAGTGGTTTTGCTTCTTTATCAGGAAAACTCTCATATCCAGCGAGTAGATTGAACCCATAAAGTCCAGGTTTAATGACTGCTCGGGCGAAATAATACTCATCACTCAAACTATACTCGGCGATATATTCTATCTTATCATTTAATCCACTAACATCAATGGATTGTCTTTCTTGATTATCAACTGAAAGTGCTACGAATTGATTTGCTATTTCATATGATACACGAGCGGAAGCGTAATCACTCCATCTATTGTTTAGATTATCACCGAAATAAGTTTCAAGATAACCTTTTTCACCAAGTGCACCATATACACTAACACCTCGACCAAGAACTAATTCACCGACATCCCAACTGGTCTGATAAGTAAACATATCTCTACGAGTTAAATCGAGATAAGGTAAATTAGAACCAAACGGAACTAATTGTTGTCCAAATCCAATATTGAACTTACCACCATTGGCGACACTATATGGTTTATAAAAGAGTTCTTCAATATAGATTTTCTCATCGTTCCAAGTGGGTCCCCAAAAAAAGGTTGCAAACCATTTTGAGTCATCACTTTTTACATAAGAAAATAATATTGGTTTACTCCAAGAAACCGTATCTCCAACTTCGGCATATCCAATAACCGAATTTTTGACTGTGATTGATGATTGGGCTGATAACATTGAAACCATTCCAAGTATCATCAATAACCTTACTATTTTATGCATTATAACTTCTCCTTATTATTATATATATATCATATTTCATATCCAAATTCCAACATTTCTTTGTGAAACTTTTTTTCAATTCTCTTTCGTTGTTTTTTAGTGAGAATGTCTTTCCAATTTTGGTGTTTAAAATATTTTTTACTCATTGGATAACTGGCCTCTTTATTCATTTTTGCCATCTTACTAAATGATGTACTTTCAATACACTTTTTAATTTTATCTTCATCATATGTACCACATCCCACATCATCAGTTAAAAATTTAATAATTTTAGAAAAATATTTAAAACTATCTTGTAATAAATCTTCATATCTAACAACTATTCCAGGATAACCATCCTTTTCTCCTTGTTCTTTCCAAGACATATAATTTTTATACCAATTTAATCTAAATTCTGGAAAATCATCTTCCTCGGTTATATTCATACCATCAGTTGCTATATGGTCTATAGCATTATCAATACTAACTTCCATATATCTAGCATAAGAAATAACCACATCTCTTGGATCCCTAATTATATTAATATAACCAGCAGTTTTTGCAGCATCTATAAATAAATTACCATTAAGAGTGCCATTCTTATTATGAGTTGCAATAAACTCAAAATTTAAATCAGGATCACCATGAGTCCACTCCATTTGTTGTTGGGCTCGTTGCCAATATTCTACAATTCTTTCTTTTTTTTCAGCAATCTTTGATCTATATTTTCCAAAAAAAAGTCCAGTCAAAAAATGTGGCATTTTTTGTAATAACTCATAGGAAAACTCTCCACCTTCTGTAAAATAATAAGCTCCTAAAAAACTTCTCGTCCAGTCAGTCCCACTTCGAGGATGAGTTGCAATCCATAGAATTTTATTATTATTTATCAGTTTTTTTTTTAAATCGGGCTTGATATCGACTACTGTTTCTTGTTTCCACAATCCATGTTTTTTCAATGATTCAATAATTAAAAATGAATTTTTATTATCAAATCCAATAAAAAAATCATCTCCTATTTCTACTATTGGAACTGCAAATGAATGAGTTTTTTTAAATATCCTCCGTCTTTCTTCTCTATTCGTAACCACATCAATTTCTTCGTATTCCAAAGATTGATTAGAAAATAATTGTTTAGCCATGTTGCAGGCTGGACAATTTTTTATTTTTGATGATGTAAATAACTTTATTTTTGTAACCATTTTTTTCCTTATAAATTAATTTACCCACATAAACCCTTTGCTTGCCACCATGAAGTGCTGGTGCACCCGTTTACTGTCCCCTTAGAGGTGGTATATGTCGGCGTATGGCCCCCATTCCCGCCGTGAAGTGAATAATAATCACAGCGCGGACTTGTATTGGGATATGAGACTTCAGCATAAGTGGGATAACTTACCCATGTGATCCAGAGGCTACCGTTACACGCCGCATTATGTAGTATCACTCCATTCGCATAATAATAATCCTGGGGTTCAACATTAATTTCACTAATAGGAAACACCTGTGTTGAAGATGAAACAACCGAAATACTTGTTATTTCTAATTCTTGACCATCTTCGTCTGCCAAATAATCTCCAATAGATAATTCTATTGATGGTTTAAATTTCCAAGTATTTTCGCTTCCACTTGTAAAAAGATTTGTAAATGTACCAAATTTCTTATCACCATTTATTACGGTATATGAATCTGTGAATAAATCGGGCCATACATCAATAACCTCAACATTTGATTGGGATGGTATTGATAAACTTGAAGTTTCCCAAAGTTTCCAGAAATAATGACCACACTTGTTAGCGTACCCATCCGATTCATCGGGTAACCCACTAATATTACGAATTTTTAAGAACGACCCCGTAACTACATTTTCTATATTTGTATAACTGTTATCTGACATCAATACCTGACTTCCCGATATGGCACCCTTTCGTGTAATAGTAGTTGTCGTATAAGAACCCGAATCACCTGATAAAATATAATGAGGTAAATGAGTTTGAAAAACATTCACATCCGCTGTAATTGGATTCCGTGGTTGTAAAAAAATATTTTCTTGTGGAGTCAACATCATAATACCCCTCACCTCAGAATAATAAGCCCCATTATAATTCAAATCGGGTAGGATAAACTCCTCACAATAAGATTGAGAAAGTAAATAATTTTTATTATCATCCGTTATATCATAAAACTGAAAAGAATTCATAAGTAAAGTTTGATAATCTACTGTGGGGTCTTTAATAAGTACATCTGGAACACCAACACCATTAGAAAATCCATCAGGTAAATCTGCCATTTTTCTTGGCATCAAAGATTCAATTCCAGATGAAGATGCGAAATTCCTAAATTCTCTTTTATCCGATGCTAAATAATCAATAGGACTTGCAGAATCAAATCCAAATCGTAACACAAAAGTAGTATTAGGAACATCAAAATCTGGTACCGGAGTAGGATAGGAGGGCTGAACATAAATACTTGATGTAAACCCATCTATGTCCAAACTGGCTGTTATATCACCTACCAGCTCCAAAGGTGGCATAACAGTTCCTTCTTCATTTCGTGTAACCAAAACTATAGTGTCATAATTATTTGCTTTCCACCAAGTAACTGCACTATCTAAAAAATTAGTTTCAGGTGGAGTTTGAATATTCGTGTTAAGTTCTAATAACTTTAATGATCCACTTGAAGGGACCCAATCATATCCGGCAATTACTCCATGATTATTACCCTTTCCTGTCCAATATTCAGGATTACTTCCTGTCAAAAAGGGGGCAGCAGCTTGCAAAGACTGAGTTGCAATAGAACTACTATAATTATTAAAATTAAAATAATTTAATTTCATTTACTTTCCTCCCAATTACATTTTTTAAATACATTTATGCTTTTTATATTCCACACATCTATCTTACTATAAATATCAATTCTCTCTTTATTTACCAAATTTGTAATTGAATATATTAATTGCCCTCCATATCCCGTATTTCTATAATCTTTATGCACATATAAATTACAAAGTTCATTTTCTAATATATTAAACCAAACCCATCCCACAATTTTATTATCTATTTCTAAAATATTAAAATACCATCCATCTTTTAATCGTTGTTTTGCATCTTCCATCGACCACATATCTTTCCAATTCAATTCTACTTCGAATTCATCTATAGCCCATTTTAATTTTTCTTCATCTAAGTCAAAAACTTGATTTATTTCTGGTATAATTTCAACTTCTTTATAATTTATTAAATCTGGTTTAAATTTAATCATTTATTCATCAATATCCAATCCATTAGGATACCACTGTAAAAGTTCTTCGTCCTTTTTTATATCTTTAGTGGATTACAAAACAAAAATTTTATAATTAATATGTTTTTTAAATTTCCAATAAACACTTCTATCCTCTAATTTAATTGCACTATTATACAATGCTGCATATCCAAATACCACACAATGTTGCTCTTTCGGTTGACCATTTGGTAATTCTCCATCCTCACAGAAAAACATATATTTTTGAAATTCATCATCCTCAAAATATCCTTCCACTACACGATAATGACATTCTTCCAATAATTCTCCCTTTTTTATATCCTCTTTTGCAAAAACACCATATCCTTGTAGGGGAGATTTTCTAACTTCTAATTTCGGATTATGATAAAGTTTATCTTTCATTTATCAAACTTCTTTGTCATTATCCCATCAAATCTGGTCGTGAAAGTGCATCTTCTTTTGGTTTATTTACTTCTTCCAAACCAAGTCCAGCTCCATCTATAAACATCTTCGGAACTTTCCCACAATTACCACAACTATAAACTTGAACTGGTACAAGTGCTTCTTGTCCTGTTGGTGACATAATTGGTGAAATCCTTTTAATTACGTGTGCTGTAATGAAAAGGTAATTCCCACAATCATCACATTTTATAGTCTCTGCCTTTTTCAAATCCACTTGAACTTCTGTTTGTGGTTGTTGAGGTGCTTTTCTTTTAGCCATTTTCTAACTCCTTTAATGTAACTGTTGCAACACCGTGTTTTTGTACTACTCGTGTTGTACATTTTTGTGCAAATTCTATTGCACTTTCTATATTATTTGTATCTAAATAACCACGAACTAATCCAGCGATGAATGTATCTCCTGCTCCACTCACATCTTTAACAGGAACTTCTTCTACTGAAAAATCTCTTTCATTATATCTACATCCTTTACTACCTAATGTAACAATAAGTTTTTCCTTGAATCCATCATCTGACAGTAATTCATGATTCTTCTTATATTCTAATTCGTTTATCTTGATAAAATCTGCATCTCTTATCCACTCACCAAGTTTCTTTTTAGTGTCTACAAATACATTTTTATTATATTTACAAATATGTTCTATATCACTTTCTTCTAAAAACCCTTTACAATAATCTGAAATAATAATTGCATCAATCTTATTTATAGTACCCGTCAAACTATAAGATGTAAATTTATTATTCAGTATACCTTGTAATTTTTTTATTTTTATTCTATCACAATAATCGTGTTCATCAACCCTTAATACCATTTGACCTGAACGATTTTCTACATATCTTTTCTTTGTAATGCTATTTACATTAGTTATGGTATAAATAGTCATACCTAATGACTCAACATTATTTGCAACATTTTTTGCCATACCATCATTTGATTCTGTATGTGATGGAACAAGTACTGGTACTGGTGCCTCAGGACTAATTCTTTCTATATCACCATAGACAAATACATCTTGACAACTATCTCCTATAACTAATACATTCATTTTATTTTTTCCTTATCATAATAAAAATTCTTATTGGCTGGTGGAATTGTATTAGAATCACCATTGTCTATTTGATATGCCAATCGTTGATTTGTAATATAAGCATTTAATAATCCCTTTCTGACTACTCGATGTGTCATATCAGAATCAACTGCTATTTTAGGGTATTTTAGATGTTCTAAAAATACTTTACAGGCCTTTTTATTAACCATAAAACATTGATTTCCAGGTTTGTATTCATATATAGAATAAAAATCATTTATTTTTTCTTTAATGACCAAATCTTCTGTGAGATAACCAAAATGAATCATATCCCAATCCTTTGGAATGTGTTTTATACATTCATTAAATTTTTCTTCAAAGTCATCTATAAAAACACAATCATCTTCAATTATAAGTATATTACCATAATCTTTATTTATATTTTTTTTATATATTTCAAGAAAGGTTTTATGTAAACCAACTAACCCAGGTGTCAATGATTTACCCAATTTAAATCCTGATCTTTTAGTCTCATAAAGTTCACCTAATAACTTTTCCTTTTTATAATTTATTTTTTTACCATCTATTGCAGGAAATCTTTCTGTTTTAGATAATAACGGAATTTTACTTAATTGATGTTCTATTTTTTTTCGTCTATCTTGACGATAATCTAAATTTATATAATAAGATTTATGAAATATATTCATACTCTTTTGAATCCTCAAAATAACTTTTATACCTTGATTGTAACGATAAATCTAATCTATTTTCTATTTCAGTTTTAGTACTTAAATATTTATATTCTGGTGTAATAGTTGGTTGTAAATTCTCATAATCAGTTATATCAATAGATATATTTTTTCCACATAAATGATAAGTATTCAAATAATAATCTGATACTATATAATCTTCACAATACTCGTCCACAAAAGCATCTTGATAATCTTCCTTGTCAAAAAGATAAATACCCTTTCCCGAATCAAGTTCGGTATCTTTCATAACAAAATCTGGTACACCATTACCCTTTTCAGTTACATCCTCTAATCTTAATATTTGTTTTGGAAAATTAAGTTTATCTCCCAAATATTGTCTTACCCATCTTTTATTTGTAGATAAATGTTCAATAAATGCAAACTCACGATTAAATGTTTGTTGAAAATTGAAAATTGATGGATCATCAGAAAAATCCATATAAACAAAATCTCCGACATCTTCGTTCACCGTTTCTATTTTTATCTCCTTTTCCATTAAATTATATAAACTTCTATCACACCCTACGTTCCAAAACACAAGTTTACTATAATTGTTATTTACTAAAAAATCTTGTAAAATGCTCAAATCAAGTTGAGTTTTAGAAGTTACGGTTGCGGCCGTATCTATTTCTAAAAAATACAATTTGCCATCCTTTGGTATTAAAGAAGTCTTAACTAAAATAAAATGATTAGACAACTCCATATATTCTTTCATATCTGATGAAATCGATTCGTGAAAAATATCAGATTGTTTTTTAATTATCGGAATATAAATATTTAAATCAAAGTTCATCCCAAGCCCCATCTCCACATTGAAATGATTTATCCTTATACCAAGATTGTAATTCTGTTCTCTTTTGTATGAGAGAAAATGTTATCATTGATCTTGAACAAAAAGGATAAACATCTGCTATATCAATATTTTTTCTATTAATGTGTAAGTCAGCAGGAACGATGCCCTGCTCACTTGATTTTTGTATTAGTTTAGTTGCTGCAGTTGGTGTTATAGTGTAACAATGTGCTCCAAGTAAACAATATTCCCTACAATAACACTCTTCACCCTTCTCAACTGTACAATCACACCACCTCTTATACAAACCTTTTCTATTCCTTTTTTTATGTATCAACTCGAAATCAAAATCATCTTGTTTATAATCCTTTTCCCAAGAAGGTTTCCCATAATTTATCACTCCATCAAAATCATAGTCTTTAAATTCATTGGTAAAAATTGCATCATGTTCTAAAACCATAATTTTTTGGTCTAATTTCACACAATGATTCCAAAGGTGAAAGTGACTAAAAAAACATCCGAGTATAGATTCTTTGTAACCTATATTCGTCCAAAGACGGTTTTCATCGATAAAATTAAACTTATATTTTTTATTCAATTTTAGAGAATCGTCTCTATGTATACCTTCCCACAATTCAACATCTATTTTTCCAATATTTTTTGCTGAATCAATTGTCTTTAATGCAGATTCATAACTAAGTTTATTTGATGAAATATGAATTACATATTTTTTAAAATCCGACATTTTTAATCCAACTTGAATCTACGAAACACTTATCAGGTTCACCAACTAACTCGTTTACAACATCACATACGTCTTGAAATTCCTTATTATAATCATGACCACCGATTAGTCGTAGTGCCTTTAATTTTGGTAAATATAATTCTATATCTTTAAATACATCTTCATAATAATGACTACCATCAATATAAACAAAATCAAATGATTTATCTTTGAATTTATCAACTACATTATAACTAAAATCTTGATGTAATGTAATATTATCAAAAAACCTTGTATTCATATTAAACTCCTGTTTAACTTCCTCCCAGTTATTTCCTAATAAATCATTAGCCTCCTCTTGTCCTTGAAATGGATCAATACAATGTATCTCTTTAAACATACCAGAAGAAGCAAATAAACAAGTTGACTCTCCCATATAACTACCAATCTCAATCATCTTTAAGTCACTTCTTCCTTTAAAAAAATCGTCTAACCAAATTATCATTTCTGATAGCCCTAAAAATAAATCATTACTCATATTGGATTTCCATTCATCCAAAGGGTTAAATCTTAGAGTATTCATTAATTAAATCTACTCCTCTATAAAAGTTTTTTCTATCCATTGGTAAGTTATTTGAATCCCATTTCATTTGTAACGGTGGAAATGGACAATCATTGCAATGACTAAGTGGTATATTACTTTCAATAAAATCTATAACTTTTTGTCTATCATCCCACTTACACATATCCTTTTTTTCACTATAAGTTGTTGTACATCTAAACAAATATTCTTTTGTTATAACTCTACAATCGTCTTTTTGATAACACCTTTCCCAATTCAACTCCTTAGAATATTCTAAATTAGATTGTTTCTGTCCATATATATCAAAAGTGTTTTGCCACCAAAATTCTATTTTTACATTAGACTTTAAATAATCATATAAATATGAATTCTTTACTATATTTGACAAATCTTCTTCAAATGGATATACTGAAATTACCAATTTATCCAATTTCATTAATGATCTCACAACAACTGGTGTAAAATTTAATCCATTAGTTATAAGTGTTAATTTATTAATTAAATTTGTATTTTTTAAATAATCAATTATCTCATCCAAATTTTTATGAAGTGTAGGTTCACCACCCAATATCTTTAATTCATCTAATCGTAAATCTAATCTTTTTAGATTTTCCATTACTATCTTTACATCACTTAACTCGTACCTTGTATTGGTTACACGGCCATCTTGTAAATAATCTAAAACAACACATCCACTGCAATGTAAATTACAAGTATCTATTATATGTAAATCAAAACTACCTAATAATAAATTGCTCATGATAAAATCCTTGTTGAAATCCTTTACCAATTGATTTATTAGTATAAACACAAATATATGATCTTCTCGAATAATCAGAATTGTTATTTTCTGAACTATGTAAAGTGTTGCCTTCTATTAAAAGAATATCACCTATCTTTGGATATAAAGTTATCCACCTTTCATCAAAGACTTTTATTGCACCATTCTCATCTGTATAATCATCAAGTATCAACATACAATTAATCGTAACCAATTCTTTATCATTAGGAAATGGACCATACTGATTATCATAATGTGGTTCAAACTTCATATCTTCATGTGGAAGTTTTACAACTATCTGGTCATTGAATAAATAAGGTTCAGGAATGTAATCTGTAATAACATCATACATAAATTTAGAAGTATAGACATTAAACAACTTATAATTCTCATCATCGGTACAAATTGATGCCATAGATGCCATATCTAATCCTTTCCAATAAATACCAGAACCTACTTCCTTGTCCTTCCCAATCTGTGGGACAAGTCTTTCCTTTACTATCATGGTGTAGGATTGTAAATAGTCTATAACATCACTTGGTATTTTGTTTTCCAGTATATCATAACCATTATTCATTAAATTACCTCATCAATTAATCCATACTCTAAACATTGTTTAGCATCCCACAGTAAATCGTGTTTTAATATTTCATCAAGTTTCTTCATTGGAACTTTAGTATATTTCTTATACACATCTTTAATGGTTTTCATCATTAAATCAAGATTCTGTTTCTCATCCTCAAAGTTAGCGTATGTTCCCCAAAAGTTACTACTTAACTGATGAATCAACATATAAGAATTTCTACTCATAAATCTATAATTACCAACTACTGACAAAAATGTAGCCGCACTTGCTGCAAATCCATCTACATAAGTATGAATTGGAACTTTACATCTCAACATAGTATCCATAGATGAAATACCGGCAGTGATTGAACCACCACCTGAATTTATCAATATTTTAAGTACAGGTGGATCTATATCTAAAGTATTTGCTAATGTCAAACTTTTAGATTCTATCTCACCTATCTTTTTATTTAATTCTACTGCACTTTCTCTGTTTACATTAGAATAATAATAAATCTTATTTTCGTGAACTGATATGTGCTTTTCTGGTTTACCACCATTTGGTTGTGCATCTTTTGTAACAGGTGGTTTCTTTTCACCCCAATATTTTTCGTTCATGATGCCTCTACTACGTCAACTATCTTAGATTCCTTTGCAACTTTTACTTCGAAGAAAAATGCTGAATCTTTTAGAAATTCAGTTACTTTTGCTTCTGCTACTGATACTGAATCACACTCTATTAAATAGTTGCGTCGGACTTTCTTTTCCTTAACTCCATTTTTAGTATCGATTTCCTCAGTAAATACAACCTGTGTTTCGTAATACATTACTACTCCTTTATTTTATTATTTGTAATATTTCTATTATCATTGCCATTGCATTGATTTCTTTATCAACTACTTGGGCATCACTTAATTCATATTTTGCTATAACCAAGATACAGGCAGCGATATGTCCTTTACCATAACTATCAACTTCATCATATAGAAGTCGAAATAAATCTGCAAAATCTGTAACCTTTGCATCTGCCATCAAC
>Ga0257116_1000937_pt1 | contig 21638 bp, 4 predicted proteins | sample SI112_120mmetaG_FD_190150 | JGI IMG/M metagenome (GOLD analysis project Ga0257116, IMG submission 190150) | Marine microbial communities from Saanich Inlet, British Columbia, Canada - SI112_120m | ecosystem: Environmental > Aquatic > Marine > Inlet | place: Canada: British Columbia | collected...
CCATCTCCATCTGCATCATCTAATGGATCATTAGGACAAGCGTCTGCTTTATCACCTATACCGTCACCATCTGAATCTGTTGTTTCGGCTGCATCAAACGGGAAGGCATCTGATACATCAGGCGTACCGTCATTATCATCGTCCGTATCAGTGCTGTCAGGATCAAAATCACCATCATTGTCGGCAGGTTTGCTGGCTACACTCAATGGATCTGTCCCTTCTGTTGTCTCTACTGCATCTGAGTAACCGTCATTGTCATCATCAGCGTCACAAGCATCGCCTTCTGAGTCGCCGTCATTGTCCTCCTGCAATGGGTTAGCAATAGATGGACAGTTATCTACATCGCCGCACAACCCGTCACCATCAGCATCGTTGCCGGCATCATTAGGACATGTGTCTGTATTATCACCTATGCCATCTCCGTCTGAATCTGTTGTTTCACTCACATCAAGCGGGAATGCATCAAAATCATCAGCAACTCCATCGTTGTCATCATCAGTGTCTGCATTATTACCTGTGCCATCACCATCTGTATCTATTGTTTCAGTCGCATCAAGTGGGAATGCATCAAAGTCGTCAATCACTCCATCATTGTCATCATCAGCGTCTGCATTATTACCTGTGCCATCACCATCTGTATCTATTGTTTCAGTCGCATCAAGCGGGAATGCATCAGAGGTATCAGGTACTCCATCACCGTCTGAGTCTCTCTCTACAATAGCGAAATCAGATAAGGAGTTTGTCAAACCACAAATAATATTGTTCTCCGTATCCAGCAAGAGGGTTATGTCTTCCCAGACCTGATTGGCCTCATTAAAATACATGAACTTAAGGTCTGATTCATCGAAATAACCGTACTCAGAATAATCAATACATATCGTAGCATATTGAAATGTAGCAGTAGTTTCCAGTCTGTAATACACAGGTGGATCACCAAGCTTAAACCCCTGTGGTACCGGAGGCGCAGGTGGAATGACATTCACAGTGGTAACACCTCCCGTATCAACCCCATTAAAGGCAATAGTTATAGCCGTAGATGATTCTCCGGTTGAACCGTCTTCAGGATGTATAACACTATCTCCTTCGACTGTATCGCCTGGAATAGGGTTGTCTGCCATAACAAGCAGATTATATTCGTGAGAACGGCTTGTTGGTTTAATTGGTACCGGTATGGTTAAATCAATATCATCAAAAAAGATCCAACCTTCATAAAACCCTGAGCTCAATATGTCTGCATAGTTATTAAGTGCTACTGTAACATCTGCTGTGGCTCCGGGAGCAATTGTACCTTCACATATATAATCATGCGAATTATAAGTACATGTCAAGGTATTACTGGTAAGAGTGCCCCACTCATCATTAAGACCAGTACCACTATTACCATCATCTCCATAGACCACACTAATATTTAAGTCTGTACTCTTTGTATTTGTTATTGTGTAAAGCACCGGGTTAGGCGTAAAGCTGCCTGTTTGACCGGTGATAACCATATTAGAATCTGGTGTTACCGTAAATGCTGCGGGTAAAACCGTTAGAGTTATAGAACGTGTAGTATCACTGTCTCCATTTTGGTGTACAATGTTCAGGGTTTCATTATAAGTCCCTGGTGCCAGATCATTAACCTTATCAGTGAGAGAAGCCTTTATACTCCGCTGTTGCCCTACATTTACGGTAACGTCTTGATGATTACCAATATTGAGCCAGTCAGAGTTATTTACTAAGCTTGCAGTGATAACCCCGGCCGCTCCTGAATTTTGAATCACATAAGTATCATTCCCAAAACGAGAAACCGCATCAAGAGGAATGCTCCCCTGGTAACCTTCGATATTAATATCAGTAGTAGGAGCTATCGTAAGAACAGAAACTGTCAGCTCTGAAATCACCGCTTGAATTGTAGCGATACCGATTCCTCCCTGATCGTCTGTAACGGTCAAGGTCACATTATAAGTTCCCGCTGTTGTATATGTATGATATGTCACCTCATCACCAGATACAGAGGTACTACCGTCACCAAAATTCCATTCATAACTTACGATGTAGCCCTCAGGATCATATGAAGCTGCTCCATCAAATGCTACAGCTTCACCTATTTCAGCAGACTTATTCACGCCTGCATCTGCAACTGGAGATTGATTTGAAGTGACAGGTGTCGCAATAAAGCCATGAGTTATTGACACTCCTTGACCCCATCCCACAATCACGCCTGAATTGTTAATATCCATAGGTTGATTCTGATAGTCAGGACCTGTAAAGGTAATACCAGTAAAACTGCCATCAATATCACGAAAAAAACCTTGAATCATAGATGTTGTTGGATCCCTATAAGCTCCCACTACCTGGCCAACATCATTAACACCCCTGCCCCAAGTTGAAGCTGCACCTGGAAATTGGTATTTGGTAGTAATATTACCTATTTCACCAATGTATCCTACCATTTCAGGAGTGGTATCCGTATAATACCCAACAATCTGACCAAAGCTGTTTATACCCCATGCCATTTCCGCAGAACCTTTAAGTGAATCCAGAATTGGGATCGGATATATAAAGGTGCCATCAATATCACGCATATACCCTTCCGATCTGCAATCAGGATCACAGTTATAATACCACCCTACTATTTGGCCATCATTATTTATTCCATTGGCATGTGATCTGAAATAGCCACCACTATCTACCATTACGCCAGGATCAATTATGGTCATACTACCATCAGGTTCACGCAAAAAGCCATGATGATCACCCCGTCTTTCATATACTCCCACAATCTGACCGGAATCATTAATTCCATGAGGACGGGTGGCTTCTGCACCTTTAAAATCAAACGAAATAAAACTTCCATCCGTTTGACGCAAAAAACCATGAACACCCCTATTGTCAGAATATTCTCCTACAATCTCTCCAATATTATTGATTCCGTTAACAAGAGTAGAGCCATCAGCACCAGGTACATCAATCTGCGTATAAATGTAAGATTCTGCTTTAATCGCCTGATTGACTCCAAGCAAGATGGTTAATATAAACAAACTGATTGTCAGATGTCTACGCATATCAATTATCCCTTTCTCAATTCTTTAACTTCTGAAAAATTATCTTTAAAACAATATTCTATATTTTGGTATTTTTGCCAACCTGCAGAAAGATAATTGCAGAGAGATATGCTGTAGTATCAGCACACCTCTCTGCCTGATTATATAGTCTGGTTGTTGCGCAGTACTAAAGTATCATCAACAACGATTCACATCATCTTCATTTAACAACAAATACAAGCCGGTCCGTATCTGTCGCCAGACGTCCGCTGGCCTTTGTTCCTTTCACCTTCAGAACAAGGACATTTCTACCAGGATCTAGAGGTATTGAGACTGTCTCCCATGATGTCACAGTGGATGTCGTCACAGTGACTGGATCGAAGCCGGCAAAAGGAACTCCGTTTAGAGTCGCCTGAAACGTACCAGCGTCTATATCACCATAAACAATTCCTATGTCAAAGTCTGTAGTATCAACCGGCAGAGAGATACTCTTCGCACTCGGACTGGTGTAGCGAAGAAAACCGTCTACTTCACTACTCTGACCACCTCCTGTCATGGCACCTTCAATCAATGGTGACAGCACCTCTGTATCCACAAAAACAGCAAAAGGTGAGAATGATGTAGTCAAACCACATATTTGGTTATTTACTGTATCCAAAAATGTTGTAATATCTACCCATTGACCATCTTCATAGTGAAACAGTTTATACGTATCCTCTATACTGTCATCCCCACCATCCCTACCGGCATCAGCATAGGTAATACAGAAACTTACAGAACCAGTGAAATCTGCCGTCGACACCACATCATAGCTCATAATAGATGACAACATGAAACCAGATGGTGGAGGGAATAGTACAATTTCTTCACTGGTCACAGTCGTAGTACCAGCTTCTTCAACGTTGTCAAACGTTAATGTTGTAGTAGTAGTAGCATCTGGGTTAGTATCAACCGGTTCGACTACTACAGCTGTGCCGGCATCAGTAAAATCTGCATCAGCATTGTCACCTACGCCATCACCATCATTATCACTGGATTCATTAGGATCAGCTATGAATACATCACATGCATCACCAACGCCGTCACCATCACTATCTAGCTGATCAGCATTGCTGGTCAATGGACAGTTGTCTACATCACCGCACACCAAGTCACCATCTGCATCGTTGCCGGCATCATTAGGACATGTGTCTGTATTATCACCTATGCCATCTCCGTCTGAGTCTGTTGTTTCAGTCGCATCAAGCGGAAATGCATCAGAGGTGTCAATCACTCCGTCATTGTCATCGTCAGGATCAGTGCTGTCAGGGTCAAAGTCACCGTCATTGTCGGCAGGCTTGCTGGCTGCGCTCAATGGATCTGTTCCTTCTGTTGTCTCTACTGCATCTGAGTAACCGTCATTGTCATCATCAGTGTCTGCATTATTACCTGTACCATCACTATCTGTATCTGTTGTTTCAGTCGCATCAAGCGGGAATGCATCAGAGGTATCAATCACTCCGTCATTGTCATCATCAGTATCTGTATTATCACCTGTGCCATCACCATCTGTATCTGTTGTTTCAGTCGCATCAGATGGGAATGCATCACAGCCATCAGGAATTCCATCTGCATCAACATCTAAGCTGTCATCAAAACCGGGGCACTGATCACTACTATCCGCTACTCCATCATTATCTGTATCAGCATCCGTGGTCAAAGGATCGCAATCATCGTCTATGCCATTATTCAACACTTCTGCAACTCCCGGATTAACGGCAGCATTACTATCGTCACAATCACCTGAGGTGACCGTCAACTCCGATGCTAATTTGTAATTGAGAGGCCTTGCACATTGTATTAATGTCGTACCGTCAGAATAGAGATCATTATCTGCATCTTTATACCACACTTGGCCTGGATGCTCGTTTATATCAATATCGTTACAATCTGAGTTATCTGTGACGTAATCTGCAGGCTGTGACCCTAAACAGTAGTCTTGACTGACGGCTGAATCACCATACCCATCACCATCCGCATCTTGATAATACGTGGTTAATAAAGACCCTGATATAGTACCAGGTGTAGTTCTATTAGTCGTTGTACCGTCTCCTAACTGCCCATAAGTGTTATTTCCCCAGGCCCATAATGCACCGTCCGTTTTGAGACCGAGGCTGTGATACTGTCCTATTGCAATAGACTCCCAATTGTCATCACTTCCTATCTGGGCAGGAGAGCTTTTTCCATATGTAGAACCGTCACCTAACTGGCCATAATCGTTTCTTCCCCAGGCCCATAATGTACCGTCTGTTTTAAGGGCAAGAGTATGATCATCCTTTGCCGCAACTGAAGACCAATCACTATCACTCCCTGCCTGAACAGGAGAGTATGTTTGAGATGTCGTACCGTCACCTAACTGGCCATAAGTGTTAATTCCCCAGGCCCATAATGTACCGTCATTTTTAAGGGCAATTGAGTGATTACGTCCTAGTGAAACTAAAATCCAATCACTACCACTCCCTACCTGAACAGGAGAGCTTTTTTCATATGTAGAACCGTCACCTAACTGGCCATAATTGTTTCTTCCCCAGGCCCATAATGTACCGTCCGTTTTGAGGCCGAGGGTATGAAGGTATGTTGTAACGAATGCCCAATTACTATCACTCCCTACCTGAACAGGAGCGTATCTTTGATATGTCGTACCGTCACCTAACTGGCCATTCCAGTTATATCCCCAGGCCCATAATGTACCGTTTGATTTAAGACCATGGCTGTGATACTGTCCTGCCGCTATAGAAACCCAGTCATTATCATTACCTACCTGGACTGGGGATAGTCTATTAGTCGTTGTACCATCACCTAACTGGGCATAAATGTTTCTTCCCCAGGCCCATAATGTACCGTTAGATTTGAGACCAAGGCTGTGATTCTCTCCTGCCGTAATTGCAACCCAGTCACTATCAGACCCTATCTGAACAGAGGACCATCTATCGGTTGTTGTGCCATCTCCTAATTGACCAAAGTTATTTGCTCCCCAGGCCCATAATGTACCGTCAAATTTAAGACCAAGATAATGAAATTGCCCTGATTCGATTTTAGAATAGCTAGCTACTTCTATATCTATTAAACCATTGCAAGTGTTATCTATTCCATCACATATCTCTGTGGCTCCCGGATTAATGGAAGCATCTGTATCGTTACAATCATAACCGCCTGTAGCTACTGATGCATAACCATCAAGATCTGCATCTATAAACCCTTCATCTGTCTGACCGTTACAGTTATTATCAACACCGTCAAAGATTTCTATGGCCCCAGGATTAATTCCGGCATCTGCATCATTACAGTCTGTACCACCTGCTACCACCGTAGAGTCATACCCATCACCATCCACATCTGTAAGATCGGCACCACTGCAATCCTGATCTATTCCGTCATATGGTATCTCTACAACACCCGGGGAAATAGAACTATCAGCATCATTACAATCTGAGCTATCTGTAACATAGCCTGCAGGCGGTGTGCAGTCTACTACCACCACTAATGGGTTACCATATCCATCACCATCACTATCCTGGTAATGTGTATTTAACAAACCTTCATCTGCCTGACCGTTACAGTTGTTATCCACTCCGTCACATACCTCTGTAGCTCCAGAATTGATAGCACTGTTTCCATCATTACAATCTGTGTCATCTGCGACATACCCTGCAGGCTGTACGCATGAAACTTGACTGACGGTCGGATCACCATATCCATCACCATCTGCATCCTGATAATATGTGGAGCTTAGAGTACCATCCGCCACATTAGAGGCCGTTTGAAAAGGGGAGTAATATGTCCTACCATTTCCCGACCTCCCATTATTATTAGACCCCCAGGCCCACGATGTACCATCTAATTTGAGACCGAAAGAGTGGATAGCTCCTGCTGATACTGAATTCCAGTTACCATCACTGCCTATCTGCTCCGGAATTGGATGTGGGTTGTAATCCGTACTCCCTATACCTAATTGGCCTGCAGTATTAGCCCCCCATGCCAATAATGTACCGCCTGACTTAAGACCAAGGGTATAGTTGTCCCCTGCATCAACAGCGACCCAATCAATCCCAATCTGGACAGGTAAGAGTTCATTAGCCGTTGAGCCGTTTCCTAATTGGCCATAATTGTTAGAACCCCATGCCCATAATGTACCATCTGTCTTAAGGCCAGTGGAATGGGCTCCTCCTCCTGACACCATGGCCCAATCACTAGAACTTCCTACCTGAACAGGAGAGTATCTCCTAAGCGTTGTTCCATCTCCCAATCCGCCCTGGACCCACCCCCATGCCCACAATGTTCCATCTGTTTTGATACCCATGGAATGATCGAATAATCCTGCCGCAACTGATGCCCAGGTACTACCGCTACTTATCTGAACTGGATTGGATTTGTTAGCTGAGGTACCATCCCCTAATCCTCCGTCCCCAGCATATCCCCATGCCCATAATGTACCGTTTGATTTGAGGCCAAGGCTGTGATACTGTCCTGCCGCAATCGAGACCCAGTTATTATCTGACCCTGTTTGAACAGGCGTGTGACTATCAATCCATGTACCATCTCCCAATGCCCCATTCCCATTATAACCCCAAGCCCATAGTGTACCGTCTGATTTAAGGCCGAGGGCATGAATCCTTCCTCCCGCCACAGAAACCCAATCATTCTCGCTCCCTACTTGAACGGGAAGCGATCTGTCATTCGTTGTACCATCTCCTAGTTGGCCGTAATCGTTTTTTCCCCATGCCCATAATGTTCCATTTGATGAGACAGCGAATGAGCTGTGCATTGCTGCCTCCATTTTAGTGATTGTCAATTCATCTATATCACCATTGCAGTTGTTATCTATTCCATCACATACCTCTGCACTTCCCTGAAACACCTGCCCGTCACAGTTGTTATCTATCCCGCCACATACACCTGGCTCAAAAGCTCCCGGATAGATATTTGCACCGTCGTCTGCGGTACCCGCTATCCAGTCTGCGCCATTCGGGCGATCTTCACAATCGGCACCGCCATCGGCTATTGAAAGGAAACCATCTCCATCTGCATCTAAAGGGGTGTTGAGTTGTATGGAAAAGCTAGACACAAAAATATCTAAACCAATGACATCAAAGTCAGTAACGTATGCCCCTGGTGTTATGGGAAAATCATTGGAATATGTATAACCCGCTACATATATATTTCCTGAATCATCCATAGCAAATGCATCGATACCATCTGAATCAGTACCTCCCAAATAGGACGAGTATATTAGATCAGAAGAACCGGAACCGGAAAGTGTCAGAATGGATATAAATCCATCCTGACCACCACCATTGTAGCTCTGAAAAGCATCCGTGGTGGTAGGGAAGTCTGAGATGTAAGTACCTCCAGATTGTGTTGCTTGAATAGTTCCTGCAATATATACATTTCCTGAGCTATCTAATGCAATACCCACTGCGTGGTCAAAATCACTTATAATACCCTGTGCCGTCTCAGAATTATTTCCTCCAAAGTAGGTAGAGTACAAAAGGTCAGTATTTCCTGAACCGGAAGGTGTAAGCACGGCCAAAAATATATCTGTCCGAACTCCATCTCCATTATAAGTATCATCATAAGCACCAATAGTGGTAGGAAAGTCTGAGGACTTAGTGTCTCCCGCAATAAATACATTTCCAGAGCTATCCAGAGCAATACAATTTGGGGCGATTCTATCTAATCCAGCCCCGCCTATATATGTAGAGTAGAGCAGCCCTGATGCACCTGGGCTAAGTTTAAGAAGAAATCCATCATATTGATTTGAAGCATATGTTCCATCGTTATTAATAAGTGTATCATAGGCACCATCAGTGGTGGGAAAATCTGTAGCACTAGTCCCACCAACCACATAAATATTTCCCAAATTATCCACTTCTATGGCTGCAGCAGACGAAGAGTTATCCCCTCCAATTGATGTGGAAAATAAAAGGTCAGAGGATCCGGTACCTGAAAGTTGAAACTTGCTTATAAAGATGTTAGCGTTAGAATTGCCTTCACTACTATAAGTTCCTGGTGTAATGGGAAATCCAGAGTTAACACTGAGGTCACTTGTAGTACCGGTTACGTATACATCTCCAGCGCTATCCAACACGATGCCACTACTTCGATCAGTATAAATTCCTCCGATGTATGTAGAATAGAGAAGGTTTGATCCTGTTGAATCTAATTTGGCCACAAACGCATCTTCATAAGTGGTCGTATCATCATTATTAAGAACCGTATCATAAGCACCTGAAGTAGTAGGGAAATTATTACATTTAGTTGATCCTGCTATATATGCATTTCCGTTACTATCTACGACTATACTACTTGCTCCAGTACTATCACAACTTCCACCTAAAAATGTGGAGTATACAAGATACGTGCCTGTAGGATCCAGTTTTGTAACATAGGCTTCAGAACTGCCATCAAAGCTCTTACCTACGGTAGCTGGAAAGCCTGCAACACTAGTACGTCCAATCAAATAAACATTTCCTGAGTTATCTGCTGCGATACCAGTTACTCTGGAGTTATAAGTATAATCAAAACCCGCTCCAAGGAAAGTAGAGTAAATTAGAGTAGGATCAATAACGAGAGAATAGTCTTTGTTATATGATGCGACATCAAAGGCGTAGGAGAATTTCTGATTTGGGATTTGGGATTTACGATTTACGATTGATGATTCTATAAGTTTAAAGCTACCTTCTACTTCAACTCTTTTCCCGTCTATATCCTGGTAACAGTATGGTTTGTTCTGGATAACCTTGCCTTCATTAAGGGCAATCTCCATGCGCCCGTCTTCAGTGATATTTAATCCTTCAGTGCCTTCGTATGATATCTGTACGACTGATACATCTGCACCTGGTTTGACAATTACGTCATACTCCATCTGCCGGTTATTACCGTAAAACTTCATATCTATATTTTCATATATATCCTTGTATACTACTGATTGATATGTGGGAATATTGGTCTTCCATTTCTCAGGATCATTGCCTATAAGATAATTAACCTTACCCTTCTGCATACCATCAGCAATGATCTTAGGGTTTTTGTTTGCTCCTATTGGGGAGAGTTTGATGGTTTTCCGTCCGACCAGGTCATCCGGGCGGGCAGATTGTACAACCTGGTTTGGGGATTGTGACGTTGAGGCCTCTGATTCGCGACTACTGATGAGTTCCAGGTATACACCTTCACCGGTAAAGTACATGCTGTGGCCACTGCCTCTTTCATAATACTCCACCTTCTCATCCATCTGTCCGTCATTCCGGATGAATGAGAGAGGGAGTTTACCGTAGTTTTTATCCACCTGTGCCTTTGCAGCATGATCCGTATTCTCAGGTACGGACTTTGTACTGGCAGTATTCGCATATGCCAGTCCTACAAAACCCACAAAAATGCTGATTACCAGCGCCGATATAAAACCCTGTCTCCTCTTCATCAAACCTCTCATCAAAACCCCCTCTTTCATAATTAAGTTGTTTCCGCCCCCAGAGATCTTAAGCATCTCCAAATATTTATAATTTTCTCAACTGCTAATTCTATATATTTCATTTATATTCAGTTTTCTCGCCAAGGCGCAAAGAACGCAAAGAAAAGATTAAGGCTTAGGAAGACAAGATATAAATCCCAAATCCTCCTGCTTCTTACCTTTTCTTCTTTCCAGGATTATCCTCATCGTGTCTATCTTTGTCATTACCATGTCCTTTGTTATCATCACTGTCCCCATCATCATGCTTTGATGGGAATGCAAAGTCGACAGGTTCTGCAGTACCTGTATTTCCACTATAATCTGTAGCTGTTACCTCTAACGTGAAGCTTGGGCCTTTGAACTTCACATCAGGATTGCAACGTCGATCTTTACCGCTACCGCTACCATCATCATCGCTGCTACCTTCACCCTTTACTTTTACTTTGAACCTATTGCTATGCTTCAGCTCTACAATCTGACCGTTAGTTACGGAGTAACCGTTTAAGAGTGCCGCAAGCTCTGGATCATTATCATGGTCGTCCGTAGCAGAGATGGTCACCGTATAACAACCCTTCTTCTTTTTCAGTGTATTTGGCACAAGATCGAGCTCTGCAATTACTTCCGGAGCCTTAATATCCTGTACAAAAATAGCAAACGGTGAGAAGGATGTAACCAAACCACATATTTGATCACCTGGCGTATCCCTAGAGGTTGTAACATTTACCCATGCATCGCTAACACCATCACCAGTTGTATCTTCATAGTGAAATAGGTTATAAAATGCCTCAGCAGGATCATCCACACTATCCCTATCACCAGGGCCGTAGGAAAAACAGACCTCTACACTACCGGTGAACACTGCATCCGATACCAACTCATAGCTCATAAAAGAGTTCAAATCAAAACCAGATGATGGAGGGAAGAAGAGAATTGGTGCACTAGTCACAGTCGTAGTACCAGCTTCTTCAACGTTGTCAAACGTTAATGTTACTGGTGTAGTTTCTGTAGTAGGATCAACCGGCTGAACTATTACATCTGTGCCGGCTTCAGTATAATCTGCATCAACATTGTCATTTATACCATCATTATCAATATCAAAAGGATACACATCTGATGTGTCTGGGATACCATCATTGTCGTCATCTGTGTCACAAACATCACCTTCTGAGTCGCCGTCATTGTTCTCCTGCAATGGGTTAGCATCTCCAGGACAATTATCTACATCGCCGCAAATCCCGTCATTGTCTGCATCGTTGTCGACATCATTAGGGCAACTGTCAAGCAGATCATCAATACCATCACCATCGCTATCTGGATCATTCGGGTTGGTATTATTGGTGTTTACCTCGTCACCGTCCGAGAGGCCGTCACCGTCTGTATCAGCGAGGCCGGGATTGGTACCGTAGAATATTACCTCGTCACTGTCTGTAATACCATCGCTATCAGAGTCAGAAACAGTATCATTGATGTCTATAATACCATTACCATTCTGGTCATTTGTACATTGGGTGTTGTTTACCTCCACGGTGATGCCATTGACAGTCAGAGCGCTTGCTATGCCTGAAACTGCAGTGTCTGCAATGGTTACGGAGAATGTCGCATCGGGTAAAACTGTTGTATCTGACGGTGTTACACTTGTTGGCATAACAATTCCACACAAACCTCCTATGTCACCATTAGCATCCAGCCTTAATAACCAGGCATCTGCACTACCAACACCGTATGAAAAACTTAGTCCTGAAATTATGTAGCCTCCATCAGCAGTTTGGCTGATGGACCAGGCCTCCTCGCCAGAACCACCTCCATAAGTGTTCTGCCAGTCGACTTCTCCAGCCGCATCAAGTTTCAGTATCCAGACGTCACCGTTTCCTGCGCCTGATGAATATGTTCCACCCGCCACTACATAACCACCATCTGATGTCTGCCGGATTGACGTCGGCTCTTCCCATCCTGCACCACCATACGTCTTCTGCCATGCAATGGTCCCGTCTGTATTTAGTTTCAGTACCCATACATCTGCCGTAGCCCCTGTATAGGCCGCTACGATATAGCCGCCATCTGAAGTCAGTTGAGCTGATTCTGAGTATTCATAGGAAGCATCTCCATATGTATTCTGCCAGACCACATTGCCATCTATATCGAGCTTAAATACCCACACATCACCCAGTCCCGCACCAGACGACTCTGTATTCCCTGAAACGAAGTAGCCTCCATCCGCAGTTTGTCTGATAGAACGAGCACTATCATAGTCAGCCCCGCCATAACGCTTACTCCACGTCCCGGCGAAGCCGGCTCCCGTATTACCATTTGCGTCAAGCTTCAGCACCCACGCATCTGTAACGCCTGCCCCGAACGAGTTTGTCTGTCCCGCCGCAATATATCCGCCGTCTGAAGTCTCATGAACGCTCCCAACCAAACCACCTGAATAACCCTTCTGCCAGGCCATTGAACCATCTGCATTAAGCTTGAATATCCACGCGCCAACACTGGTTGAAGACGCCCCCACAATGTAACCACCATCCGCAGTCTGCTCAATGTAATCGGCGCTGTCATTATTAAGCCCCCCAATTTCATACTGCCAGACAACTGTACCATCAGCATCACACTTTACTACCATAACGTCACCGTTTACATCACTAAATGACGCAGTCATTCCAGCCATTACATAACCACCGTCCGATGCCATACAGAGAGAATAAACCCTGTCATATGAGACTCCACCATATGTTTTTGCCCATAAGGAGATATCAGGTCTGCTTACAGGGTCGGTAGGATCTGTACCGTTGTTTACCTCAAAACCGTCATAGACGCCATCGCCGTCGGTATCGGGGTCGTTCGGGTCGGTGAGGTGGATGTTGAATTCGTCATCATCTGGAAGGCCGTCGCCGTCTGAGTCAGGACTCAACTTTGCCACAAATGCATCAGCACTGCCACCACCATAGCTCCCCTGTAGAGGAGAGACGGTCTGAAAGTCGGTGGAGCTAGTACCACCCGATATATATAAGTTATCCGAAATATCTAAAGCAAGTCTGCTGCCCCAATCATCACCACTACCCCCCAGATACGTTGAATAAATGAGGCTACTCCCTGAGGCATCTATCTTTGTGATAAAAGCATCATCAGCGCCACCACCAAAGCTCCCCTGGATAGGATAGACAGTCGGGAAGTTGGCGGAGTTAGTCCGACCTGTTATATATGCGTTATCAGAGATATCTAAAACTATTTCTAAGACCACATCAAAACCACCACCACCCAGATATGTAGAATAAACAAGGCTGCTCCCTGATGCATCTATCTTAGTGATAAAGGCATCATAAGACCCACCACCATGACTCCCCTGTAGAGGAGAGACGGTCGGATAATCGGTGGAAATAGTCTCCCCGCCTATATATACGTTACCTGAGGAATCTACAGCTAAACCGTAATTCTGATCATGACCACTACCACCAAGGTAGGTGGAATAAACAAGGCTGTTCCCTGAGGCATCTATCTTCGTGACAAAAGTATCGAAGCCTCCACTACGGGTTCCCTGCATAGGAGAGGCTATTGGAAAGTCGTCGGAGTGAGTTTGCCCGGCTATATAAGCGTTTCCGGAAGCATCCACAGCGATTCTGGCATCTCTGTCGACAGTACTTCCACCCAAATAGGTAGAATAAACAAGGCTGCTCCCTGATGCATCTATCTTAGTTACAAAGATATCCGTTCTGGTGCCACCACCAAAGCTCCCCTGGATGGGAGAGGCTGTCGGAAAATCAGTGGAGACAGTCTCACCCGTTATATATACGTTATCAGAGATATCTAAAGCGAGTCTGCCGCCCCAATCATCACCACTACCCCCCAGATATGTGGAATAAATGAGGCTGCTCCCTGAGGCATCTATCTTTGTGATAAAAGCATCCGATGGGTATGCGGAAGAACCACCAGCATGGCTCCCAAATATGGGAGAGACGGTCGGGAAGTCGGTGGAGATAGCTGCCCCGGTTATATATGCGTTTCCGGAAGCATCCACAGCTATATCTAAAGCCCCATCAAAATCACTACCCCCCAGATATGTAGAATAAACAATGCTGCTCCCTGAGGCATCTATCTTTGTGATATAGGCATTAGCAGTACCACCAGGACTCCCCTGTAGAGGAAATGTCGGAAAGTCAGCGGAGTGAGTAGTCCCGCTTATATATATGCTTCCGGAGGCATCCACAGCAATTCCTGCGTTACCATCCAGATCACTACCCCCCAGATAAGTAGAGTAGACCAGTACAGGGTCTATGAAAAGGGGGTGGTTTTTGTCATAGGAAGCGACTTCAAAGGTGTAAGCGTATAGTTGAGAGTTCGGAGATTGGAGTTCGGAATTGGGATTTACGATTGATGATTCTATAAGTTTGAAACTGCCTTCAACTTCGACTTTTTCCCCGTCTATCTCCTGATAACAGTATGGTCTGTTCTGAATTACTTTGCCTTCCTTGAGGCTTATCTCCATTTTCCCATCTTCTGTAATACTCAGACCCTCTATGCCCTCATATGAAAGTCTTAAAAGAGACGGATTGGCTCCAGGCTTTACTATTACGTCATACTCCATCTGGCGGTTATTACCGTAAAACTTCATGTCAATATTTTGATATATATCCTTGTAGACTACTGATTGATATGTCGCAATATTGCTCTTCCACTTCTCAGGATCATTGCCTACAAAGTAGTTGACCTTACCCTTCTGCATACCCTCCGCAATAATCTTAGTATTTTTGTTTGATCCTATTGGGGAGAGTTTGATGGCTTTAGATTGTAAAGAGTTGTTGTGGAGTTGCGGAGTTGATGATTCTGATTCACGACTACTGATGAGCTCTAGATAGACACCTTCACTGGTAAAGTATGTGCTGTGGCCACGGCCGCGTTCATAATACTGTACCTTATCATCAATCTGCCCGTCATTCCGGATAAACGAGAGAGGAAGTTTGCCGTAGTTTTTACTCACCTGTGCCTTAACAGCATGATCCGCCTTCTCAGGTACGGACTCAATGACATCGGCTTCGGACTTAGTATTGGTAGCATTCGCATACTCCAGCCCAATAAAACCTATAAATATGCTGATTACCAGTGCTGATACAAAAACCCGTCTCCTCTTCATCAAACCTCTCATCAAAACCCCCTCTTTCTTTAAAAGTAACCGGTAGATCCTGATACCTGAAACAGCGTATCTCTCTATATTATATTTTAGATGCTGTTAAAACAAAAAAACCCTACTGTCAAAGATGGTTGCAGATGCCATCCATGGCAGTAAGGCTTTTTTTAATATATTTCTTCTTTTATAAAAGATGGAAGCTTCCTTGCTTCGCCTGTTTATAATACAAAACGATAGTAGAACTGATTGATAATTACCATATTTCCCAGGAAAGGCCAACTGTTTATTTTGTAAATAAAACATTACAATACTGGTTAGCAGAAATTTACTTAATTTAAATATTTACCGGGACAGTTAAACAACAAAAACTATACCAATATAATCTTAAACCAAAAATACCGCGTAAGCCCCGAACGTAACATCAGTTACAGCTTTTTTAAAAAATATTGATAATTCTTTTTGTTATAAGGCCTAACAAATTTCATTAGGCCTTATAACAATGCCTCAGAAATTGTAATAATTGCTGAGAGGGTAAAAGCGTTGGTATTCCGACGCTTAGCGGTACAAATAAGTGAAGAAGAAGATAAACTCCAGCAGGTTTGTATCCATTTCACTCATCACAACGCATGTTGTTCACACTCAGGATGTGCAGCACTGCCACATAAGCTATTAGTTCCGGTCATATGGTCAATGGTATCACTGAATGCCTGCTTGATACCGTCCCGTATTGCTACTAATGTAGCCGTGGTGTATACATTGTTATTCATGTTATCTATATTTACCAACACGGAATCAATATTAGTCTTTATGTTTGCAAGAGCGTCTACCTCTCCAAAATCATTTATATGGGCAACCAGAAACGACTTTGCCTGGTTTAACGAATCCTGAATGGCAGTAATATTATGCGAACCAATGCCTTGATTAGTGATTACGGCGGCCTCCAGGAGATTATGTGCAACTGCTGTCTGTTGTACGAATTCAGCGGTCTCCTCATGGTCTGCTACGATCTCCCTGGCAACCCATAATCTATCAAGAAGTACGTCCTTGCCTTCTATAAACTCATCAATAGAAATATTCTCCATATCACTGATAACCTCATTCACCATGGCAACAAACGCCTGGTGCTCTTCACTGGCCACAGCATCAGCCTCAAGATCAGCATCATGAACATCAATCTCTCCACGAAGCATCCTGGCAAACGTAAGCAGATAATCCGTGCTTGAAGCCTCAACAGGAGGATCAATCACGTTATCTAGAAGCAAGGCTGAATCGTATAGAGCATGACCGGTATTGAAACCAGCATCATCAACATCATTTCCACTTGCATCGACATCGAATACGCTGAATCGAAGCGTTGTCAATCCTGATGCCAACTCTATACCACCGGCGGCTGTGGCGAAGGAGAGCCAGCCTGTTTCGTAACCATTACCAGAACCCGCATACGTATCCAATGTATCAAGTGGCAATCCGCTTTTATAGAAATAATCCACATTAAGGGTTTTGTTGTTTACAAAGGAGCTATATACTGACCCTGTAGCAAGCTCAGCTATTGAGTTTCCAGCAGAGTTGAGCAACTCAACCTTGAAATAATCATTCAGCTGAGAACTCTTTATCTGAGCGGAATTTATGTGAGTGGCAATAAAGTTGTAATCAAACGAGATCTGGCGGCTTTCACCACCTGCGGGAACAGTGAAGTCCCAGTCCAGATATCCTTTACTTCCATTATTCCCGAGCCCGGTATGGATCACGGCAAAATTGTTATCACCTGCATCATTACTACCAAAGCTTTCAGCAAAGACTGCATGGCTCTTGGAAGAACCGGCGTCAGGTACCGTGATAGGGCCAAAGGCCTTTGTAGTATAGGCATTCTGCCTTCTGTCCCAAGTCTCAATCGCAGACCAGCTGGAAGGGACCCAGTCCTGTGGATTGATCTGAGGCGTGTCCAAGTCGGCGTTAGCTGTAAAATACATTGCAATATTGTCTAAAAGAACGGCGGAATCCTTTAATGTGTTACCGGCAAGGAATTCTTTTACGTCAAAGAAAAACGTTATATCACCGCTTGGTATAGTGTGTGTTCTATCATAAACTGTCCAGTCTGTAGCTTTACCAACCGCGTCCGTAATTGGAGCATCAGGCAATCCGGATACCTCAGTAAGTGTATCATCAGTCGCTGTCACACGAAATACCTCATGTGATGTGCCACTTTTAACCAGCTTTAATACAAACATTTCGCTCGCTTGAGTATCAGCGGTAATAAAGTTGTAATTAAATATAGTTTGAAGATTACCGGGAGTTGCGAAATTGATAGTTACCTTCATATATCCGTTAGTTGCTGTGTCATAGGTATGGAGTACGGCAAATTCATCAGTGCTAACGCCTTGATTAAAGTTTTCAAAGAATTTAGCAGTGGAAGTATCATTCTGTGTCGCGATGCTAGGTGCGTAGTAGCTACCGAAGTTATCCGAAGTATAAGCATTCTGCCTGGGAGTCCATGTATTAGTTGCTGTCCAGTCAGCTAGCACCTGTGTCTGGGCCACAGGGGCCGCGGTAAAATATGTGGCGATATTGTCTAAAAGTACGGCAGAATCTATTTTAGAATCAAAAGCATCTGATACGTCAAAGACGAGTGTTGTTATTCCAGATGGTACGACGATTTGCCTCTCAAAAGTTTGCCAGCCTGTAGTGCCACCAAGACCTGTTCTATCACCGTTTACATCATTTCTCGTGTCCAGTGTATCATAAGGCAATCCACTTGTCGCGGTAAGTGATGACTTTGACTCCCATGCTGACTCATAAGTAAGTTGCCTTGTTGTGAGGCCAGATATAGCAGATACTTCAAACGCATCTGGAGCAGTACCACCACCAAGCTCACTGGTTATAAAGTTGTAATCAAAGATAGCTTGTAGGGTACCGGGTGTATTGAAGTCTAGCTTTATTTTCAGAAATCCGTTGTTTTCGTTAGTACTATATCCGGTATGGACCACTGCGAAATTCGCATCACTGCCAAAATTTTCAGTAAATTGTACATCACCTATGGTAGTCTCTGAGTTAGAACCAGGCGCAGAAAATGCACCAAAAGCAGTATCAGTATAGGCATTTTTCTTGGTCCAACTATTAGCTACATTTTGGGTCCAGGTAGTCGGAGTTCCGGGATGTGCACCTGCTGCACCATCATCATAGTTTTTTAAAACATTATCTTTATAAGGATTCTTTGCGTTATCACTGCTAAATTGAAAATCTTTAAACGAATAAACATTACCCTGATTATCTGAAATTGTGCCAGTCATAAAATTATCAATATACGTGTCATCTCCCGATCCACCATCAGGCCCCATTGGCCCATTACTATCAGGCCCTTTACCAAGCATATCTTTCTTTCCACCTTTCATGTTCATGATCTTTGCCGAGAACTCTGTTTCCGCAGGGCCTTGTGTTCCCAGACTCGTTCCGGCTTCAACCTCAATTATGGTGCCATCGTCATTTGTTATAGTAACCTCTCCCTCTACACCCGTAACTTCCACCTCACCTGTCTCAGCATCAACCGTCGCTTCCAGAGCACCACCTTCTTCGATTGACACTGTACCCGTACCGGTTTCAAGCTCAACCACACCTTCCTCCGATGATATAGTTATCTCTCCTGTCCTCTCATCCACTTGCACCCCGGCAGTCTCGCCTGATTCAACGTTTATAGACCCTGAGTTTACTCTAACATCTAACTGCCCTCTATTTACGTGCACAGACGCTCTGCCTGATTCCGGTGTTGAAATATCTACGGCGACACCCGGTTCAATGCTGAAGCTCACCTCATTTCCTGCACTGGCAAAGTCTATAAGCCCCTGCGTCAGATCAATACTTGTAACACCACTGATATAGGCAAAAGCGAACTTTGTTCCCCTAACTGATGCCACACCGTTGGGAGTCTCAAATTCCGTCAACACTGATTTGCTGGGAGTTATATTTGCCAGAAACTTCCCCGCCTTTATGTTAATATTCCTAACAATTCCACTCTGTTTACCTGATACCTGTTTGATAAAGCCGCCCTCTGAGCACTCATCTGCGGACATGTGCCTTGAACATACAGTGAGTGAAGTGTCCTCATCAATCTCCAGGCTGGTGTTGTCATTAAAGACCAGGCCTGCCGTTGAGTTGTGCATGGTCATGACAGAATCCTCTTCATAGACAGCAGAATTCCTTATCCTGTTACCTATCTTTTTTACTGTCTTCTTTATCGACTCATGCTCTACCTTGACGTCACCTTCATATTCAGATACCACTGCCAGTCTCTCTTCCTGCTGAGAAAGCACTGTTTGAGGCAGGGATAACAGTGTGATAAGAAAAAGTATTGCAATATAACAGTGCTTATTGATTATACTTTTATTATTTAACTTGCCTTGGTGATTCATACCTTTTTTCAGAATAACAGCTTATAAAGCCCTGAAACACTCGGAACCAGATTCAGGGCAGAGCGACAAAATATTGAAATAAAAAAAGCCGTACTGCGAAAGACGGTTGTAAGCGCCATCCCTGACAGTAAGGCTTTTCTTAGTAGACGAAAACTTCCATGTTCCACCTATTTATGTTTTTTGTCTTTTAATTACAATTAAGATCCGTTAGAAGTAATTAACAAATTCCATACCAATGCATTGCGAAACCACAACCGATACGTATACCGTTACCTGACAAACAGTTACCGTCTTTTACCAAAAAATTGACTATTTATTTTGCTACGAATCACTAACAAAATTTGTTAGGGTTCATAACAAACAGATGCTGCCTAGACCTGAAAAACCCTATGGCAATTATGCAGCGTCCCACAGACACAGAGCGGAAACAAAAATGACTGCGATTAAATAATAAACTTTATTCATATTTTTCAGTTTATGATTTAAATATATTCTGTAATTTCTCAATTGCCTTGCACCGCTGATGACTCTCTTTTCTGTGCATTTGCCCTGGCTCTCTGCCCGGCACTCGGGCCCTTCTTATAACCACCCGTCTCTTCACTTCCAACATCTGCACCTTTTCTAGGCCCCGTTCTTACACTGTCATTGTACATAGCACCTGAAACCACCTTCTTAATTTCACCACTATTCAACGTTTCAGTTAATGAAGGCGTCACGATCTGATAGTCATTTTCGAACTTCCCTCCATCATTCAGCGTGTTTACGATAGAACCTATAATCAGGTTTATCCTGGTAGTCACTACATTGCCAGACCTGAAGAACTGTTCTACTGTCAAATAGGTAAGAGAATCTACAAGTATAACGCTGCTCTCTGCCAGGACGAGAGTGACACTGGAAAATGGACCGGTTCGGATCTGGGTACCTTCTGAAAAAGTGTTGCCTGATTCTTCAGGTATTGGAATCCAGTCAAATGTATTTGGAAGCATCATCTCGATATCACCCTTTGCCTGATCAATGGTTACATCCAACAGTTGAGCATCCTGTGCATTAACATGAATGACATAGAATAATATGAAACAAACCGAGATAATGAAAAAACCTCCAATTTTCACGATAACTCCCTCCTTTCTCAATTATCTGAGTGACTATAACTTTTTGTAAATATTCCCAAAATAAAAAAGCCTTACCACAAAGATGTTCACTTAGAATATCTTCGGTAGCAAGGCTGTCTTTTCCAAAACGTCATATATACACGTTTTATAGACCCTTTACTTTGCGTCCCATGATTGCTCATGGTTTGCCTTTATCGAAAGGTACTGGAAATTATCTTTTTTTAACTTAAATACTAATTATTATTGTAGATAGAAAAATTTATGTTCGGTTTGGCAGATACCCAATCTTATATTTTGGGTAGCATTATTTTAGTGATAATACTTACTTTTTTTACAATAACAGTAAGCAAGGGTGGAAGGATTAGATAAGTTTCTTATTTACAAGCAGTCCCCCTCACAAGCTGACGGATGAATACACGATAAGTACTCCGAGATCCAAATCCAGAGCAAACTCTCTTTAATCTACTTTATATAAAAACCAGGTATTTAACTTAC
>Ga0257116_1000954_pt1 | contig 21321 bp, 15 predicted proteins | sample SI112_120mmetaG_FD_190150 | JGI IMG/M metagenome (GOLD analysis project Ga0257116, IMG submission 190150) | Marine microbial communities from Saanich Inlet, British Columbia, Canada - SI112_120m | ecosystem: Environmental > Aquatic > Marine > Inlet | place: Canada: British Columbia | collected...
CCACTTTGGTCTTGAATTCAGGGGTGTGTCTTTTGCGTTTTGCTGCCATTTTTCATGCTCCTTTTTCAGGGTAAATTATGCATAAAAATTGTCTTAAGTCGCTGTCCTAAAATTGGGGGTAACTTCACTGTTCCATGGCTCTATCCGTTCTCTTTCTCAGTGGTTGTGATCAAACCTCCACCATTGATCAGAAGAAAACACATAAGTCCTACCTGGATCAGGATACAAGCCAAAGTGGTGCCGAGTATCAGGCCAATCGTCTGCGGGCAATTCAGCAGGGAGCGAAAAAGTAATTTCGTTAAGGAACCCCCTGAATAAGTCATGTGTAAATGCCTAACGCCCATAGCGCCCAATATCTTCGTTGCTCAACCTCGTTCCTCGGTTGAAAACCTTGCTAATAGCCTGCTACAAGGTGAATTGCGCTTGCGCAAGAGAAGGTGTCCTGGGGTATTTGAAGTGCCCCCCAATTTTTGGACACAAAGTTAAGACAATTTTTTGTGCATAATTACCCCTCAAAAAGGAGCATAAAAAATGGCCGCAAAACGTAAAAGACACACACCTGAATTCAAGACAAAAGTCACCTTGGCAGCCCTGAAGGGAGATAAAACCAGCAATGAATTGGCGACCCAATTCAACATAGCACCAGCACAGATTAGCACATGGAAAAGGCAACTAATAGAGGAGGCTCCAACAATATTCGCTCGTCCAACCAAGAAAAAAGGCAAGAGCGAAGAGGAGCTCACAGCCCCTCTTTTTGAGGAGATTGGAAGACTCAAAGTACAGCTGGACTGGCTAAAAAAAAAGTCGGATGAAGTCTCTATTTGAGAGAAAGAAGATGATCAAAATAGACAATTCAATCTCCATTAGCGTCCAGTGCGACCTACTTGGTATAGTCCGCAGTAGCTACTATTATCAGCCTACTGGCGAGAGCTTAGAAAACCTGAAATACATGCGTATCATTGATGAGCAGTACATGAAAACCCCATTCTATGGTTATCGAAAAATGGCTGCATGGATGGTGCGAGAAGGGCATTATGTAAATGAAAAAAGGATCCATCGGTTGATGCAGACTATGGGATTGAAAGGTAACGTTCCAGGCCCTCATACCAGCAAACCTCACCCTCATCACAAGGTTTATCCGTACCTGTTAAGAGGAATGAAATTCGAGCAACCGAACCTTGTGTGGTCCACTGATTTCACATACATTCCAATGCCTTATGGGTTCATGTTTCTAGCGGCGGTTATTGATTGGCATAGCCGATATGTGCTCTCATGGGAGCTCTCAAATACCATGGACTACATCTTCTGCCTTGACTCCTTGATGAATGCTCTGGAGCATGGAGAGCCTGTTATTTTCAACACAGACCAAGGGAGCCAGTACACCAGTGAGCACTTCACACAACCATTACTGGATCGTCAAATTCTCATCAGTATGGATGGACGAGGACGAGCACTAGACAATGTCTTTGTGGAGCGATTATGGCGCAGTGTAAAGTATGAAAATATCTACCAATACGACTACCAGAGCGTCTCAGGGCTCCGTAGCGGGCTTGAAAAGTACTTCGACTACTACAACCATAGAAGACCCCACCAAGCGCTAGATTATGCCACACCAGCAGAGGTGCATTATGCTTAACAGCAGCACTAAAATCAGAGTAAATTCACCCCCTACACAGCTGGTCTCCGTGTGGATAAGGCATGAATATTTCGCTGCGCGAAAACGTGTGGAAATGCCATGGACAAAATCTCGCAAGCTTGATTTTGACCACAGCATTACCTCACTTATTCACCCCTTAACCACACTCCGCCAGGTCAAATATCGGATAAAATGGTTGACAAAAAACAGCACTACAACTATATTTTATGGAATCAATTTTTCACTGAAAAACCGCATGAATAATTGTCTTAACTTCCCCCTATTTCTGTCCAACGATTGGGGGGCACCTCAATTGGCTGCGTTCTTTCAAGGTGAGACGTATTACGTCGAGAGAGACACCCTGGGGTGCGCCTTGTGATCTTGGACGCTATGGACGTAATTCAAATTACCCAGACTTGTTCAGAGATTCCTTATGCCTAGCATGAGATAAATTGTATTGACTATTGAGTGAAATGCTTGATACTTATAGAGATGTTTGTTGGAAAAACTAGATGATCGCTCGTAGTGTGAGGGTGTTAACAGCGTTTTAATTTGAGGGGAGCAGCAGTGGCTAGTGAAGATGGCAGCGCTGAAAAAGAAAGACGCCGACAACTATTGGAGTTGGCCTCTTCATGTTCTCTTGTGCTTTTTCAACAGGCATCAAAAAGGCAGCTGCTTGAGGCCTTTCAACTCTCATCACTCTATCTGGCCGCTTATCAGCAAAACCCCCAGCTCGACTCCTTAAGCGGGCTTCATCAGCTGCTTTCCAGTGATGATCGTAGCTCAAATGATGAGCTGTTACTGATTCATGCACTGGATGAGATGTCTACCACCTTGAATATGGTGATCCATGGAGCAAGTCGAGATTTATGTGAACTGGACCATTCTGATCCGGCTCAGGAGTATATCCCTGAGCCATAAATCTCTCCTCTAAAAGTCTTGGTGTCCAATGGTTGTCTGATGATGGTGGGGGTGGTGCCTCAGAATTTGTAGGAAACTTCAATTCTCCAGTAGAAGGGCTTTTTGTAGAATAGGGTGGTTTTCTATAAAACAGCTGTTATATTGGGATGATCAATGCAAACAGGGGCGACTTTAAAAAAATGCTTTTTTTAGGATAGCCTTCAGGTTTACTCACCATTTTAGACGGACCTATGCAACTAGGATTAACGGCAAAGATACTGCTCTTTTTCGGAGTGATGGTGACCATCACTATCGGTAACTTTGGCATCTTGCTACTGGCCGAAAACCATTCGGGTGCTCTAAAGAACCACCTGTTACAGAGTCATCAGGTCATCAGGTCATCAAAGAGAGTGAACATCTTTTAGGCTATATGCAGCGTGCAGAACTGGAACAGTTTCGTCTTCAGCTTGTTCCGGATGCGCAGCAAAAAAACTCATTTATGGTAGATGTTCAAGAAGTATTTGGCAGTTTTACACGACTCCAGACACTGGTTGAGGGTAATGCTGTGCAGCAAGCAGAGCTGAAACGGGTTTTTGCCTTGATCAAGAAAATGGTCTCTGGGCTTGAACAGATGAACCAGGGTAACCGGCAAGGTGAGACATTGGTGGTTAGTGAACAAGGCAGGATGATCATGGATAAGTTCCGTGCTGAACTGAAACAGTTTATCCTTAAAGAGGAGATATCATTAAGAGGGTATGAGAGTACCTTTGAGGATAGTCAGCGTAATTTAAGGCTACTTTTTGTTCTGGAAGCTATAGTGCTGAGTTTGTTGGTCATCGTTGCAACCTTACTCACCAGAGGAAGTTTGGTGCGGCCACTGGTGCTGATGAGAAAAGTGATCTCCAATGAGGGAGAAGTGAATAATCTTGATGCGCTGACTGCAATGGGAAATGATGAAGTTGGTGGGCTGGCAAAAGCCTTTCATGAGATGTATCAGGATATGACACAGCGTACAGAGGCCCTTCATACCCAGGCGCGTTTTGAGCAGACTTTCAGTAAAATTGCAGTAGCCTGTGCGTCCAGTAATATCTTAACTACAGCACTACACAAGGCGCTGGTGCTTCACTCCTCCAATCCATCCTCTCCCCTCAGTGCAATCTATGTACAGGATGAAAACAGTGATCAGCTCCACTGTTTGGTCTCCGTAGGGACTTCCGATGCCCTGGAGAGGGAGTTGTCTCCAGATAGTGGTATGGTTGGTGAGGTCTTCAGAAGTGGGCAGCGAGCCACACTGAATATTGAATCGATCAAAGGGTTTCAGGTCAATACAGGGGTTGTCCAATTTCAACCACATACTGTTGTTCTCCAACCGATTCAGCATGGTGAACGAACGCTCGGTGTATTTGTGCTGGCATACACCACCCCTCCAGCAGTACATGATCTCAACTATATTTCGAATCTGGCAAACCATTTCGGGGTCACCATTGTCAACTCAGAGCAGTACAGCAAACTGCAGCTGTTGACAGAAGAGTTGGAAAAAAGCCGTAATGAGGCAGCCAGTGAGCGTGATGAAGCACTGTTGGAATCCATTACTGACCCTTTGACCGGGCTGTATAATCGAAGATACATGTTGTTGGAGAGTGAGATGTTGATTGCGATCACCACCCGTTACAACTACTCACTCTCGCTGCTGATTATGGATATTGATTTCTTCAAAAGTATCAACGATACGTGGGGGCATACGGTAGGGGATGATGTACTGAAAGCACTTGCAGTTGCATTAAAGCAGCAAAGCCGTGAAAGTGATCTTGTGGTTCGTTATGGCGGTGAGGAGTTTATCTCCATTCTTCCACAAGCCACTATGGATGAAGCGGAAGAGGTTGCGGAGAAACTGAGAAAAACAGTAGAGGCGCTCATTATTCCTGAGCTGGGAGGTAAACACATTACGATCAGCCTGGGAGTCTCCACACTGGAGCCGGAAGAAAAAGATATTGAAGCACTTATTGCACGTGCAGACCAGGCACTCTATCAGGCCAAAGAGAGTGGTCGAAACCGAGTCTGTCGCTCTTGATGGGTCACTCAGCATGAAACGGGTAATAAAGACACTGTCAAAATTATCGGTTGCATTTGAGGAGTTTTGGATTCAATGTACATATTCATCAAGCCTCTGTGGTTGGAGTGCTGGTTAAAGTTGGGGAAGGTTTATGAAGCTGATTACACCTCCATTAGTTGTGAATGACGACGACTCGTTTGAAAATGATCTGTTTGGAAGGAGAGAGTCTGGTGAGTCACTCCTAAATATAGTCACTAACTGTGAAGATGCTCTAGTTGTTTCTGTCAATGCTGGGTGGGGAGAAGGAAAGAGCACTTTTATCCAAATGTGGAAGGGGTTACTGCAGAAAAATGGCATCCCTAATATCTATATTGATGCCTGCTCATGCGACTATATCGATGACCCTTTTATATCGGTCGTTAGTGCAATAACCGCATATACAGAGGAACGTACGGCTCCTGAACATCAGAAGATACTGGCAGGCTTAAAGGAGCAGTTTGTAAAGGTAGGTAAGAAACTTCTGCCCATGGCATTAAAAATTAGCACCAGAGCTGCCATGTCTGGAGTGGTTCAAGAGGGTGTTTTAAACCATCGAACAGAGATAGAAGCGGACTCTACTGCAGGGTTGTCTGGTGTGATCAGTAGTGTGATTACCGAGCGTATTGAGAACCACACAAATGATATTAAGATGGTCGCTGCGTTTCGTTTGACGCTTTCAAAGCTGCCTTCAATATTATCCAAAGATAGAGATAAACCCCTTGTGATCATTGTTGATGGGCTGGACAGATGTAAGCCTACATATGCTGTAGAGATGATTGAGAAAATCAAGCACCTCTTTTCTGTAAAGAATATTATCTTTGTTTTAGCCATGAATCAGGAGCAAATTGAACGCTCTATTCGTAGTATCTATGGTTACGATATCGATGCAGGTACTTACCTGCAAAAATTCATTAACCTGGAAATGCCACTACCCAAAAGAACAGCTGAATCGCATCAGAATGATCTGAAGATCTACTCAGAGCAGTTGATACGTCTGCATGAGATAGAAACATGGGGGGACTCGGTTAAAATTGTTGATTGCGCAGACTCTCTTGCAAACCATTTTAACCTCTCATTGAGACAGTTAGAAAATGTTTTTACATACATCACACTGTTTTATGGCTCCTCAACGGAGAAACAATTTCGTCTGGTTCCCATTGTTGTGATGATGTCTACTCTGAGGGTAGTAGATTATTCTCTGTTCACAAGCCTGCTGAAGGGACGTTCTTCACTGGATGAGGTCACAAAGGAGCTAAATCTGGATAATATCAATCTGGATAATAAGCGCATTTTTGCCACTGAATGGATTCTGGATTTGATACGTTATTCTTTGATGTCAGATGATGAGTATGCGGCATTACCAGAAGATGATGAAATACGGGTGCAGTCTCAATCATTGTCACATTATCACCTCAAAAGAAGTGAGATCATTCCTTATCATGCAAAAATGATTCATACATTTTCAATCTGAAAATCTTTCACAAGCAGCCATAAAAAATGCCGTCTTGAGTTGAATAAGACGGCATTTAGGAGAGTCTTCCCTAAAAGACCTTTAAATTGTAAGTGAAATGATTGTTGTGTACAAGTGAACTGAGGAGTCTAAGGGAATCCTTAGGTTGTGGATAATATTAGTGGTTGTGGATATTATCTTTTGAGTTGTCTCTGTTCAGGGTCAAATTGCCTTCACCTTATTATAAAACAGTAATTTAGTAATAAGATTAGGTTCTAATGAAAAAAGCCAATCCTGTATCGATCTATCAATAACTTATTTAAACTATCTTATTTGATTTCTTGACTATTTCCTTAATGTAACCGTGCGTAAAAGATAATAGAGCTTCTTCACATTGCCTGTGGATAAGTCTGTGAATAGTTCTGTTATTACAGTTTTGTGGCAGAAAAAATGCAGGAATTAAGCGTGGTGCTTAAAAAACAGGCAGGCAACAAATGGTTCATTGATTGGGTTGAAAAGAGACCACTCCCATGTGTTTTCCACGGCACTGAACCTGTAATGAATGGGGGAGAAGGGGTGCTTGTAACTTGTTCGACGCTACTCAATACAGTAGCTGGTTAACCGCCTCAATATCGCTCAATGCCAATATGCCGGCAGCGTATTTGAGTGACAACCGGGCAAGCAACAGGTTGTAACGTGCTTGGGTTAAATCCCGGTGAGCACTGTAGAGCTCCTTCTGTGCATCTAGCAGGTCTACTGTGGTGCGGGTACCCACTTCAACTCCGGACTGAATTGCATTGAAGGCAGTTTGTGCTGAGGAGAGTGCCTGTGTCTGTGCCTTGACCAGTTCAATGGCTGTATTCACTGCCAGAAAGTCAGAGCGAACAGTTTTTACAGCACTTCGCTTCTGTCTCTCCAGCTCGGTCTCGCTCTGTTGCTGTAGCAGCATCGCCTCAGAGACCTTTGCTCGGGTATAGCCCCCAGTGTAAAGAGGGAGAGTTGCCTGTAACCCTACAGAGTAACTGTCGTTATCTGCACCATAGTTACCATTGCTGTTCTCGCTACGGGAGAGTTGCCCGACCAGATCCAGAGTAGGGTAGTAGCCCGATTTTGCAATCTCGGTTGAGAGTTTGCTAGAGGTGACCTGTTTGCGTAGTTGCCGTAACGTCAGGCTATTTTCCAGTGCCTGCCCGACCCACTGCTGTACTTCATTCGGAACCGGCTGAAGCAGTGGTACGGCATCGGTGAGTGGTTGCAGTGGTGAGAGGTCGCGGTGGATGATTTCGTAGAGTGCTTCACGGCTATTCTCTACGGCAGCCTTGGCAGAGACCCGTTGTGCATTGACCAGATCAAAGCGGGCCTGCACCTCTTGTACATCGGTCATTGAGGAGGTGCCGACGTTGAAATGGCTTTGAACCTGTTTTAATTGCTCACCGACAGCACTCTTCTCCTGTACGGCCAGTCGTAGAGAGTCTTCTGCAGCCAACTGGTCAAAGTAGCTGGTAGCAACCCGTAGCAGGAGTTGTTGTAGGGTGAGCTGAAGTGCCAGTTCACTCTCTTCGGTGAGCACCTGTGACTGTTGCAGTTTTTTATGGCTGTCACGGTGGTAGAGCTTCTGTGTCAGGCTAAGGCCATAACTCTCACCACGATTCTCACCACTAAAACGTGAACTATCATTGAGGTCATAGGTGGCGTTGCTACTGATGGAGGGAAGCAGAGCCGCTTGAGCCTGTTGCTGTTGTTGCCATTTTATCTCCATACCAAGGCGGGAAATCTTCAGCTGTTGATCCTGTTCCAGTGCATAGCGGGTCACCTGAAGCAGATCTTCAGCCTGTAGCGGGGTAGCGAGTGTGGTGATGCTGATCAGCAGTGGAAGTAATTTGTTCATAAATGTTGTATCTCTGTGTCAGGGGACTCTACCTCACCCAGTGCATTGAAGTCATCCAGAATGCAGTAGATGGCAGGGACCAGAAAGATTGCAATTAGGGTGGCAGAGGTGAGTCCAAATGCAAGGCTGGTGGCCAGTGGAATCAGAATTTGTGCCTGCAGACTGGTCTCGCTCAATAGCGGCATCAGCCCGGCCACGGTAGTAATTGAGGTTAGCAGTATAGGGCGGAAGCGGGCACGCCCTGCCTGTTTGGCCGCCATGTGGGTTGCGACCCCCTGTTTGCGAGCCTCACGGATAAAGACTACCAGCAGGATTGAATCGTTGACCACAACTCCGAATAGTGAGGCCATGCCGATCATGCTCGGTAAAGTGAGATCCAATCCCATCAGCATATGACCGAAGACCACACCGATCAATGCAGTGGGGATCACCGACATCACGGTAACAGGGGCCAGATATCCTCTGAACTGTAGTGCCAGCAACATGTAGATACCGACCATCCCCAGCAACACATTGCGTACAATAGACTGTCCGGTCTCTGCAGATTCATTGCTCTGTCCACGGACGCTGACCTTCAGGTCAGGATATTGCTGCTCCAGTTGTGGGAACAGCTCTTTTGCGGCCAGTGATAGCAGCTCCTGAGCATTGGCAACCTCACTCTGTACATCGCCCTGTACGGTGACAGCGCGTAGTCCGTCGATACGGTGAATACGCGCCCAGCCTCGACTCTCCTCAATTTCGGCGACTACAGTGAGCGGAATCAGTGCATGGTTAGGCCCGATAATGGCAAGTTTATCAAGGTCAGCACGCTCCTCGCGATTATTGGCGGTCAGACGCAGATCTACTTCATAAGTCTCTGTTCCGACCGGGAACTCATCAATGGTGCTGCCCTGAAAGGCGCTGCGTAGTTGATTGGCTACATTTTGTGCATCTAACCCCAATACCCCGGCACTCTCTTTGAGGTGGAACTGGTACTCCCGTTTTCCGGGACGTAGATCATCATTCAGGTCAGTTACTCCGGCATAACTGCCGAGCCACTGTTTGACATCAATGGCGGCAGATTGAAGTTGATTGAGGTCATCTCCGATCAAGCGGATATCCAGTGCTCTTCCACCCGGCCCCAGAGTGGGTTCGGTATAGGTGATAGTGATCAAATCAGTCAGCAACCCCGTCTTCTCACGCCACACCTGACGGAACTCCTCCAACGGGGCGTCACGTACTTCTCCACTGAGCAGGTCTGCAACAATACGGGCAACATGTGGCCCCGATTCATGAGCATCCGGGTTCTCTCCATAGATGATGGTGACATGCTGTACCAGATCCTGTTGGTCAGGCTGACGTGATTTGAATTGTTGATTGGTCTCTTCCAGAGCATCGATTAACTGCTGTACAACGGTCTCGGTGCGAGCCAGTGGGGTCCCTTGTGGTAGCAGTAGACGTGCCTCAATGATGTCACCCTCAATGGCAGGAAATCCGACAAATTTCAATTTGCCTCCGGCAGGCATCGCAACTGCCAGAATCAGCAGCATGATGACCACACCCACAGTCAGGTAACGATACTCCACTGCAAAGTCGATCATGGGGCCGAAGAAGTTATCACGCAAGCGGTTAAAGCCACGCTCAAAGGCTTGTCTAAAACGGGAATCCTCACGCTGGTCGATATGCCCTAGAGAGTGCCCCAGATGGCTGGGTAGCACCAGAAAGGCCTCCAGCAGGCTGACACTGAGTACCACCAACAACACAATCGGCATGACTCGCAGCACCTGCCCGATCTCACCACTGATAAAGGCAAGAGAGCCGAATACCAGCACTGTGGTGGTAAAGGAGGAGAGGATACCCGGCATCACCTGCTTGACCCCGGTCAGTGCTGCCTGCATTGGGCGATCACCACGACCCAGCCGTGAGGCGATATTTTCAGCAATCACAATGGCATCGTCCATCAGCAGACCGATACCGATCAGTAGCCCTACCATAGAGATCATGTTGATGGTGACGTCAACCATTGGCAGTACAAACAGCCCTCCCAGAAAGGAGACCGGTAGACCCATGGTGACCCAGAAGCTATAGCGAAAACTGAAGAAGAGCCAGAGCACCAGAAACACCAGAATCAGACCAGCAATACCGTTATTGAGCAACATATCCAGGCGATCCCGCACCACTGAAGAGCGGTCCTGAGTCAATGTCAGGGCTATGCCTGTAGGGGAACGGGCTTGCTCTTCATTGACAAAGGCTGCGACCTGGTCAAATACTTTTAGTAGATCCTGATTTGCGGTCTTGGTGATGTTGAGAATGGCGGCCCGATCACCATCAAACAGGATTTTGTTCTCTGCCTGTTCAAAGCGATCACGAATGGTGGCAAGTTCTCCCAGTTTGATCGCTGCACCGCTCTGTCCGGAGATGACCACCAGATCCTGTAGTGCCCGTACGCTCTTGCGTTGATCATCAAAACGCAACAGCACATCCTCTTCGTGACCTTCCAGTTTACCCGCAGGAGTACTAACGCTCTGTTGCTGTATGCTATTAGTAATATCAGCAGCAGAGAGACCAAATTGGCGTAGCCGTTGTTGGGAGACCTCAATTCTTAGCTGGTGGTCAGAGAACCCCTGAATAGTGATGGTGGCGACATCGGCCTGCTGTTTCAGGCGTGCCTTGACCGCTTCGGCATAGGCTTTGAGAGTGACCGCATCATCCGGCCCGGTGATGGCGATGGAGACCACTGCATCGGTGCGCCCCAGCTCCTCGGTGATCGGTTGTTCCGTGCTGCTGGGGAAGTCATCGATTGAATCAATACTGGTTTTGACATCATCCAGAAAGCGGGGCATCTCTATCCCTTCCAGCTTCACCAATGTGGCAACTCCGACGCCTTCACTCGATTCACAACGAACCTCTTCCAGCCCAACCACACTTTCAGTCGCCTCCTCCAGACGGCGACAGATTGCATCCTCTACTTCAGAAGCGGTTGCCCCACGGTAGACTACGCGTACTTCGACCTTATCATTCTCAATGGAAGGAAAGGTTTCGCGTTGCAGATCGGGCAGTGCCACCACCCCCAACAGGATGATGGCAACCATTAACAGGTTGGCAGCATTGGTATGGTAGGTAAACCAACGGATCATCGTGCCGACCCCGGACGGCTCTTGCCTGTGGAGCGCACTAGCTGCTGCTCCATCCTGATATCGACCTGTGGTTGCAGGCGCATCCCTGCAATAGCGGGGACCAGATCAGAGAGTACCAGTTGTTGGCCAGCCTCAATGCCGGATTGAATTACGCTGAGACCATTTTGACTGTAGCGTACCTCGACCTGATGGATCAGCAGTCGCTGCTGTTCATCCAGAAGATAGACCTTGCCGTTACGAAGCGCACTGCGTGGAACCACAATTTGTTGTGGCTGAATACGCCCCTGCAGCAACACCTTAACAAACATTCCCTTGGAGAGCGGTGGGCGTTGACCGGGGATGATCTTCTCAAATGGCTTGTCTAGCGCAACCACCACTCCAATGGTGCGGGTTTCACTATCGATGTTATCGGTAAAGCGTACAAACTCCGCTTCCCACTGTGCTGGCCGGCCTGCGGTATCGCCAATATCCATCAGAATGGTCGCCTTCAAATCAGCATATTTAGCCAATCCTTCAGTTAACTCTTGTTTACTGGGTGGAGTCTCCTGATGACCGAGAAACAGATTTCGCATTGATGAGAGTGCAACCTGCGCCACGACTTCGGAGCGGTCCACACCATCCCCCTCAAACAGCTTCTGTCCGCTGGTAATGTACTGGTCCATCTCCATGCTGAGATTGGCAATACGCAGATTGAATGGTGCATGGATACGGGTGTTATCCAGATCACGTTTTGCCTGTGCCAGTTTGACCTCAATGACGCGGCGTTGTGAAGGAATTAATGCCAGTGTATTGGTTAAATTCTGCACTGCAGTGCGTGAGTTGAGCATGGTGCGCTCTGCGCTGTCTGCACTGCTGCGAGAGAGATCACCTTTCAGGGCCAGCTTTTTCAAGCGAGTGGCTTCCCGTTGTGCCAATTCCAAACTGCGCTGTTCGATATCAAGCAGATCGATAGTGTTGAGCTGTCTGACCTCCAGTTCTGCTAGCTCTGCCTTAAGCTGCTCTTGAGCAAGTTCATAGTTCACAGGGTCGATGCGGTAGAGCAGATCCCCAACTGGGATGATCTCTCCCTCACGCAGTCGTGGATGCATCTCAACCACCCGACCGCTGACCTGTGCAATAGCTCCCCACACCTTGGCCGGCTGTACCACACCATATCCTTCAGCTTCTGGTTGTAAGTCAAGTTGTGGAACCGTGAGAGTACGTACTGCCTGTGCCTTCTCAATATACTCAACCTTTGTCGGTATCGGCTTGTTGCTGGTCAACATCATCAATGTACCGATACCGATGGCGATAGGTGGAATGATCCAGAGCATACGCATTCGCTTCTTCATGGTGGTTTTCTCTTGCATGGATAGGAGCCTGTATAGGTGTTATTGTTATTGGAGACAGTATGGAGAGGGTATGGAGAAAGAGGCCGGATGTAATTGATGTTTATCAATATTTACAACATATCTTAAGTGTGCTCCAGCCTCTCCATTAAATAACAGAGACAATCTTGACGGATAATTTCAATGTCTTTGGTCAGCATAGAGGGCATCACAGGTTTGGAGGTCTGTAGCCTTCCACCCTGAATAGTGAAGAAGTTATCACCGACATCTTGACCAGACTCGCTCCAGACCTCCAGATGGTTAAGATGGTCAGAACAGACTCGCCCAAAAGGGGTGCCGGCTGGTATCTCCTGAAAGTTGAGTTGGTCCAGTTCATTGATCAAGCAGAGATCACCTGTTGCGGTCCCAAAACTTATCTCAATGGTATCCGGTACCTTGACAGTGGCGACCGTGTGGAAGAGCGCAATCTCTTCGGCTGTGACCGGCTGTGTGGGGATTTCTGAGAGTTTTAGGCAGTGTTGTAAAAAGTTCAGGGCATGGGTAATACCATTGACTTCACCAGGACGACCACACTCAACCGTAATTGCGGGGCAGAAATTAGAGAAGGCCATCGACTGCACTTCTGCTGGTTGGGTGAAAAAGACTACGGTATGGCTAAACAGTTTGGCGAGTTGCAAAAAAGCAGGCTCCAGGCGGTTTATGCAACCATAATGCGGGTTTCGTCCCGTATTGTTATGAAGGTCAATACTGGCAAAAACACCTCTTTCTCTCATTTGTTCTATTACCGACTGCATCATCTGCTGCTCGGCAGTGTCTCCTGTGCTCCAGATTCGGTTGTAATCTGGCTGCCCTGGAAGATGTCGTACATCCTCTGCAGCTGCAGCTACATTGCCGATAAAAAGAGAGAGTGAACGGGGTAGTTCTTGGTGATGGTAGGAGAGCAATAGCTGTCGCAACGCCTCCCAACCAGTGGTTTCGTTTCCATGCAGTAATACGCTGACAAATAGAGGAGCGGTTGTGGACCCCCGCAGATGAATGAGTGTGGGGCCATCCAGAACTTCATGTAACTGTTGTGCAGAGCGGTTGAGCAGACCCTCTGGAAGTACTTCAAGGGTTGTTAAATTCATTTTATGAAAAATTCCATTGATGGACGGGATTGCCAGAGTTTTGTTTTTCCAGGTATGCACCGAGCAGGGATGCAGGGTCCCGGCCATGCCGGGCCACCCAGCGACGTTGCCACTCACTTCCATTCTGACCTGTCGCCACACGTGCCGCAATGATCTCAAGCCAGGGTCGCCACTCTGACGGAGGTAACTCCAGTTGTTGTAAACCAGTCTCTGCTAATGGAATAAGCACCTTTGTCAGTAGATTACGTAGAGTACCACGCTGTCGGCCCCACTGAACCTCACTCTCCAGTCCCCAACGGGCAGCGTGATAAAAGTTATTTCGGGCTGTAGCAAAGGGGTGGTGTAGGTACTTCTCATCTGGTTGAGTCAGCATTCCCATAATGACCCCACTAAAGAATACGGTATTGGCGATGATGTCTTCCAGAGTTGGGCCTGCAGAGGCTACACGATGCTCGATACGCAGGTGGGGTTTTCCTGAGGTGTCCAGTGAGACCAATGGCCGGTTCCAGCGCCAGATGGTGCCATTATGAAGCATCAAATTGGTGAGTTGTTGAGGGTCGCCCGGTTGACAGATCGGTAGCATGATCGGATAGTGGTCACGATTTTCCTGAAACAGGTCCAGCAGGTTTTCTCGGGTATATCCTGTACCAAAGCTCACCCGGCCCTCTCCCAGCCGGTGGCTGAGCTGGTTCACATTGATGGCCTGCTCAAATAATGGAATACGGCTTTCCGCCCAGAGGTCCTTCCCAAATAGATAGGGGGCATTGGCACAAAGTGCGACCATCGGTGCTGAAATGCGGATGGCATGATTAAAGGCTGCAGTAATGTGACGATAAGGGACCTGCAGATGTATCTGAAGTGAGGTTCCTGCGGCCTCCATCATGACATCGTGATGGCAGAAGTGGAGTGACTCATTACCCTCAATCTCAAACTCCAGAGGGGTTCCCTGGCGCATTCTCATCACCTGCTCATTTAATGCCCGATAACGTTGCAGGTCACTCATGTTCGAGAGACAGAAATCCTTCTGTTGAATGGTTGGCAGGATGCCGGTCATCACCAGGTCCAGATTCATCGCATGGCAGGTGTCAGCAGTCTGTTGCCAGGTACTCAGTAACTCAGCAGATAGAGCACTGAAGGGGGTGGTGTGTAGAGGTTGTGGTGTACTGTTGATCTCTATATTAAAACGGGCCAGTTCAGGTACAACCAGTGATGTGTTGAGCCGCTGTGAAAGCAGGTGGTTGGCAGCAGCAGGGTGTAAATCGGAGTCAACCAACCACCCCTCCAGTTCCAGCCCCACCATGGGTTCGGTATTACAGAAGGTCTCATCCTCAAACCAGTGGCGCAAAATTTCCATCTCATGGTCGAGAGAGTGTTGAAAGAGGTGGTAATCCCGTTTATGAAAATGGCTATTGGTGATTTCCTGTCCCATTGTCAGCGATTGTCAGCGATTACTGGAGTGACAGGGTAGAGAAGAGGTGGAAGGGGTGGGTTTCATGGATTTTTTGGATCATTAGTTTCTCCATCTCTGATCTGACTGTTCGTTCAAGAGTGTTGAGTTATTTGGGAGATGAGTCGAATAAATTCTGATCGTTCAATTAGTCGAGCACCCAGCTTTTCCATATGCGGTGTCATCATCTGTATATCGATCAACTCAATCTCTATCTTAAACTGCTGGATCAGCGAAACCAGCGCTATTTTTGAGGCGTCGTTGGATCGGCTGAACATGGACTCACCACAAAATAGTGTTCCAAGCTGAACACCATAGAGTCCCCCCACCAGTTGATCACCGCTCCAGCACTCAACGGAGTGGGCATGCCCTAATTGATGCAGCCTCCGGTAGGCCTGCTTCATCGTGTCTGTAATCCAGGTTCCCTCTTCTCCTCTTCTGGGGCCGGAGCAGGCCTCAATCACCGGATCAAAGGCCTTGTTCAGCGTGACCTCAAAAGGTGTTTGCCGTATCCGTTTTCTGAGGCTTCGAGAGATACGCAGTTCATTGGGAAAGAGCACTGCACGTGGGGCAGGGGACCACCACAGAATAGGATCACCTTCGCTGAACCAGGGGAAGATTCCATGACGATAAGCATTTAGCAGACGTTGGGGAGAGAGGTCTCCTCCAATAGCCAGTAGCCCCTCGGGTTCCTCTAAAGCAAGCTGGGGCAGTGGGAAAGGGGCATCAGGATCACTCTCCAGCCAGAAAGGGACATAGGAGACCACTCAGCCAACCCTGAATTTCAGGTATCGGATGAGTGGAGCCATCTATGATATGCCTCTATTCAGTGGGGCAGCAGTCCAGGTTATCAAGGTAGTGCTCTGCATCCAGTGCAGCCATACAGCCGCTACCGGCAGAGGTAACCGCCTGACGATAGATAGGATCTGCACAGTCGCCAGCTGCAAATACACCGAGAACATTAGTGCCCGTGGCATAGTGGCGCTCACTGTTGCGTACTGTGATATAGCCGTGCTCCATGTCGATCTGATCCTGGAACATGCCGGTGTTGGGTTTATGTCCAATAGCGATAAAGACACCGCTCAGATCCAGCTCTTTGGTGGAGCCATCGTTATGGAGAAGACGAACACCGGTTACTCCGCTGTCGTCACCGAGGACCTCATCTAATTGTGAATTCCACTCAATTTTGATGTTGCTATCTTCTGCTGAGGCCATATCATTAATACGGTCGGCGAGAATTTTTTCACATTTGAAGCTGTCACGACGGTGGATAACGGTGACATTTTTGGCAATGTGAGAGAGGTAGATCGCCTCTTCAACAGCGGAGTTACCGCCGCCTACAACACAGACATCCTGTCCTTTATAGAAGAATCCGTCACAAGTTGCACAGCCTGAGACCCCACGTCCCATAAAGGCCTGCTCAGATTCCAGACCCAGATACATGGCAGAAGCACCCGTAGAGATAATCAATGCATCACAGCTATAGGCACCCATGTCGCCTTTTAACTGGAAAGGGCGCTGGCTGGTATCCACACTCTGGATCATGTCAAAGATAATCTCTGTCTCGAAGCGTTCAGCCTGCTTTAGCATTCGATCCATCAATTCTGGGCCTTGCACACCTTCAGGTTCCCCTGGCCAGTTGTCCACTTCAGTCGTAGTGGTGAGCTGCCCACCTTGTTGCATACCAGTAATTAATACAGGTTTTAAGTTTGCTCGGGCCGCATAGATAGCAGCAGTATAACCAGCAGGGCCAGAACCCAGAATCAGAAGGGGGCAGTGTTTCACATCGCTCATGATAAACTCCAGTGAAAAAGTGAATGTTGTCTGCTCTACAGTCTTGCATTCAATCCGGTAGAACACTCAGTGAATAATGGGGGTGATTGTACATGAAACATTTGATCGTTGGTGTTCCTCGTGAGGTTAGAGAGTTTGAAGGGCGTGTAGCGTTAACGCCGGATGCGGTTGCTCGATTAACGGCAGCAACAACCAGAGTTTTGATTGAGCAGGGAGCTGGTGAGCTGAGTGGTTTCAGTGATCAGGAGTATCGAGATGCAGGAGCTGAGGTGGTTGCAGATGCGGTAACGCTCTATGGAGAGGCGATGCTGATCGTCAAGGTCAAAGAGCCGCAACGTAGTGAGCTGCCGCTGCTGCGTAGAGAGCACCTGCTCTTCTGTTATCTTCACTTGGCTGCTGATCTGGATTTGATGGAGGCGTTATGCGAAATCGGCTTGACGGCGATTGCCTTTGAAACCGTTGAAGTGAATGGACAGCTTCCGTTGCTGACCCCGATGAGTGAAATTGCAGGAAAGTTATCGGTACAGATTGGAATGCGACTGTTGCATCAGTCGGAACAGGGTAAAGGAGTGCTGTTGGGGGGGGTGGCTGGCGTTAATCCAGGACATGTGGTTGTGTTGGGCGGTGGTGTGGCGGGCACTGCTGCAATATCGGTAGCTGATGCAGTTGGGGCAAAAGTTACGGTACTGGAACGCAGTGAAGAAAAAATCCAGCAACTTGAATCGAAATTTAACCATGTAAAAGGGGTAATTTCGACAGAGAAGCAGATTGAACGATCAGTGATCTCTGCCGATCTGTTGATCGGAGCCGTTTTGGTTAGAGGAGATCGAGCACCCAAGTTAGTTACAGAGGCGATGATAAGGCAGATGGAGCCCGGCAGTGTAGTGGTCGATATTTCAGTAGATCAGGGCGGTTGTATTGAGACGACGCACCCCACGAATTATCAGAATCCAACCTATCGTGTGGCAGAGGTTACCCATTTTGCAGTCACCAATATGCCTGGAGCTGTCCCTAAAACAGCTTCACAGGCACTTTCAGCAGCGATTATCCCCTGGGTTGAGCAATTGGCAGAGGGGCAATGGCGAGAACAATCCCCGTTGGTTAATGGGATTAACGTGGAGCGTGGAAGCGTCTGCTATCCAGCACTGAGAATCTTGTGAAGGCGCTGCAGGTTGCAGACAAAACAAAGCCCCATCCATCTAAACTACTCGTGTGTGCCTGGCTGCCTTTGGTTTCTACACTGAGCTGTTGTGAATGAGGCCTATTGAAAGAGTAGGTCAGTTAATAGGTGAGTCAAGAAAAAAACAGTAGTATTTTTTGGGGCTGACCTCCAAATCCGTTAGAATCTGCGGTTTTGTGAAAGATAGAAGGATAGCGGGTTGGCAACAGCGAGTAAGAAAGGCCAGAAAGCCAGGGAAAAAAAGCAGGCACCTGTCAAGGTTACCCCCCATGTCAGTCGAGGGTTGAGAGAGAGTGCGCTACTGATCAGTATTGCGATTACGCTCTATCTAATGGCTTCCCTCTTTACCTTTAGTATGAATGATCCGGCCTGGAATTACAGTGCGCCGGTTACCCAATATAATAATTCAGGCGGTGTCATTGGTGCCTGGTTCTCGGATGTGCTCTTTACCGTTTTAGGCATTATGGCGTGGATGCTTCCCCCTATTGTTGGTTGGCTGGGATGGTTACTATTTGTAGATCGTGCACGACTGCTACGTTTTGATCCGCATCTTCTGGGTATCCGGGTTGGTGGATTTTTGATGATTGTGTTGGGTGGGGCCGGAGTCTCCTTTCTCCATTTTCACCGTTTTGATGCACTCCTCCCAGCCAAGACAGGAGGGCTGCTCGGAGACTGGATCGGTAGCCTGTTTGCCGCTGTAATCGGGCCGTTTGGTAGCACCCTGTTTCTCTCCGCAATGTTTCTGGCGGGAGTCTCTATCTTTACCCATATATCCTGGTTTGTAGTGATGGACCGTATTGGTGCAGTTGTGCTGGAAGGGCTGTTGCATCTTCGTTCCATACCGGGAAAAGTCAAGGAGTGGCAGAGCGGTCGGGATGCTAAGGAGGAGCGTGAGCAGGTTGTTGAAAAAGAGAGGTCTAAACCACGTTCACGAAAAAAGCCAAAAATTGAGCCTAAACTGGGCTCAATCGAGATCAGCGAACGGGCACTGAAAGAGACACAAGGGTCGTTGTTTGACGAGTTGACTACCAATTATGGCGGGACTGGCACTGCTCATGAAGAGGTCTTGCCACCACCGCTCTCCCTGTTGACCAAAGCACATCATCAGGAAGGAGGCTACTCCAATGAGATGCTGGAGGTTCTTTCCAGACAGGTAGAGCTGAAGCTGAAGGATTTTGGGGTCGAGGTTGAGGTGGTTGCGGTACAACCGGGACCGGTGATTACCCGTTTTGAACTGATGCCTGCGCCCGGTTTGAAGGCCAGTAAAATTACCGGCCTCTCCAATGATCTGGCACGTTCACTTACACTGAAGAGTGTACGCGTGGTAGAGGTTATTCCAGGTAAGGCAACGATTGGGTTGGAGATTCCGAATGAGGTACGTGAGACCGTTTTTCTTTCAGAGATTCTCGCCTCACAGCAGTATGATCAATCCAAAGGGGTGCTATCACTCGCATTAGGTAAGGATATCTCTGGGCAGCCACAGGTTGCAGATCTCTCCAAAATGCCACACCTATTGGTGGCAGGTACCACCGGCTCTGGTAAATCAGTTAGCGTCAACACGATGATTCTGAGTCTGCTCTATAAATACTCGCCAGACTATGTACGGATCATCATGATCGATCCAAAAATGTTGGAACTCTCGGTCTATGAAGGGATTCCACACCTTTTGGCTCCGGTGGTGACGGATATGAATGAGGCCGCCAGTGCGCTACGTTGGTCGGTTGCCGAGATGGAGCGGCGTTATAAGCTGATGTCAGCGCTCGGTGTACGAAGCGTCTCTGGATACAATAAAAAGGTACACGATGCGATTGAGGCCGGAACACCACTGGTTGATCCACTCCATCCTCTGATGGAGGGTGATGAACAGGAACAGCCTCTGCTTGAGCATCTTCCCTACATCGTGGTGTTTGTCGATGAATTTGCTGATCTGATGATGCAGGTAGGCAAGAAGGTGGAAGAGCTGATTGTGCGTATTGCCCAGAAAGCGCGTGCCGCCGGTATTCACCTGATTTTGGCAACACAGCGCCCCTCGGTAGATGTAATAACCGGCCTGATTAAATCCAATGTCCCGACGCGAATTGCATTCCAAGTCTCCTCCAGAATGGACTCACGGGTTGTTCTGGATCAGATGGGTGCAGAGAACTTGCTGGGGCGTGGTGATATGCTCTATCTTCCCTCCGGGGCAGGGATGCCGATGCGGGTCCACTGTGCCTTTGTTGATGATGAAGAGGTTCACCGTGTGGTTGAGCACCTCAAGAGTAATGGTGGCCCACAGTATGTGGAGGATGTGCTTGCTACACCAGACAGCAGTGAATCAGGTGCTGCGGGTGGTGATTTAGATGATGCTGAAAATGATCCGCTTTATGATGATGCAGTACGTATTGTAACGGAGAGTCGTAAAGCCTCGGTTTCTGGTGTGCAGCGTCGACTGCGGGTGGGTTACAACCGTGCTTCACGCTTGGTTGAAGCGATGGAGATGGCAGGTGTGGTGAGTGGGGTCGGAGCCAATGGCCAACGTGAAGTACTGGCACCTCCACCGGTAGAGATGAATTAAATGATGAGACCGTGGTGGATCTTTTTACTGTTACCTACCCTTGCTTGGGGGGGGGAGAGTTCTGCAATAGAGGATTTTCTTACTGAGCTGAGATCGCTACAAGGAGATTTTCAGCAGCAAGTAAGAGATGGCTCAGGTCAGTTGATTGAACAGAGTGCCGGGCAGTTACTGCTGCAGCGTCCGGGTCAATTCCGTTGGGAGACGACGACTCCTTTTGCACAGCAAGTGGTTGCGGATGGCAATAAAATCTGGATCTATGATCCGGATCTGGAGCAGGTGACCGTGCGTAGGCAGCAGGGGGCGCTTACCAATACCCCCGCCACGCTACTCACCCATGCGGGTGCGCTCACTGAACAGTTCTCTCTTAAGCATATAGAGAGAACGGAGCACTTGTCTGAAAATTTGCAGTGGGTTGCACTGCAGCCGCTTCAGCAAGAGGGTGGTTTTGAACAGCTATTGGTGGCAATGGATGGTGAGCAGCTGCGGGTGATCGAGGTTGAAGACAGCTTCGGGCAACGTACCCGGATTGAGTTCTCTAATTTAATGTTGAATATTTCACTTCCTGCAGAGCTGTTCCGCTTTGTGCCTCCAGCTGGAGTGGATGTCGTCGGCGACCTCTGATGGCAATACCACTGGCGGAGCGGATGCGCCCGGTCTCTCTGGAGACCTTTATGGGGCAAGGGCACCTCTTAGCGGAGGGCAGACCTCTCCGTCAGGCCATTGAGTCAGGTAATTTGCACTCCATGCTCTTTTGGGGACCGCCCGGTACAGGAAAGACCACACTGGCAAGGTTGATTGCACGCCACTCC
>Ga0257116_1000969_pt1 | contig 21043 bp, 18 predicted proteins | sample SI112_120mmetaG_FD_190150 | JGI IMG/M metagenome (GOLD analysis project Ga0257116, IMG submission 190150) | Marine microbial communities from Saanich Inlet, British Columbia, Canada - SI112_120m | ecosystem: Environmental > Aquatic > Marine > Inlet | place: Canada: British Columbia | collected...
CCCGGTGTTGCCGGAGGTTGGCTCAACGATCGTGTCTCCGGGATTGAGCACGCCGCGTTGCTCCGCGTCCTCGATCATGTTAAGTGCCGGGCGATCCTTGACCGAGCCGCCCGGATTAAAACTCTCAAGCTTTACCCATAGGCCGCTCGCCTGGTGATCCTTAAAGCTGTTAAGACGAACGACCGGTGTCGCCCCAATAGTTTGCAGGATATTTTCGTATTTCATGTTTTCGATTCTAACGGGCCGGAGCACTCAGTGACTTTTTTAGTCAAAACTCTTTTAACGCTAGATCGGCCCACTGACGCTGGTATACGATGATGCTGCTTTCAGTTTGAGCCGCGACACAAGCTCGATACCCTTGTGGTGCGCTGAGGTCATGCATGGCAGTGTGGGACACATCGCCCGGCAACCATTCGCTAGTGCGCAGGGTTGCCTTAGAGTCAGGCGCGGCGCTTACCGAGAATTGCGCCAAAGGAAGCGATAACCCCCGACCATGTAATTTGATATAGGCTTCTTTGCGGGTCCAGCAGGCAAAAAAAGCTTCGGTCTGTTTATCCGGCGCCATGGCAGTGAGCTCGGCCACCTCGGATGCAGAAAAAAAACGTCGCGCAAGGTCGAGCCATCCATGACGCGAGGGTACGCGTAAGCGTTCAACATCGATACCGACTGGCACACTCTTGCTGATGGCCAGATAGGCCCAGTCGGCTGCATGCGAGAGATTAAATTCCAAAGTACATTCCTGCACAGACGGTTTTCCGTGGGGCCCGTAGTTAAACCCGATAGTGCCCGCAGGGACCGACAGATAAATCCCAAGCACCGTACGCAAGGCGCCCCGGGCGATAACAAAGCGCTCCTGATCGTGATCAAAAACAAAGCGTGCAGCCCGGGCTTGTTCGGCCGGGTTGAGGAGTTTTTGAAAGTCATGGCGCCGCGCGGCAAGCTGCGCAAGCGGGATTTTCCAAGTATCAATCGGCGTGGGTATTGGTGCGGCCGGAATCGAGCTCATGGGGTGTGGCAGGTTTTCACTGGATGTGGCTTTAGCCGGCACAACTGAGCGTGACGCCGAGCAACACTAAAAGCACCACACTGCCGGTGCGCGCATGCGGTAGGCTGGCTTAAGCAATTCCAACCGTGATTTTACCCCTATAACGCCTTTTTATCTGAATCCTGATCAAACCGCGCCCGGCGGGATTCTTACGGAGCGTTTGAAGTTTTTGGCCCTTGCGGGGAACGGGTAAAGACGATCAGAGCCACACCACACAGTACGATTGCGCCACCGGATAGAACTCCGGGCGAGGGTCGCTCTCCGAGCAGCAGTACCGAAGCTGCAATGGTGAAAACCGGCAATAATAAAAGCACCGGCATCACATGAGAGACCGGGTTACGCGCGAGCACCGTGTACCAGATTCCATAGCCAAGCACAGTCATGACCAAGCCGAGATACACGACACTCCCCCAGCCAACCCAGGTGGCGTTGATCAGGGCTGTCAGTTGACCGCTCTCAAACAGTATTGACCCAACGAGCATCTGCGGCCCAGCCATAACCGCGATCCAGGCGACGGCAGCTAACCCGGTAATGCGATCGCTGATACGCTTGTACATGATTTGTCCCACGGACCAGACCAGCGCGCCGCTGCCGGTTAACACAATTGCGAAGAGTTGACCTTCCATGCTCGGCAGTCCCGCTATCAATATGATGCCGACAAAAGAGACAGTCATTCCTAACAGGCGTTGCAGGCCTGGGCGCTCACGAAATAAAACTGCCGCCAGCAGTACTGCAAAAGGAACTTCCAGATGTACCACGATAATGGCAAGCGAGGCATCGATCATTGAAAGCCCGGTAAAGGTCAGGCCGTACTGGATGGTGGAGCCGACCAGCGCTATCCAAAATAGATCCTTCAGGCAGTTGCGTGGGAACGGTACGAACCAGACTAGAACCAGCGCAGCAATAAGAAAGCGCATGCTCATCAACATAAGCGGTGGAAACTCAGCAAGCGCGGCCTTGGATAGCGTGAACCCCAGACCCCAGGTCAAGGGTACGCAACTGGCGAGCAACAGTTCACGGAATTTCATCAAGCGATTCTAAAGATCTTGCGGCTAAACAGGTATCTTAGGCGCGACTCGGGTCAGGGGAGTTGGCAGTCCGGCTAGGATCAGTTAGTCTGTGTGTTGTTCGTATTTCTGATTTGACCTTAACCGACATGCCCAGATCACTACCGACTTCGCTGCCTTTTAGCTTGCTTTTTCTTTGGTTGGTTTGTTTGCCTGCCGCGGCTGAAACAGTTGAATCGACTTCACCACTGTGGATGCAGGTATCGCCGATCCCCGGGGCCGGTGAGTTTCGTACACTCGCCGGTTTTGCTGGCGATGAGCAGATGTTTGTGGGCAGCATCAATCAGTCAAGTTTCAGTGCAAGCGGTTTTTGGGGCAGTGGCGAGGGCCTTTCATCGTTCGCAGATGCTTATTCCAGTCGTGATGCCAGCTTGTTTCATTCAATTGGAAATTCGGGTGTCAGTTTTTCTGGTGCTGCTTTTGATCTTTATCCTTTTGGGTTGCACTGGACAGCCGGCGGCTCACTGATTGAAGCGGATGATGCTCCTGATCGAACCAGCTGGTTTTTGGGCGTGCGTTCGGGACAGGCAGGTGCCCAGGTATTTCAGGTTGATCGACCTGATGGCGTAGCGGCTCACGCTCTGGCGCTGAATCTGAATTTACCCCTGGGGCAATTACACGCGACTCATGTGGCGGCTCCCGATCAGGCGGGACTCAGCATAATAGGCTGGCAAACGGGACTAGGCGCCTTGGGACAATTGGCGGTGCAATTTCGCCACGGCGAGAGCACGCGCTACGTGGATGGCGCCTATCAACGCTGGATGGTCAGCCTGTCTGGCCGTTTTGGACACCCCCGGGGAATGCTTGCGAACCAGGGCGATGAAGATCAATCGGGCATTGCCCACACTGCGTTGCTGGCAGCGGCGGCAGTTGGAATAGCACTGGTTGCCAGTTCCGGTAGTGATAGCACCGATTCGCGGTCACGTTTCTCCAGTCAAACCGATGCAGCCTACAATGTAGTCAACGGCATCAACCCGACATCAGTTGCCCAGAACCTCGAATATGGAGGCTGGGTGTATCGCAACGCAGATGCAACGTTCAGCGCTGGTGAGCCTAAAAAAGGTACCGTAGATAAAGTTAATCTGGGTTCGCCGTTGAACGTGCCTTCTGGAACCACCACCACGGCGTCTTATCACACGCACGGCGCTTTCGATCCCATTTACGACAGTGAACACTTCTCGATAATGGACGTGACAATGAATAACAACTGGGGTGTCGATGGGTACCTTGGCACCCCGGCCGGCTACCTCAAGTACCATCACTACGTGACGGGAATCATTACTACCGTTCGCACCATTGCCAACTGATTAATACTGTGCTTTGAAAAAGTCAAAAACAGGGCTGAATCTGTGTTAACCGTGGAGCCCGGTTTGGAGATCTTAATTTGAGCGATCACTATTGCGCCGATGCGGTTGTCATCGGCGCCGGGGTGATCGGGGCCGCTGTAGCGCTTGAGCTTACCCGGGGCGGGCGCAAAACTATCAGCGTCGACCGTCTGCCGGCAGCCGGTTACGGCTCAACGTCCAGCTCCTGCGCCATCATCCGGGTTCATTATTCGACTCTGGAAGGTACCGCGTTTGCCTATGACGGCTATTTTGACTGGAAGCATTGGAAAGCGTTTCTGGATTGCCCTGCCGATATCGAAACTGCCCGATTCCAGGAAAGCGGATGCCTGGTGATGAAAACCGAGGGCAATGGCCACCTTAAAAAAATTGTAGCCAACGTTGAGAAATTATCCATACCCTATGAGCATTGGGATGCGCGCCAGATTGTAAAACGACTGCCGGGCTATGACTTACAGTCTTTCGCCCCTGCTCGGCGCATGGACGACCCCGGTTTTGGCGAGCCAGGCAAGGGGCGTATCGAAGGAGGTGTTTTTTTTCCAACCGCGGGTTTTGTCAGTGACCCCCAGTTGGCTGCACAAAATATTCAAGTGGCAGCAACGGCGCGAGGGGCTAAGTTTTTGTTTAACCGCGAGGTAACGGCCATACCGGTGAGCGCCAACCGGGTGGGGGGTGTAACCCTTGACGACGGCACTACGATTAGCGCTCCGGTTGTGGTTAATGTGGCCGGCCCGCACTCGTCCAAAGTGAACCGTATGGCTTCGGCCGATGTAGATATGAAAATTACCACGCGGGCTCTGCGTCAGGAGGTTGCGCATGTGCCCGCGCCGCAAGGTCTTGATCTTGAGAGCTCTAAATTGGTGATATCAGATAATGATATCGGGGTGTATTGCCGCCCGGAAACAGGAAATTTTGTGCTTGCCGGCAGTGAGGATCCTGAGTGCGATGCCCGCGAGTGGGTGGATCCGGATAATTTCAGCCGTGATTTCACCGAGCAGGCGACTACCCAGGCATTGCGGCTCGCTCAGCGGATGTCAGGGCTGAAAGTGCCGACTCGCATGCGCGGCGTGGTCGATCTTTACGATGTGACCGAAGACTGGCTGCCGATTTACGATCGCTCAGCGGTCGACGGCTTTTATATGGCCTGCGGATCCAGCGGCAACCAGTTTAAAAATGCCCCGGCGGCAGGGCGGTTGATGGCGGGCCTGATAGATTACTGTGAGGCGGGCAATGACCATGATCGCCATCCGCTTCAGTTTGACCTGGCGCATATCGATTTTGTACTCGATACGGCGACTATGTCACGCCTTCGTAAGATCAATCCCGACAGCAGTTTCTCAGTGTTGGGCTAAACTGCTCCCGACTCGGCGGTGGGGCGGTTTCAGCTGATATCCAGCCCGAACTGCTCGGCGGTTTCCAGCAGCATTTCCCACAATGAAAGGGCAAAGCCGCGGGGGACAAAAAGATCGAGCCCGGTTGGGGAGCGCCACAGCGTTACCCCGACGTGGTGAAAGCCGCTGGAGGCAACTTGCCCGTCCGTGAAGTGTGATTCGCGAAGATCAATGGGAATAAAACGGTTGAGACAGGTCGATGCCTCAGGCCCGCTGATCCGGATATGAGTGCGGGAGTGGGATAGGTCCAGTGTGGCCCCGCTGTCAGCAGACAATTGAGGCGGCTCGGCATTCAGCAGCCACCACTTTAATGGCTCGACCCGTAAAGCGATGCCGTAAGAGCCGGTGGCCGAATGGCCGGGCTGTGGTGCTGATGTGCAGCCAATAGCCTGCGCCAGTTGATCGCCAACCTGGGTCACAGTTTGCGGCCATGCAGCCACCTGATGCAGTACCAGGCCTGTGATTTCCTGCAGGCGCACACCAGGCTCACCTGGCTTACCGTGTGGGCCGCGCCTATAGCCGGCACCTAGAGCGGAGTGTCGTTCAGCCATACATGCGCTCCCCGTCAGGGTCGAACATATGGGGAGAGACGATCTCGACTGCGGTGTTACCTTTACGAATCGGATCGGCGCACACCACAGCTTTGTCTTGCCACTGGCTGTGCCCACCTGAGATAAATCCCAGGCCGATCCAATGGCCCAGCGCTGGCGAGTGAGTGACGGCAGTAATCCAGCCTTCACCATAGCCTTCGATATGACCCGGGGCACATAACAGTGACCCTGCGTTGAAGATCTCACGTCGGTCGCGGGGAAAAATTCCCACCAGTCGTGGCCGATTATCGCGAGCCATGTCCGGGCGTTTGCGAAGAGCGCTACCAATATAAGGTTTCTTGTCAGATGCCATGCGACCGAGTCCTGCGTCTTCAATAGTGACCCGGCCATCGAGTTCGGCTCCAGTCACATGGCCTTTTTCAATACGCAGCGCACCCAGTGCTTCGAGACCGTACAGGCAACCATTCATTGAGCGGGCACTCTCCCACAGAGCGTCCATTATGTCCGGGCCAAAATCAGAGGGCACGTAAACCTCAAAGGCCCGCTCACCAGAAAAGCTGATGCGTGCGATCCGGCAAGGGACCTTGCCTTTTAAGGTGGTTTCCAGAACTCCCATAAAAGGAAGGTTGGCATCGGATACGGCAGCGGCGTTCTCGACACAGGATTCGAGTACTTGCCGTGACTTGGGGCCTGCCACTGCAACACCGGCCCATTGCTCGGAAACCGAGGTCACATGGACTCGCAAATCGGTCCAGCGGGTTTGCAGTAGCTCTTCCAGAAAAGCCATAACCTTGCCGGCATGAGCTGTTGTCGTGGTCATGAAGTACTCTGACTCGCTAAGGTGCCAGGTGGTGCCATCGTCCATCACAAAGCCGTCGTCACGCAGCATGATGCCGTAACGGGCCTTGCCGATCGGGAGTTTGGCGAACGGATTACTATAGATGCGGTTCAATAGTTCGGTTGAATCGGGCCCCTGAATTGCAATTTTGCCAAGCGAAGTCACATCACAAAGACCAACGGTGCGACGAGTCGTTTGCGCCTCACGCACATAGGCATCGCCGATCGTTTCGCCTGAGCGGGCAAAATACCAGGGTCTGTGCCAAAGCCCGGCCATGGTCATTGTGCCGCCGGCCTCGAGGTTCCATTCGTGCAGGGGTGTGCGCCGCAAGGCGCGAAAATGGTTGCCGACGTTGCGGCCCTTAAGCGCACCCAGGCTGACCGGAGTGTAGGGCGGTCGAAAGGTGGTGGTGCCGACTTGGGGAATCTCCTTACCCAGAGCTTCAGCCATTAACGCAAGGCCAATGATATTACCCATCTTGCCCTGGTCGGCTGCCATTCCCAGTGTGGTATAGCGTTTAAGGTGTTCAACGGACACATAGCCTTCGCGATGAGCCAATCGGACGTCTTCGGTGGTGACGTCATGCTGGGGGTCGACAAAAGACTTCAACTGGCGTCCAGGCACGCTGACCTCGTAAAGAGGGGTTATTGCTCCTTGCCAGCCTCCGGGTGCAGGGGTGGCGGTAGAGCCTTGAGCGCCTCCCAGGTGTGTTACTGCGCGCTCCGCGGCTGCCTGTCCGGATAACAGACACGCGTTATCGTTCCAGACCCCTGCGGCACTACCTGCCATCGATAAAGGCTCGTTGGTTTGTCCAGGGACAAAGCAGGCGAGATCGGCATCCCACACCGGTTTCACCCCGCGGTGTGACAAAAGGTTGACCACAGGGGACCAGCCACCGGAAACAAGGAGTAAGTCACAGTCGGTTTTGCCGGCCTCGCGCCAGTTGGCCGCCTGCTGTTCGGCTATGTCGAGCGCTGTGATGCCTTTTGCACCATGCGCCATCAGTGGGGCTGCGCCCGTACGCAATGCTGCATGAGCATCTGCGGCCTGGGCGCGGATAGCGTCCGGTATGCTCTTGCGGGCATCCAGGATCTGGACCGAAGCGCCAGCTTGAGCGAGCTCAAACGCGCCAGCGTAGGCAGAATCGTTGTTGGTGGCGATCACGATGTTCTCACCCGCCCGAACCGCAAAACGATTAAGGTAAACGCGAGCTGCATTTGCCGTCATGATGCCGGGCCGGTCGTTGTTGCCAAAAGCCACGTGACGCTCCAGCGCCCCGGTTGCGAGCACGGTGTATCTGGCGCGCAGTGTCCAGCAGCGCTGCCGCGGCATCCACGTCGGCGGTTCAGCCAGGTGATCTGTTACACGCTCCAGCAGGCCGGCAACACCTCCATCGTAAAGGCCGAACGCTGTGGTGCGGACCATAATGCGTACACCGACATCTTTGAGTGCTTTGATCTGCTCTGCAAGATTATCTGCTGCTTGCGGTTGAGCCAGTGTATCTCCACCCAGTATTCCTTCTTGCTCAACCAGGATCACATCAAGGCCGGTTTTCGCAGCGGTTAAGGCTGCGCTGCGACCGGCAGGGCCGCTGCCGACCACAAGCAGATCACAGTAACCATGGGCATGCTCGTAGTGATCCGGATCTGGCGAGCGAGACGCTGTACCCATCCCGGCTGCTTTGCGGATGATCTTTTCATAGCGCATCCACATGCCGGTGCCCGAGCCCCATTCGAAGGGGGGTAAACCCATGAAGGTCTTGTAGTAAAACCCAGCGGCCAGGAAGCGCCCAAAGAGGTTGTTAATTGAGCCGACGTCAAAGCGTACACTGGGCCATGCGTTCTGGCCTTGTGCGACCAGGCCCGCATAGAGTTCCTGGGTGGTGGCGCGGACATTAGCATCACGGTGATCATCTCGGCCGATGGTCACCAGTGCCCCGGACTCCTCGACTCCGGCGGACATTAATCCACGGGGTCGATGGTATTTGAAACTGCGCCCCAGTACTTGTTGGTTGCTCGCCAGCAAGGCAGAGGCCAATGAGTCGCCCGCGTGGCCGTACAAGGTTCGACCGTCCCAGGTGAAATTCACCAATTGGTCGCGGTCGATGTAACCGCCTTTGGCAAGCCGTGTAGCCGTCACGATTCGCTCACCGGGTCAGCGCTTTGCGCTAAGGCGCTCGCCAGGCCTTGGTGAGCCGGGCGGACAGAATGAATTTCATGGGTACGGGTGTCTCGTTCAACTACGATCCACATACGACACCCGTGCAGGTGTTGCCAGGTTTCGAGTTGGACACCGTCGATATTGTCGCGTTGGAATACTGCCTCGAGCCACGCCTCGGCCGGTGCCTCGAGCGCCGGATACTCAACAGACGCATCGCCACCGTAGCTGAACTCGCTGTGGTCTCGTGTGCCGCAGAACGGGCAGGGAATTCTCAGCATGGTCGTGATTTATCCGTGCAGTTTCGGGTCTGGGCCCGCACCGCGTTCGTCGATATTGATACCCCGCTCAAAGCGAGACAGGGAGTGGTTCAAGATCACCGGGTGGGGCCGGTCGTTAGCGATCAGATCGGCAAAATACCAACCCGATGCCGGGCTTGCCTTAAAGCCGCCATAGTTCCAGCCGGCATTCAGGTATAAGTTGCTGAGCGGCGTTTTACACAAAAACGCAGATCCGTCCATGGACATATCCATAACGCCCGCCCAGTGTCGCAAAAGCCGCACCCGACCCAGGCAGGGCAAAATGGAGGTGGCGCATTCGGCGACATCCTGCACGATTGGCAAATTACCGCGTTGCGCGTAGGATTTGTACCAGTCCAGGTCGCCGCCAAAGACCATGCCGCCTTTGTCCGACTGAGAAATGTAGAAGTGAGCCCCACCGACCCCGAAGACGACGACTTGATCGAGTAGTGGCTTGAGCGGTTCAGAAACAAAGGCCTGCAGCTTGTGTGATTCGATCGGCAGCTTTCCAAGCTCAGCCATTCGCCACAGTCTTGAAGTGTTACCGGCAACGGCGAAGCCGATTTTCTTCCCCCGGATAATGCCGCGACTGGTTTTTAAGCCAGTCACCTGGTTGGCCGTACGTTCAACGCCCGTGACTTCACAATTTTGAATGATGTCAACCCCACGTTGGTCAGCACCTCGAGCGTAACCCCAGGCAACGGCGTCGTGGCGTGCCGTGCCTGCGCGAGGTTGCACTGTGGCCCCAATGATTGGAAAACGGGAATCGGCGCTGTAATTCAGGTGCGGTATTTTGCGTTTCAGTGTTGGCAGATCCCACAGCTCGCCATCAGCGCCGGTCAGGCGCATGGTGTTGTAGCGCCGTGCCGCGCCATCACGTGCAGCAGGGCTATGTAGCAGCGAGACGTGCGACCGCTGACTGAACATGACGTTGTAGTTCAGTTCGTGGCTTAGATTTTCCCAGAGCTTGAGCGAGTGCTCGTAAAATTCCCGATTGCCGGGCAACATGTAGTTGGATCGGACAATTGTGGTATTGCGCCCGGCGTTACCGCTGCCAAGCCAGCCCTTGTCCAAGACGGCGACATTTGTGATACCGTGGTTCTTGGCAAGATAATACGCGCTCGCCAGGCCATGAAGTCCGGCACCAACGATGACGACGTCATATTCGGTTTTGGGCTCGGGATCCCGCCAGGCGCGCTCCCAGCCTTTCTGTCCCGACAGGCCGTTGCGAAAGACGTTCCAGGCAGAATAAGGTTTCATGGATTCTGTTGTGGCCAGATTAAAGTGGTTATCAGCAGGTTACGATAATAATTGGACAGATCAGGGCAACCTATCCATTGTGCGACCCCTGTCGTCACTCCATGTTGGATGTTAGTGTGAGTTACACCTATTGGACAGAGCCAATGTTAAACCGAAGGTGATGCAAAGTTGATCGTTTACACACCGATTCTATGTTAAAGCCTGACCCGCAGCCGCGCTACCCACCCGCAAGTGTTGCTTGGGTTATTTGGGGATTGGGAGCTGGGTTTTTCCTTCTGGGCTTTTTTCATCGGGTCGCGCCGGCCGTACTGCATCGCGAACTCAGCCTGGATTTTGGCCTGAGCGCAGCCACCCTGGGAAGCCTGTCGGCCCTTTATTTTTATTCCTATGCAGCAATGCAGGTGCCCACAGGGCTTCTTGTCGACCGCTTAGGGCCGCGCCGCCTTCTTTTGGGGGGCTTGCTGGTGAGTACGCTGGGAGCGCTGATTTTCGCTTTTGCACCCGATCTCATTTGGGCAGGCATCGGTCGTTTTTTAATTGGCGGATCGGTGTCGGTGGCCTTTGTTTGCACATTGAAATTGGCTACACATTGGCTGCCCGCGCACCGATTTTCGATGGCAATCGGTCTGCTGTTGGTTGCCGGAGTGTCGGGTGCGGTTTTTGCCGGAGTACCCCTGCAGTTTGCAAGTGGTATGTTTGGCTGGCGGGCAGTGACTGTTGCGGCAGCAGGGGTGGGATTATTGCTGGGCCTGGTGGTGTGGTTGATGGTTCGGGATGATCCCGCAGAGCGACATTACGATAGTTATGTGAATGTCCACGTTCAAGGTGGGCACTGGTCTGCCGAGTGGCAAAAACTCACCGCGGTTTTTGGGTACCGAAATACCTGTCTTCTGGCAATTGCCCCTGGCGGGATCGTAGGATCCGTTCTGACTTTTGCAGGGTTGTGGGGAATGCCATTTCTGACCGATGTTTATGGTCTGTCACCCGCTGCGGCGGCCACGCTTTGTTCGGTTTTAATGTTGGCTATGGCTTTCAGTGGCCCACTGTTTGCACTGTTGTCAGAGAGGATTGCTCTGCGGCGGGCCCCATACCTCGTTGCTACAGTGCTTGCCTTTTGCAGTTGGGCGCTTGCTTTGCTGGTGCCAGAACTTCCATTGTGGCTTCTTGTGAGCGCGCTTGTGAGTGCGGGGTTTTTTTCCGGGGCGATGATTCTGGGGTTTACCCAGGCAAAAGAGTCGGTGCCGCTGGTGTTGGCGGGAACGGTATCTGGGGTTATTAATACGGGTGTTATGTGCGGGCCGATGCTGTTACAACCATTGGTTGGTTGGTTGTTGGACCGTTTCTGGCGCGGTATGACAGGGACGGACGGCATGCGGGTGTATCATTTTGATAATTACCGGGTTAGCTTTTTGTTGATGCTGGCGTGGTTGGCAATTGCGATAGTGAGTATTGCACTCACTCGTGAGACACGCTGTGAGCAAATGAGTAGCGCTGATCGTGCGCGTCCAGGGTCCAAGCGCTAAGCAAACGGGGTACATAAACGAATGAATGAGGAACTTGAAAAATTCCTGAAAAATAATCCTGAGTTACGGTTTGTCGACGTCCTGTTGCCTGACATTTGCAATATTGTGCGCGGTAAACGGATCCCACGTGACGACCTTGCCAAGGTATATGGCGATGGCTTGCAGGTACCCAGTTCGATTTACCTGCTGGATGTCAACGGCCGCGGCACTGATGCAGGTGGGCGCGGTTTCTCAGACGGCGATCCTGATGTCAAGGTGCGCCCGGTTCCCGGATCGCTGAACTTAGTCCCGTGGGGCCCTCCAGGGGCAGGGCAGGTGCTTGGCAGTTTGTATGAATTGGATGACTCTGCGTGTCTGGTGGATCCACGCCACGTGCTTGGCGGTGTGGTCGAGCGGTTACGCGAATCAGGTCTACATCCGGTGGTGGCACTGGAGCTGGAGTTTTACCTGATTGATGCGGCGAGTGCGGATGAAGGTAGACCGCGTCCGCCGGTATTGCCCGACACCGGTCGGCGAGCCTCGGCGACCCAGGTATACAGCCTTGCCGACCTTGACGGGTTTACTCGATTTCTCAGTGAAGTCGAGACGACCTGTCAGGCGCAGGGAGTACCGCTAGGCGCCACCACCGCAGAATATGCAGTGGGCCAGTATGAGATCAATCTGCAACATGTAGATGATCCGCTGTGCGCCGCTGATCACGCGATCCTACTGCGCAGAGCAGTGCAGGGATTGGCTCGAGGGCATGACGCCGTGGCCACTTTTATGGCCAAACCCTATCCTGAAGATGCCGGTAATGGCCTGCACGTTCACGTCAGCGTAATGGATGACAAGGGATACAATGTATTTGATAACGGCAGTAGTGAGGGCAGTATTCAGCTGCGCCAGGCCGTTGCGGGGATGCTGGATTTACTACCTCAATCGATGGCAGTTTTTGCCCCTAATGTGAATTCATACCGGCGCTTTGCGCCGAACCTGTACGTACCCACCGGGCCGACCTGGGGGTATAACAATCGATCGGTCGCCGTCCGGATCCCTGCGGGAGATAACACGGCGCGGCGCATTGAGCATCGTATGGCTGGCGCAGATGCTAACCCGTACCTGACACTTGCCGCGGTGCTGGCCGGCCTGCATCATGGCATCAGTCAAGGGCTGGCCCCGCCTGACCCTCGCACTGACAATGCCGGTACCGAGCTTGATAGCGCAGTCCCATTTACCTGGCAGGGGGCGTTAGATGAGCTGGCAAAGCCCTCGGCGCTTGAAGAATATCTGGGGGCGGAATATTTGTCACTGTATCGCCAGTGCAAACAGTTTGAGCTCGACACCTATGCCAGGGAGTTTACGCCGCTGGAATACCGCTGGTACCTTGCGCCCGAGTAGCGCTTTCAAGCGCAAGGCATTAACTAAAAAAGGCTAGGATGATCACGCTGGCCGCACCGAACATTGCCAGGGAGTAGCCAATATTCCAGGAAAAGCATTCTTGCGCGCTTATGCGGTACCGGCTTTGCATGGCGAGGTTCAGGCCTGACATCGGCCCACCAGTAGCCCCTACCGACCAGGTCACGAGAAAAACGAATGCGAGCAGAGCCGGCTCTGGATCAAGTGGTAGCAGAATCGCTGATGCCGTTACGATACTGACCAGGGCGTGGACACCCGCTATCGCTAACACCAGTAATACTGCCAGCACCGCAACAGCCACTTCAGGAGTGAAAGCGCCGATATCCAGCGTTGGCGATGTTTGCGATATCAGTGCCGCAAGGCCGGTCGCCATAATGCCGGCACTGAAAAACAATGCCAGTTCGCCATACATGTCTGGCAGGCGCTCCGAGCTGAAGTTTCTAATGGTGCTTAAAGCTTGAGAGAGTGATCGCCGCCAGGTCAGCACGGCGGTGGTGACGCCAATAGACAAGGCAGATACCAGTACCAGGACTGAGACCGCGGGAAGCACATGATGCAGCGCTAGCACACAGACCACCATGATCGATGGCACCCATAGCGCGCCAAAATTTACCGGGAAACCTTCAAAAGACTCCAGTCCTCCACCCGCACGGAAGCGATGTTCGGCAAAGGTAAAAACGAAACCAAACAGGCATAGTGGTGCGGACAGCATCCACAACTCAGCCAGTCGAGCGCCCGGCGCGTAAAGCAGGCACGTGCCCATCGCGGCGAAAAAAGGCGACCACAAAGTGGCCAGTGCAAAACTTCGCTGGAGCGAAGTGGCCGTGGTGCGCTCAAGGCGTCCGTTTCGGGCAAGTCGGTCTCCAAAAATCATCAGCGCCGACAGGTTGATCATCGCAGCAAAAAGGTGCAGTCCTGCGAGAGTTTTAAAAAAGGCTTTTAAGCCCGGCGCCGCCGATTCATGTTTTTCCTGACCTGTATCGGTGATCAGGCGCAAAAAGCTGACCGCAGACAACAAGCTGATCAGTAGGTGATTCTGGGTTATGAGTTGTAGCAGCGGGAGATTGCGGTATCCGATTAAGTAAGCCCAGCCCAGAGCGCAAAAACCAACAGCAGCAAAGATGACACACTGAATTCTCTGAATTCGCCGGGTTCGTCGCCATAGCATCATCAATGCTGTCAGTGCGCATCCGCCCGAAAGCCAGAGAAAATCACTTAAGCCAAAGCCGACAAGGGTTGTTGCCAGAATCATGACCAACAGCAGCTTGCCTGCAATGCGTTGTTGTTGGATATGACGTGTGGACAGTTTCAAAGCAGATTAACTCGATAGCGGCGCAGTTCGAACTGCGCTGGTACAAGGCGACCGGATCAGGTGTTGAACCGGGTAAACGGGTAGCGTGCAGGCTCTATTGTAGGTGTTCCTAAAAGTCGGTTAGATTCGGCGCTACGGGGTGTGGACGAGCACTGCGATCACCCGCCAATGATCTGTCACCATGAAATGCAGGCAAGGGATGTCACAAAGAATTCAATGGCGCCACCTGACTGGTCTTGGTGCAGTGCGGTGAGCGCTTTTGATCAGGCACCGGTCATTAACCGTGTCGAGACCTTTAGTCGGGAGTTCGTTGCCTTCGTGCGGGTCAGCGCGAATGATGGAACCGATGGTTGGGGCCAGGTTTCCCCCTACAACGCCGACATCAGCGCGCAGGTGCTGCACCGCCAGGTTGTGCCCTGGGCGTTGGGTCAGCCCGCAAGCGATATCGCTGCGCTGGTCAACTCAATACCCGAGCATGAACACAAGTTTCCCGGGTCCTACCTGCGTCGGGCGCTTGCTGGCCTGGAGACGGCACTATGGGATCGGTTGGGAAAGGTTCAGCAAAAAAGCGTGTGCGAGTTACTGGGCGGGACCCCGGGCCCGATAAGGGCTTACGGATCCAGCATGCGTCGAGATATCACCGCGCAAGCCGAGGCAGAGCGCCTGGTTGCACTGCGCCAGCAATTCGGTTTCGATGCCTTTAAGTTCCGGGTCGGTGCTGAGTGCGGCCACGATGTGGACCAGTGGCCGGGACGTAGCGAGGAGATCGTACCCAAGGTACGGCACGCATTGGGGCCTGAGGTTTCGCTTCTGGTAGATGGCAACGGCGGATTTTCACCCTCCCGGGCGATAACATTAGGACAAATGCTTGAAGATGAAGGCGTTGAACATTTCGAGGAGCCTTGTCTGTACTGGGAATTGGAGCAAACCCGCGAGGTAACCCAGGCGTTATCGCTGGATGTAACCGGGGGAGAGCAGGATTGTGATCTTGCCACCTGGCGGCGAATGGTTGAGATGCCCGCGGTCGACATCGTCCAGCCAGACGTGTGCTACGTTGGCGGGATGCTCCGGGCGATCAAAGTTGCCAAGATGGCGCAATCGCAGGGATTGCCATGCACCCCACACTGCGCCAATCTGTCCATGGTGACGCTTTTTACGATGCACCTGTTGCGTGCTATTCCGAATGCTGGGAAATACCTGGAATTCTCGATTGAAGGCCCTGAGTACTATCCCTGGCAAGAGGGTCTTTTTGTCGAATCTCCTTTTACGCTCAACGAAGGCCGGGTTACGGTCAGTGATAAACCGGGATGGGGCGTTGAGATTCATCCTGACTGGTTGGCGGATACCACCTACCAGGTCAGCGAGTTGCCGCACTGAGGGCGCATTTCATGTCGAACGATTCCCCAACCGTATTTGCCCCTGATTTCAAGGAATCTCCCTACTGGTGGGAGCGTACCCCGCGGGTACCCTCGTTGTCGTCGGACCTGCCTGCCTCGGTAGATGTGCTGGTGGTTGGATCCGGTTACACGGGCCTTTGCGCTGCTCTTGAAACCGCCCGCGGCGGGCGCAGCACCTTGGTGATCGATACCCATGAGCCAGGTTGGGGCTGCAGCTCGCGCAATGGCGGCCAGGTGTCTACTGGCATCAAGCCAGATTTTGCCGCGCTTGAAAAAGCCCATGGCAGCACCACCGCTATGGAGGTGCATCGGGAAGGCCAGCGCGCATTGGCCTGGATCGGGGACTTTGTTGCTAAAGAACAGATTGATTGTGATTACCAGGTTTGTGGGAGATTTTATGGGGCGCACACACCGGCGCACTACGACAAATTGGCCCAAAAACTAAAAACCCAGCCGCCAGGTCTTGAGATGGAGGCGTTCATGGTGCCGCGCGCTGAGCAACATAGTGAAATTGCAACAGATTTTTATCACGGAGGACTGGTGCAGACCCGGCATGCCAGTGTAGACCCTGCCGCCTATCATCAGGGGATCCTGGATCGTGCACTAAAGAGCGGCGTGACGGTAGTCGGGGGGACTTCGGCAACGGTGTTAAGCCGCGCCCGCGATGGCGCAGGGTTCGTTGTCGAGACCAGTCGGGGTTCAATCCGGGCTGGCGATGTGATAATCGCCACCAGCGGCTATACCTCCGGACTCACACCCTGGCAGCAGCGCAGAGTTTTCCCGATCGGTACCTATATGCTGGCCACCGAAGATTTGGGACGCGATGCGGCACGCGCGCTCATTCCCGGCGAAAGGATGATCGTCGATACACGCCGGATTATCGTTTATTACCGACTGTCTCCGGATGGAAGCCGGATACTGTTCGGCGGCCGGGTTTCTCTAAACGAGACTGACCCCACAGTGAGCGGGCCGCGACTGCATAGGCATTTGACGACTACTTTTCCGCAGTTAGGCCGGGCACGCATAACCCATTCCTGGATGGGTTTTGTCGGCTGGACTTTTCAGCATATGCCTCATCTGGGGCGCCACGACGGTATCTGGTATGCCATGGGGTATTGCGGATCAGGTGTTGCGCTCGCCAGTTACTTTGGCACCCGGCTGGGCCAGCAGGTACTGGGTATGAAAGAGGGGCGTAGCGTTCTGTCAGATCTGCCGTTTCGGACACGCCCGTTGTACTACGGTAAGCCCTGGTTTCTTTCTGCGTCTGTGGGTTGGTACGGCTTTTTGGATCGGCTTGGCATATAGTTTCCCCCTAGCGATATGACGCTGTTAGTTGAAACAAGGGTTTTACTGGAGGAGCGAGATGAGTCAATTGGAGCCGGTCAGGATTCCGGCAGGTCACGGAAAGGCTGTACGTCTTGGGGCGGGTGCGAAAGTAAAACTTATCAATACCTATGGCACCCAGGTCGTCGACTGCTGGGCGTTGAACGCCTACGATCTGAATGAGTTCATGTCGATGGAGTCGACGCGGGCGACCAATGTGCGACTCAACCCCATCCTGGGCGATACGTTCCTCACCAATAGGCGCCGTGCGATTATTACCCTCGTGGAAGATACGACCCCCGGTATTCACGATACCGTCATGGCGGCTTGCGATCGGCATCGGTACACGCTCCTGGGTGCCAAAGGTTATCACCGAAATTGCCAGGACAATCTGATTGAAGGACTGCAGGAGATTGGAGTGACATTGCCGTTCAGCATCGCCGGTTCCTGGAACATCTTTATGAATATTCCGGTACAGCAGGATCGCAACAGTTTGGACTTTCTCCCTACTCAGTGTGAGCCGGGTCAGTTTGTCGTACTGCAGGCTAAGATGGACTGTTATGTTGTATTTTCGACCTGCCCCCAGGATCTCCTGCCGATTAATGGAGAAGGGGGTGCGGCTCCCAGAGACTGCCAATTCCAGATGATCTGAGCGTTTTTGATCAGGCTCGTAAGTCCATTATCCTTAAAAGCCCAGAGGGGCGTTATTTTTAAGCGCTTAGCATGACCTCCAGGACAAACCGGGTTCCGAAATAGCCCAAGGCCAAAAGAGCGAATCCGGCGCCTGTCCACAGGACAGCGATGCGCCCGCGCCAGCCAAAAATAAGCCGGCCAGATATAAGGATTACAAGGCTGATCCACGCCAGCAGTGCCAGCAACGTGTGGTGGTTAAACAAAAAGGTATTGCCGAACATCTGCCCAGATGAGAGCGCGCCGCTTACCAGGGTAATACTCAGGAGCGTAAATCCGATATACACCAGTTGAAATAAAATGGTTTCCATGGTTTGGATCGGGGGAAGCGCGGATAAAACTCCACTGGAGTGCTTGTGTTTGAGGTTCCAGTCCTGGGCACTGAGGAGCAGTGCCTGAGCCAGCGCAAGACTGAGAAGGGCATAGGCAAGGCCCGCACCGAGGATATGAGCCAGTCCGGTCGTGCCTTGTAGTTGAATCGCGTAAGCATCTCCCGGGAAAAGCCAGCCTATGGTGACTCCCAGTGTGGCAGCGGGAAACACTAATACGCCAAGAATATGAACAGGCTGGAGTAGCCGAGCAATCAAGTAAAGGACAACCACGACAAAACCGATCAAGGATAGCGTCGTGCCCAGGGCGAGGTTTATCCCTCCGGTAGACAGCCCCAGTGGCGCCAAGCTGAAGCCGTGAGCACCGACGGCGAGGTAGGCGAGCAGGGCTTCATATGATCGGCCGCGAGGCGAATCTGCAGGCCCACTATTCTGGCGAAGAATGACGACGGTTGCAGTGAGGTAAAACAGCGCGGCGGTGAGGCTAAACAATTCTGTCATGGGTTTGTGGTGCCATTGGCCGGCCGGATGATTCTTCCAACCGGGACTTTAAGTTTCTGATCAGATTCAATGACCATGTAAAATAGATGCTCTAAAGATTTATGATTTCCTGATTTTATCCCAACTGCGTAAGGTTTCATTGCGGTTTGGCGTCTTAGCAGGCGTTGGACCCCGCAGCAATCCTGGACAACCGATATGTTTCCCCAACTCAGCGATAGGCTTAAAGCGACTTTTAAGGGTCTAACGGGCCGCGGCCGCCTGAATGACGACAATATTCGCGATGCCATGCGTGAGGTGCGTATTGCGTTGCTCGAGGCTGATGTGGCGCTTTCAGTGGTTCGGACTTTCCTCGAGCGGGTTCGTGTGCGGGCCGCGGGGACAGAAGTGCTCCAGAGCCTCAGCCCGGGCCAGGCAGTGATCAAAGTGGTTCATGACGAACTGGTCACTTTGATGGGCGAGCGAAACGAAAGTCTCAATCTTGTATCTCGCCCCCCGGCAGTAATACTGCTGGCAGGACTGCAGGGCGCAGGAAAGACCACCAGCGCGGCAAAGCTGGCGCGGTTTTTACAAGAGCGGGAAAAAAAGCAGGTGTTGCTGACCAGCGTCGATGTCTATCGGCCCGCGGCTATGGAGCAACTTCGTCAACTGGCAGATCAGGTCGGCGCCCGTTTTCATGCAAAAGGGCATGACCCGGTCGCGATTGCGACCGATGCCCTGGCTCAGGCCCGGGTGGGTGCTGATGACGTTCTGATTGTGGATACGGCAGGACGTTTGCATGTGGATGACGAAATGATGGCCGAGATTGCCCAGATTCATGCGGCCGTCGATCCGGTTGAGACCTTGTTTGTGGTTGACAGCATGATTGGCCAGGACGCCGTCAATAGTGCGCACGCCTTCAACGAGGCACTGGCACTGACGGGCGTTATCCTGACCAAAGCCGACGGCGATGCGCGCGGCGGCGCAGCGCTGTCAATTCGTGAGGTCACATCAAAGCCGATCAAGTTCCTCGGTGTAGGTGAGGCAATCGATGCACTCGAAGCCTTTCACCCCGATCGGGTTGCCTCCCGGATTCTGGGAATGGGAGACGTTGTCGGCCTGGTTGAGGAAGTGCAGCGCAGTGTTGATGAGGGCCAGGCTCAGAAAATGGCTCGTAAGCTCAGAAAGGGCAAAGGCTTTGATTTTGAGGATTTTCGAGAACAATTGGTTCAAGTTGAACAGATGGGTGGCCTGGGAGGTTTAATAGAGAAATTGCCTGGCGTATCCGATCTGCCGGCAGCGGTCCGGGCTCAGGCTGGCGGTGGCGAGACTGGCCGATTGATTGCAATCATTAATTCAATGACACCCGGGGAGCGTACTTTTCCAGCGGTGATAAAAGGGTCGCGTAAACGACGCATTGCCACTGGGTCGGGCACTCAGGTGCAGGAGGTCAACCGCCTGCTCAAACAGTTTGCACAAATGCAAAAGATGATGAAAAAGGCTAAAGGAAAAGGGGGGCTGGCACGGATGATGGGGCAGATGAAAGGCGCTATGCCGGGCACGGGCAACCCCTTTGCCCGTTAAAGATGGCTACGGATTTTGGGTTTCAAAGGATACAAACTATGTTAAAATTGACTGGTTTAACGGATTTTTTAAGAGGAATGATTTAATGGTGACCATTCGGCTCGCCCGTGGCGGCTCCAAAAAGCGCCCGTTTTATTCGATTGTGGTGTCAGACCGCAAGCGGCAACCGCGTGGACGATTCATCGAGCGCATCGGTTTCTTTAACCCAATGGCAGCGGCCGGCGAAGAAACATTACGGCTCGATCGCGAACGTGCGCAATATTGGATAGGCCATGGCGCCCAACCCTCGGAACGGGTTGCTACCTTTTTGAAACAGGCCGACACGAAAGCCGCCTGACCTATTGCGTTTGCCGGGGGCGGCGGACTTCAAAATCGATGCCAGCACTGGCAGCCCAACCGCTGATTATGGGTCAAGTGAGCGGTGTTTTTGGAATCAAGGGATGGGTGCGTGTTTTTGATTACTCGCGTGAGCGCGGCGCGATACTCGCCCATCGGCGCTGGCTCTTGCGGCAAGGCGAAAAGTGGCAAGAAGTAGCCGTGCTAGACGGGCGGCGGCAAGGTAAGGGCGTGGTGGCGCATCTTGACGGCTGCAACGACCGCGATCAGGCGCTAACACTAATTGGAATAGATGTTGCGGTAGATCCGCAGTGGCTTGAATCGCCCCAGGCTGGGGAATATTTTTGGTATCAGTTGGAAGGATTGGAAGTCATTAATTTGGCTGGTGAGTCGCTGGGTCGGGTGGATCACCTGATAGAGACCGGCGCCAATGATGTGCTGGTGCTGGCTGGAGACCGTGAGCGGTTAATCCCTTACGGCCCGGACGTGATTCGGCAAGTCGACTTAGAAACGGGGCAGATCGAGGTGGACTGGGATAAACATTTCTGATCGTTCTGGACTGTTGTGACGTTGGGGGCGCAATTTAAGTATGCGCTTAAGTATGCGTATAGATGTAGTTAGCATTTTTCCGCAGATGTTTGATGCGGTACGCGACTTTGGAATGATCCGGATCGCACTTCAGAGCGAGAAGTTGCGACTCGAGCTATGGGATCCGCGGGACTTCTG
>Ga0257116_1000981_pt1 | contig 20831 bp, 37 predicted proteins | sample SI112_120mmetaG_FD_190150 | JGI IMG/M metagenome (GOLD analysis project Ga0257116, IMG submission 190150) | Marine microbial communities from Saanich Inlet, British Columbia, Canada - SI112_120m | ecosystem: Environmental > Aquatic > Marine > Inlet | place: Canada: British Columbia | collected...
AACGGGGTTAAAAATGTATCCCTATCGAAAAAGGGGATACCTGTGCGAAAAGCAACTTTAGTCATTTTATTTCTCCTATTGTAGTTACTATTAGTAAACTACTATTGAATATCAACTTCTTTTGAACCTTGATATTCGGTTTATGTATCGACCTCACATTGAGCGTCGAAATCTTACATTAATATATATCATTAAATTTTCAAAACATCACATTTATTTTGCTAAAAAATAGTGGGGGGAATTAATCCCCCACAATTATTATTTATTATCCCGTATCCATTCTTTACGAACATTCTTATGAATCTCTCTTTTTGCTCCACTAACATCAGAAGGATATCCCTCTTTGTCTGGAACATTTAATTCGATAGCATCCATTATATGATAGAGTTCTTCCTCATATTTAGAAAAATGTTCATCAGAATATAAATCAAATGGTGTACCATTAGCTAATGGAAAACATCGTACATCCGTAGATGTATTTCTTTCAAACTTTTTCTCTGTATTGTTATATATTGATTTATAACCAAGAAAATATCCTCTGTTTGCAGAATCAAGTAAGTACTTTCCAAGTTCATCTACAAATGTAGCTGGTAATTCTGACCTTGATAGACTACTTCTTAATTCGGATAATTTATCAAACGTAATTCTTGAATACCTTTTATACCTCAAATCATAATTAAGTTTCTTTCTTCTCAATTCTTCTTCGGAAGGCATTCTACCAAGTAGGGATAAAATAACATTTCTATTTGTCATTTTATCAGTACCACTACCACTATGTAATTTCAACGATTTAACAAAATATGTAAATATTTCTCTTTGAGTTTTATCGGTTATTAATTCAGCTCCACTTGCTAAGAATTGGTACATATCCCATTGTAAACCACCAGTACTTAAAGTTACAACGGCATCCCACATTCTTTCTCTTGCGTCATCATCCATTTTAGTAGCACCTTTTAAAACACCTTGAGATACATCTGATATTGGAATTTCATTGACACTTATTTTACCTTTTTTTACCAAATCCTTTAATGTTCTCAATCTACCATTAAAATCAATAGTGATGTAAGTTCCTTTTTTGTAACGAAATGGTTGTCCATCTAAATTAGCAGTAAAGGATTTTGGTACTTTTACCACAACAAAACCATTTAATAAACCATAGTTTTTAAATGATTCCTCGTGTAACCACATACACAACTTTTCTTTGGCAGTCATCCTACCCCATCTAAATTGTTCAGGCCCACCATTTAAATCATCCTCTAATGGATTTATTAAATTTAAATCATTGATTATTTTTTGTTTTGGAATTTGCAGTTTTGGAATAGGTGATGCTGCACCTACATTATTCATTGCCATAATTGACACTCCTTAGAGTTTAAACTCATTAATATGAGTATTTTATTTATTTAGAATCTTCATTTTCTCTGCGAAAATCTTTATAAGATTCTGGTTAATAATATATATCACCTAACTTGATAAAACATCACATTTATTTTGCTAAAAATATTTCATCATAGTTTCTGAAACACTTTCTTCAAAAACTTTTTTACCTTTTGGATTAATATCTATTAATACAAAATTTCTATTTTTATTTAAACAGGCTCTACCTAAAGTACCACTACCAGCAAATACATCTAAACATAAATCGGTTTCATTTGTATACAAGTCTAATAATCTTTCTAATAGTTTTATAGGTTTCTGGGTTGCATAATCTAATTTTTCTTTACCTTGAATACTTGATATATCCGTCCACACATCTTTAAATGGAACACCATTCATTTCATCAAAATATCTTTTTATTCTTGGTATTCCTTCTTTATTATATTCAAGTCTATTTTCGTCATGAAGTTTTTGCATTCTTTCTTTAGAAATCCACCATTGAAAATTGTGTCCATTCCATTCATATCTTAAATTAGGCCTTACAATAACATTAGGTTGTGAATTTTTAGCTGCTGAAGTAGTGTACTCACCTCTCTTGTCTACTTTACCTTTTGGCCCGTCATCGGGATAAGGTGTATACTGTTGATTATATACAGACTTGTTTATATTTTTAGAATAAACTAATAGAACATCATGACTTCTCATCAATTTCTTTTTTACGGCTTTCATATTAGATGTAGTAACTATAAGTTCGTTTTTAAAATTTTTAATTCCAAATATAGAATCAAGACACACTTTAACATAATGTGAAGCAATAGAATCTACATGCACCACAAGATTACCAGTTTCTTTTAACTTCTTATGTATTAATTCAAATCGTGGTTTTAAAAAATCAATAAACTCATCCATGTTTTTAAAACTATCACCAAAATCTCCAAAGTTTCTACCTGTATTATATGGGGGGTCTATATAACAAAAATCTATTTCTGAACCTAAAGAATCTAATAATTCTATATTATCCCCTACTAAATATTTATTTTCTTCTATCATATTCTTCTTCTAATATCTCCTTAACTCGTCCAACAAAATTTTTCCAAATAGATTTATTAACTCTCGGTATAAGATATTTTGGATTATCTTCATCAACTAAGTACCTTTCAGGAATTGCTATATACTCCCACTTATCAATGTTAAGATAATCTTCAACATCGGGTCGTGAAAATAAATAAACATCCGCTTCTCCAACTGAATACCTAACATGACCAGTAGAAGAACTATGTTCATTCTTTATAGACTTTCTACGAGTCTGTTCTAAATGTAAAGTTTTTGCCCTTAACTTAGATTGTATTTTAAGAACTTCATCGGTTGTTTCCAAATCGTGTCCAGCTGCGTTAGCATCACTCTCATAGTCATCTCTGACCACTACATTCAATTTTGTATTATTATTTATCCAATCTTTTTGAATGTGTTCATTTGGGTCTGCAAATAACTTACCTAAATCCCTAAGATTAGTATCTTTGGATAAAGACTTCTGTGATTCTCTAAGATAATAAACCGAAGGTTCATTTTCTTTTAACCAATTTAATGCTTCTATTTTTGTAACCATTATTTTTTTTTGTTTATTTATTACTTGATCTTACGACAAATAAACCAAAGAGTCAACACTTATTTTATTTTTTTATTAAGAATGTATTCATTTATATTACCTTGATATGCCTCATCTTTAAATGCTGCATGTACTGTTTTTTTCATCTTACTACCTGTTGTTTATTATTAAAAAAAATTCTCCACTCCAACTGGTTCACCAAAACTATAATCGTAAGTTAAAGCATCATGACATACAATATTTTTATCCAATATATCTAATATCTCTTGTGTGGGATTTGGTCCTGCTAATCTTTCTTTACATAACTGAACATTATCTTCCATTAACTCTACACCATATGTAGTAGATAACGCCTTCTCTAATGTACAATTACTTCGTTCCATTTTTCTAATTACAACCTCTGATAAAAATTGGCCATCACCACAAGATGGATCTATAAATTTTTTATTCAAATCTAACCACACACTATCGTCAAGTTCATCTAATAAAATTATTACATCTTTAGTTTTTGTAAATATTTCAGATGTAAACTTTATACGAAGTTTATCTCTTTCAACACCACTCATATATTCCCTATCTCTACTATGTGATATATATTTAGATAAGTCCATCAGGTAACTCTATTTTAGAAAATGCTGTTTTACTATTTACAAATGAAGAACGAATTTTACTTAATCTATTTATAATATTTTCAGATACCATCCAATCTTTCAAATTTAGTGCGGTTTGTTTATCTTTAACTACTAAACCAACTATACTGGCACTTATTGAATACTCTGGACCCGCTATTTTAATAGCCCACCCACTTTGATTCTTTGGTAAAATTACTTTCCACTGACCTTTAGTAGTTATTTCGGAACTATCTAATTCCCATTCAAAATCATCATTTTTATATGAACCTAAAGTTGTAATAACTTTATTATCACCTTTATGGTCTAATTGATTTAGATATTTTTTACCAAGAATCCACAAATTTCCTAATGTTTTTTTACTCGTATCCAAATAATATGTATCATCAAGAGTTCTACCTAAACATATTGGCTTCATTCTATTTAATTTAATCTCATCAGAAGTGTCATTGAATGAATATATAAATTTATTTGTTGGAGTTTCACTCTCCAATAATACATGACAAGTATGAATAGACCACGCAATATTATCAAATATGGGTTTTCTATGATAAACTATTTTTTGAAGATTTGGATTTTTTATTAGTTCTTCGCCTTTAAAAGTTTTTGTATCAAATTTGGCCTGTAGAATATATACTGCAGAACCATCTATTGATAATTGGTTTATTAGTGTAACAAAATCATTTCCGATTTTAATTGGGGATCCACCTTCTGTATATTTGTCACTTTTGTTAATTGTAAAAGGTATATTACCAACTACTATGTAATCGGTTTTATTTTCTAACTTTTTCATAAGATATTTCTTCCATTTTTTATACTGCTTGTGCCGTTTATAAATAGCTAAGTCAAATAGTATAGACTTCATTCCGTTCTCTCCCCAACCCATATCTCTAACTTCAATAAATGATTCTTGGGATGGAGCAATGTATGTAATTCTTAATGGTGAAACTCCAAGTTTCAACAAACACATTACAAATTCAAAATTAAATAATACCACAAATTTTTGTTCAGAATCCCATTTTAATTCTTGTAACATTTCAAAAACATCCTCGGTATTAATATCCCAAGGAAGAATACTCTTTTTTCGAGTGGAATAAATTTTAGATATATAATCAGTAACGTTGAGTCTAAATCTTGTATCTATTTTTATTCTATTTTCTACTGTATCCCAACTACTCATTTCAAAAGATTTCCAAAGTTTCTCCAAAAATTTTTATTATTATCTACTATGGTTTTGATTTCATTAATACCATAACATTTAATATAACCTTCGTATTTATTATCATCTGTATTATAACTCATTCCCTTAGCTGATGTAAATATAAAATGTCTATATTTCCCCTTTTTTTCATATGTAATTACACGGGGTGGTTTCAATGCCTCAGAAACCATACTATCTAACCTATCATGTATGGCAGTTAAAAAATAATTAGGATCTTTTCTATACTTGATTTGAATGGCTGACAACAGGCCGTGGATATTATTTCCATACCCATCTACACCATAATCTTGATATGAAGGAACTGGTTCATATTCTGTAATACCGAACCTATTGTCGTTTTCAGTCAATTTTATCAGACCTTCACAAAATAACTCAAATCCATCTCCAAGAATATCTAAATATTCCATACCAACTGATTGTTTTAATTCTTCTGCCACTTCGTGTAGTTTTTTATCAAATTGTTTCCAACTCGTAACTCCATCAAACAAATATTTTGTTTGTTTTGGATATTTTCTTATAAATAAATGTTTTAACATATTTTTACCCTGTAAATTCATTTAAAAAATCACTTCTCAATTTTTCGATTGGTTCGTTACTTTCTAAAGCTGTTAACCTTGCGTCTTTTTCATCTTCAAGTCTAAAATAAAGTTCATATTCATCAACTAATTGTCCATGTATTATTCTCTTAGTGGGATCATCGAGTAAATCTTCCATCGGTTCTTTCTCCGATATACCTCTCTGTTCAGAAATTGTAACATCCCTTACAGGATCGAAACCATATTCTCTCAAATGGGAAATCATTTCTGAAATTGCATCTGATTGAGATTTGTCTATATCATTGTACTTATGTGTAATAACCCACGCGTATGGTTTTTTCCAATCATCTAAATTATCAATACTTATTTTTCCTTTGTCTAAATTATCTCTATCGTTTGTATTCAATCGTGCCACTCTACCAAAATTTTGAATAAATTTATCAAGTTCTGGACAAGAATATAAAGAAATTCCGGTGAATCCAGGAACATCAATACCTTCTGATAAAATATCAAAATGAAGTACAATCATTTCAGCAGTTTTGTCAGCTCCTATGGTTTGTAAATGTTTTAACCACTCTGTTCTCTTATAAACTTCACCATTATGCCAATTCTCTATATTTTTATTTGAACCAATAACGAATACGTGTACTCCATCTTCAACAAACGATTCACACTCTTTACTTTCAATAAAAATCTTCATATCATCAGTACCACGAGTTTTAACTAACATTTTATTTTTAGCTTTATGATTTACTTTTTTTAATGCTTCCCAATCAGATTTAATAAATCTCGAAAAGCTTTTCCGTGCATCTTCTTCTGAAATTGGATTTTTTGAACATTGTACAATATTCCGAGGTCTTACTATTAATCCCTTTTCCACTGCCTCTCGTGGTGACATCTTAGCAATTGTCTTACCCCACAACTCCTCATTTTCCATTCCAATGTGATGTGCATTTTTCTGAGTTGCAGTATAACTAAACATTTTTTCACAAGGAACTTTTAACAAATGGGAAAATTCTTTACTCACCAAATACTGACACTCATCATTTTGTACTATCCTTGCAACTATATTCATTTCATCAAGTACATCAAACGTCTTATCAGCGGAATGATATGTTTGTACAATAACAAGTGGTCTTGCTCCCGCACCCATCTGCTGTGCTTTAATAATATTTTCTTTGATAACTTCCTTATCAGTTGTTACATCAATAGGCACCCAAGGCATATTAAAATTTTTACTCTTTAAAAGTTTACCATCATCAACCGCAGTACCCGAATGTACTACCAAATACTTTGCAGGTATTCCAAATTTATTGAAAAACTTGTAATTTTCATTTAGAATCTGATAGGATAAAAGGATTCTTGGTACTTGTATAATGTAAACTCTGGAGGTATCTAATGAACATTTCACATCAATAGGATTATGTAAAATATCTAAACTAATGGTTGCTGCCTGCATATAAGTTTTACCTGTTCCAGTAGGATAGATTATTTTACCCCTGTCACTATTCATAATATCTTCCATTGGTTCACTCTGATGTGGATATAACAACGAATTCATTTTTTGTATAGTTTTCAATAACTTACTAGCCTTTCTTTCTTCTAATCTTTTTTGTTGCCTTGACATTTTTTATCTTTTATCTCTCATTGTTACTTGATCTTACGAATAATATTTGATAAAGTCAAGTCTTTTTTATTTTTTTCTTAAATTTTCTTTTGGTATAAACCAAATCCTACCCATATTATCTTTGACACGAATGTGTCCTTTTAATGTTGAATTACCTTCTTCTTGAACTAACTCATTCTTATATAGAATACCGTTAGATGTTGGGTAATCTTTTATAACCTTATATTTCATATTGTCCATCCCATTATTATAAAGTGAAAAAACAAATACCCAATCAAAATCCATAAAACCATTTTCCAATATTCACTTCTCACATCAGAGTCAGTTACTCTTTTTTTCGTATATAAATCTTCTTTAATTATTCTTTTGTTACCGTACCAATTCCTAGCCATACATCATCCACATTACTAATTTATAAATCCCATACCAACTAAAAAAAGTCATTAGTGGTATAACCACTAACAACACAGATACATTAAACCAATCAATTTTTACTTTCATTTATCCCACCAATAATACTTATACATCTGAGTTGTTGTTGATGTTGCATAAGGTACAATAATTTCATATGTCATGGTAGTATTCTCGCAATCTTTTCTGCTAACCAATCTAATATTTCTATTTGGTGTACGGCATATAAACAAAAAAATACTGGCCAACTACCTTTAATAAACTCTATAACAAAATCCATATTATTCTCCTTCTAATATATTCATTATTTCTTTCATCCACTTTTCAGTAGATTCCCTTTTGTGTATATCCACTTCACCTTTCTTTTCTAAAGACATACCATGAATCCAATTCTCAGGTTTATCTGCATATTTAAAACCCTCAAATGTAAATGGTTTTCCTTTAAGTTTAGAAAAGAACTGGGCAGTTTTCATTGGACTAAACTTACTCATTTTTGCATCTACCTTCGGTGAAATAGATTTACCATCTTCATTCTTTAAAGCTATAAGTCTTGTTCCTTTATCAGGGTGCTGTAATACAATACCCCATTGTTTATATTTCTTTCCAAGACCATACATAAACTTTTCAAACTTTTTTGAATCAACTAATGGACCTCCACCTTTTTTTACATTCTTAACTAATAGAGATGGTTCATTTGCCTGTACTACTTTTCCATCAACTTCTTCCTGTCCAACTCCATCAATCCTAACATATCCATATCCACCACTACGAATTGCACTTTTTAACATAGACAAATTCTTTCGGTTATCTTTATCACCAACTCTCCAAGATGTAATAATACCAAACTCATTCTCTTGGAAATCTCTCCATATACGAGAAAGACTTGATTCTACTATTTGTTCTCTAATCACATCAAGACTATAAGTGTGTCCAATTATTTTATTTTTAGATGTAGATACAAGGTTTATTCTGAATTGAAGTTTCTTTCCTTTGGTTTCATACTTTGCCCATTTACGAAGTGCCTTCTTTTCTCGTGATCCCCACTTCCAAGTTTCAGCAACCCAAGCACCTTCTCGTGGTCTGAACCTTGTTCGTATCCAACCACTCTTAACTATATCAGTTAAAATCTCTATACGAGCTTTACCTTCTTGATTTGGAAACTTCTCATCATACTTGTCATAAAGTTTCTTCATCTTATCTACTGAAGTTTTGAATAGACTTGGTTTCTCACTCACAAAAATAATATGAGTATCTTTAACATCATAGACTTTACCACTTGGATTTACCCAATGTGCCCTGGTATTTCCACCACGAGTGGCATCTTTGAAATCACTCCAGGCCTCTGTAATGTCCGCGATGTCTTTATATGTTTTCATTTTCTACCATACATTTACAATTATCCCCACAATTCAATTTTTGTCTTTTTGTCAATCCATAATTCAACATAAAAATTGTTGGAACAATTAATATAATAGTGAATATAAATGTTTCAATCATTTACTTTCCCTCCGCTTCTTTTTCCTCGGCCGGTTTATCAATTAAATCTTCTTTCTTAGCTGCTTTCTCTTTTGCTATTTCAGCTTTAAAGTCTTTCTTTTTACCACCACCATATTCGTAAGCGTGACCTTCTTCAATTAAGATGTCATTAATACTCACAAGTCCATCAGAACTTCTATCTATATTTTCTGATATTTCATGACCTACTGAATCTGGTGATACAAAGATTTCTCCTAATACTCTACCGAACTTTCCTGTTCCATGAGATACGATTTTAAAGACTCCAGCCTCTAATAATTCTTTGTTCCGAGCTTTAGCCAATAGACCTTTCGCCTTCTCATCTAAATCTCTTGTTCTACTTTCCCAAGTATCAATTCCCATGTATCTAATTCTTTTTTTAATTTTTAAATCGAAACCTAAATCAATATAACAATCAATAGTATCTCCATCTAAAACTTTAACGAGTGTGCCGTTATACTCAAACGACGCTGGTTTTTTTGCCATTTTATTTCTCCTATTTATGATAAGAGAAATAAATCTCCTATCTAACTGGTGATAACATACCTACAGCTTTTATTTGTTTAGCTACAGTTCTAATATCATCATCCCACTCACATCTTTCTATTTTCATTAGAACTTGTTGAGCTCTTGATGATGTAATAACTCTACTATAAATATGCCCATCATAGAAATAGTTACTTTCTGATTTAGACATTTCCCTTAAAGCTCCCTTTACTTTTTTAAATTCTAAAAATGCTTGGTATCCAGGTTTTACACCTACTACTGAACTACTATGATTCATCCCACCTATCATTACAATATACTTTTCGTTTTCTGACCATCTATCCATTTTCACTTTTATGCTTCTCCACTTTCTTTTGTTTTTTTAATTAATTTTTCCATACCTTGTAACTTGGGTTTCAAACCATAAATAACACCATAACAATCTAAACATAATTGTCCAGCTCCTTCTATATAGCCAAGCCTGAAATCTATATGAGTTTCTTTACTATATAAAGTTTCTCTTTTACAATTTACACATTTATCCTTCATCTTCATTACTCCAATTTCCATTATTGTATTCAGTAAATTTTCTTCCCGTGAGTTCTCCGGTTTTCCAATCTATTTCTTCTTTATTCTTTGGGTCATAATCCGAGAATGGCCGTCTGAATACGGTTTTACCACCATCTGGGGATTCGTAAATCCATTTTCCTTCTTGGTTATCAACTATCTCATCGGCTAACTTATGTGATTCTAACACAGCTTGTGCATCTCCACCTTCAGGTAAACCATCAGAAGTCATTTCATTATAAATTTGTTTTTGAATTGCATCTGTTCCAGGCCAAACCTTACCATGATCATGTCCTGTTATTTCTATTTCTTCAACTTCTTGGCTCTCCTGTTTTAACTCACAGCTCAAATGGTTAGTGCCACTACCCAAATAATCATAATCTACATCAGCAGTATTTTTACCACAAATAGAACATACCCAAGTTTCTCGGGCGTTCTGTTCTTCTATTTCACTATCATCATATTCGGTATAACAACCTTTAGATTTTAAGGCTGAAGAAATTAAATTTGATACCATTTTTCTGGCAGCGTTTGAACCAAGATTCACTTGACTATTGGACATATCATCTAATACATCCATTATTATTTGTTTCATAATAAACTCCTTAATTTACTCTCTCGAAAAGAGCGGGGCGGCGTCAATAAAGGGAATGACACCACCCCTGAGAGAGAGGAACTAACCTCTATTTTTTAATCTTTTCTTAGCCTTTACAATTTTATTGTGTTTGACTATCAGATTTTTCACCCTGTTTAAGGATGTAGTTGGATATATACCCCGTTTCAAGTTAGATACAATGTGGTTAATATAAGTATTCCTAACATTTTCGTCCATGTAGACATCCTTATCCATCAACTTCTTTATTGATTTTTTTAGTTTGTTGTCCATATTATTTTCCTATAATAAGTAGTTAATAAAATTACCAAAGGGATGTGTCAATTAAGACACATCTCCATTAGCGTTTTCAATTTCATCTTCGTTGAAAAGATCGTCTGAACTTCCATCAGAAACAAACTTCTGAACAAGCTGTTTCACATAAGTTCTCTCAGATTCCATTCCACCATCTTCAGAGAACTGCGGATAAACCGTAACCTCTGCGGCTTCATCTAAACCGAAACCATCATAGAGTAGTCCTGCGATTTCCACAGAAGTTCTCGTGGAGATTCCATTAGAAATTCTACCACTATCGTTCTTTGACTCAGAACGAGTTTGGTAAGCGATTTCAGAAACAGACTTCAACAACTCAGGTTCAACATGAGGAAACATATAAGTCAAAAGACCATATTCTTCTTCATTATTCAAAACATCCATCTCTACGATAGTAAATCTATCCATGAGTGCTTTATCCATAACACGAGTTGAAGTGTATTCGTTTCCGATATTAGCGGTCGCGACAAATGTAACTCCTTCAGCGACAGGAACGGTTTCTGAACCATCTGATTCATCCAACCGAAGATATCGCTGTCCAGCGTCTAAAACGGTCATCAAGATATTCCAAGCGTCTGGGTGAGCCCTTGATAATTCATCAAGAAGAATTACAGCGTTTGGTGTCTTGATTGCGGTTACAAACAAAGACTCTGAAAAGTAAGTACCTTTCTTTTTATCAAAGTGGGTATTACCAATTAAAGTAGAACGAGGATCTTGAGTCGCTCCTAAGTTAAAGTAAAAGTCAGGTCGGTCTAAAGCGTTCACTAACGATTTAGCTGCCATTGTTTTACCACATCCGGAAGGTCCCGTCATCAGAAGATTCTTTCCACGAACTGCTCCACGGACTAAATACTTCCAATTAAGTTCTTTCATCACCAAACCCTTTGGTTTAAGACTATAAGAACTATGAATGAAGTTCAACATTTCTGCGTGATCTTCTGGAACATCAACAGATGAAACATCAATTACTGGAGCTGATGATTCATCAAATTGACTCATTGGAACTTTCCACCAATAAGTCCTTCCACCTTTACCCTCACGTTTCTCAAGTGCCATTCCGGCTTCAAACGCTCCTCTTCGAGTAGAAGTGGATATCTCGGAAGTCAATTTATTACCATCAACATCCCAAGCGTTAAATCGGTTTCCCGACATTTCTATTTTTACTACTGTACTATTCATAACTTTTTTTCCCTTTGTTAAGTTAGTTATTCTCTCTTTATTCATACTTGATCTTACGACAAATAAATGATAAAGTCAAGCTTTATTTTCATTTTCTTCAAGTAATTTTTCAATCTGATTTGCTGTTATATCGTGCATACCATCCCACGGAATAACCCTTCTATTAGATTCAAAATTTTCTTTGATAATTTTTATGAGTTTAGATTTAAGTTTCTTATCCATGAAATGGTGCTCCATCGAGTATAAACATTATAACTGTAATCATATATAACATAGCTATTAATACTAATCCCATTAAAGCGTTTTTTGTTTTTTCTTTAAAATTATTCATTACCATTCTTCAAAAGCTTCAGTAATACATTTATCTGTAAGCTTATCCACGTGTTTTTTAACTTCACGCTCAATCAATCCCGATTCAATCATATAGCGTGTATCCATTAATCTATATTTTATCAACTCTTTATATTCTTTACTCTCTTTTGTCAAATCTTTTTTATCTACTTCAACTTCTAAAATCATTAACTGTCTTATAAATTCAAGTCTATCCATATCAAAAAGTAAAGGAGATTTTTCTATTTCTTTTCTTAATTTACTTTTTACCATTAGTTCTTCTCCAAGAATTTTTTGTTCATAGTTCTTGATACTGCTGTTACAGAAGTTACATCTACAAACTCTGAATCTTTACCATACATAGTTTTGAATTCTCCCATATTTCTATTTGTATCATAGGAATCTCCAATGTAATAAGACACAACTTTAATTCCACGATTACGGATTTCTTTAACCATTTTCTTAGTGTGATTAAGTGCTGTATTATGATGATAAGCAACATCTTCATTACCAAACATAGGCATCCCATCGGAAAAGTTTAAGAAGTATGATTCTCTATTTTCCATACCTTCTACCATCTCATCCATGATTGCTTCGTAACATAGACCTTCAGGAGTAGTTCCGTTTGGTCTTAAATATTTGAAAAGAGTTTTAACTTTAATAAGACTATCTTTACGAGAATCATAAGCGATTAACATAATAGGATTATCTTGACGACCTCTACCACTTGTCGCGTGCTGTGTAGAACGAAAACTAACAACCACATCAACACCTTCAATCATATCAATTGCTTTTGTCATTGCGACTACTGAAGTCATAGTTCTTGTCCATTTACTTCCACCCATTGAACCACTAGCGTCCACGGAGATGTGAAGGAAAGCGTCTGGAAAAGAATCAACAAATGTTTGACTAAATACATTAGAGTTTCCAAAACCTAATTCGGCGATTAATCTCTTATCAATTCTACCAGCGTCTTTTCTGGTATACTTTGTATCTCTTGTTTCAGTTCTAACTGAAAGTTTACGACCAAGAACAGTTCCAAGTCTTAAACCCTCTTTTACTGCTAATTCTGTATCATCACCATAGTAGTTATGTTTACTTACCATATCAATAGTACCACTATCTACAAGTGTTTGGTTATAATTCTTAACTAATACACATTTGGTCTTTTTAGAAATACTTCCATCCCATCTATCTTTAAGGTCTTTACCAACTTCCTTATAAGACATTCCACTTGCGTCAATCGCGTCAATGGCTGATTTATCTTTCTTAGAAAGTTTCTTCTTCTGGACATCGTCATCCATAAATTTCTTTTGTTTCTTGATTGCGTTTTCAAGAGTTTTTTTCTGTGAATCAGAAAGTAAAACTTTACTTTGTTCTGAAACAGGAACATTTTCTGTTTCTTCATTAGAAGAAGAACCACTTCCACCGTCAGTAGAACTTGAAGAAGAATCACCATCTGAATCCAAGTCTAAATCAATAGATTCTCCACCATTACCGTTACCACCATCTACACCATTCTCAATAGAATCAAGTAACTCTTCAAACTCATTATCAGAAATTTCACGAGGTTCATTTGAAGAAGAACCACTTCCATCCATATCAGAATCAGAGTGAGCTGAATCTCCACTACCATCTGCTCTTTCGTAAGACACATCTCCATTCTCATCAGTTTTCTTAGTTCCATCAGGAACATTATTTAAAACAACATTATAAATATTAAGTGCAGTTTCAAAAGCTGATTCAGTAGAACTTAACCGAGAAATATTTTTCAAATCAAGAACTTTCCAAACTTCTCTCAAACCATTAAGTTTGTCTAAACGAGTGTTGGAATTAGTAAGGTTAATAATACGAAACATATAAGAATCTAAATTCTCTTCAGTGTATTCATCAGTACCAAGTGCTTTATCTACAATCTTGGAATGAAAATATTTGTCATACATAGAATGGTAGTAACCCTTATATCCTGGGGAGTTACTAAATACATAATAATCAATTCGTCTATCTTCTACATAGTTAAGTAAGTTTTTGATATGAACCTTAATATCAGTTCTGGAATAACCTTTTTTATAACCCCTATTAAAATATTCAGTAGGGATACTATTTTCTAAATCTTTTAAGAAATCAAAATCAGAAAGTAGAATATGACTACCTTCGTGAAGTGCGAGTCCAACAGCGGAATCAAATAAACCATCATCAAGTTTAGCGGAAATCGTAACTTTTTTACCATCAGTAAAACTATCTCCCGTCGCGTTAAAAGTAACAGGAATGTTTTTACTCGTTACGATATTAACGAAGTTTGCGATTGCTCGTCTGTAAGACGCTAATTGAATTAGGTCTGGACCTTTGGGTTTATCATCTTCATCCCAAGATGAAGTTGTATCCCAATCGTTGTTTAACCAAAAAGAACTATAATTACTTCCAACTGGTTTAACAGAATACTTCTCACGAAGTTTCATCGGGTTAAAATATTTCAAATCTTTGTTCATGTTCTCTCTCATTGTTACTTGATCTTACGACAAAAAAGTGATAAAGTCAAGCTTTATTTTCACTTTTTTTAAGTTTTTTTTCGAATTGGTTATGAAACTTATTCAATACTATTCTCTGCTTTTGACTCAACCTACCCCTTTCCCAAACTTGTTTTTCTATTGAATCTAAAAACATATCTTTACCATACCTAAATTCAGGTGAGTATCTACATTGATCTAAAAGACCTCTAATTATCTGTATCTTATGTATAGTCTTTTCGATATACTCTAATCGTTTTTTCTGTTGTTCTGGATTGATATGTTTTGCGTATGTTTTAACAATCTTGGTAATGGAGGCTTCCATCTTAGGTGTAATCTTTCTACCATTTGTTAAGGCCCTATACATACTACTAATAAAATCACGGTATTTACTACCAGTTAAATAAGTAGAGTCCATCAATATGTGATCAAGTTGTTGGATTCTTCTACCGAACTTTTTTTTATTTATATTGACTCCACGAGATGGAATCAATTCAATATTACTTGGTTTCTTATTCATATTTGATCTTACGAAAAAATATTAAAAAAGTCAAGTGTTTTTTTCATTTTTTTTGTATTTATATATGGTATAATTACCCTTTGGGAGACAGTTAGTATATAGAGTCAATTTATTAACCCAATCTCCTCTCATCTATAGCATCATTAATAGTCTTAATAACCTCATATGAACTGTTTGGAAATCTTCCTACTTGTTTTTTTGAAAAGACTTGTAAATGATCATTAACCATTACTTCAAATACACCACCAGATGATTGAATAAGTTCTACACTAAACTCATCAACCCTATCTTTAAATGCATCTTCTAAATCGTCTCTCAAACTGAGAGCTCTTGGTTCGTAGTTTCATGTCATACAATATTCGATTGATATCTTCATTCTTAATCCTCTTTAAATTCTGGTTCTTTATGATTTAATAATTTATCTCTATACCCAATGCCCCTACTATTATCATACGGAAAAAGATGTTCCGCATCCACACGAGCGTTCTGCCTGTGGATTGTCAAATTTAAAACCACCATTTAACAAATCATCGTTATAATCAATTACTAATCCAGTCATATAAACATAACTTGAAAACGGTACTACAACCTTTACTCCATAACTTTCAAATACCTTATCGGTTTTACTTCCTATAAAACTTTCTGGTAGTGGTTTCATTTCATAACTCATACCACTACACCCACCACCCCTGGCACTCATCTCTATTACATTATGGTCTATACCCAATAAATGCTTAGCAGCCTTTTCTGTGAGTTTTACATTGTCATACTCATTCATATTATATGATTGAATTTCACTATCATCCATTTTTTCTAATTGTTCTCTTGCGTCCATAGTAATAAATATCTCCTTAATCAATTAATTTTTTTCTGGATACTCATCTAACTCATCAAGTACTTTAAAAGTTAATATCCACTTCATATTTTCATCATCATCCCATTCTTCATAATCAGATAGAATACAAGTGTCGGTATTCATTCTATCCATTACTGGTTGAACTTGAGCTTCTTTATGACATACAATATAGATATGTTCACCACCAGTCTTAACCATTACTTCATTATTCCACTTGTTATAAACTGCATCATCTTTCATCATTTTTATCATCCCACATACTTGGCTGTTCATCTACTTCTTCACCATACATGGAATATCTTGGTTTTGGTGGTGGTGGTGCATCTGGCAGTTCTTCTCTGTGAACAGAAAAAATCTCACCTTTAAATGCACTCAAATGAAATTCTGTATTCTTACCTTGTGATTTTTGAAATGAGTATTCTAATCCATCTGTTAATGTTGGGAATATATCTGAATCTCCGTGTGGATCTGTCCATTGGTCACCCGGTGGAACTCTTTTTAATACTAATGTTTTAACTTCTTTTTCTATCATGACTAATCCTTTTTTAAAATTGATTTGACTAAATCCATTGTTATATTATTATACTCTGGATACTTCTGTAATGTTTCTAATAAATTTGTTAAATATTCTCCTGGTAAATAATCTAATTTCTCTTCTACCATCATCTTCGAAGCCTCTAAGAAAGACTGAACTGCTATCTGAATCTCTTTGGGGTAATGTGATTGAACTTCAAAATCCCCACCGAGTACTCTGTCCATTATTATATCTTCCCGTGATTTCATTTTACGTGTACCGATAAATTGATATACAAAATAACACAGGCTAATATTAATGAGACTATAATTCTTTGACTTGGCATTTCATGTAATATCCAGCCGGTCATCCCAGCAAACACAATTGTTGCCATACCAAACCCAACAGGTCTAACTGCCCAATACTCTCCAAAATACTGATAGAACATTCTCGTAGAATAATAGAATAGATAACTTACTGGTATACCACCCAATAATATAAACCATTGTGATTTTGCCCAATCCCATCTGAATTGTGCATTCATATGAAACCAAGCAAATATATTACCTATAAAACTCATGGCCAGTGCTAAAACCAATACATTACTTTCTCTCATCAATTCTTACCGAATAAATCTGATAATGTTTCACCCAACTCTTTAGCCATTTCATCACCCGTGATTTCATTTTCACTAATATCTTTCTGTTCTTCAAATGTTCTACCTATGTCTTTATTAATAGTCTTATGTTTATTAGGGTGTTCTAAGAAATAACAATTATAACAAAAGAATCTAAGATTGGATGGTTTCTTATCGTGGATATCTCCATTAATAAAATGTACAATTAGTGGTGTGAGTAAATCGGTTTTCCTCTGCCTTGACTCTCCACAACACGAACATCGTTGTGGTAATACAAATTCTCTAATCAATTTTTTCTGAAATGTTAGTTCGACATCTAATGGCTTAAGTCCACTCCAAGTTACTTTCCGTGCACGACTAACACCCGCGGAACTCGGCAGTGGTTTCCATACACCATACTGCTTCGCATATTTCTTAAATGTATTATACGATGTATGAAGTGATTGAGCTGCTTTATGCATACTCTCTGATTCTTCTATTGCTCGAACAATCCTATCCTTTGGTATTGGATTACCAAGATAAGGATTTATTCCCTGTCGTCCTACTTGTGCCATTTGTTACTCCTTTGAAATTCTTTGGGTGGTTCGCTAGATGTATTAGTAGGATTTATTCGGACTCGCTCCGTTACCATACCACCCATATTATAAATATATCTTGAAATTATAAAACACATATTTATTTTGTGTCAATCTTCTCTATATTTAATTATCCTTCCCATAATATGCTTTATCATTTACAGTACTACTATATCTTAATAACTTACCACACTCTTCACAACAGATTGGTGTAATTGTTTCAATAGATGTATAAAAATCTAATTGTCGTCTACAATAACCTTCTATTGACTCCCAATCATCTGAGTTGTTTTTATTTAAACCAGGATGGTCTACTGGTGTATTACAACACTTAGTTAATAACTCTACTACTTTACCAGTATCTTTCTTTTTAAAATACGCCCTATCCATTGTAGTCATATTAAATACTCCACTAATTTGTTTTGAATTCATTCCAATCACTCTCCTCTAAAGTTTGTAAGATTCCATCAACTACTTCTTTGGCTATCTTATGGCTAAACGATATACCTTTCTTGGTTGGTTTCCATTCCCCATTATCATCATAGAATATACGACAATCAATAAACTTGTGTCCTTGATATTCACTATCTGATATACGAATTATTTCTCTACTATTTTTTTGTATCTCTTTCACTTTATTACCTTTTTCTTTATATCTTTATTTGTTTTTTGTCTATGACAGGGACGACATAATGTTTGCATATTATCCAATCCATAATAAGTCCAATCTAATTCTTTTTCATCTACACCCTTTTGTTCCAACAAAGGTCTAACATGATCTAAATCCCAACCTCGTCTTGTACATTGTTTATCACAATGATTACATATTCCCTTATCTCGTTTCCATATATGCCTTCTTGCTTCTCGTGAATGATATATAATCATATATTGAGTTGCACAATCTCCGTGCCATGATTTTCGTTTATTTAATTCTTCTCCAACTAAATCATTCTTTCCTTTAAATATATCTTCACCACACCAACGACATCTACCTTTCTTGATAGTCCAATAATATTTTGGTTTAGGTGGTTGTCTGAAATTACCATCCCATTTTTTCTTTCTCTTACCAAATGTTTTCTTATGTCGTTTAGTCCAACCACTTAAAGGCCTTCCCATCACTTATATTAATAACCTTTTCAATTCCAAAGAGTTCCTGTATATGGTATTCTTAATAAATAATAAGACTTGTCATCTATATTGAATATTTCGTTTTGTGCAAATGGATTAATAATCTCAAAGGATATCCTATCCATTATGATTTCTTCCAACTCATCACTATAGACGATAGGTATACCTGTCATTGTTAGTGGCTGAATTATCTCTATATCCATAGGACAGTTTACATCTCCCGATGGTACTATTCTATAAGGTATCATCTCTACTTCAAATTGATTACCATTTAATTTAGATGAACACAATACTAACATACCTATTACTAAAACGATATGTAATATTGTTGCTAAAAACTTCTTCATTTTACTTCTCCTTTATTATAATACAATAATACACTACAATGAAGTATTAAAAATATTAGTAGTATTGTAAACATCTATTTACTTTTCCAATCATTAAGAAATGATATTAACATCATTATTAATCCTATAAAAAATACAACTCTCCAATATACTTGCAAATATTCTAATGTTAAATCCACTTTATAATTCCTTATCATCTACCCATACATTACATTGATATAACTCCGACCATTCTGAATGACCAGCACATTTCCTTGTCTTGAATTGTTGTATCCAAAATACCAACTCATCTTCAGTTGGAACTTTGATTAAATGGAATGTAGTATTTACTTTGTCTTGTGTAGACATTCGCTTATGTAAATAATTGGCTAACTCTATATTCTCAATCATTCTGGATACGGATTATCAATGTCGTCTGGATTTGGTAATGTAATTCCAGACTTCCATAAAAATTCTTCAAATTCTATTTCATCCCAACTTGTGAATTCTGAAGCTTCAAAATCCATTTCATCTGTTTCATCAGTAACTTCTCCTGTTGGATAGTTAGAACATTGTATAATACTCTTTATCATATGATTCATTACTTTTTCATATTCTGGAACTATACTACCAAATTTTTTGCATATCTTTAACATATGGTTTAACAATTCACCATCTACCACATACAACATCTCATCTATGAATGGTTTATCTTCCCAATCCCCTTTCATCTTATCTACTCTTCTTATTTTTAGTTACTAAATAATTCCATCTATGATTACCTGACTCAGCGTGTTTATCTTGTGACCACCTAGCCTGAATATCTTCCCAATGAAAATGAACTCTACAATACTGTGTTAATTTTTTATTATGCTTGGGAAGAGTAAAATTTGATACATCGCCTTTGTATTGGTGCTCTATCCCATTGTAATCAATCAAAGAATACATTCGCTTATCAACAATCGGTGCACCATTGTCTGTCCATCCTTTAGTAGTTCCACCTGTAGCACAATTCCAATTAACTAATACTACTACAAAACATAATAATAAAAAAACAAATGTCGGTGTATACTTACTCATCCACTTCTCCATTCTCCGTGCTAATAGAAAATACCACCAGACCGGTTAAAACTACTATTAATATAACAAATACAATTGTTATATACTCTAATGATAAATATGTGTGTATCATATATTAATTACTTTTTTCTCCTATGTTACGGGAACAGTTTCTTGTATTCCATTCTACCCTTTCCCACTTATCATTAGAAGTCAATTTAAATGCACCTATAAATATCTGTTCCCACCGGTTAGGCTCTACAAGACTTAACCATAAATGTCCTTTGTCATGTTGATAT
>Ga0257116_1001067_pt1 | contig 19484 bp, 17 predicted proteins | sample SI112_120mmetaG_FD_190150 | JGI IMG/M metagenome (GOLD analysis project Ga0257116, IMG submission 190150) | Marine microbial communities from Saanich Inlet, British Columbia, Canada - SI112_120m | ecosystem: Environmental > Aquatic > Marine > Inlet | place: Canada: British Columbia | collected...
CTATTCGATAGTAGGGTCTTACTTGCTGTTTTCTACTGTTTTCTGGTGTTTTGTTAGAAGATTGTTAGAAGAATTCGAACAAGTGACCTCTTGCTTGTCGAATGAGAGCAAGGCATTTTTTACTAATTTTATAACTGCCTGATTTAGTGTTAGTTATGTCGCTATCACATTAACTGACAATAGTTTACAATTTTATTTTTTTCCTGTTGAGTCCCGTGGTGTTTTGGTGGTTTCGCTGGAATCTACTACATTTTGACTACAATCTGACTACAGTGGAAAAACTGCGGTAACAATAACCAATATTTAATTACAACCGTGTATTGAAAGATGTGTGGAGAACGATGTATATCTGTAAAAAGTGCAATCAAATATTCAGTATAAAACAAGAGAAACATGGAAAGGCTAAGACACGACAACATTATCCTGAGTATTTCCCCTGTGATGGTGAGATTGAACCCATAGAGCTTTTGAAGGGACGTGGAGAAAGAACAAAAGTACAAATGCTTATTTGAAATTTAAAATAGGCAAAACTCCTCTTTATTTTTTTTATTTCATTTGAAGTCTATATAATATAACTTTCGACATTTGTATCATGAATCTTTATCATTTACTATCTTCAGCAAACAATTCATTAATATGCTTTGACAACTCTAAACGTTTAAAAGGTTTTCTAAGCCAGAAGTCTACTTTCATATCTTTATGAGATACATGCTCCTCATTCCAGCCAGTGACAACGCCTATTTTTGGTCTCTTTTTTAACCCGTGAAGAGCCTTTATCACATCATACCCAAAGACTTTTGGCATGGCAAGATCACACAACACAAGATCAAACTTTTCACACTCGATCATATTTATAGCATCTGCACCATTATCAACTAATTTAACATTGTGGCCATCTCTGGAAAGGAATTGGTTTAGTATGTCTCGTATAGCCTCTTCATCATCTATCACTAGGACACGTAGACACTTTACGTTTGTTTCCTGTTCCGTATTGGGAACCTCTATTGGACTTCTTCTTTTATTGGTAATTGGAAATTGCAGGGTAAAGGTTGTACCATTTCCTATCTCACTGCTCACCGTTATTTTACCACCATGCCTGGTTACTATACCGTAAACAATGCTCATGCCCAATCCGGTGCCATCTACTCCCTTTGTGGAGAAGAATGGGTCAAATATATTGCTCTGCACTTTTTGAGACATGCCCTCTCCGTTATCAGTGATTTTTATAAATACAGTATCATCATCACTCCTTGTACTGAACGATATACAGCCACCTTCAGGCATTGCATCTAATGCATTGTGTATAATGTTGATAAATATTTCTCTTATTTCAGAAGGTTTACATATTATAGATGGAACCTTCTTCATGTCTTCTATGTCAACATTGTAGTCTATGCCTTTGGTCTGAGCTTCATTCGCCCACCTTGGTTTTGTAAAATCAATAGATTGCCTGATTAAATCTATGATATCAGAAGATACAAGTGCTGTCGCGTCTTGGCTTGTCTTAGTAAATTTAAGCATATTACTGGTTATTTGAGCCCCGTCATCAGCCGCTTTCATAATAGTGAGAAGTGCAGCTGTCAAGGCACTATCATCTTTGTAGGCTCCCTCTAGCAACTGTACATTACCGGAGATAATTGCAAGAATGTTGTTAAACTCGTGGGATATTCCAGCAGTGATTGTACCAATTGATTTTAGCTTTTCTGACTGTAACAGTGCCTCTTCCATCTTCCTGTGCTCGGTAATATCCTCCTTGACAGCAATAAAATTTGCAATAATGCCTTTATCATCTTTAACAGGTGAAATCGAAACATGCTCCAAATATTTTTCACCGTTTTTCTTCTTATTACAAATTTCGCCACTCCACTCATTGCCTGATTTAATGGTACTCCATAATTCTTCGTACACTTCAGATGGTGTTTCTCCAGATTTCATAATACGTGGATTTTTGCCAATAGCTTCTTCGATACTGTAGCCGGTAAGTTGAACAAACCTTGGATTGACATACTCTATATTTCCTTCAATATCTGTAATTACAATTGTAACAGAACTGTGTTTTATCGCTTCAGACAATTTCACAATATCAGCGGTACGTTCAATCAATCGTTCCGACATTTTATTGAAAGTTTTTCCGACTACAGCCATCTCACCTGATAATCCATCAATTTTTTGATATTGCTCGTTTTCTCCAAAGGAGGACATACCTTTCGTAATTCTTGACAACGGAACAGTTACATAACGATACTGCAGAAATGCAATCAATAAGAAAACACCGGTAAAACTTGCCAAATGTACCCACAAATCCTGTAGAAAGTTAGCCCGTACAAGCTTGTTCAGTTGAGTAGCTGGTAACTTGATACTCATAACCCCTCGTAACTCACCAGCTTCATAATTGTAAGAAGTATCATAACTATTACGAATAGTTTCAGGTGACGCTTCCTTTTTACCATGACATTTCAAGCAATAATCTTCAATCCATATAGGAGTTGAGTAATGGTAAAATGCTTCACCTTCTATTGATTTAAATGGAGTGAATCGTTCTTTTTCAGTGGGATTTGATCGAAAATAGTCTATTGCTTCATTCTCTATTGAATCTGCAGTATTTCTTAGATTACGAGGACGATCAGAAACATTATTAAAGTACAATTTATCAGCTGTCCAATTTCTAAAATCTTTCGATATAAGACTCATTGAATGAGCGGGTAGGAAGCCAATTGTTTTGTCAGTCAAGGGTATACCACTATCGAGAAACTGGTGATGATAGACCCGACGAGTTGCCATAAGTACACCTCGAATATGTCTCGCTTCATATCGTATATTATTTATCATTTCCTTTTTAATATTGTGATAATCAAGCCATTCAAGAATGGAGAATGTCAGCACAAAAGAAATAATCATGATTAGCAATAGCTTTGTTTGTAATCTCATATTAGTTATTTATCGTAATTATTAGTGAATAAATATAGCTTATTGTTTGCAATTTATTTTTAGTGTTTATTGTTCTTAAAACTAGGTGAATCACCTCTGTACTTTTTATTGAATTTGTTTATTGTGGTTTTATAAATAAAAAAGGAAGACATAAGCGGCAACTTATGTCCTCCGGTTCATTATTCCCATTCACCAATGAAAAAGAACAATAAATCAATTTTAGTTCAATATTTAAATAATACAAATAAAAAAGCTGCATGTCTGAGGACGGCCACCGCCGCCCGGAAGATATGCAGCTTTTTTATTGGAGTTCCCTTATTACTTGATACTAAGAAGCAACTGGCACACAGTTTTTTAACTTGTTGAATTATAAGTACTTAATAAATCGATATTTTTAACATTTTTAGGGGTTTAATTATGTGTAGTTGCTCTGTCAAAGATAAGCCTAAAAACGTAATGAAAGTAAATCATAGCTGGCGATTAAATCGGTTATGGAAGATTGAAAGCCTAATTCGTGATACTGGTGATACGAAAAGAGCTAAACGTATGGGCATTTGTGGCAATACCATCATGGTATATGCCAAGAAGGGAGATCTATCAAGTGTTTTATTCGAACCTCAAGTCCGTTGTAAAGATCGGTTATGTCCTGTCTGTAATTCATATCGCGCGTCAATACTCGCTCGTAAAGCTGAGACGCTTGGTGAAAAGATGTCTAATCCCCATCTATTAACGGTAACAGCAAATGCTTTGAATCGATTTGATCTGATAACTGCTTTTAAATGTTACAAAGTGTCGTCCAGGTTATTTAAGAGAGAAAGAACGTGGTTTAAAAAATATGTGAAAGGTGGCATTGAACACATAGAGATTACATATAGTGAAGAAAAAGGTTGGCATATTCATTCACATATGCTTGTTGATTTGGCTGTAGATCGTAAAGTCGAAAATATGAGATTAGAAAATAACGGTTATTTTTTAGATCCCATTAAAAAAGATTTGCAACATGTTTTACTTAAAGTAGGCCTGGGAGTGATATCTGATATTAGACCAGTAACAGAGGGATATGGAAAAGAGATATCTAAGTACGCAATGAAGATAGGCAAAGCTATAAGTGACGATAGGTTGAAAGAAATCATTATTCACATGAAGGGTAAGAGGATGGTTTCAAAGTTTGGTAACTGCTATGGAGTTAAGAAAGAAGAATCACTTGAAGAACTAACAGAAGAAGAAAGTAGCGAATATGAATATTTTGGAACGATTGAAGAAGTTGTTCACAAAGCTTTCTACTATGGTGGTGTGGAAAGCGACCTTGTCTCCTATGTGATGGATGCAATTAAGATAGGACTAATAACTCTTGAGTATGCCGGAAGTAGACTTCTTGAAAGTAATAGAGAGTCAGGACGTGATCCTGACCATTATTGTGTTTGTTAATTTTTATTTTTATGAAAGGTGGTAATTATGTTTGATGGAACAGTATTTAACGGTTCGGTAGTTAGTAGAGTAAGGGCAGGTGAGAAAGGAGTTTCAATGAAAGTTGTTTGTGATGAGTTGAATGATGTATTCAAGTTATATATTCCCTCTGATCAGGTGAAGGGTGAGAACTTATTAAAATCTGGTGACCGTGTCAAGTTGAATTATCTAGATCTTTACTCATCAAATAACGAAATTCGTATGAATGTTGAAAACGTTTTAAAAGCAAATGGTAAAACTTAAGTCGGCTAATAGATTTTTTCAACCTAGATAGGAAGAAGAATGAATATGCAAGATATTCAGAAAACTAAAAACAAACAGGAAGGTTTAGTGACTTTCTATCTAGGTTGCTTTGCTCTGTTGATAGGAATTACATACTCGTTTTATTCAGTCTGTTTTGTAAATAGATATTTCAACTTTGTTATTAAATGTTTGGGGTGTGAGTGATGTTTATAGCTGCTTATGGTGATTGGGGTACTGTATGGGAAGTTAACACCGTTCAAGTAACTGGCAATCCCATGTTTGATTATTTTTTTACTTTAGTTTTGCTATTCGGAATGATCTCAATGATGTGTGGCTGGTTATTTAAGATTATTACAAGGAGTTAAGAATGGTTATCAATTATGACTGTGGTGATATGTCGAATGCTGTTATTACATCTGATTCTTTTTCAGGTGTTATAGATATCACTACTAATGGTGTTGTTGGTGATTTTTATATAAGAAGAAATGCTCCTTTATCCTTTCATTGTTCTGGCGATATGTTAATTGATATTCCATCAAATTCCATTCATGTTTTCCTTTCTTCTATTTCTTTACAGGGAGTATGGTCAGAGAATTTTCTTATGGGCTTGGCTGGTTTAGTTTGTGGATCTTTAATGTCGTATGTTTTTGTTAAATATGCTGTTTAATTTTTACTTTATGAAAGGGGGTGATTAACTTGTCTAGATGGAAAAGGTTTAAAGGTTTTTGCAGTTCAGTTGTTAACAAGATGAAGTTGAAAGTTGTTGCTACGGTTGGTGTTGTTAGTGTTGCTGCAATAGCATTTTCAAGCAAAGTTGCACAAGCAGCGTTAGATTTAACTGGCGTTGCTGTCGACACTGCACCTGTGTTCAGTATGGCTTTAATAGTCATAACAGGTTTGGCTGCTATATGGGCTATTTGGAAGACTATCGGTTTGATTCGTGCTAGGTAGTTGGCATGGATGTATGTGCTGGTTTTCTAGGGGCTGGCACATACTTTAATTAAATGGAGAGAATATTATGATTAAAAAAATCTTAATAATTTCATTATTAACGGTTTCAATTTTGTTTAGCTCTTTTTATGTAAAGCAGAAAAAGGCAGAAGCGATTTTGCCTTTTGTTTTATATGTTGTTGCTGGATTAGCAATTAGTTATTTAGTTGGTCAATATATGTATAAATCTATTGACGGTGATATATATGTTTCTAAGGTGACCAATTATGATCCTGCTACAGGGACTGTTGATCTTGGGTGGATGGAGAATGATTATACTAGTTTAAAACGATATATTGTGGGGACAACAAGTGGTAAAAATGTATATCCTGAATATGATGATGAAACAAATGGTTGGGAGTCTACACCTTTCGGTCATTCATTAGGTGGCACTCTTGTTGAGACTGTTGAAATAGAAGAGTATAATGGTGCATTTTTTCCTGCAACAGATGAAGAGTTAGGAGAGCTTTGTGATAATTGGTCTAATGTTGATTATTGCACAATAAAAGAAGGTAATAATATTGAAGGTACACATGTTAAATTGCTTTCAGGGTTTGACAATGATGGTGTATCTGGAAATATTAATGATACTACTTTAGCGGATAACCCTTCATTGATATATGACTCAAACGGTGGAGTTAATGGAGGCGTTTATACAGGTTTAACTGTTGACGATTTTCCTGTGGATTTTTATGAAGCGTTCGAAGATGTTCCTAATTTGCCAAATTGCTTTGACGGAATACAAAATCAAGATGAAACAGGTATTGATTGTGGTGGAGTATGTGAATTGAACTTTGGTTTTGTTTGTCCTCCACCCCCTGAAACCTGTTCAGACGAAATAATGAACCAAGATGAAACTGGAATTGATTATGGTGGTGTATGTGGCACTGATGATCCTGTTGCTGCTCCTGCTCAGAATTTTACTGATACTAATCAAGATGGAGTTGATGATCTTTCCGGTCTTGATGCTACGGGAAGTACTACTGTAGCAAGTCCCGGTGATGCAGATGATTCAACATATGATTCAAGTCTCCCTGGAGATATTTCAGAAGTTGGTGAAACAGATTGGACGGGACTGATAACTGGATATTTGGCAACTAATCCTTTAGTACTGTTGGCAACAGGAAGCTCAATTAGTCTATCTGGTGAAGATTGTACATTGACAACAAATGTATTTGGTACAGATATAGTTATTGATTTTTGTTCAGTGGAAGGATTGGTTGATTTAATTGGTACGTTTGTATTGGGCTTAATGACAATACGATCTGTTTTTATAGCGATGGGAATATAATATGCCAGCACTATTAGCTTGGTTACTTTCAGCTTTTGGTTCAATGGTCGGATACAGTGTCGTAAGATTTACGGCTATGAAAGTCTTTATATGGGTTTTGATGATTACGGTAGTTCCTGTGCTTTTAAGCAGGGTTATTTATATGCTTATAGAGGGTGTTATGGGAACGATGAACAGTATAGATGGCACATATGGTATTAGTAGTACTGTTATCAATTTTACAGGTATTGCAGCATGGTTGGCATTGCATCTAAAAATTGTAGAGGGCTTCTCTTTAATAATGTCTGCTGTAGCTTTTAGGATGGCTATACGGATGATACCCTTTGTGAGGTTATAAAGTGAATAGAATTTTACAAAATAAGAAAGTTAATATTAAAGTTTATCATCTCAGCAAAAGAGATGCGTATGACATGCTTAATAAAGTCGTTAGCCTTACCTATTGTATAGAATTACTAAAGAAGGACTTATTGAGAGGCTGGGTCAGCTATGACGTTCACATGAGAAATTAATTATACATTCCTGATCTTTTAGTAAAAAACCCTGAACAAAAACCACAAATCCTTTTTGTTTTGGGCTTTTTTATGATTGCCTTCAAAGCAACTAGTTTCCAGAAGTTTATAAAGCATGACGAAAATGCCTTACCTTTGGCGTGTATTTTTTAACTGTCGGAAATTTCCTTATTGGAAAGGAGACTAATAAAATGCTTAAAAAAATTGCTGTCTTAGTATTGGTAATATGCTTTTTTACTCCGGGATGTGCTCTCTTAAATAAGAAACCGGTAAAAAAACTTTTTACCAATACTGCTAAAACAAAAAATGCTGAAAGATGGCAATGGAAAGTTAAAGATGGTAATGCGAAGCCAGAACTTAAAAGAGGTGGTATTGATGTTGATATACAGTTTAACCAGGTTGATCTGAAAGATGTGGTTAGTCTTTTAATGGGGATTGTTAAAGAGAACTTTGTAGTGGTTGGTGATCTGTCTGGTTCTGTAGATATCGAGATAAAAGGAAAGTATAAGAGAAAAGAAATAATAAAAATGGTTCGCACCATTGTTAGTAGTAACGGTTATGAAATTACAAAAGATGGTGTTCTGTACAGGATATACAGTATTGAAGATTTAGAAGGTATAAGTATTAGAACGTTACCTGATGATTCGAACAATGTTTATGTATATCATCTTCAATATGAATCTGCGGGAAATATTGTAGCATTGCTAAAAGATGTATTCTCTGAATTGGAAATAACAGTTCATAGAGATGTAAATATGATTGTTATCAAATCTAGTGTGGAAGATTACAAAAAAGTAAGAGAGGTTATTAAAAAGGTTGATAAACGTCCTAAACAGGTTCTTGTCGAATTTACAATTATGGAAGTAACCTTAACCAACGGATTAAAATACGGAGTAGAGTACTTTATTCGCAAAAATCTTGATCGTGGTGGAAATGTATCTTTATTGCCCTCTGGTATTGTGTCAGGTGGCGGTAGTGTTATTGGTGATGGAATAAAGGCTTTTACGTTTCATCGTGATTTTGATTCCTTTGTAACGTTGTTAAGATCAGAAAGTAAGGTAGAGGTATTGTCTAAACCAAATGTATTGGTTCAGGACGGTAAGCAGTCAACAATTAAAATAGGTCGTGAAGAACCGATTAAAACAGGAACAACGGTTTCTGCAAACGGTTTAGCATCGGAAACCATTGTATATAGAGATGTCGGAGTAATACTAAAAGTAAAAGTTGACGTTGAAGAAAACAATATTGTCAAGTTGGAATTGACCCAGGAGATTAGTGATGTAGCAACTCCTATTGTTAATCCTTTAATAGATTCGCCTTCATTTACGACAAAAGTTATACAAATGAGTACGTTGATTAATGATGGTCAGAAAATATATATTGGAGGTCTGATGGAGACTGTAGATGAGAATAGAATTAAAAAAATTCCATTCCTTGGTGATATACCGTATTTAGGAAAATTATTTAGATCTGAAGATAATGTTAAAACTAAAACAGAATTAATATTACTACTGTCTGTTGATGTACTGAATAACCAAAGTGACTTCAAAAGGCAGAAGATTAAATATATAAGAAAGGCTTAAAAATGGCTATTAGAATAATAGAGGGAAAGATTGGTTCTGGCAAAACATATTATGCCGTTAATCATGTATTTAGATCATGGTTCAGGTGGTGTGATATCACAGATTCATGGGTTCCTAAGAACAGTGACCTTGAAATAAAAGTCTATACAAATATTAAGAAAATGAAACTTGGGTATGATTTGAATCTTGCTATTGAGGAAGCCGGAGGCTTGAACCCTTTTTTTACTGTTGAATATCAGGAAAGGTTCTGTGAGAACTTTAACGTTATTTATATTATCGATGAAGCGCAGTCACATGATCTATTCCATAGAACATATAAAGACCGACATGTCTTTACTTTTTTTCAAACGAGTAGACACATGGGAATTGATATTTATTTGATTACACAGGACACACAATGCCTTGCAAAAGAGTTGAGGTCATTAGCTGAGTACCATATAGTTGCAGTACAAAGAACTAAAACTATTGGTAACATTTTTACATATAAATTTTATGCTGGTAAGGATTGTTACAAGACGAAGAGAATAAAAAAAGACAATAAAGTATTCAGTCTGTACAGATCAATGATAGAGAAAGAAGCTGAAAAGATTAATAGTGCAGTGCTGAAATATATTATTATGTTTGTGGTAATTATCAGTCTTGCAGGAGTGATGTTTAAATTTGTTTTTCTGAATATTATTCTTGGTATGGGTAAAAGTCCTGGTCAAGATCCACAGCAGGAAATAGTGAAAAGCATTCTTCCTGATACGATCAAAACTTCAGAGGATCTAGACAATGACGATATGTATAGAATTATTGGAATTGTTGATAACCACTACATTGTTAAGACTCATAAAGGATTAAAGAAAGTAAAGATCTCTAGTACTGATAAGAAAAACATTAATGATGAAATTAGAATTGAAAAATTATAGTTTATAAATCCTCATTCTCTATGCGTAAGCTCTTCCGCAATCAACTCTGCCTGTTTTAATACTGTTTCTGTCGCCAGCTTCTGCATATCAGGTGGATAGCCAAATTGCCGTAAGGTTCTCTTTACAATAACTTTTAACTTTGCCTTTACACTTTCTTTAATTGTCCAGTCAATTGAGGCATTTTCTTTTACCTTTTCAAATAACACAACTGCCAACTCTCTTAGCTTGTCCTTCTCCATTACTTCACGCGCACTATCATTATTAGCAATGGCAGTGTAAAAAGCATATTCAAGATCAGACATTCCCATTTCCTCAGGCTCTTTGTCCATCTTTTGAATGTCTTTGCTCAGTTCAATCAGTTCCTCAATAACCTCCGCAGCGGTTAATATTTTGTTGTGATATTTCTTAATAGAATTCTCAAGCATTTCCATTAAAGATTTACTTTGTATTAGATTCTTTTTAACGCGTGATTTAATTTCATCATTAAGCAATTTCTTTAACACTTCAAGAGCAATATTTTTATGCTTCATATTCTTGACTTCCAAAAGAAATTCTTCTGAAAGTATGGAAATGTCCGGCTTCTTAATCCCGGCAGCATCAAAAACATCTATGACCGGTTCTGATACCAGTGCCTTATCAATTACCTGCCTTATTGCTGTCTCTATATCCTCATCAGTCCTGCCTGAACCGGTGCTATCAAACTTTGCTAATCGTGATTTCACAGCCTGAAAGAATGATAATTCATCTTTGACATCCATTGCCTGTTCATGGGGTATCGCTATAGAAAAAGCCAGGGACAAAGCAGTTACTTCATCAATATATCTCTTCCTTCCATTTTCTATTCCCAGAATATGTTCTTCAGCTGCAAGAATAAGGGATAGTTTTGTTGAAGTATCTGCCTGAAAGTAATCTTCATATGCAAATCCATGAAACATCTGAGAGACCACTTCAAGTTTTTCCAGCATCATCTGAACGGCTTTTTCTTGTGCAATTGCAGGATCACCTCTTCCACCGTTATCAGAATAAAAGGATAAGGCTTTTTTCAGATCAGAGGCAATACCCAGATAATCAACCACAAGGCCTCCTGGTTTGTCTTTATAAACCCTGTTCACCCGTGCTATCGCCTGCATCAGATTATGGCCCTTCATCGGTTTATCAATGTAGAGGGTGTGCAAACAAGGTGCATCAAAACCAGTAAGCCACATATCCCGAACAATAACCAGTTTAAGTTCATCCTCAGCATCTTTCATTCTATTCGATAATGATCTACGCTGTTCCTTGGACGTGTAGTGCTTGGATATTTCCGGGCCATCAGAAGAAGATGAGGTCATAACCACTTTAATGACTCCTTTCTTCTGGTCATCACTGTGCCATTGCGGTCTGATATTAATGATTTCCTTGTATAAATCAGCAGCAATTCTGCGAGACATAGCCACAACCATTGCCTTACCATCAAGCCCACCACCACCGGGATCATCCCTAAGCTCAAAATGAGTAATAATATCCTGCGCCACCTGCTTTACCCTGGGGCCACTACCAATTAACGCTTCCAACTGTGTCCACTTAACTTTTGCCTTCTGGGTCTGGGATAATTCGTTCTGATCAAGTTTATCATCCAGATTCGCAATAAGTTTTTTACCTGCGTCACTGAGCTTTATTTTCGCCAGTCTGCTTTCGTAAAAGATCCTGACCGTCGCTCCATCATCAACGGCCTGTAAAATGTCATAAATATCAACATAGTTGCCAAAAGTAGCAGGCGTGCTTACATCGTCACTTTCTATTGGCGTACCAGTAAAGCCTAGATAGGTTGCATTAGGCAACGCATCACGCATATATTTAGCAAAGCCATAGACAATTTTTTTTCCAATAACATTACCTTTATCGTCTTTAACATCAATAGTCTTTGCTTTAAACCCATACTGTGTACGGTGTGCTTCATCGGCTATGACAATTATATTTTCCCTGTCTGATAGCTGCTCATACACATTTCCTTCATCAGGTTGAAATTTTTGAATAGTAGTAAACACAACACCGCCAGATGCCACTTTGAGAAGTTCCTTCAACTGCTCTCTGTCTTCTGCCTGAACAGGTTCCTGCCTGAGAAGCTGTTTGGAGGCGGCAAAGGTATCAAATAACTGGTCGTCCAGATCATTTCTGTCAGTGATGACCAATATGGTGGGATTATCTAACGCAAGAACAATTTTTCCTGTATAGAAAACCATAGACAGGGATTTTCCACTCCCCTGCGTATGCCACACAACACCGCCTTTCCTGTCGCCAACTGGTTGCGTATTAACATCTGGCAAACCATAACTTTCGGGAGATTCCATTACCACTCCCTTCTGTGAGTGAAGAGGGTTGGATACATGCCCCGATGCCCGGATCGTCGATTCTACCGCCCTGTTTACAGCATAATATTGATGATAATAAGAAAGCTTCTTCACTGTCTGGATGGTAATAACACCAGTCTCTTTGTCTTCCTTTTTGGATTTTTCAAAGACAATAAAATGCCGGATAAGGTCTAGCATAGTCTTCTTATTCAGCATACCCTTAATGAGCGTTTCCAGTTGACTGATGAGAGGAGAAGCCTCAGCCTTGCCATCTGATGTCTTCCACGCCATAAAACGGCTAAATCCCGCTGAAATTGAACCTGACATTGCCTCCAGGCCATCTGAAATAATCATAAAACTGTTGTAAGTAAATAAGGAGGGGATTGCCTGTTTGTAGGTTTGTAGTTGCTTGAATGCAGATATTACAGTTGCATTTTCATCAGTAGGATTCTTAAGTTCTATAACTACAAGTGGCAGGCCGTTTACAAATAGAATGATATCTGGACGTTTGTTTACACTGTTTTCAATAACCGTAAACTGATTAGTAACAAGAAAGTCATTATTTTCAGGATTATTAAAATCAATCAACCAGACAAAATCACCACGGTCATTACCGTCCTTCTGGTAACTTACCTTTATACCTTCGGTAAGCATACGGTGAAAGCTCTCGTTGTTGGTGATCAACTCAGGAGAGTTCAGCCTGAGTATCTGTTTTACAGCATCTTCTCTAATATCCTCAGAGATTTCAGGGTTAATTCTGTCAACCGCTGTTTGTAAACGTTCAATTAGCAGTACATCTTCAAAGGACTCTCTTTCCGGCGTGTTGCTGTCCGGTGCAATGGAAGGGGCGTATATGTACTTATAGCCGGATTTTCCGAGTAACTCTATTGCAAAGTCCTCTATAACATTCTCTGTGATTCTACTCACTCTCTACACCTTCCATACATTTACTGTCTTTGCATCAAAAAGATTCACCTTACACTTAAACATTGGAATGATGGATTCAATGTGCTTTTTACCTTCTTCTGAATAAACGCCTATATATATACTCCATAACTTCTCTTTCATATCTTGTTTATTTGCTTTATTAATTGCATCAATAATATGGTGATCATATTTGCCAAAGTTAAAACCAAAGGTTACTAATGATCCTGATATTGAAGATAATTGTTTATAACAATAATCCAAATATTGATTATGTAAAATGTGTGCAAGTTTTTGTTGCCCATCACCGGCTGTCACAAAAACAGGATATTCTTTATTTTCTATTCTGTCTTTTATGTTCTTTAGTAAATATTCACCATCATAGGTTTCCTTAATTATCGAAACTCCAGTATCAAATAAATGTAATGCTCCATGTATATAGTGTACCTGTTGTTCTTCCTGATTGGGGCCCCATTCTAAATCACCAAATTCAGGCTCATAATCCTCAGTGTATTCATCCTTTTCTATGTATTCTCTACCAAAGCCATCAACTATCTTGTTAAATTGCTCTTGATTACTCATAAGTACCCAATACAGCAATAAATCATAATTTGCTGTAAATATATGACCATCACTATCAAGGTATTCTTTAAGGAATAAAGCACAGTTGCGACTTTGTTCTGCTGGTATTTTAAAAACCTGTTCAGGGTGCAATTCAGAAATTGCATCAACAAGTTTCTCTTTTAAAGACTTCGTAGCTGTCGTTATTTTATCTGCCAGACCCTTATCTGCAACAAACTCAACAGCAAGCTTGTAAAAAACATCGAGTTGACTCATTATAAGCTCGAAGTTACAAGTATTAATAATACCAAATAACTTTCGCAATAATTGATCATCTGTTTCTTTAATAAAGTCACTAAACGCATTATATGAAAAGATTTTCTTATCATAAGACATGCTAAATCCATTACCCAAAAGGAGATGCTTTTCTCTTTTATTCTTATTTAAATAACTAATTACATTTTGATAATTATCAATTTTCATATTCAACTCTCACTTCACCACTCATCAGTCTTGGCAATAGCGTCTCTCGTAGTTTTTCGAGTGTACGGATTTGATTAGCGTTATTCTTTAACTTTGAAAGTATTCTATCTAATTGGTGATTTAATTCTTCTATGATTTCCAATGGTGGCACTCTTAAATCATATTCTTTAATTACACTTGCTTGTGCCCTTTGCCTTCCGCTCGAACCAGACATACTACTAATGGCAAAATCTCTAAAATCTTTATTCTTAGCTATAATGTATGAAATATACGGATGAAACTGTTCTTTCATCCGCATTACTATATATTCTGTAGAACCCCAGCCGATTTCTTCTTCATCTAAGAACGTTACAAAGCAAGTTTTGCCATTTTCAAGGCACGGGGTAATCCTTGCTAAAAGGGTATCTCCATTTCTGAACTTCATTCCTGAGGCAAATTCACGTTTATACCAACCTTCTGGATTAAAGGTTGAAGTACTTACATTTTTCATCTCAACGTATGTTGAAACCTCCCCTTTTTTTAGTTCATAAGCGGGGTTTATGTCAGCAATATTACCCAAACACTCAACCGCCCAATTCTCCTGTTCTTCCTCCACAAACCACTGCTTGAAAAGCGTTTCAGCAATGGCTTCGAGAGTTTTGTTCTGGCGATGGAGCAGGTCTACTTTGTCGTCAAGACTGGAAAGGATAGAGGCGATGGCTTTTTGTTCGTGAGGTGGGGGGATTAAAACAACTAAATCTTCTAATTGATCCCTAGATATATTAGGAAAAGTAGAGCCTGTTGCACTTACTAATAAACCCGGTAAGTTGAAGTCAATTATTCCTCTGACAAAGTGTTTGTAACTGCTTCCTTCTTTATGTCTAATAGCCGCAATACCTCTACCAATAGCATATTGCTGATCTGCCCAATTCATTCTTCCTGTGGTTGATCCTCTTACGCAGAATAGAATATCATTTTCTTTACATAACTTCTTTGGGTCTTCCGTGAATTGAAGTGGATGAGGGCTTTTTACTCCAAACTCAGTTGGACCATTTAATAAAGGTTTTCCATTTCCATTAGCATTGCAAGATTCTCCTTTTGGTGACTGTCCCATAATAACGTCAGCAAAATCACTTAAAGCCCCATTATTCCAGCCTTCTAATTCAGGTTTCTTCTGCAATACCACAAATTTTTTACGGATTTTATTCTTAAAATTCTCCGGTATTTTCCCCCAGGACATAATATCAACGGTAAAAGGCAGATCGCTTTCGGCAAAGTCTTCCTTCAACTCTCCCAGTTTTACGGTATTAATTTCAAAAATCACTAAATCTAGATCGGAGTATTGGTTTGCTGTCCAATTGACCCGTGAACCATAAGCCCACACCGTTTTATAGGCGATACGCTGCTTAAGGACTTTCTTGATGACCGCAAGCTGTTTTGACTCTACATCAATTTGAATCTCTTTTACCATGATTCTTTTGTCATTACTTTATACAAATCAATTGCATCCTGGATAAAATCCCCTGTTTTTCCCAAAGTAGCCATATACTTCTCTTCATTATAGTCATGCGCAGTGTCAATTCTAGCTTGTGCGTACTCAAACCAATTCTCAACCTCCTCAACAATACTATTTTCATAGGCTAAGCGGAAAATTGGCTTAGGGCTATTAGGCGCCACTAATCCAACCTCTTCTTCCAAATACTTTTTCAAATGTTTCCAGAGGGTGTCATAACAGGTTTCAAACCTTTGCACAACAGATTCACTGATTGCATCCTTATCCAGATCTGAAAGATTATCACGTTCATTCATCGATAAATAGTTCGCGTACTGCTGCTCCAGGTGTTGTAATGATTTCTTTAGCTTATCATATTCAGTCATCGTCTTTTATTCTCCTACTCTTAATATAGGAATTCCCTATTCAATTAAGAAGTGCAACATTAACTTAAATTATTTTTCAACCTTAATCTTTGCAAGGTTTTTGATAATTAGAGTATTCATTTCTTTTTCCTCTTTCAACTGTCCTTCAAACTCCACTTTCAGTTTATTAAACCGTTCATTGAAATCAAAATCATCTTCATCGTCAGGCAGTCCAGCATATCTGCCCGGTGTAAGCACATAATCCAGTTCTCTTACTCTCTTAATGGATGCAGAGTTACAAAAGCCTTTAATGTCTTCATACTTACCTTTAGGGTCTCTCCATTTGTGATAGGTTTCAGATATATAGATAATGTCTTCTTCCGACAACTCCCGTGTTCTGCGGTTTATCAGGTGTCCCATGTTCCGCGCATCAATAAAGAGTATTTCATCGGTACGGTTAAGGAATTTGCCGTTTGCCTTCTTTCTACTCAGAAACCATAAAGATGCTGGTATTTGTGTGTTGAGAAAGAGTTTCGCTGGAAGATTTACAATGCAGTCCACCAGACGGGCTTCAATTAATTCCTTCCGTATACTGCCTTCTCCGGATGTCTTTGATGTCAAAGAGCCCTTGGCCAGAACAAAACCAGCCTGACCACTTGGGCTGAGATGATAAAGGAAGTGTTGTATCCACGCATAGTTCGCATTCCCCACTGGCGGAGTGCCATATTTCCACCTCCCGTCCTTTTTGAGAAGATCTCCACTCCAATCGCTGTCATTAAAGTGAGGATTAGCAATTACATAATCGGCTTTTAAGTCCTTGTGACTGTCGTTTAAAAAAGAGCCTTCGTTGTTCCATTTTACCTGTGAACTGTCTATTCCTCTGATTGCAAGATTCATCTTTGCCAGTCGCCATGTAGTCTGGTTGCTTTCCTGTCCGTATATGGAAATGTCATTAACCTTACCCTGATGATCTGCCACAAAACTTTCAGACTGTACAAACATACCACCCGAACCACAGCAGGGATCAAACACACGGCCTTTGTATGGCTCTAACATTTCCACCAATAGCTCAACAACACTTTTCGGGGTATAGAACTGTCCACCCTTTCTGCCTTCTGCCAGTGCAAATTCACCAAGGAAATATTCAAATACATGACCAAGAACATCAGCGCTTCTGGCCTTGGCATCTCCTAAAGCAACGTTTCCAATAAGGTCAATTAAACCTCCCAGGTTTGTTGGGTCAAGATTCCCTCTTGCAAACACTTTTGGAAGAACATCACGTAGAGAAGAATTTTCTCGCTCAATCACGTCCATTGCATCGTCAACTGTTTTCCCGATTGTGGGTTGCTTTGCATGTGTACGCAAAAAGCTCCATCTAGCAGAAGGTGGAACAAAAAACACAGGTGCTCCATAAAGGTCAGATAGGTATTCATCTCTATCTTCAGGGTCAGCTCCTTGTGAGACATCTTGTTGGATTAAAGCATAACGTTCCTCAAAAGCATCAGATATATACTTCAGGAAAATCAAACCCAATACAATGTGCTTGTACTCCGCTGCATCAATATTTTTTCTGAGCTTATCCGCCGCCTTCCAAAGCTGCTTTTTAATCGGCTCTTCAGTGTTATTGTTTTTTTTGGATTTTGCCATTTATTTTTACAAGTCTTAATCTACTTTTAGACCATCAAGGATGTTGATTGCGAGTCCTGTTTCTTGACTATCTGTTCGTTATGTATAGTTGATGCATATAAATACTTCTACAGTTTCTGTATAGTAACGGATTTTATAGTATATCTGAATTGTTTCAAGTGTATTCTTTATAGTCACATAGAGGTATAGTATCTTTTCTACAAAGCCGTGTCATCACTTTTTGATGGGCGAGAATGATTAATATCAAGATCGCTCAATTTGTGATAAATGTTTCCGGCGGAAACTAGTTTGCATTCCATAACTAAATATTATTTTTCTATGTTATATTTATAACATGCTCAGGGGTATTTAATTCAAAATACAAGAAATGGGGGATTAATGAAGAGTACAAATATAAATAATAACCAGTCAGGGAGATTCTTTTGGTGGTCACACTTAGTATCAATTGATGTATTAACTCGCAAAACCCATAAACAACCACCAAAAATTATAAATACGCTTCATATGTTAAGAGATAGCACAGCATGCCTATATTTATTTGAATTACTTAAAGGAGAATATGACTTTGGAGGCATATTATACAACATGCCTCCAAAACTTTATAAAAGACAAAAACCGAAAGCCTCGCAATTGTCTAATCTATCACACAACGATCTTATTTTACATACAACTCGACCTGCAATGAACGATAATAAGGATAATGACAAAAGATGGTTATTCAAAAGCGGTTTGGAATTAGAGAATATAATATTTCAAAACATGAGTAAGTTCTTTCTTTATTGCAACAGGCAATACATTATATTATCCAAAGAAATTAAGTATGATGGGCCTTATCGGGCAATAAAATTCAATCTAAAAACCGATTCTTATATAGCATGCAATGCAAATGTAGAAGATCAGCTCAGCTTGGAAAGAATAAGCCAGAAGAAAAAAGCTTCCAAATCAAATAAAACTGTTGGTTACATTGTATACATTCCTAATCTTATTGATGAAAATACCGACGAGATTGATACTCCAGGTTTTTTATCAGTGTTTAGTCTCAATGGCACAATGACTCTGGTTTGGTCATATTTAGTTTTGACTAGATATTCTAACCGGATAAACGAGATAATCTCTTCCAAAAAACCAAGAATAATTTTAGCAGAGTTTAGACCAGAAATATCAAATGATACAATTCCTAATGATTTATCATTTGTTGACTCTATAGAATGTGAAACACAAATTGATGCTTCTTTTTAGTTTAAAATGATGAAAGACAAATCAAATGCTAAAGATGAGGTAAACAGAGAAAGATATGTGGATATCAAAGCTGCTTCACGGTATACCTCTCTACCGGTCAAGACATTGTACGAATGGGCTGGCATTGGACGGATTCCTTCGGTAAAGATTGGTCGCCGTGTACTTTTTGATCTTCACGATATAGATAAGGTAATGGATTCGTTCAAGCGTTCCACGAATCAATGTGAGATGACAGCCAATAAAATCATTGGAGCCCTTCATTGCAATGGTATATAATACTGCCGATAGCGACATACAGATACTATCAGGCTTCTGGAAAGGAGCGGTAAATGTTTAAACGAAGCGGTATCTGGTGGACGTGTATTAGTCATAACGGCAGAAAGATTCAAAAGAGTCTTGAAACCTCTGACAAAAAGCTTGCACAAGCTATAGAGGCTAAGATCAGGACTGAGATTGTTGAGGGAAAGTATTATGAGAGATTGATAGGACAAAACAAAACCTTCAAGGACATGATGGAAAGGTTTATGAAGGATTATGCTCCT